>Ga0302314_10006376_pt1 | contig 21374 bp, 20 predicted proteins | sample III_Palsa_N2_3_FD_200533 | JGI IMG/M metagenome (GOLD analysis project Ga0302314, IMG submission 200533) | Peat permafrost microbial communities from Stordalen Mire near Abisko, Sweden - III_Palsa_N2_3 | ecosystem: Environmental > Terrestrial > Soil > Palsa > Peat permafrost | place: Sweden...
TGCTGAATTCCGCACTCGCCGGTTGCACCTCCGGCAGAACCACTGGTAGGGCTGCGCCTGCCAGGCGAGGAGAACGACCCGACCTCAACCGGAAGAGTGTGCGCTGCGCTGTGCCGCAGTCCCGCCTATCCGACTTCCGATGCGGAATTCCGCATTCACGAGTATCACGCTCAAGCTCACATCCGATGCGGAATTTAGCATCCGCCAAAATTCCTTCCTTAACTACCCTTTCAGTCTACCGGAGTGCGCTGACAAAAATGCGGTTTCGGCGGGAAGTTGGGGAACTCTCGATGCGATCGGTTCGTTTTCGTGGTAGTTGGACAACTCGAGAGTGAAATGCTGCACCCCGCAGCTTCGATGCTGGTGAGCCGAAGTCAGCCGATGCGAGATTTCCCCGCGAGGGCCATTTCGATCGGCTCCCGAATGCGGAATTAAACATCGGGACCGGGCGACGAGACCAAGGCACAGCGCAGCGTCAAAATACCCCTTGAGGTCGGGTCGTTCTCCTCGCCTGGCAGGCGCAGCCCTACCAGTGGTTCTGCCGGAGGTGCAACCGGCGAGTGCGGAATTCAGCAACAGCGCGAAGCCGTCGCCGGTTGCACCTCCGGCAGGTTCACTGGTCGCCTCCGGTGCCAGGCGAGGAGAACGACCCGACCGGCGACAGCCACCACAAGGTTGAAACCCCGGCACGCGCCAACCCCGACCGGACCGACACCCCCATCGTTCTCCGAGCCGGCCCGCCGGAGGCAGCAGTTGACGTCGAGGTTCCGGCACAACACCCCACGTCAGGAGCCGATACGACCTCACGCACAGGCCAGAGTGCGCGTGAGAAGTAGTGCCCGAGGAACGTAGGGCTAGCCCGTACGAGGACCCGGCACGAAGCGGAGCGCAGTGCCGGGAGACCTAGGAGGGCCGACCACCAGCGGCAAGAAGCACCGGCCGGCCGACTCCTTCGATAGGCGAGCGGAACCTAGTTCTCGTAGTTCTCCACCACGCGCACCGGACGCTCGGCGGCCTGATTCGGGTCCTCGTCCCACTCGCGCCGGGCCTGGCGCTGGCGCAGCAGGTCCCAGGCCTGGTCGAGCTGCATCTCCAGTTCGGCCAGCTGCCGGCGCCGCTCCGCGTCCGCCAGGCCCGCGTCGTTCGCGCGCAGGCGGTGCTCCTCCTCGATCAGTTCATTGATGCGGTGATGGACCTTCGCATCGCTGTCCGCCATGGTCACGACCTCCTCGATCGAGCCCGGTGCCGGGCCTTCGGACCCGAAAGCCTACGCTCCGGTCAGCCGCCTGGCGATGTCCGCGAGACGACGGCCCTGGTAGCGCGCGGCCTCGAGCGTCGGCGCGTCCGGGGCCTCGCCGCCGCCGGAGGGCCAGCTGACGCCGTAGGGGTTGCCGCCCGAGGCATAGAGCAGCGGGTCGGTGTAGCCGGGCGGCACGATCAGGCAGCCCCAGTGGTAGAAGACGTTGTTCAGGGACAGGATCGTCGACTCCTGGCCGCCGTGCCGGTTCGCCGAGGAGGTGAAGCTGGTCACCGGCTTGTCGTGGAACACGCCGTTCTGCCACAGCCCGCCGGTCTGGTCGGTGAACTGCTTGAGCTGCGCGGCGACGTTGCCGAAGCGGGTCGGCGAGCCGAAGGCGTAGGCCGAGGCCCACTCCAGGTCCTCGAGCGTCGCCTCGGGCACTGACTCCTTCGTCGAGTCCACGTGCGCCCGCCAGGCCGGGTTGGCGTCGATCGCGGTGTCCGGCGCGAGCTCGTGCACCCGGCGCAGCCGCACGTCCGCGTTGCGGGAGGCCGCGCCCTCGGCCACGGCCGAAGCCAGCGCGTGCACGTTGCCGGTGGCGCTGTAATAGATGACTGCTACTCGGACGCTCATGGGCTTTAACGCTCCTCGAATCCGTCGGTGGCTTCGTCTAGCCGTCCTGCCCACCCATTCCAGCCGCCACACGGGGCTCACGCGAGGTGGCTTCACCCGTGCGGGCTACGGGCTACGGGCTACGCGGAGGGCGTGGGGGCTTTCTCGTCCGGCTGAGGTCCCAGGCCTTCATGCAGCGTGCGCCAGACTGCCCAGGCGATCGAGGCCAGTGGTACCGCGACGACCGCGCCGGCCAGTCCGGCCAGCGTGGTCCCGGCGATCACGCACACCGCCACGGCCACCGGGTGCAGCCGCACCGACCAGCCCATCACGAAGGGCTGCAGCACGTGCCCCTCGATCTGTCCGATCACCACGATCAGCGCCAGCACGATGACCGCCGTCGTCACCCCGCGGCTCGCCAGCGCGACGACGGTGGCCACAGTCATCGCGATCGGCGAGCCGACCAGCGGGATGAAGCTGGCGACGAACTCCAGCAGCGTCAGCGGCAGCACGAGCGGCACGCGCAGCAGCTCCAGTGCGACCCCGACCATCAGGGCGTTGCTCCCGGCGACGAGGATGCTTCCGCGCGTGTACCCGGCGAAGGTGCGCCAGGCCGCGTGCCCGCAGCGCGTCCACGTGTCGCGCGAGCCCGGCGGCAGTTGCTGCGTGAACCAGTGCCACATGCGGTCGCCGGAACTGGTGAAGAAGACCGCGCAGAACACCGAGAGCGCCAGCACGGCCAGCACGTCCACGATCCGGCTGGCCTCGCTCAGGGCCTGGGTGATCAGGGTCGAGCGATGCTGCGAGACCCAGGTCGTGAGCTTGCTCTGCAGGTTGGCCAGCGTGTGCGGGTTGACGTGGAACGGCGCCCCCTGCAGCCACGTCCTGATCTGGTCCACGCCGCCGCGGAACTCGCTGCCCAGGCTTCCCGACTCGTTCGACACGCTGTCCGCCACGATCCACGCCAGCGCGCCGAGCACCGCCAGGCTGCCGAGCGCGGTGGCCAGCACGGCGAGCGGACGCGGCATCCAGCGGGCGAGGAAGCGCACCGGAGGCCGCAGCAGCGAGGTCAGGATCAGCGCGAGGAACAGGGCGATGAACACGAGCTCGAAGCGCAGCAGCAAGCGGAAGAGCAGGTACACCGCCACGCCGAGGATCAGCAGCCGCCACGCGTAGTCCGAGGCCCGGCGCAGGCCGGGCCCCACCACCCGGCTGCCGGAGTGCTGATCCATGTCCCCTGCCTACCCGGGAATCGGCGGCGAATGCGGGAGGTTACCTCCACCGGTGGACGCGTGTCGCCCGCGCCCGCCTCTCCGCCTCGGACGAGCCGTCACCCGAGGCGGCAAGTTCAGGGTTAACCAACCTGCGTCTATCCACGCGTAATCCCGGCCGCTATTGTCTCAATCGGATTCGAGGTCTGATGGGACGGGGAGCCTCATGTGGACGGACCAGGCCTGCGGCATCTCGGTATTCCTGACCTTTAAATACGACCTTGGCGGAAGTATCGCCGATACCGGCCGCCTTTCCGCGGTGCTGCGTGGACTGATCGGCGAACCGCAGGTCGACGCGGTGCTGCTGCGCAGTTGGAACCTGTCGTATCTCGCCGGGCACGCTCCGGTCCTGTGGTGCGAGCTCCCGGAGGGTGAGACCTGGCTTTCCGGCGTCCGGTGGACGTACATCAGGCACTTGCGGGTCTACCCATGGCTCGGTGTCGCATCGGTCGACTACCTGCTTTCCTGCACGCAACGGCAGCCCGACCTCTCAAGCTTCTACGACGACCTCGTGGCTTGGAAGAATCAGGATTATCTCCCCTATCTGCACGCCTGCGAGGCGCTGAACGACTACCTCCGGTACCAGCTGCCCCATTCCCGCGACCAGGCCGACGTCGACCTTCACGGAACACTGATCCGGGGCCTGCAGCGAGCGGTGGCCCCGCTCGTGGAGCCGCGTCCGTTCCGCTACGCGTTCCATGACTTCCGGCTCTGTTTCATCGGCACGGAAAGCGAACTGCCCGATGATCGGATCCGCCCGCTGCTCTGGCTCTCGACGCAGGTCATGGGGCTGGACGTGGGCGGCGCCGTCGAGCTTGAGCGCTTCGGTGACCTGGAGATCGCCAGCTCGGGCTGGTCGACGATCATCAGAGTCCGGAGCGGGGTCCCGGAGGCGCAGATCGACGTGATCCTCACCCTGCTCAACCTGATCCACGCGCAGTGGTTCGTCTGCCAGCTGTGGATCAACGCCCACAACCTGAGGGGGCGGGCCCGCAATTCGGAATGGGAACTCGCCAACGCCCACATCCTGTCCGCGAATCAGCTCGCCCTGGCGCAGGACCTGTCCGAGGTCGAGAACCTCAACGTCATGCTGAAGGACCCGGGGCTGCTCAGAGTGGCCAACTTCCTGGAGGGGCGGATGGAGGTGCGCAAGCATCGGGCGTCCGCGATGTCGCGGCTCAGGGCGCTGGAGAACCACTCGCGTCAGCTGGCCGATTACAAGAGCGACGTCGAATTGCGCCGCTTCCAGGCGTTGTTCGCCATCTCGGCCGCGGCGGGCGTGGCGAGCCTGGTCCCGGCGCTCGCCCAGGTGGGTTTCTCCGAGGTCCACTCGATCACCACCCTGGTGCCGCTGCTTGGCCTGTGGGGGCTCTTCGCTATAGATTTCACAATGGTGCGGCGACGGTGGCGGGCCCGGCGGGAGCATATACGCGCGGATCGGGAACCGGGGCCGGCCGGCGATCAGGGCGCCCTGTTCGGCGCCGCGGAGGAGCGCAGTGGATAAGCCGACAGTCACAGTCCGGCGGGTTCGGCCCGGAGAGTTGTCGTCCGGTCTGAAAGAGGACCTCGCGAAGATCCTCGTCCAGGTGGACGACGAGTTCGAGCCTCCTCTCTCCGCACGGAGCGGAACCACGCAGGCTGGATTGAAGGACCTCGAGCCGGTTGAGGGCGGCGGCTATCTCGACGAGATGCTCGAACAGGACTTCATCCTGGCCTTCAGGGGCGATAGCCTCGCCGGGTTCCTGTCCTTCCGGACCCCGCATGTCGATACGCGGTTCCCGGAAGTCTGCCCGTGTATTTACGTGAGCACCATCGCGGTCGGCCACGACCATCGCCGTGCGGGGGTGGCGCGCGCGCTCTACGCCGCCCTGTTCGCGTTGCCCCCCACGCTTCCGAAGTGGATCGTGCTGCGCACCTGGACCACCAACGAGGGCCATCTCGGGCTTCTGGCGGAGCTCGGGTTCGAGAGCGTGCACACCATCCCCGATGATCGAGCCAAGGGCGTCGGCACCGTTTACCTCGCCGCCGACAGGTCGCGGAGCAAGACGGACGTCGGTCGCGCCGGGCGGCTGAAGCGCTGGCTGGGATTCCCGGCTGCCCCGTTGCCTGCCCCGGCCGCCGCTGCTCTGACGCCGCTCGTGCGTGGCCATCAGGATCGTTAGACCGCGCTCCGATAGCTCCCCGAGCGCCCCGAAGCTTCGGGCGGCGTCGCTCCGAGGCCTTGTGGGCCGCCTCCACAGAATATACCTTTCAGAAGGTATGTTAGTTCGGCTCGGCCGACAGGCCCTGGGCTGTGAGCTCGGGGCTTCGCAGTGGGGGAGGACCACACCGTGCGCCACGTGATCGTCGAACCAGTCATCGAACAGCTCACGCCCTCGGGCCGGCCGACGGGCCGACCGCCCGGCCGGTCGCGGCGGATCGCGGTGGCCCGGCCGCGCACCCGGGCCGGGGAGGCGGCGGCGGTCGCGGGCTCCGGCGCCGAGGACGCCGACGCCGACGGGACCTTGGGCCCGCGCACGGTGGCCGCGCTGACCGAGGCCGGCTTCCCGCGCCACTTCGTGCCGCGCAGGTGGGGTGGCCGGGCGGGCGGCTTCGCGGAATTGTTCGCCGCGGTCGCCGAGGTCGGCGAGCACTGCGCGTCGGCCGCCTGGTGCGCGGCCCTCTGGGCGGCGCACGGCCGGTACGCGGCCAGGCTGCCGGAAGCGGCCCGGCGGGAGCTGTGGGAAGCCTCGCCCGACGTGCGCATCTCGGCGGCGGTCGTGCCGCCCGCGGGCCTGGCCCGGCCGGTCCACGGCGGCTGGTCGCTGCGGGGGCGGTGGAGCTTCGCGAGCGGGGTGGAGCACGCCGACTGGGTGCTGCTCGCCGCGCGGGTGGAGGACGACGCGGCGGACGAGGGGGTGTGCGTGTGCGTCGTGCCGCGCGCGCAGCTGACGATCGATGCGACCTGGGACGCCGTGGGACTGCGCGGGACGGGCAGCCACTCCGTCAGCGCCGAAGCCCTCTTCGTGCCCGGCCGCCGCTCCATGTCCTTCGGCCGGATGACGTGCGCGCGGACGGCGTCGGGGTCGACCCGCCGCAGCGCCCTCGACGCTCCCGCACAGCTCGCCGGCGGCCTGCTGATGGCCGCTCCGGCCCTCGGCGCCGCGCGGGCCGCGCTCGCGGAGTGGACGCGGACGGCCGCCGCGGAGCCCCGCGGGGCGGCCCCGCTCGATCGGAGCGCGTCCGCGCAGCACGTTCTGGCGCGTTCCACCGCGCAGATCGAGGCGGCCGGGCTGCTGCTGACCAGGGCGGCGCGCCGCGCCGACTCGGGTCCCGCGGACGCCGCCGCGGTGGCCGCGAACATGCGGGACGCCGCCTTCGCCGCCGATTCCCTGGTGGAAGCGGTCGAGCGCCTCCTGCGCACCGGAGGCGCGGCCACCCGCGGGCGCGGCGGCGTACTCCAGCGCGCCTGGCGCGACGTGCACACCCTCGCCGCGCACGGAGCGCTGCGGTGGGAGGTCGCCGAGGCGGCCTATGCCCGCTCGGTCCAAGCGGAGCCGATCCGATGAGCGGGCCGCCGGCGCCGTCCGTATTCGTCTTCTGCGACGTCGACGAGACGCTGATCAGGGGCAAGAGCATGGTCGACTTCCTGGAGTTCTACCTGGCCGGACGATACGGCGCCCAGGGCGGCCGGCGCGCGGCGCGAATCCAGGGGCTGCTCGGCTCGATGGCCGCGACCGGCGTTCCGCGTGCGCAGGCCAACCGCCGCTACTACCGGGCCTGGGCGGGGGAGCCCGCCGACGCGGTGGACGAGGCGGGCCGGCGCTGGTGGGCCGAGCGCAGCGCGGATGCGGACTTCTACCTGGCCACGACGCGCGCGGAGCTGCGCGGGCACCGCACCGCGGGCGCCGTCCTCGTCCTGGTCTCCGGCTCGCTGCCCGCCCTCGTCGGCCCCATCGCGGCGGACGTCGGCGCCGCGGTGGCGCTGTGCGCCCGGCCGCTGGTGCGCGGCGGCCGGCTCACCGGCGCTCTCGACGGCGAACCGATGATCGGGGAGGCCAAGGGGCGGGCCGTCAGGGACCTGCTGCGGCGCCACCCCTCCGTGGCGCCCGCGGACTGCTACGCGTACGGGGACCACGAATCCGACCTGCCGATGCTGGCCGAGGTGGGCCACCCGGTGGTGGTGGGAGCGGATCCGCGCCTGCTCGGCCGCCTGCCACGGGCGCGGGCGCTGGTGGCGGTGTAGCCGACCGGCGCGACGACCTCGGGCCCGTGTCCCGCCGGGGAGGCGGGGCACGGGCCCGAAGACCGCGGTCGGATCAGCCGTCCGGCAGCTCGCGAGCACGCGGTGCCCGCCGGGTCAGCGCCGCGTGGTCGTGGGTCCGCGCCGTGTGCTGGAGCATGCCGAGCAGCCTGTCCGAGGTCACCCGGACTCCGCCGCCGTTCTCCCGCCACGGCAGCGGCATCGAGCCGCGCGCGGCCCAGACCAGCCGGCCGCACGCGGCGATGGCGCCGCGCGCCCGGCCCGCGTTGTCGCGGTGCAGGCAGTAGGGGACGTCCAGCACGCCGTGCCGGAAGGACCGGTGCAGCGCCGCGCCCACGTCCGAGTCCGCCTCGAGCGCGGCCTCGATCAGCGCGCGGGCCTCCTCGTGGATCCTCGAGTAGTCCGCCTCCCAGGCCCACGGCAGCGCGCACTCCTCGGTGCGCGCGCCGGCCGCGGCCCGCGACGCGAACTCGAGGGCCGCGATGTTCTCCTCGACGGTCGGGATCCGGTGCGCCTCGGCGACCGTCTTGACGATCAGCCGCTGGGCGCCGCCGCGCACCGCGACCCGGGCGGAGGACTCGAGCAGCAGCCTGGCTCCCTCCGGGGTGCGCGGGTAGACGCCCATATAGGTGTAGAGGACGCTGTGCCACGCGATCCCGGACGGCAGGTACTCGTCGGCCAGCGCGCCGAGCGCGGCCAGCGCCTCGACGTCCTGGACCGCGTGGGTCTGCTGCGCGTAGGACAGCGAGACCGAGCGCAGGCCGCGCTGGACGAAGAACATCGCCTCGAGCACGCTGAGCGCGACCAGCAGCGAGGGCGGGCACAGCTGGCCGAGCATGCAGCCGCCGAAGGTCTCCAGATGCGCGCGTCGTCCGTGCGCGGCGGCCTCCTCGGTCAGCCGGTAGCACGCCTCGCTCCACGCCTCGGCCGCCTCGGCCAACGGCATCCGCGAATAGGGCAGGCAGTACGAGACCGGGCCGCCCTCGCTCGCGTACAGGCCCGTGGTGCTCATCGCCTCGAACACGTGCCGGGGATCGGCCGAACCGTGCCGGACCTGGACCGGCACCGCGGCCGGCACCCGGTCCAGCATGGCTCGGGTCACCTCGGGCCGGTGCGTGGCGATGGGGTATCCGTTCAGGGCGAGCCCCTTGCGGACGGCCGTCTCCGCGACGGTCAGGTCCCCGACCCGGGTGTACGAGTCGACCGTGATGGTGCCGACGGTCGTGGCCTCGGTCGCGGCCACCGCGCGCAGGCCGGCCCCCATCGCCTCGGGGTCCGTCATCCCCATCCGCGGCTGCACGACCAGCACGTCCCGGGCGGCGGCGCGTTCCACGAAGGCCTGCAGGTCGGCCCGCAGGCCGCCGGGGGCGGCCACGGGGTCCGACGTGCGCGGGGCGTTCACCGCGCACCCGCCAGGGCGGCCCGCGGCCGGCCCGCCGTGCCCGGCTGCAGCCGACCGAGCGCGAGGTCGAGGTCCTCGGGCCTGGCCTGGTCGGTGAACACCGTGGTGAACCCGGCTTCGAGCAGCTCGGCCAGGAGCTCGGGGTCCCGGTCGCCGGCGATGCCCAGCTTGCCGCCGATGATGACCGGGATCGTCGCGACCGCGGGATCCGGGTCGGCGCGCAGCCAGCGGATCATCCGCGCGCCGTCGATGTGGCCGTGCCCGTTGACCGTGGAGCAGACCACGGCGTCCGGGCGGATCCGGCGCACCTCGTCGATCAGCAGCGCGTCGGGGACGCAGGCCCCCAGGTTGGTCACCTGGCAGCCCAGCTCCTCGAGCAGGAGCTGGAGGTAGACGAGGTTCCAGGTGTGCGAGTCGGAGGAGACGGTGGTGAGCAGGACGTGGAGGTTCGGTGGCCGCAGGGCCGTCGAACTGGTCTCGGACATGGTGGATTCAGCGCTCCCGCGAAGGGTTGGGGGTCGGCAGGGGAGGGGCCCGCGGCTCAGGCGGTGCGCGGGGAGAGCGGCCTGACCCGATGCTGGCGGAACACCAGCACCTTGCAGCCCGCCTCGCTGAACATCTGATGGACGCTGCCGGGCCGGTTCACCAGCAGGCTTCCGGGCGTGTAGCGCCGGCCCCGGTCGTCGGAGATCTCGCCTTCGAACACGAAGACCAGCTCGAAGCCGGGGTGCTCGTGCTCGTCGGTGTGCGAGTCAGGCAGCTGGTTGGCGATGTAGGCCTCGGCGCCGCCGCTGTCCTCGGCGGTGAACAGCCAGTGCACGTCCACCGCGTCGCGGCCGGGCTCCTGGTAGGGGCGCCACATGATCTGGCCGCTGGTCAGGCCGCCGTCGAGCAGGTCGGTGAGCACGTCGATCCGGCGGACCTGCGGGGCTATGCCGCTTTCCGGCATGGTGTCCTCCTGGGTTGGGTTGGTTGCGCCGTGCGGACTTCGGGTACTCGCGGGGGTCGGGCTCACAGGCCCGGCGCCGCGCGGACGAACTCGCCGAGCAGCTCCTCGGCCCGCCAGGCGAGCCGGCCGGGCGCGCTCGGCTCGGTGGCCGCCCGCCGCTCCGCCTCGCGCAGCTCCGCGCGGCGGATCTTGCCCGAGGTGGTCTTGGGCAGTTCGGCGAACTCCAGCGCGGCGATCCGCTGGTGCGGGGCGAGCCGGGCGCCGACGGCCTCCAGGATGGTGCGGGCCATCTCCTTCGTCGGCCTGATCCCGGCCGCGACGGCGATGAAGGCCTTGGGCACGAACATGCCGACCGGGTCCGGCACCGGAACCACCGCGGCCTCGGCCACGAACGGGTGCTCGAGCAGCGCGCTCTCCAGCTCGAACGGGGATATCCGGTGGTCGAAGGACTTGAAGACGTCGTCCCTGCGGCCGACGTAGGTCAGATAGCCGTCCGCGTCCACGGTGGCGATGTCCCCGGTGTGGTAGTAGCCGTCGGCGAAGACGGCGGCCGTCTTGGCCTCCTCACCCAGGTAGCCGGTCATCAGGCCGGTCGGCTCGTCGGCCAGCGAGACGCAGATCTCGCCCTCGGCGGCGGTCCGGCCGGTCTCCGGGTCGATGACGCGGATGTCGTAGCCGGGCAGCGGCCTGCCCATGGAGCCGGGCTTGAGCACGCTGCCGACGGTGTTGCCCACCATGGCGGTGGCCTCGGTCTGGCCGTAGCCGTCCCGGACGGTCAGCCCCCAGCGGCGGCGTAGGTGCTCTATCACCTCGGGGTTGAGCGGCTCGCCGACCGAGGTGACCTCGCGCAGCGACGCGGGCCGCTTGCCGAGATCGTGCTGCACCAGGGTCCGCCAGGCCGTCGGCGGCGCGCACAGGCTGGTGGCCTGCTCCCGCCGGACGGTGTCGAGCAGCGCCGCCGGCCGGCCGGGCACGGCGCTCACCGAGAGCACCGTGGCCTCGGCGTTGAAGGGCCCGAAGAAGCTCGACCAGGCGTGCTTGGCCCAACCGGGCGCCGACACGTTGGCGTGCACGTCGCCCGGCCGCAGCCCGTTCCAGAACATTCCGCTCAGGTGGCCGACCGGGTAGGACGAGTGGGTGTGCCCGACCATCTTCGGCAGTGACGTGGTGCCCGAGGTGAAGTAGACGAACAGCGGGTCGGTGGCCTTGGTCTCGGTCCCCGGCGTGAAGACGTCCGACTCCGCGTCGCTCGCCGCGTAGTTCGCCCAGCCGCTTACCTCGCGGCCGGTGTTGAGCCGGGTGATCTCCGCGCCGAACTTCGCGAAGCGGCCGGTCAGCCGGTCCTCGGTGAGCACGTGCGACACGCCGCCGCGCACCAGCCGGTCGGCCAGGTCGTGGCCGGAGACAGAGGTGTAGGTGGGCACGACCACCACGCCGAGCTTGATCGCGGCGAGGATGGTCTCCCAGACCGCGAACTCGTTGTCCAGCATCAGCAGCAGCCGGTCGCCGAAGCGCAGGCCGCGGCGGCGCAGCCAGTTCGCCGTCTGGTTGGAGCGCGCGGAGAGCTCGGCGTAGCTCAGCTGCCGCGCGCTCCCGTCGGCGCCGATCAGGCGGACGGCGGCGCGGTCGTTGCCGACGGCCACCTCGTCGAACCAGTCGAGGGCCCAGTTGAACTGCTCGAACCGGGGCCAGCGGAAGGCCGAGACAGCGGCCTTGTGGTCGCCGCGCAGCTCAAGCAGCAGGTCTCGGGCTCCGCGGAAGCGCTTGGTCGCCTCGGGGTTGTGTCCGGGCACGATGACACCTTCCTTGTCCGTGATGGGGGTGGTACGGAGGATGTGCGCTGTGCTCTGTGCGTGGTGCGGGCTGTGCGGGTGCCGTGCGTTGCGGTGCGGTCGGGGAACGGTCAGCTACGGGCCTTGCGGCGCGCCTCGCGCGGCATGATCAGTGCGGACAGCAGCGCGGGAACGGCGCCGACCAGCACCATCACCGTCGACCAGGAGGAGAGGTCGAGCAGCCAGGGGATGAGCAGCGGGGTGACGAAGGCGCCGCCGAAGACCATCGTGTTCTCCAGGCCGAGCGCGGCCCCGGAGCGCTCGGCGCCGGCCATGGTGGCGATCTCGGCGTAGTGCACGCCGTGCCAGCCGAACGCGAGCATGCCGGAGACGACCAGGAGTCCGGCGACGAGCCAGGAGGGCGCGGATTCGAAGATCGCGACGCCGAGGAAGCCGGCCGTGATGAACACGCTGTAGACGGTGACGATGGTGCGCCTGCCGCGTCCGCCGCGCCGGTCGGTCCACCGGCCGCCCCACACCCGCGAGATGCCGCCGCAGACCTGGGTGAGCACCAGCAGCGCGGCGATCGTGCTCAGCGGGATGTGCTTGACCTCGTGCAGGAAGACGGAGCCGAAGGTCAGCACGGTGAACTGCGGCAGGTCGAGCAGGAAGGCGGTGGACGCCATCCGCCAGATGTCCAGGCGTCGCAGCGGGCTGACGGTCGCGGTGCCGGTCGCTTTCGCCTCCTTGGAGCGGGCCAGCGGCGGCTCGTCCAGCCAGAGCAGCACCGCGAGCGTCGCGGCCAGGCAGCCGGCGGTGAGGAAGCCGAAGACCCAGCGGAAGCCGCCGGCCCCGGCCAGCCAGGGCAGCACGCCCGCGCCGATCGCGCCGCCCGCGGGCACCGCGGCGACCCGCAGGCTGATCGCGAATCCGCGCCGGGACACCGGGAACCAGCCCATGATCGCGCGGCCCGAGGCGCCGTTGACGCAGCCGCCGAGCGCCCCGGCCAGGAAGAGCACGACGGCGAGTCCCGCGGGGGCGACCGTGTGGCCGTCGGCGGGGGTGAACCAGATCGCGGCCACCGCCAGCGCGAGGGTGGTGCCGCTCAGGCCGAGGATCAGCACGCCGCGTTCGCCGTAGCGGTCCGAGGCGATCCCCCAGAAGACGTCGGTGACGAAGATGCCGCAGGTGATCGCCGCGAGCACCAGGCCGAGTTGCGAGTCGGTGTAGTGGTAGGCGCTCTCCAGTTGGGCGCCGGCGGTGGGGATGCCCTGGAAGGCCGCGCTGAACGCGGCCTGGGCCCCGATGCCGATGGCCAGGATGCCCCACATGTAGCGGGGCGAGTGGGTCCGGCCGTTGCGCCCGGTCAGCACCGTCGCGGCCGTTTCGGCGGGCGGCGGCGTGGCGGCCGGATCGCCGGCCGGGGCGGTTACGCGGGTCTGCGACATGGTTGTCGACCTCCCAGTCGTTCTTGCGTTCTGGTTGCTCGGTCCGGGGGGCGGCGCTAGCGCGTCGGCCTGCCGGACAGCGGGAAGGGGGTGTCCTCGGGCGACTCCCCGGGGGCCAGCGGGATGGTCCGCTTCTCGCGGACGACGAGCATCACGCAGCCGCTCGCGCTGGACACGCGGTGCACGCTGCCGGGCCGCTCGACCACCAGGGTCCCGGGGCCGTAGACGTCGCCGTTGTCGTTGCGCAGCTCGCCCTCGAGGACGAACAGCACCTCGAAGCCGAGGTGCCGGTGCAGGTCGCCGTGCGCGCCGGGACCGAAGCGGGCCACGTAGGCCTCGGCTCCGTTGGGCCCGGTCTGCTCGGCGGTGTAGAGCCAGTGCGCCGCGACCGCGTCGCGGCCGGGCTGGACGTAGGCCTCGAAGCGCAGGCTGCCGGACGCGGCGTCCCCGGCGAAGAGGTCGCGGTGCACCTCGACGGTGCGCTGTCGGTTGGCTTGCACGGATACAGACATCTTCGCTCCCTGATGGCAAGGTTCTTAGATTTGCGGGGGTCCCGCCGTGCCCCGCGCCCGGGAGGGGGGCGGGCGCGGGGCACGCCCGAAGGTCCGTCAGGCGCGCAGGGCGCCGCGGTCTTCCTTCGGCTCTCGGGGGATCAGCAGCACGGCCAGCAGCGCGGGCAGCGCGCCGACCAGCAGCATCACGGTGGTCCAGGAGGACGAGGTGGCTTCGAGCACGAGCGGGATGACCAGCGGGGTGACGAAGGCGCCGCCGAACACCATCGTGTTCTCCAGACCCAGCGCGGTCCCGCTGCGCTCGGCCCCGGCCACCTCGGCGATCTCGGCGTAGGCCACGCCGTGCCAGCCGCAGGCGATCATGCCGGTGACGGTCAGCACCACCACGATCGGCAGCGCGGGGCCGTGCTCGAGCAGTCCCACCAGCAGGAAGCCGAGGACGACGATCGAGCCCTGCGCCTTGACCAGCGTGCGCCGGTACCGCCCGCCGCGCCGGTCGGTCCAGCGTCCGCCGGAGACCCGGCCGACCGCGCCGCCGATCTGCACCAGCGAGACGACCAGGGCCACCACGCCGAGGCCGACGTGCTTGACGTCGTGCAGGAACACGCTGCCGAAGGTCAGCACGATGAACTGGGGGAAGTTGAGCAGCCCGCTGGCCACCGCGATCCGCCACACTTCGAGCACCTTGAGCGGGTTGCGCACCGTGCTCGCCGCCCTGGCCGCCTTCTTCTCGACGCGCGAGCCCTTGGGCACCGCGAGGCCGCTGTCCAGCGGCGGCTCGTCCAGCCACAGGTAGGTGGACAGGGTGATCAGCAGGCTGACTCCGGTCAGCACCGCGAACAGGACGCCGAACCCGGCGTGCAGCGCCAGCATCGGCAGCAGCGCCGCGCCGATCGCGCCGCCCACCGGCACCGCGGTGACCCGGACGCTGATCGCGAAGCCGCGTTCGTTCTTCTTGAACCAGGCCATGATCGCCCGGCCCGAGGCGCCGTTGACGCTGCCGCCCAGGATGCCCGCGATCAGCAGGCCGAGGCCCAGCAGCGCGACCGAGGGCCTGCCGCCGGCGTGCGGGACCAGGAACACGGCGCACAGCGCGAAGGCCACGGTCAGCGCGGCCAGGCCGGTGACCAGGATGCGGCGTTCGCCGTGCCGGTCGGTCAGGATGCCCCAGACCACGTCGCTGATCGCGATGCCGAAGGACATCACGGACAGGATCAGGCCCAGCTGTCCGGTGGTCAGCCGGTAGTCGTCCTGCATGACCGCGCCGGTCACCGGGATGCCCTGGAAGGCGATGGCGAAGCCGGCCTGGGCGGCGAAGCCGACGCCCAGGATGACCCACTTGTACCGGGCCGAGCGCTGCCGGCCCGGCCGGTGCAGCCCGAAGCCGCGGCGGCCGGTCGGCGCCGACTCGACCTCGGCCGCGGGGGAGGGCGCGGGCGGGTCGACGATGCTGGTGCCGGCTTCCTGCGCGGTCATGAGGACTCCCCGTCCGGGACCGCGTCGTCGGGGAGCTCGGAGAGATCGACGATCATGCCCTTCTCCCGCACGATCAGCAGCGTGCAGCCGAGCGGGCTGGTGAGCTTGTGCACGCTGGCCGGGTGCTCGAGCACCAGGGTGCCCTTCTGGTAGACGTCGCCGCTGTCGTTCCGCAGCTCGCCGTCGAGAACGAGGATCAGCTCGTAGCCGAGGTGCTCGTGCAGGTTGCTGTGCGCCCCGGGCGCGTAGCGCGCGATGCAGGCCTCGGCGCCTTCGGCGGTCTCCTCGGTGGTGTAAAGCCACTCGACGTCGACCCCGGCGCGGCCGGGCTGGACGAAGGGCACCCAGTCGAACTGGTCGGCGGCGAGGCCTCCGTCCAGCAACTGGTGGTAGGCCTTGACCTCGCGGACCTGCGGGACATGGCTGGTGATGGACATGGGATCTTCCTTTCTATTCCGAGACGGCGGCCGTGAGCTGGACGATCTCGGCCGCCGCGGGGCGCGCCGAGACGATCTTCGGCTTGCGCGCGAGCAGGTGCCGCACGATGGCGTCGGCGTCGCTGTGGAAGGTGGTGATGGGACCGGGCCGGCCGTTGCCGATCTGGGTGAACCAGCGCAGCTCCTCGGTGGGTATGCCGAGCGCGTACAGGTCCCGGGAGGGGCGCCCGGCCGCGTCGACGACGTGGAAGGGCTCGTCCGTCACCGCCAGGGCGCCGGTGACGAAGCGGGCCCCGTCGCGGGCGTTGATGTTGACGTGGGACGAGGCGAGCCCGTCCTGGATCAGCTGCCGGGTGAAGGGCGACGCGTCCACGAACACGCTCGGCCGCGGGATGCGCGCGTCGATCAGGATCCGGGCGTCGACCCGGGAGCCGGCCACCCGGGGGGAGTCGAGCACGAAGTTCCCGGTCTCCTCGTCGGTGCTGATCCGCATCTGCGGTCCGACCACGGTGAGCACCCCGGCCTCGATCAGCGCGATCGTCTGCTCGATGCGCAGCCCGGGCGGGCCGGCCGAGAGGATGGTGTTGATCGGGTTGAACCAGTTGAGGAACTCGTCCCGGTGCGAGTCCGGGTGCAGGCTGGAGAACTCGACCGCGGCGCGCATCACCCCGCGGGTGTCGCGCAGGCTGTCCAGCGCGGCCTTGAGCGGCCCGTCCAGATTGCCCTCCCGGGCGGCGTCGGAGTCGCGCCGCAGCTCCGCGAGCAGCTCCCGCCGGAAGTGCGCCGGGTCGTCGTAGCGTTGGCCCGCGAACGGCCTGGCCATCGCCTCGAGGTCGAGCCTCGGCAGCGCGTCGAGTCCGGCCTCGGCCAGCAGCTTCTCCACGGACGGCAGCTCCACGCTCGCCTTGACGTACCGCTCGCCGAAGACCTCGGCGGCCTCCGCGCCGTCCCGCAGCCGCACGTGCGTGGTGTAGTAGACGTAGTCGAGTTCGCGCAGCACGAGCGGCAGGATGTGCTTGCGGAACTCCAGCTGGTTGTGGCCGTACTCGAGGCGTGCGGCGGCCCGCAGCTCCTCGAGCGCCTGCATGGTGAAGATCCGGGGCTGGTAGCGGAAATCGGCCCCCTTCTGGTTGCGGCCGCGGGCGCGCAGCGGCATGCCGCTGCGCGAGCTCGCGATCAGCTGCGGTTCGTCGCCAGAGCGCAGGTAGCGCAGCGAGCCGTCGGGCCGCTCCTCGTACCGGCCGCCGCGCTCGACGGTCAGCAGCGAGGCGACGTCGTAGAAGGTCAGGCCCATGCCGAGGACGGCGACGCGCTCGTGCGCCGAGATGCTCTCGAGGTTCATCTCCGCGGCCGAGTCGCCGCGCAGGTAGCGGGTGGCGCGGTGCCGGGAGGCGAAGTCGAGCAGGTTCAGGTCCTGGTCGCCGGAGCGGTTGCGCGGGTGCCCGGTGGCCAGCACCACCTTGTCCAGGGTGATCTTCTGCCCGCCGCTGACGGTGAGCGCGTAACGGCCCTCCGGCGTGCGGCGCAGGCTCTGCGCCCGGCCCTTGACGGGGTGCACCGTGACGCCCTGGGGCAGGTTGGCCACGATCGAGCGGTAGACCGCGCTGAGGTACTGCCCGTAGACCCGGCGCGAGGCGTAGGTGTTCGGCGAGGGCTGCCCCTCGCCCATGACGCCGGCCCGGGCGCAAAGCCATTCGTGCAGCGAGGGCCCGGCCCCGGCCCGCCACGGGCCGTCGTCCGGGGCGCCGGAGAAGAGGCTGACCTCCACGGAGGCCGTGTTCATGATCAGCGCCTCCGGCTGATCGGTGCGCCAGATCCGGCCGGCCCCGAGCTCTCCGGGTTCCACCGGATACACGCGGATTTCCCGATGGGCCTGCGTGGCTTCGCCGGCCAGTCGGGTGATGAGCCGTTCGAGGACTGAAAGGCCCCGCGGGCCCATTCCCACGATGCCGACGTCGAGCCGCGATTGAGTCACCGTGATCATCCTTTCCGTCTCGCAGCTTCCTGGGGTCGGCGGTGGCCGACAGCACAAACATACCATCGCGAAGGAATTTTTCTAGACGAGGAGATGTGACTCAGGTCACATTGGTGCGGGTGGGTGAGCTGGACGCTGGCGGTACGTTGGGTTGTTGCATAACATTCACGCAAGAAGGTTTGTTTCTGCGGGCAGCGGTTGGCCCCCGACCGGAGAGGGAGGGCGCGCGATGCCGGGCAAGTACAAGCAGCAGCGCTCGATACGCACCCGCGAGGATCTCCTCGACGTGGTCGCCGACGAGATCGTGCGCCTGGGGTACGCGGGAACCAACCTGCAGCGCGTGGTCGAGCGGCTGAATCTCACCAAGGGCGCCCTCTACGGGCACTTCTCCAGCAAGGCCGAGGCCGCCGCCGCGCTGCTGCGCGAGTTCTGGGCGGAGTTCGCGGAGATCTTCGGGGACGGCCGGGACGCGGCGGGCTCCGGCGCCGCCGTCGGGCAGGCGCGGATCACCCTGCTGTTCGACCGGGCCGCCGAGTCGGTGCGCACGGCCGCGGCGCTCCGGATGCTGACGGAGGAGGCGCAGGCGAAGTCGGCGACGCTGCCCGAGCTCAGCGCGATCCGCGCCACGGTGCGCGCGCACGTGCAGTACGCGCAGAACACCGGCGAGCTGGGCAGCCAGATCTCGGCCGACGAGGTGGTGGACCTGGTCCTCGCGGTGCTGGCGGGCTCGCGTCCGGCCGAGGTGACCTTCGGCAGCGACGACCCGTCAGCCCAGATCCGGCGGCTGTGGAGCCTGCTGCCGCCGGAGCCGGGTTGAGCAGTGAGCGTGCGAAGTGGCGGGTGGACGGGAAAGGGAGGTGGAGTGGATGGCGGGAGTCAGGGTGAGCGCGGGATCGAGTCGCCGGTCACACGACGGCCGGTTCCCGCCGCGGCGCCGCGACGTGCGATCGGGCGGCGGCGGCCGGTTCCCACCGCGACGCCGGGACGCGCGGGACCGCGCCCGGGACGCCCGGCCGGGTCCAGACCAGGTGCGCGTCGGCGATCCGTACCCCGTTCTGGGTCGCGGCGAGATCCCAGCCGCCCGGCGAGGCCGGCGTGTGCCGCGTCACGACGAGTTCCGTCGGGACGTCGCGTTCTCCCCAGCCGCGACAGTCCACGCGCAGCGCGGAGAGCATCAGCGGCTCGGCCCCGGGTGTCCCGGGCGGAGTGCGATGGCTGAGCAGATGGCCCAGTTGGCGGAATCCCTCGGCCATGACCATCAGCGGAAGGTGGTCGGAGGGGTGGTCGTAGAGCGCCGCGTGCCGCGGATCCACCGCGAGCAGCCAGGGCCCGTCCTGGCCGGCCGGGCTGATGACGCAGTCCTTCCGGCGCATCTTGCCGACCGCCTCCGGGCTCAGCCGGGTGGACGGCGCGGCCTCGGCGCCGCCCCCTGTCGCGGCGGCCGCGCCGCCGCGGTGGCGCAGTATCCGGTAGCGCCGAGCGTCCACCGCGAGCACCTGCAGACTGCCGGTGCCGCACGCGGACCCGTTCACCAGCAGGTCGACGTCGATCCGGAACTTCTCCCGGCCCGGCCTGCGGTCGAGCCAGCTCCAGCGCGCGTCGAGCACCGCGGGCAGCGGCGCCTCGCCGACCAGCAGCGGCGCCGGTTCGGTGACGGTGATCTCGAGGAACTCGCCGATGAACTGGTGGTCGAGCGGCACCTTGTGGTGCGCGTGCGCGAGATAGACCAGGGCCTGGCGCAGGGTCTCGGCGAACAGCAGGGGATCGGTCAGGCCCGAGGCGTTCGGGTGGTAGAGCACGTGGTCCCTGGGCCATTGGGCGGCGACCAGATGGCGCAGGTCGTCGACGCGCAGGCAGTCGGTGATGAAAACCTCTGCGATAGCTGCCCGGTGGACCAGGTTGCGCGGGACCGGCTGCAGGTAGGAGAGTCGCAGCTCGCTTATGGCACGGTCGTCGAGGTGGTGCATGCTTGCCTCCTGGGACGACGGGACATGATTGCGGTGGCGCGGAAGATGATCTAGAGTACGATAAAAATATACCATCGAGAAGGTATATTGCAAGGCAGGGTCGAAGCACACTGAGAAGTAGTCAGGGCATTGGGAGCGTGGACATGGAGAAGACAGAGGACGCCACCGTGCTGCCGCAGCCGGCGCAGCCGAGCAACAGCCGCGGCGAGTCACTCAAGCAGGAGCGGGCCTTCCGCAGTCGCCAGCAGATCCTCTCCTCGGCCGCGGCGGCGTTCGCGACCGGGGGCTATTCGTCCATCACCATCGCCGACGTCGCGCAGGGCGCCGGCATGACGAAGGGCGCCGTCTACTTCCACTTCGCGAACAAGGAGGCGTTGGCGGTCGCGGTCTGCGAGACCTTCTACGACCGCTGGAGCCGGCTGTACAACGAGGTCGTCGAACTCGGCCTGCCCCCGTTCGACGCGCTCCTCGAGTTCCTGCGCCGCACGGCCCTGCTGTTCAAGTCGGACAGCACCGTGCAGGCCGGCGCGAGGCTGCAGTTGGAGCACGAGACGATGGGCACGCAGCAGATCCTGCCCGCCCCCTTCGACACCTACCACGGCCTGGTGGTGAAGCTGGTCGCGGAAGCCCACAAGGCGGGCCAGCTGCGGCCCGGGAGCGATCCCGCCTCGCTGGCCACCGTCGTGACGGCGGCGGCCTTCGGCGCGCAGCACATGTCCTGGGTCCAGTGCGGCTGGGCGGACGTCCTCGAGCGGATGGACCAGGTCATAACCGAGCTGGTCATCCCCGCGTCGAGCGGCGCCCAGAACCCGTGAACCGGCCTGACCGGGCGTATCCTGGCGCTGGAATCCGTCCCGCGCCCGAGCTGCCCCGGGTCAGCGATGCTCCAGCACCCGCGACAGGAACCGCTGGGTAGAGGCGTGCTGCGGATCCCCCAGCACCTGCTCGGCGGTGCCCTGCTCGCGGATCACGCCGTCCTCGAGGTAGCAGACCCGGTCCGCCGCGTGCCGCGCGAAGCCCATCTCGTGCGTGGCCATCAGGATCGTCAGGCCGCTCTCCTTCAGGCCGCCGACCACGTCCAGCACCTCGCCGACCAGCTCCGGGTCCAGCGCCGCGGTGATCTCGTCGAACAGCAGCAGGTCGGGGTTCGTCGCCAGCGCCCGCGCGATCGCGACGCGCTGCTGCTGGCCGCCGGAGAGCCGGTCCGGGAAGTCCTTCGCCTTCTCGGCGAGCCCGAGCCGGGCGAGCAGCTCCTGCGCGTGCTGCTCGGCCTCGCGGCGCGGCACCTTGTGCGCCTTGCGCGGCGCCAGCGTCACGTTGTCCAGCACGCTCAGGTGCGGGAAGAGGTTGTAGGCCTGGAAGACGACGCCGATCCGCCGCCGCGCCGCGTTCGCGTTCAGCCGCGGGTCGGTCAGCTCGGTCCCGCCGAGGTGGATCGTGCCGTCGTCCACCGTGTCCAGCAGGTCCACGCAGCGCAGCAGCGTCGACTTGCCGGAGCCGGAGCCGCCGATCAGGCAGACCACCTGGTGCTCGGCCACGTCCAGGTCGATCGAGCGCAGCACCGCCCGGCCGCCGTAGGACTTGCGCAGATCCCTGATCCGCAGCAACGCCTCGCCGCTGCTCGCGGTGTTAGCTGTACTCATCTCCCCGCCTCCGCCCAACCGCTGGAAGGAATGGTGGAACTCATCGCCCCGGCCCCCCTGTTTCTGCCCACTGCCGCTGGGTCGCCTTGTACTGCAGCCAGTCCGCGTAGCGGGTCAGCGGAATGGTCGTCAGGATGAACAGCAGCGCCGCGGCGAAGTACGGGGTGTAGTTGAAGTCGTAGGAGGCGTGGATCTGAGCCACCCGCAGCGCCTCCAGCGGGCCGAGCACCGAGGTCAGCGCCGTGTCCTTCTGCAGTGCGATGAAGTCGTTGAGCAGCGGCGGCACCACGTTGCGCACGGCCTGCGGCAGGATCACGTGCCGCAGCGTCTGGCCCTCGCCGAGGCCCAGCGCCTTGGCCGCGTTGCGCTGCGCCGGGTGCACCGAGTTCAGGCCCGCGCGGAAGACCTCGCCGACGTACGCGGTGTA
>Ga0302314_10006377_pt1 | contig 21370 bp, 15 predicted proteins | sample III_Palsa_N2_3_FD_200533 | JGI IMG/M metagenome (GOLD analysis project Ga0302314, IMG submission 200533) | Peat permafrost microbial communities from Stordalen Mire near Abisko, Sweden - III_Palsa_N2_3 | ecosystem: Environmental > Terrestrial > Soil > Palsa > Peat permafrost | place: Sweden...
CGATCCGAGCGCTCGTACACCACGAGACCGGCCAGCACCCGATCGACGTGCGCGTACTACCAACCGAACGCGGGATCGTCGTCTTCCTCGACGTCTCAGTCTCCGCCCGCGCGTCACTCGCCGACGCCCACCAACAAGGAAGCGAACTCGAAGAAGCCCTACGCAAACGCCTCCCACAGATCGCCGACGTCGTCGTACACACAGAACCCTGAACCCTCGCGGATGCGGTTGTGAACGCGTCAGACCTCGACCACGACCGGCAGCACCATCGGGCGCCGCTTCAGGCGGTCGTAGACGAAGGCCGCCAGGTCGTCGTGGAGCTCCTGCTGGAGCATGTCGATCTCGCGGATCCCGCCCTTGGCCGCGCGTAGCAGCGACGCCTCGACCTCCTGGCGAATGTCCTCGACGAGCTCATCGGCCTGGTCGAGAAAGGGCACGCCGCGGAAGATGACCTCGGGCGGGACGACCGACTCGCCGCTCTGCTCGGAGACCGTCGCGACGACGATGAAGATGCCGTCGGCGGAGAGCATGCGGCGGTCGCGCAGGGCGACGTCGGCCGGGTCGCCGATATCGACGCCGTCGACGAAGATCATCCCCGATTGCTCTGGCGCGCCGAAGCGAGCGCCGCGCGCGTCGATCTCGAGCGGCAGCCCGTTCTCGCCCTTGAAGATGTCGTCGGGGTCGATTCCCACCGCCTCGGCCAGCTGGGCGTGGAGCTGGATGCGCTTGAAATCGCCGTGAGCCGGCAGCACGTAGCGGGGGCGGACCAGGTTGAGCATCAGCTTGAGCTCCTCCTGGTAGCCGTGGCCGGACGCGTGAATCGGCGCGTCGCGCGGGGTGATCACGTCGCAACCGATGTGATACAGGCGGTCGATCGTCTCGTTCACGGCGCGCTCGTTACCCGGGATCGGGGTCGCCGAGAACACGACCGTGTCACCGTTGTGGAGCTTGATCATCCGGTGGTCGTTGTGGGCCATCCGCCGCAACGCCGACAGTGGCTCGCCCTGGGAGCCGGTCGAGATCACCACGACCCGGTGGTCGGGCCAGTCCTCAACCTCCTGGGGCTGGATCAGGATCCCGCTCGGCAGATCGATGTGACCCAGGGACCGGCCGATGTTGACGTTCTTGCGCATCGAACGGCCGACCAGCGCTACCTTGCGATCGAGCGCCGCCGCGGCGTCGACCACCTGCTGGACGCGATGGATGTTGGAGGCGAAGCTGGTGACGATGATCCGGCCTTCGGCGCGCGCGAACACCTCCTCGAGGTGAGGGCCCACCCCCGACTCGCTCGGCGAGAAGCCGGGGCGATCGGCGTTGGTCGAGTCCCCGCACAGCAGGAGCACGCCGTCACGGCCGAGCTCGGCCAGGCGCGAGACGTCGGCGGGTGACCCGTCGACGGGGGTCTGGTCGAACTTGTAGTCGCCGGTGACCAGCACGGTCCCCAGCTCGGTCCCGAGCGCCACGGCGCACGAATCGGGGATCGAGTGGGTCATGTGGACGAGCTCGAGGGTGAAGGGCCCGAGCGACAGCTCCTCGCCCGGCTCGAGGTCCTGGAGGTTCGCGTCGCGGAGCTTGTGCTCGTCGAGCTTGGAGCGTGCCATCGCGATCGTCAGGCGCCCCGAGTAGACGGGCGGGGCGTGCTCGTCGCCGAGCTCGCGCAGGACCCACGGCAGCGCCCCGAGATGGTCCTCGTGCCCGTGGGTGATGACGATCGCCTCGATGTCGGCCGCTCGGTCGCGCAGGTAGCTGAAATCCGGCAGCACGAGGTCGATGCCCAGCATCTCGGCCGTCGGGAAGCGCAGACCGGTATCGACGACAATGATCCGGTCGCCGTACTCGACCACGGTCATGTTCTTTCCGATCTCGCCCAGGCCGCCGAGCGGAAGAACGCGGAGGGTGTCGCTCACGCTTGCAGCGATGCTTGCCGGAGGAGCCCGTGGCGCTCGAGCATCGCGCGGATGGTGGCGAGCTCGCGCTCGTCGGCCGGCAGGTAGGGAAGTCGTGGCTCGCCGACGCCGAAGCCGAGGAGACCGAGGGCGGCCTTGGTGGCCACGGCGAGCGGGACGATGGCCATGTCGCGGTAGACGTCCGCGAGCGAGGCGTCGATCTCGCGCCGGCGCTCTGGCTCGTCGACCATCTGGCGGAACTGCTCGCCGAACAGATGGCTCGCGACGAGGATGCCGCCGGGCTCACCGAGGTCGAGCACGTCGGCGAGCAGGTCGTCGTTGCCGGCGTAGATCATCATCCCGTCGATCTTGGCGAGGTTCGCGGGATTCGCCTGCTTGACGCCGACGATGCCGTCGATCTGGGCGAGCTCGGCCAGCAGCTCGTTCGGCAGGTCGCTCCCGGTCCGCTGAGGGATGTTGTAGAGGAGGATCGGCTTGTCCGTGGCCCTAGCCACTTCCTCGTAGTGCCGGACGATCCCGCGCCGGCTCGGGCGGTTGTAGTACGGATTGACCGACAGCAGCGCGTCGGCGCCGAGCTCGGTCGCGCGCTCGGTCAGATGCACCGCGTGGCGCGTGTCGTTGGAGCCGACGCCGGCCACGATCGTGCAGCGTCCGCGCATCTCCGAGACCGCGAGCTCGATCATCCGCAGGTGCTCCTCGTCGGTCAGCGTCGAAGCCTCGCCCGTCGTGCCGCAGATCACCAGGCCGTCGGAGCCGTGGGTCTCGAGGTGATGCATGAGCGCCACGGCCGCCTCCTCGTCGACGCGTAGCTCAGCGTCGAACGGGGTCACCATCGCGGTCAGGATCGAACCGAGGCCGGGCATGCAGAAGCGATTATCGCAGCGGCGCGGACGACCCGCCGCCCGCCGAGCGGACCTATACCTGGCCGCCCGCTTCGCCGCCCGCCTCGCCGCCCGCCGAGTCCTCGTCGCCGGGAACCTCCCGAACCCGACGGAACGTGCGCCGCATCATCTGCTGGATCCCCCGCTCCGCGCGATGGATCGATTCCAGCAGCGGCAGCGCGCGTTCGAACTGGCGCTCGAACGACTCGATCACGGGCAGCGCGCGCTCGACGTTGCGGTTCAGCGTCGCGACCTCCTCGGTCAAACGGTCGAGCGACTCGCGGACCTCGCCGGCGCGCTCCACCGCGGCCGGAAGCGAATCGCTGACGTTGCCGGGAGAGACGAACGCGCTGCGCAGCATCTCGAGCCCACGGACGAAGTCGGATGGATTGGAGGAACCCTCGGGCACAAGCTCAGTGTAGAGCGCTCCGTCGGAAACCTGATCGCCATGGCAAGCCGAGGGCTGCCGCGCCGGCGCAACGGGAATGCAAGGCATGCAAGGATGCCCGGCAGGGCTTATTTATGCGGAGCGCACGTACACGGATCGTCTTGGCTCGGCTTGTGGGCCTTGCTGCGCTGCTGATGCTCGTGATCCCTGCCGGCTCGCAGGCGTTCAGCAAGGCGATCTGGGGTCAGGTCTACCGCGACGGCGTCAACCAGTTCCCGATCTATCGTCAGCTCGGCGTGTCGATCTTCGAGGTCGACCTGTACTGGAACCAGGCGGCGCCGACGCGCCCGCACGACCCGACCGACCCCGCCGACCCGGCGTACCGGTGGCCGGCCGAGATCCAGCAGGCGATCACCCAGGCCCGGCGCTTTCACATGCGGGTGCTCGTGCAGATCATCAACGCGCCCACGTGGGCAAACGGCGGGCACGCCGCCAACTACGCACCACGGCACCCGGTGGACTTCGCGGCGTTCGCGACCGCGGCCGCGCGCCGTTATCGAAGCGTGCACCTGTGGATGATCTGGGGCGAGCCGACCCGCGCGCCGAACTTCGAGCCGCTCGTCCCCGCGCCATCGGTGCAGAGAAGGCTCGACCACGCCCAGCAAGCCGCGCCCCACCTCTACGCTCGCATCCTCGACGCGGCCTACGGGACGCTGAAGAAGGTCAGCCCCCACAATCTCGTGATCGGTGGCTGCACCTACACCCTCGGCGCGATCGACACCCAGCAGTGGATCGAGAACCTCCGGCTTCCCGACGGGCGTCCGCCGCGCATGGACATGTACGCCCACAATCCGTTCACCGCCGAGACGCCGAGCTTCACCGCTCCCCCGTCACCGTTCGGCGAAGTTCAGTTCTCCGATCTCCACGAGCTGGCGGGATGGATCGACCGGTACCTGCACCCCCGGCTCCCTATCTTCCTGTCGGAGTTCACGATTCCCACCGCGCCCGACCAGGAGTTCAACTTCTATGTCAGCCCGTCGACCGCAGCGGAGTGGATTACCGACGCTTTGCGCCTCGCGCGCCACTGGACCCGGATCTACGCGCTCGGGTACATCAATGTCTACGATGACCCGCCGATCACCTACGGCGGACTGATGACCCAGAATGGCGTGCGCAAGCCGGGGTTCGAGGCCTTCGCTCGCGGTTAGCCGCGGATCCAAATGACGGCCGCCGGGACGCGAGCTGCCCGAGCCCGCGTCCCAGTGCCACCGAGCTCATGCGAGGGTCAGGCTCACGACCTTGGAGATCCCCTTCTGATAGGTGAAGCCCGCCTTCAGGCCGGCGCGGATCTTGTGCTTCGGCGCCAGCACGAGCAGTGCCTTGCAGGTCGCGCTCACCTTGCTGGTGGTGATCGTCTTCTTCTTGCCGGCGCTGATGCTGAACGTGGCGCTGCCGCAGGCGACCTTCTTGTGCTTGTGCCGCGTCGTGATCGCGAGCACGCCGCCGTCGCACGCGTAGGCCTTCGAGCATTTGATCCCGACCACGACGCGACCGTGCTTCACCTTTAGCTTCGTGCTGGTCAGGGTCGCCGTGCCGGGGCCCTTGGTCTTGAACGTGAGGGGCAGGCCATAGACGGGCGAGTTCAGGTAGTAGGTGTTGCCATAGGTCACGTCCGTGGCGACCAGCTCGTAGGAATACCTCGTGCTCGGCAGCAGCTTGGTGGCCACCCCGACGACGGAGGTTGCAGCCGTGGTTCCCACCGGGATGATCGAGCCGGTGCTGAACCCGCCCACGAACGGGTTGTTGGCGAGGCTGTATGCGAACTCCCACTCGGTTATGGCGCCTCCGGTGGTCACCGTCCCGTTGAGGTCGGCCGAATCCGCGGTCACGTGTGTGACCGTCCCGGTGGTTGCGGCCACCGCAGCCAGCGCGGGTGCCGCCGAGAACGCCGCCGTCGCCGCTGCCGCTGCGCACGACGCGATTAATGCCGACCGGGGAAAAGTACGATGCATGGTTCCTCCATTGGTGTGGTCCTTGTCAGATTCATCCTCGACCGGCGAGCACGGCCTTGACTGTCAGCCAGATAATCAGGGCGTCGAGTCTCAGGCTGTGATGCTTCATGTAGTAAAGATCGCGCCCCAGCTTTGCCACCGTGCCCTCGACGGAGCCTCCATACCCGAGGTTGACCTGCGCCCATCCGGTGACCCCCGGTCGGATGCGGTGACGCGAGCTGTAATGAGGCACCTCCCGTGCCAGCTGCGCCACGAGCGGCACCTGCTCTGGCCGGGGGCCGATCAACGCCAGCTCGCCGCGCACGACGTTCCACAGTTGCGGTAGCTCATCGAGCCGGTAACGCCGCAGGAGCCATCCCACCCGGGTGACCCGGTGGGCCTGAGAGGGCCCCCACGCGGCCTCCCGGTCCCCCTCGTCGCCTTGCACCATCGTGCGGAGCTTGAGCAGCGTGAACTCCTCCCCTTCCTTGCCCACACGTCGCTGCCGGTAGAGCACCGGACCACGGCTCGTGAGCCTGATCAGGATCGCGGCGAGGAGCAGCAGCGCCAGCGAGCAGAGCAACAGCGCGCAGGCCAGTCCGACATCGATCGCACGCCGCAGCGACCGGTACCAGCGCCGGCGGTGGATTTGTGCGATGTCGAACAGGAACCACGTCGGCGAGACCTCGGCGAGCGGGATCTTCTTGAACTCGTGCTCGTAGTAGGACGCGAGGTCGCGGATTCGGAGCCCCCGGAGATTGAGCAGCGAAGCGGCCTCGACGAGTTCCGGGACGCGCATCGCCAGTCCGTCGAGGACGACCACCGTGGCCCGGCTCGACTCCACCGCCCCGGTCAGGGCCACGCTGTCGACCGGTCCCTGGTTGCGCCCGAGCACGGTGGACCCCACGAGCGTCGCGTCGTGGTGACGGGCGAGCTCTCGCGCCAGCTCGCGCTGTGACTCCCAGCAGCCGATGAAGTAGACGCGCCGCATGGCCAGCCGGAGGCGGATCTCGAACCCGCGGGCCGCCCCCGCCGTCGCGAGCGTAAGCACGGCGAGGATCGTCGTCACCGCGCCAATCGCCGGTGACCAACGGACGCCGACGATCGCTGAGGACGCCGCCATCAGGCCCGCGGCGAGCAGCCCCGCCGGGACCGCGGCCGCGAGGTGAGCGAGCGGGCCGCGATGGGCGGATGCGAAGCCGATCACCTCGAACAGCGCCCGTGACCCGAGGGTGGCCATGATCGTCGGCACGACGAGGACGAGCCACTCGACTCGGTCCGCCCGGCTGGCCGCCTCCGGCCCAAGGATCCCCATCGCCAGTGCGAGCGTGATCGACCAGCTGACGAGGCGGGTGACGGGCCAGCGCGGGGCGTCATCGAGCGCCCTCTCCCGGGCCGGCTCGAGGTTCGCGGCACGGGCGGGGTCCGGGTCGAGGGCGACCGTCCCTGCGAGCTCGGGCTCGACCGGTGTGAGCTGTCGGGCAGCGCTCACCGCTCGGCCACCGCCTGGCGCAGCTGGGGGTCGGCGGGGTTCAGCGCGAGCGCCCGCCGGTACTCGATTTCGGCCAGGCCGGTGTCACCGCGCCGGACCGCGAGGTCCGCCAGCAGAGCGGGCGGCACATAGCTCTCGGGCTCGCGCGCGGCAGCCTGCAGCAGGGTGTCCCGCGCGCGCTGGTAGCTGTCCTCGCGCGCATACGCCGCCGCGATCGAGTAGAGCGTAGTCAGCGAATACGGGTCGAGCTTCTCGGCTTCGGTGAGCGTCCCAAGCGCGGCCCGCGGCGATCTCGCGATCTCGGCCGCGCCCGCGTTCTGATACCGCGTCGCGGCGTACTGGCGGCCGACGCTGGCGGCGAGCAGCGCGAGCACGGTGAGCGCGAGGGCGGCACCGGCCAGCGCGCGTCGGGAGCGCGGCCCGGTCGCCTTGGGCGAGCGTGCCGGTACGACGAGCAGAGCGGCGGCGACGATCGCCGCTCCGGCGAGCCCGGGGATGTCGTACGTCCAGTCGACGCTCGTGTCGATCAGCCACGCAGCGAACATTCCCGCCGCCGCGACCTTGATCAGGCGGTCGCCCGAGGCGAGCGTTCCGCGGCGCGCCCAGCAGGCGGCGAGGATCGCGCCGCAGAACCCGAGCAGCGCTATCAGACCCCCCACACCGAGTTCGGCGGCCATCTGCAGCTCCAGGCTGTGCGGCACGGTCACGTACTCCGGATTGCGGCGAAGCAGGTAATACTCGTCGTCGTAGTTCCCGGCCCCGAGCCCGCCCAGCGGGTGCTGATCGAACTCGTGCACCGCGACGCGCCAGAGGTCGTAGCGGTAGCCGCTCGCGTCCGTGAACCTGGTGGCCGCGTTCTCGTTGACCTGAAGGGCGGTGAACGCCCGGTACTGGCGGGCGATGAAAGGCCCGCCCAGAACCGAGCCGACGGCAAGAGTGAGGATGGCCCCGACGGCCATCGTCCAGCCGAGCCGGTGCATGGCCAGGTTGCGGCGGTCGGGCTCGACCCGCTCCGCCAGGCATGAGAGCGCCAGCCGCATGAGCCCGGCTGCGATTGCCGCCAGCAGGATCGCTGCGGCCGCCGCCCGCAGGAGTCCGTGACTCGGCAACAGCAGGCGGTCGGCCGCCCCTCCGGTTGAGTACACCGCCAGCGTCCAGGGAAGCGCGACCGCGACGGAAGCAGCGACGAGGACGAGATTGATTGCCCGCCCGGCCCGCCCGCCGGTGCAGGCCACGACCAGGACCGCGCCGAGGATCGCCGCCGGAAGCACCGCACGGGACTGCGTCAGGACGAGCATGCCGGCGATCACCGAGGCGCCGGCGAGCGCGCCGGCGCGAACCAGGCGGCTGGAGGCGGCTTCGGCGCAGGCGATCCACGGCCAAACGCCCATCACGAGCAGACACGCGGTTCCGTTGATGTATCCGATCGGGGAGTTCAGCCGCCGGGTGAGGAGTGCGCCCTGCCCCGCGCCGAGCAGCCACGAGGCACACAGCAACAGGCTGGCGAGCAGTGCCGCCGACCCCAGAATGACGACGATCAAGCGACCCGTGCGCCGGTCACGGACGGCGAGGAGGACGATCGCGAACAGCGCTCCATACAGCGCGAGCCGGTTGACCTCGGTCCACGCCGAGTCCCTTGACTCCGCCCACAAGATCGACGCAGCGCTGAGCGCCAGCAGGCTGGCCAGACCCACGGAGGCCGCGATCCCATATCGCGTGAATCCAGGGCGGGCGACGCCGGCCAGGACTACCAGCAGCACCATCGCGCCGAGCGCGATCGCACCCCACCAGTCGAAGGAGAAATATCCGTCCGTCAGTGGGGAGGCCGCGAGCACCACGGCGATCACGACCGCGGCCCATCCGACCGCCGCAGGGCGTGGTTGCGGCACGCGGGCGCGTACGCCAAGCGCGACGACGGTCGCTGTCCCGGGCCGCGACGGGGCTCGTGCCCGCTCCGGCGATGAGACCGTGCTCATGAGAGCTGCGGCGGCTCGAGATCTCACGCTGCTCGCGTCAGCTCGCTCGCGCGCTCGCCCTGCGGCTGTGCCGAGCGAGCACGGCGCCGCCGAGGCCTCCGAGCGCAAGCACGAGCGCCGCAACCCCGAGCATCCAGGCGGTCCCGTTCCCGCCACCTCCATTCGACCGGCCGAGTCCCATCACCGGATCCGCCGCCCGCGCCGCGACGGGCGTGACCGGTGCCGAGCGCGGACGAGCGGCCGAGCGAACGGGCCTGCGCGAGCGCGACTCATGAGCGCGCGGGCGGTCACCACGCGGGCGCGGTGTCCTCGGCGTGAGCGCCACCGAACCGGTCTCGGCCGGCGACGGCGCGCTCGCCGCGGTCGCGCTCGGCGCGCGCGTGATGCCGCTTCCGAACAGCTGTCCGCCACCGGAGCCGCTTGAGTTACCGCCGCCACGCGCTTGTGCGAGCGGGATCGCGTACTCCTTCGCGACGGGGCTTCCTGGATCAATATGGACGCCGGGGGCGGCGGTCGGCGCCGTCGGTGAACCCGCCGCCGCGGGTGATGTCACCGCCAGCGAGAGGACCGCTGCGAACGTCATCAGCCGGGATAGGCGCACACCCGTGCGCTGCGCGATTGCGCGGCGACCCCCGAACATCCCTATCCGTGACTGGCGCAGCCTAGGTGACTCCTTATTGGACGATCCAACCGGCCCTTGGATCGTTAGCGCTCGACAAAAGTGACTTATGCCTGCTCGCGCGGGCGCTGAGGTGTTTTTTTGGTGAACAAGGCCATCTGGCACAGAGGGTCAACGCAATGCGGCGGCCCGAACGTCAGCTATCCTCAGCCGCGTCTGAGGCGCTCACCGGGACTGTCAGACCTGCAAGCCTTGATTCCTTTCGCGAGCTCCACACCGCGCCGGCGCAGTACCGCAACGCTCCGGAACGCGTGCTCGTCGTCACTCACCACGACCCTGGCGTTGATCGCCTCCGCGTGTGGTGCGGGTGCGGCCGCCCTCGCGGCTACGGGCCACGATCACGCGGGTACCTACATGCTCGCGGGCCTGGAAACAGTCCTCGTGGCCTGGCTCGCCGCGCTCGGCTGGACCGCCGAGCGGACATGGGCGCGCGCAGGCGTGATCGCCGCCGCGGCCTGGGTCCCCACCTTCCTGATCGCCTCGTGGGCCTACGCGATCAATCCGTCGCTGCTCGACGTCGGCCCTCCGAATCGCCCGATCGCTACCGTCGACCTGAGCCTCGTGTGCTTCATCGCCGGTTACGCGAGCCTGCTACGGAGACCCGGCGGAACCCGCAACGCGCAGGACCTCGAGGTAACCGAAACGTATGTCCGGGTAGAGCAGGTCACGCTCAGCCGAATTTGGGCCATCGCCTGGGTCGCCATCGGATGCCTCGGCTTCTGCGTGATCTTCGTGGTCACCGGCGGCCCGGTTCACTTCATCCGCAACGTCAGCAGCGAAGGCTCGCTGACCCGAGGACGCACCTACTTCGTCGCCGCCGCGCTCGCGCTGGTGTTCATTGCTCAGGTCGCCGCCTGCGCGAAGTGGTCACGCGGCGACGTGCTGCCCCGGCGCCTGATCGCCGGGCTCGTCGCGGCGCTCCTGCTTTCGGCCACGCTGGGCGCCCGCGAGCTGCTCGCGGTACCGCTCGTCGAGCTGGCTCTGTATTACGGATTGGTCCGCCGGCGCCTCAGGGTGCGTGCGGGTCTGCCCTTGCTGCTGGCCGGCGCGCTCGTGATCGTCGTCGGCGTCGGCATGGTCAAGCGCTACGGAAACTACGTACACACCCACCCGGGCGTGCCCGTCAGCCGGCTCGAGTTCCTCTTCACCAAAGGTCCGGGCGACTTCGTTTCGAGCTACGTCAGCAATACGGCTGACGGAGTGCGGCTGATCGCGCTGGGCGAGCGAACCGTCCCCCGGTACGCCGCTCCCGAGTACGGCAAGGAGGCGCTGCGCCTGCTGCTGCAGCCGCTGCCGAGCGGGATCCGCCCTGAGGTGTCGACTGCGCCGGCGATCGAAGCGGCGATCTATCCCTCCTCCACGGACAGCTACGCGCAGCCGTTGCAGCTCGTGAGCTACCTGCAGTTCGTGTACCCGGGCGTCGTCGTCGCGTTCCTGATCCTCGGCGCGGTAACGGCGATGCTCGATCACAGGCTCGCCGCGGGGAGCGCGCCTCGCCGGCCGAGCACGCTGCTGCTGCTGGTCGCGCTCACCGTGGAAGTGCCGGCGCTTCTGAGGTCCGCATCCGCCGGTGCGGTGGCGGTCGAGCTGATCGAGGTGGTCGGTCTGTGGGCGGTCGCGCGATCCAGTGAGCGGCTGGTCGAGCACCGGCGCCCGCTGCCTGAGCCGCCCGCTGCCGTCTATCCGTCGGCGGCCGCCCTGTAGAGGTCGAGGTACGCGCGGGCGCACTCGCTCCAGGAGTAAGACCGGGCACGGCGGCGCCCCGCGGCCACCAGACGTGCGGTCGCATCAGCGTCACTGGCGAGCAACCGGAGGCCGGCGGCGATCGACGCCACCGGGGACTCCGCCTCCAGGCGGACGATCGCGTCGCCCCCCACCTCGCGCGTCGCGGGTGCGAGGCCCGTGAGGACCGGAACCCCTGCCGCCATCGCCTCGATCACGGGCAAGCCGAACCCTTCGGCGCGGCTCGGATAGATCAGCGCCGCCGCCCCCGCCAGGACCTCATGCAGTCGCTGCCGTGCCACGTAAGGAAGCACGACGATCTGCCCGTGCGCGACCTCCTCGGCGATGTCCTGCTCGAGCCCAGGTGGTAACCCGGCGCCCGCCAGCAGCCAAAGCTGCCGGGGGGTTCGGTCGGCGGCGCGCCAGCCCGCGACGGCGAGGTCGACGCCCTTGCGGGGGTCGCGGCCCGAAAAGGCGAGCGCGTATCCCCTGGCCGCGTCGCCGAGTGTGCCCTCGCCAGTCGCGGCCTGGAAGTCGACTCCGTTCGGAATCACTACCGGGTCCCTCGACAACGGCGATCGCCTGCTGATCTCGGTCGCCGAGGCGACGCTCGGCGTCGCGACGTCGCTCGCGGCCAGCATCGCGCTCAGCACGTTTTGGCGGGCGTACCGGTGGCCGACGATCTGGCGGATCGATCGGTCGCCGATCGGGGTGTCCATGAACATCAGGTCGTGCACGGTAAGCACGAACGGCGGTGAGCCTCGTGTCGTCCACCCCGTGTTGGCGGTGAAGTGCATGACATCGACGCCTGCGCGGCGGGCAGTTCGCCGGGCCGCCGCGCAGTCGAGCGCGGGATGGGGAAGCCGATCGGTCCGCACCGCGCTCGCGCCGCGCGGGGCCAGCGCCGGATCGCCGAACCAGACGAGCTCAGCGGAGTCGCCCAGATGGCCCGCCAGCCCGGTCACGAACTGGGCGATGCCAAGGCCGCGCCCTACCAGCCGGGCGTCAATACCGATCCGCACGGCGACACCGTAGAGCTTCGTCTTCCTCCCCCGCGGTGAGCCCTCGGAGCCGTACCCTTGGCCGCATGCGGCAGATCGCGACGGACCGCGCGTGTCCATGGTGCGAGCACCGCCGAGGCCGGCTGATCTGGCTCGAAGCCGGTTACGGCTACGTACGTTGCACCTCCTGCGGAGGGATCTACTCCAATCTGACCGAGGTCGCGTACGAGCGCACTCGCCGCAACGCGTGGAACGAGGCGACCCCGAATGACGCCGCCCTCGCGTTCTACGGCCCGGCGCGCGAACGAGCGCATGCGGAGTTCCTGGACCGCAACCCCCCAGTGGGGAACCGTCGCCTGCTCGACGTTGGCTGCGGCCTCGGCTTCTTCCTCGCCGCCGCACAGCGGCGCGGGTGGGAGGTCCGGGGCGTCGATACCTCCCCCGCGTGGGTGAATCTGGCCAACGCACGCCTGGGATCCGAGCGAGTGCAGCTCGCGTCGGTCGAGCGTGCAAGCCTGCCCCGCGGGTCGTTCGCGCTGGTCACCGTGTGGGACGTGATCGAGCACGTCTTCGAGCCCATCCCGTTTCTGGCCCGCCTGCGCGAGCTACTGGCGCCTGGCGGGCGCCTGTTCATCCGGACGCCGAACATCGCCTATGGATACCCGGTGTATGCGTTCCGGCGCGTCCTGCTCCGGCACGACGCCGAGCTTGGCCCGACGAACCACGTGGTGTACTTCACCGCGCGAACCATGCGCGACGCGCTCGCACGCGCCGGACTCGAAGCCAGCGACTGGCCGGTGCATTTCCCGCCCCAGGTCGCGCCCGCGATCGCACGCCGCACGGCCGGATTGATCGCCGCGAAGAACTCCTATGCCCGGCTCGCGCGCCGGCTAGCGAGTTCCTCGCGCGGGCGGCTGGTGCTGGGCAGCGATCTCGACGTGATCTGCGTCGCCGCCGGTCGCGGTGCCCGCGACGACGACCTCGGCACGGCTGATTACGACCGGGACCAGGGGGGCGCCGTCGGGCGGCCGAGCCACCTGGACCTGTGAGATGCGTTCAATCGCTCGGGTGCTCCCCAGCACCTTCCCGAGCACCGTGAACCGCGGTGGCACCCGCAGGTGGGGGCTGACGACGATGAAGAACTCGCTGCCCGCGGTCCCGGGTGCCTGGCGGTGGATGTTGAACATCGCCACCGTCCCGAACGTGTACTGAGTTCCGCGCGGGGGCCGCTCGACGATCGTGTAACCGGGACTGATGGGCCGGTACTGGCCGTTCGGCTCCCCCACCTGGATCAGGTAATCACGCGCAACGCGGTCGAACGGGAAGTCGTCGTAATAACCGCGGTCCACCAGATACGCGACCGACGCGGTCGCCCGCGGAGAGCTCCGAACGCCGAGCCTGATCTCGATCTCACCGCAATTCGTGGTCAGCTTCAGGAGGTACGTCCGGGAGGGATCGAGCGCGGTGCGCGGCCGGCCCACCGGCCGGGGACGCGTTCGCGGGGCAGCGACGCGGTGACACCCCGAGGGCACGATGACGGTGGAGGAATGCGCGAGCACCACGCCGAGCGACGAGGCGCAGATCGCGAGCGAGACCACGGTCGGAAGCCAGAGCCGCGCGAGCGCGAGCGAGGGAGCTCTCAGCCTCGCCGAGTCTGACCACGGGAAGCGTGTCCGCGCTGGCTCGTCACGCGAGCGTCCGCTGCGTGCCGCGGCCTCGATGATCGCCTCGAGCCGCGGTCCGATCCGCTCGGGGGTGAGCTCGGTCAGTGTCCGCTGCATCGCGCTCACCTGCCGGTGGCGGGTGTCTTCGTCGTTCAATAAGGCCAGGATGCCGGCCACGAAGCCGTCGGTGTCGGTGGCCGCGACTCCCGGCAGCCCGTAGCACTCCAAGCCCCAGGGTGTCGACACCACGGCGGCTCCACTCGCCGCCGCCTCGAGCGTCTTCGATGGCGAGCCCGCGCCGAACACCGGCGCGACCGCCACGCGCGCTCTGCGCAGGAACGACAGCACGTCGGGAACATCCGAGGCGACCTCGACATACGGCCCTGTAACGCGCTCCGCCGACCGTCCGACGATCCAGCCGGTGGTTTCCTGGCGCACCGCCCGCAGCCGGGGGAGGATCTCGCGCTGGAGCCACTCGGCTCCCTGCCGGTTGGGCGGATAGCTCATGTTGCCGGTGAAGATCACGTCGATGTCGCGGCGGTGTCCGGCCGGCTCCACGAACACTTCACCTGCCCAGCCGTTGGGAATGACGTGCACGGGCGGCTCACTCGGGAGTAGGTTCGCGACGTCGCGCGAGGCGCCCAACTGAGCCGCGACGATGCCGGCAAGCCGGCGCTCCCACGCGGCCATCCGCCCCGCCTCCAGCCTGGCGAAGGCGCGCACCGGAAACGCCTCGGGCCCGCGCGAGCGCACGGCCATGTTGTGGCTGAGGGCATCGACGTGGTCGAGCACGATCGGCGCTTCCAGCGGTCCCCGAAGCGAACGAGAGGTGTTGGCCAGCACCACGTCGGCGTCACGGGCGAGGCGCTGTGCGGCGCGCCACGAAGGACCGGGCATCATCCATCCGCATTGGGCGGGCGCGCCCCCGGCCAAGGCTCGCAGCGCGCTCAGCGCCCTGCGCGGGAGCGCCGCGCCCACCACCTCGACCCGCGCGAGCTCGCGCAGAGCACGATCGGCAGCCGGCGAGGATGCCGGCTCGGTGCTGAGCACGGTCACCGCGTGGCGCGCCGCCAGGTAGGTCACGTTGAGCATCGCTCGCACCTGGTCCCCCCGGCCGCCGGCCTCGGGAAACCGGCCGCTGAGCACGAGGACCCGTGTCCCGGTGGCCGGCCGCCGGGACGGCGCCGCGAGCAGTGGAACAGACGGCTTCCGGCGGAGGCGGAGAACCATGATGCTGAGCCGCGCGAGCAGCAGCAGCGCCGCCGTCCCGAGCCCGATCGCGCAGGCGATCGTGGTCCCGTCGAGCCCGTGGCTTGGCGCCAGCAGCAGAACGAGGACCAGGTTGACGACCGCGCCGACTGCAGTGGCGGGCAGAATCCACCACCGATCGGCCGGCGAGGTAGCCAGGACGACGAGCGAGAAAAATCCGAGGAATGACACCGGCGTAAGCAGCGCCAGCGGGGGAAGCGCCTGAGCGACGGCGGGCCCCAGGTCGCCGAACAGCGCACGGCTCACTGTCCCGCCGGCCAAAAGCAAGCCGGCGCCGAGCATCACTCCCGCGGCCAGCACCGCGAGGCCCACCCGCCGGATCAGCGCTAGCTGCTGTTCATATCGACCGGAGCCATAGGCATCGGCGATGAACGGGGCCACCGCCGTTGCCAGGCCGCCAACGACGTACTGCGCGAGCTGAAAGACGCGCCAGGTGGCCTCGAATCCCGCGCCCGCGACGGTACCCCCGATCGCGCTGAGGAGGATTGTGTCCAGGCGACCACTGGCGATCGTGCACAGCTCGGCGAAGCCGAGGGGCACGGCCGCACGCCGTAGATCCCTTGCGCGCCCCCGTGCGCCGGCGCGATACGAGCGGTAAAGAACCATCACCGCCGGCAGCGAGGCGAGGACAGTGCCGAGTGCGATGCCGGCGCAGGTCGCGGCCGCTGACTTATCCGCAAGCGCGACGCCGACCCCGGCAAACGCTCCCAGCCGGCTGATCGTCACCAGGACCGGCGGGCGCCGGAACTCGCCCTGCGCACGCAGCAGCCCGTCGGCCCCGGAGACGAGCACGGTCACGGCGCCGGCGGGGGCGATCAGCAGGATTGGCAGTCGGGCCGCGGCGGGGACGGCGAGCGCAGCCAGCAGGGTTACGAAGAGTGCGGCTAGCGCGGCGACCGCATACGACGAGGCGCCACCCCGAAGGAGCTCTCCGACTCGCGCGGGCTCAGCCGCGATACGAGCCGGCAAGGCGGTCACCGCCGCCTGCGAGAGGCCGAAGTCCCCGACCGCCTGGGCGATCACCAACGCGCCTTGGGCCACGGCGGTAGCCGCGAAGGCGTGCTTCGGCAGCACATGGGCCAGGATCGCGAACAGCCCCAGGCTGAGTCCGCCCTGCGCGAGCAGGTAGGCAAAGCGCCAGGCGGTCGCGGCGGGCAGGCGCTCAGCGTGGAAGCGATTCACCGCCGGGAGCGTTGCAGACCAGTCCCGCGAGCGTGCGGCCAAGTCGGGTACGATCAGCCGCCGCGGATGCCGGCTCTTACCACCACCGGGCGTGTGCGCGGCGTCCGCGCTGCGATCAAGCGGATGGTGCCCCCGGCCGCCTTGGACCGCGCACTGTTATCGGCTCCCTGGCTCTACCGAACCAGGCTCGTGAACTACGAGACCAACCTCGATACCGAGCGGATCGAGGTTCTCATCAGCCGCTTGCGCGCAGCCTCCTCACTCGCCGGTGACGTGGTCGAGTGCGGATCCTCTCGCGGCGGCTCGGCGATCATCATGGCGCGGACGCTGCACCAGCTCGGGAGACCCAAGACCGTGTTCGCGTGCGACTCGTTCGCCGGATTCGATCGCTCGGAGCTCGTCGCCGAGCGCCAGGCGGGGCTCACGGCCGTCGCGGACGACGCGTTCACGTCAACCTCGCTGACCTACGTGCAGCGAAAGCTCGCCGTGCTGGGTCTGACCGACGCGGTGAAGCCGGTCGCCGGGTTCTTCCACGACACGCTGCCCAAGCTCGAAAGCCGTTTCTGTCTGGCGTTCATCGACTGCGACCTGCGCGACAGCCTGGTCTTCTGCGCTCGTCAGCTCTGGCCGCGGCTGACCCCCGGCGGGCAGATGCTGTTCGACGACTACGACGCGGCCGGGTGGCGCGGCGCCGCGCGTGGCGTCCACGAGTTCATCGACGAGCAGGGCGCGGCGATCGCCGAGCACGGTCAGCAGGGTGGCATGTACTGGGTCGTCAAGCCCGACTGAACAGCAGCTGCTCGAGCCCCACCACCGGGGACTCGGTCAGCTCGCCGACACGCCGGATCGCCAGCAGCACCCCGGGCATGAATGACTCGCGGTCGGTCGAGTCGTGGCGGATGGTCAGCGTCTGTCCGAGGTCGCCCAGGATCACCTCCTGGTGAGCTACGAGCCCGGGCAGGCGCACCGAGTGGATCGTGACCTCCGGTCGATCCGGGGCCGCCTGCGCCATCAGCTCGGCCGTCCGCCCCGCGGTCCCGCTCGGCCGGTCGAGCTTGCCGTCGTGATGGAGCTCGATGATCTCGGCTTTCGCCATGTGCGGCGCGGCCTCGGCGGCGAAGCGCATCATCAGCACGGCGCCGATCGCGAAGTTGGGGGCAACGAAGATGTTCGCGCCGGCGCCCTTTGCGACCTCGGCCAGCGCAGCCGGGTCAAAGCCCGAGGTCCCGATCACCACGTGCACGCCGGCGGCCACGGCCGCTCGCGCATTCGCGACCACGGTGGAGGGGGTCGTGAAGTCCACGAGCACGTCCGCGTCCGGCAGCACATCCGCGACCGAGACATCGAGCGCGGGGTCAGCACGCCCCGACAGGATCATGTCCGAAGCCCCGTCGACCGCGCGACACGCCGTCTCCCCCATCCGCCCGGCGGCCCCCGCCACGGCGACGCGGATCAGTGCTCCGCTGAGCCCACTGCCTCGCGGTTCGACGGCCTCCGGCGGCACTTAGTAGTTCACTCAACCCTGAAGCGCGAGGGCCGGCTCGATCGCCCCGATGGCCGCGCGAAAGACCGCCTCGTCCGGCCCGATCCCGGCGGCCGAGAGCCGCTCACGGGACCACATCTCGCGGGCCAGCATGCGCAGGTCCTCGAGCGTCACCGCCTCGATCCGGGCGACGACCTCATCGAGCGAAAGCAGGGGCGTGTCGGCGAGCACCTCGGAGCCGAGCCGGTTCATCCGCGCGCCCGTCGACTCGAGCGCGAGCAGCACACGGCCCTTGAGGTTCTCCTTGGCCCGCGTCAGCTCCTCCCCTGTCGCCGGCTCCTCCTGCAGGCGCACCAGCTCGGCGCCGACCACCGCGGCGGCCTCGCCGAGGTTCTCGGCCCGCGTGCCCACATACAGGCCGATCTGCCCGCTGTCCTGATAGTGGCTGGTGAACGAGTACACGGAATAGGCGAGCCCCCGGCGCTCGCGGATCTCCTGAAACAGCCGCGAGGACGAGGTCCCGCCGAAGATGGTGTCGAGCACCCGCAGGGCGAAGCGCCGGTCGTCGTGTCGGGAGATGCCCACGCCGCCGAGGCAGACGTGGTACTGCTCGGTGTCCTTCTCCTCGAAGCGGATCTGGGCCTGCGCGTCGGCGGGCGCCGCCGGCCACGCGGAGGTCCCGTAGCCGGGCGCCACCGGTACCCGACTCCGCGCGAGCTCCACGAGCTGCTCGTGACTGACCGCCCCGGCCGCGGCGATCACGATGTTCTCGGGCGCATAGCGCTCGGTATGGAACCGGGCGATCTCGTCCACCGGCGCGTTCGACACGACCGAGGCCCGGCCGATGATCGCGCGGCCGAGCGGATGCGAGCCGAACACCGCCTCGCCGAGGAGGTCGAACACCTTCTCCTGCGGATCGTCCTCGTACATCGCGATCTCCTCGAGGATCACCGCGCGCTCCGAGTCCACGTCGTTGAGCCGCGGGCGGAAGACGATATCCGCCATCACGTCGAATGCCGGCTCGAGGTGCGAGTCGATCACGCGGGCGTAGACGGACGTCGTCTCCTTGCCCGTGCCGGCGTTCAGCTCGGCGCCCATGCCGTCGAAGATCTGGTCGATCTCGAGCGAGCCGTATTTCTCGGAGCCCTTGAACAGGAGGTGCTCGAGTAGATGCGAGAGGCCCGCCTCCTCATCGGTCTCGGCACGGGATCCCGTGCCGATCCAGAATCCGAGCGACACGGACCGGACGGAGGGCATTTCCTCCGTCACGATCCGAACGCCCGACGGCAGCGTTGTGAGCCGGTGCTCCTCGAGCACGGTCAGCGGGCGCCGCGGCGCTAGCCGCGGCGTTCCGGGTCGCGGTCGCGGAACCGCCCGCGGTCCCCGCCGTTGCCGCTGTCGCGACCGCCTCGGTCACGCCCGTCGCGGCCGCCTCGGCCTCCGCGGTCGCCGCCACGGTCACCGCGATCGCCGCCACGGTCGCGGCGCGGCGGTCCGCCATCTCCGCTGCCCACGGTCGTGAGCTCGGCCGCGGTCTTGCCGGCGACCTCGGGATCGTCGGCGAGGCGCAGGCCGATCCGGCCACGCTCACGGTCGACCTCGACCACGCGGACGCTGATGTCGTCGCCCTTGTTGAGGACCTCCTCGACCGTCGCGATCCGCTGACCGGGGGCGACGTTGGAGATGTGCAGCAGACCGTCGGTGCCCTTCGAGAGCTCGACGAACGCGCCGAACGTCGTCGTCTTGACGACCTTGCCGGCGAACGTGTCCCCGACCTCGACCTCCTTGGTCATCGACCTGATCCGGTCGACGAGAGCGTCGCCGAGTACGCCGTTGGAGGCGTACACGAGCACCTGACCCTCGTCGTTGACGTCGATCTGGGACTCGAACTCCTCCTGGAGCGAGCGGATCGTCTCGCCACCCTTGCCGATCAGCAGGCCGATCTTCTCGGGGTCGATCTTGATCGACGAGATCCGCGGCGCGTGCTTGGAGAGCTCGGCCCGCGGCGTATCGATCACCTTGCCCATCTCGCCCAGGATGAACTCCCGTGCGGTCTTGGCCTGTGAGAGCGCGTCGCGCATGATGTCGAACGTCACGCCCGTGATCTTGATGTCCATCTGGAGCGCGGTGATCCCGTTCTCCGTGCCGGCGACCTTGAAGTCCATGTCGCCGAGGTGGTCTTCGACGCCCGCGATGTCGGTGAGGATGATGTAGTCCTCACCCTCCTTGATCAGCCCCATCGCGATCCCCGCGACGGGATGCTTGATCGGTACGCCGGCGTCCATCAACGAGAGCGTCGAGCCACATACGCTGGCCATCGAGGAGGAGCCGTTCGACTCGAGGATGTCCGAGACGACACGAATCGTGTAGGGGAACTCCTCCTGCGAGGGGATCATCGGTACCAGGGCCCGCTCGGCGAGCGCGCCGTGGCCGATGTCGCGGCGCTTGGGTCCGCGCATAAAGCCCGCCTCCCCGACCGAGAAGGGCGGGAAGTTGTAGTGATGGAAGTAGCGCTTGGTCGTCTCGAGGCCGAGCGTGTCGAGCCTCATCTCCTCACGCGTAGTTCCCAACGCAACGACGCTGAACGCCTGAGTCTGCCCGCGCGTGAACAGCGCCGACCCGTGGGTCCGCGGGGCGATGCTGATGTCGATCGAGATCGGCCTGATCTCCTCGGCGCTGCGGCCGTCCGGGCGCTTCTTCTGGAGCGCGATCCGCTCGCGGATCAGGGTCTTCTCGAGCTTGTCGAAAGCCCGCTGCGCCGCCGCCCGATACTCGGGGTAGGTCGCCGCCTCGGGGTCACCCCCGTACTGGACGATGATCTGCTCCTCCACCGCCTTGGTTGCCTCCTGGCGCTCGAGCTTGTCCTCCACCTGGGTGGCGGCTTCGAGCGCGGCGCCGTGCGAGGCCTTGACCTGCTCGTAGAGCTCAGGATCGACCTGGGGCACCTCGACGGGCGTCTTCTCCTTGCCCGCCTTCTCGGCCAGCTCACGCTGGGCTGCACACAGCTTCTTGATTGCGTCGTGGGCGATGTCGAGGGCATCGAGGATCTCCGCCTCGGGGATCTCGTTCGCGCCCGCCTCGACCATCAGGATCGCTTCCTCGGTGCCGGCCACGATCAGGTCGAGGTCGGTCTCGTCGGTCAGCATCTCCTCGTCGGGGTTGACGACGAAGTTCCCGTCGATCTTGCCGATCCGCACGGCACCCACTGGCGCCGGGAACGGGATGTTCGACACCATCAGCGCGGCGGAAGCGCCGTTCATCGCGAGCATGTCGTAGGGGTTGACATGGTCAACCGACATCGGCAGCGCGACCAGCTGTGTCTCGTGCCGCCAGCCCTTCGGGAACAGCGGCCGGATCGGTCGGTCGATCAGGCGCGCCGTGAGCGTCGCCTTCTCCCCGGCGCGACCCTCGCGCTTGAAGAACGAGCCGGGAATCTTCCCGGCAGCGTACATGCGCTCCTCAACATCAACGGTGAGGGGCAGAAAGTCCACGTCGCGGAGGTTCCCCGCGGTGGCGGTACAAAGGACCATCGTGTCGCCCGCGCGGACGACCACTGCGCCGGAGGCCTGTTTGGCCAACTTGCCGGTCTCGAATGAGATCTCCTTACCGGCGATCTCCACGGAGACGCGAGTCTCGGCGTCTGACATATTCAGTTTCCCTTCTGTCTCCGCCCTTCGGTCGGCGGAGTGCTACTAGTTTCTCTTTTGTCCGAACACAATGAATGGTAGCGGGCGC
>Ga0302314_10006378_pt1 | contig 21369 bp, 20 predicted proteins | sample III_Palsa_N2_3_FD_200533 | JGI IMG/M metagenome (GOLD analysis project Ga0302314, IMG submission 200533) | Peat permafrost microbial communities from Stordalen Mire near Abisko, Sweden - III_Palsa_N2_3 | ecosystem: Environmental > Terrestrial > Soil > Palsa > Peat permafrost | place: Sweden...
GTTTGGGCGAAGCGGTGCCACCGATCCGCATCGGCACGCGCGTGCGTGCGTTGAGCTGGTTTGCGCAGCGCTTCGGTACCGAGTTCGTGATGCCGACGGTGGTGCGGCTGGAACATGCCGACCACGACGATACGCCGGTGGATCGCAGCGGCCACCGCGATCATTTCGTGCCGCCGCAGGAACTCGGCGCACACAGCGGTCGACATCGCACGCAGAGCGGCAACACGCTACGCGCTGCGGTTTTGGGCGCCAACGACGGGTTGGTCTCCAACGTCAGCCTGGTGATGGGCATGGCCGGCGCCGCCTCGGGCGATCGTGCAGTGCTGCTGGCCGGTCTGGCCGGGCTGGTTGCCGGTGCCTGTTCGATGGCTCTGGGTGAATGGTTGTCGGTGAACAGCTCGCGCGAGTTTTATCAGGCACAGATCACCGAGCGGGCCGAGCGGCTGGCGGTGGCACCGGAAGATGGTCTGCAGCACATCGCCGGCATCTATCGTGAGAAGGGGCTGGAGCCGGCCGCCGCCGAGCATCTGGCCGAGCACATCGCCGAGACGCCGCGGGCGGCGCTGGACATGCTGGTGCGCGAGGACCTGGGTATCGATCCGGGCGAACTCGGTGGCTCGGCGTATGGCGCGGCGATCTCGTCGTTCTGCCTGTTCGCCTGCGGTGCACTGTTTCCAGTGGCACCATATTTCTTTCTCGGCGGCCACGCGGCGCTGCTGGCCAGCGCGTGTGCCACCGCCGTCGGGCTGGCGCTGATCGGCATTGGCACCTCGCTGTTCACCGGGCGCAGCATGCTGTTCTCGATCGCGCGCCAGCTCGGCATCACTGTGGGCGCCGCGGCCATCACGTATACGGTGGGTCACTTGCTGGGCGCGGCGATCGCGGGTTGAGGCAAGGTTTCGCAAGAAAATGTTGTAAATGTGCCGTCATGCAACCGGTGGTTTGTGATAACAGGCAATGTCTTAGCATGTCCATTCCCCCAGCCCAGGAGAAGCGTATGAGCCCTTCCTCGATCGTCGTCAGCAGCGTTGCCGAACTGGTTCGTGCTGCTCAGGATCCCGGCATACGGCAGATCGTGGTCAATGGTGAGCTCGCCGAAGTACCGGCGATCCGGCTGTTGCCTGGGCAGGTGTTGCTGGGGCAGGGCGATGACGCGGCGCTGATCTTCGCGGCTGGGACCGATGGCTTGCAGTTGACCTCGGACAACGAGGTCCACGGCCTGCACCTCGTCGCCTCGCCGGACCGGCGCGCGATCCATAACGATACGCAGGTGGAAAGTCTCGGCCGGCTGGTGCTGGGTGAAGTGACCACGATCGGCCAGGTGCAGATCCTCGCGCGCGACAAGGTGCGCAGCGGTCACGTCGAGGTCGCCGGACTGGATGTGGTCAGTGCCGATGCGCGTGCGCAGGCCGATCGGCCGCAGGGTTTCGGCGTGCATGTGCTGCAGGGCGCGTTTACGCTGTGGAATATGCAGGCCGACGCCACGGTGGTGATCAGCGCACGGCTGGTCGGCCTGTCTGCCGGGCGCGCGGCCGCACCGGTGCTCGGTAGCGGCATCTTCGTCAGTGGCGCCGGCTTCGAGGGCGGTCGACTTACCGTGTCACTGCTGGAAACCGGCGAGATCCACAGTGATGGCCGCATCGCGCCGGGTACGCCGGACATGATCACTGGCGGCGTGTTCACCGTGTTCAACGCGTTCGTCGATACCGTGCGCAACCTGGGTCCGGTGGTGACCTACGGGCAGAACGACATGGTGCTCGACAACTGGGGCTCGGTGGATCACTGGGTCGCAGAGGAAAAGATCACCTCGTACGGTCCCAGCGGCATCGGCTTCGTCAACTTCGGCCTCGTCAACGAGTTGGAGGTCGAGGCGCCGATCGAGACGTTCGGACAGGGCGCGCGCGGTTTCAATGTTTATGCCGGTACGGTCAATCGTCCAGTGTTCGACCGCATTACCACGCATGCCGATGGCGCGGTGGGCATCCAGATCAGCCAGCCGATCGGTTATCTCAGCGTGCGCCGCGGCCTCGAGACTTTCGGTGGCACCGGCGATTCGCTGGTGAAGGGCGTGGTGTTGAAGCTCTCGGCCATTGCGCTCAGCGTCAAAGCCGGTGGCTCCGCCCGCGAGATCGACATCGACGGTGGCGTCACCACGCATGGCGATGGCATCGCACCGCTGGAAATGCTCGGTGTGGTGGGGCGGCTGAGCATCGAGGGCGGGGTCAGCGCGAAGCAGGGGCATTGATCATCGCGGGGACGCTCCTTTCGGGCGCCCTTGTTATGCTGGCCGTTGTCGATCCAAAGCGCCTGGCGAGTGTCCATGTCCGAAGTCCTTGATCTCACCTGTGACCTGATCCGTCGTCGTTCGGTGACGCCGGAAGACGCCGGTTGCCTGCTGCTGATTGGCGACCGCCTGCATCGTGCAGGATTTCACGTGGAGCACTTGCGCTACGGCGAGGTGGACAATCTGTGGGTCACACATGGCACAGCGGCTCCGACGCTGGCCTTCCTCGGTCATACCGACGTGGTGCCGAGCGGGCCGGAAGCGTCATGGCAGAGTCCGCCGTTCGAGCCGACCATCCGTGATGGCCGTCTATACGGCCGCGGCAGTGCTGACATGAAAGGCTCGGTGGCGGCGATGGTGGTGGCGCTGGAGCAGTTCGTGGCGGCGCATCCCGATCATCGCGGCCGGGTTGGCCTGTTGTTGACCAGTGACGAGGAAGGGCCGACCAATCTCGATGGCGTGCGCAAGGTGGTCGAGCATTTCCGTGCCATCGGTGAGCGCATCGACTGGTGCGTGGTCGGTGAGCCATCGGCGAAGGAGCGGCTCGGTGACCTGATCCGCGTGGGCCGCCGTGGCTCGTTGTCGGGCACGCTCAGCGTGCGTGGCGTGCAGGGTCACGTTGCCTATCCGGAGAAGGCGCTGAACCCGATCCACGCGTTCGCGCCGGCGCTGGCCGAGCTGGCGGCCGAGCGTTGGGACGAAGGCAATAGCGACTTCCCGGCGACTTCGTTCCAGGTCTCCAATCTCAATGCGGGCACCGGCGCGAACAACGTGATTCCCGGTGAGCTGAAGGCGCTGATCAATTTCCGCTATTGCACGGCCAGCCGCGCCGAGGACTTGCGCGCGCGTACCGAGGCGATCCTGCGCCGGCATGGTCTGGACTTTGCGCTTGACTGGAATTTGTCCGGCGAACCGTTCCTCACCCCGCCGGGCGGCCTGCTGCGCGAGACGGTGGTCGGAGTGTGCCGCGATCTATGCGGCCTCGATCCCGAGCAAAGCACCGGCGGCGGTACCTCGGATGGCCGCTTTATCGCGCCGATGGGCGTCGAAGTGGTCGAAATCGGCCCGGTCAACGCGACGATCCACAAGGTCGACGAGTGCGTTGCGGTGGAAGAGCTGGAGCGATTGCCGGCGATATACCGGGCGGTTTGTGAACGATTGCTGCAGCGTGAGGACTTGCGATAGGCACGTTCCACATTCATATGGCACTGTGCGCTCCTTCTACTGCATTGAGCTGTAAATCGCGGATCGGGGCATGTCGGAAAGCATTGAAGACAAGGGATCGGAATCCACGCCGGCGTGGCACGAATCGTGGCCTGCGGACGAACTGGAACGCGCGCCTGCCTGCCCGGTCTGTGGGGACACCGGGCGGGATCTGCTCCTTGGGAACCTGGTGGACAACGCGTTCTCTGTTGCGCCGGGGCGCTGGAGCCTTTACCGCTGCAGACATTGCGCCAGCGCGTATCTCGATCCGCGGCCAAGCGAGGCAAGCATCGGCAAGGCCTACGGGATTTACTACACCCATACCGTCGACAGACCGCGGGACACACGAGGCCAGCCGGGTGCGGCGCGGTACCTGAAGCTGGCGCTGACGAACGGCTATCTGAATTCCCGCTACGGAACCCGGCGCCAACCGGCCACTGGGTTGGGTCTCTGGGTGGCGAAGATCCTGCCGCTGCGACGACAGAAGCGCGATGCCGAATTTCGCTATTTGCCGAAGCCCGGTCCGGGCCAGCGACTGCTGGATATCGGCTGTGGCAACGGCGATTTCCTGGCCAATGCGCGTGATGCGGGTTGGGAGGTGCTTGGGATCGATACCGATCCCAAGGCAGTCGCCGTCGCGAAACAGCGTGGCCTCGATGTCAGAGTGGGGGGCGTCGATCTGTTTGCCGGCGAGTCCGGCTGTTTTGATGCCATCACACTAAGCCATGTGCTGGAACATCTGCACGATCCAGGGCAGTTCATCCATGTCGTCCATCGCCTGCTGAAACCCGGTGGCGTGATCTTTGTCGATACCCCGAATATCGAAAGCCGCGGCGTACGGCGTTGGGGCAGGAACTGGCGTGGCCTGGAAACGCCTCGGCACCTGGTGCTTTTCAGTCGGGAAGGTCTGGTGGGGCTTTTGAAGGCTGGCGGGTTCGAGAATATCGAGACGAAACGCCGCACCACCGTCAGACGATCCATGTACCTGGCCAGCTTGCGGATGCAGATGGGGAAGTCGCCCGACGGATCGGAACCGCGCCGCCTGCCGCTGCTGATGCGGCTCCGTTTGATGTGGCCGGTTGCCCGCGTCCAGGACGATGAATTCCTGACGTTCCTCGCGCGGAAAGGCGACGCATGACCTGGGCGCCAATCAGTCGACATGCATCTTTGAACATCTGCAAGCCTCACGAGGCGACAGGTTCCAATGTCAGTGTGTGCTGTGCCGGTCCCGGCAATAAAGGTGTGGGTCGCCCCTTGACCCAGTCGTCATGCCCTGCACCGAAGTAGGGCGATAGCGGATTGTCGCTCTGACCGCCGGGCATCTCGAGGATGCCTTGGGCTTCATGGCCCGGTGCCACGTCGAGGCGTTCGGAGGCGCCGAAGCCGGGGGCGGCGACACGTGGCATGTTGTTGTCGCCGGGCAGCGGCTGGTCGGGCATGTCGATCAGACGACCGAGCCAGTGAGGCAACGCGGCAGAAAGTGGGTGGTTGATCTCGCTGCGGTTGCGTTCGCCCCAGCTGCGTGCGGCGAGACCGCCGGGCTGCTGGCCAAGATCATTGGCTACCTGTCTGGCGGCGTCGGTGAGCAGGGCATGCCAGTCGTGGTATTTCGGATCGAGCAACTGCGCTGGCTGGGTCTGGATCAGCGCCCAGGCCGCCGCTTCGGCACTGTTTTCGCCGGGCCAGCTGAAGTCATTGTATCGGTGTTTCACCTGTGCAGCGAAAGGCGCCAGCACGACCTCGCTGACCTGGGTGCGGAACGCGCGCACCAGTCGGTAGTCGACGCTGTCGACGGCAGCGCGGCCCTGCCAGCTTGCACTGAGCTGGCGCAGCTGTTGCAGTGCTGGATCGTGGCTGTCGGCTAGCGTCTGCTGCAGCAGTTGCTGCCAGCGAGTCAAGAGTACGGCGCGGTTGTCGAGCTGGATGTCGAGCAGGTCGGCCGGGGCGAAACGGCCATGCGCACGCAGGTCATCGCGGATCTGCTGCGCGCGCGCGCCAAGGTCATGACCGCCGTCGCCAAGCAGGGCCAGCGCGTCGCCGTCGACGGTGCGGTTGTTGGCGGTCCACAGGCGCCCCTCGGCAGGATTCTCGATGCGTGGGTACTGTGCGGGCGTGGCCCAGCCCTGCCAACCACTGCCGGGCTTCGACCAGTCGGATGGCAGCAGCGGATCGATATTGGCGCGCAGCGGGATGCTGTTGCCGGCAATCGTCCAGCCGATCTTCCCGGTGCTGTCAGCCACCAGCAGATTCTGCGGGGGCATGCCTAGCCGTGGCGCCAGGTTGAGGGCGCTGGCCACGTCGGGCATGTGCTCCAGTTGCATCAGTTCGACGTTGTAGCCACGCGGCTGCGCGCCAATCCAGGCCAGTGCCAGTGGCGTGCCGTCGACATCCTTGCCCATGATCGGACCCCAGCGGGTGTCCTCGACCTTGAGCAGGGTGTCCGGTTTGCCCTTGACCTGGATGCGTTCGTCGTGGCTTTCGATGCGAGCCCAGCCTTCCGGCACCTTGTAGCGGCTGGGGTCGGCCGGATCGCGCAGCACGCGCACCCAGTCGAGCCAGTCGCCATAGCTGTTGGTGAAACCCCAGGCGATCTGGCCGTTGGAGCCGGCGATGACGGCTGGCGTGCCGGGCAGGCTGACGCCGTTGACGTCGCGCAGGCCATTCGGCGCGCCCGGGTCGGGGTAGCGCAAGCGGGTGCGGAACCAGATGTTCGGCACGCGCAGGCCCAGATGCATGTCGTTGGCGAGCATCGCGGCGCCACTGTCGGTCAGCGATCCGGCGACGGCGAAGTTGTTGCTGCCCGGGCGCGGCGCATCGAGTGCCGGCGCCAGTGCAGCGGTCAGGCTGGTGGATGCTTTATCTGGCGCGAGATGGCGCAGGTCGAATACATCGGCGGCGGGGATCACCGGTGAATGCGACAGTTCGCCGCTCAGCGGTGCCTCCCAGTCCGGGTCCGGCGCCAGCAGGAAATCCACCAGCGGACCAGGCAGTACGGCGCGCATCTGCGCGATGCTCAGTTCGCGTTCGTTGCGGCCGTCGCTGTTGAGGTCGAGATACATCGCCGCGATCACCAGCGCGCTGTCTTCCGATCGCCACGACTGCGGCTTGTTGCCGAGCAGCAGGTATTCCCATGGCCGCACGCGCAGGTCGGCGAGCCCGGCGTTGACGCCATCACGGTAGCGGTCGAGCTCAAGTTTCTGCGCCGGCGGCAATTGCGTATAGGCGGCTTCGACGACCGCGCGCAGGCGATGGCGGCGATGGTTGAGATCGACCTTGAGTGCGGCCGGACCGACCAGCGCAGACAGCTCGCCGGCCGCCATGCGGCGCATCAGATCCATCTCGAAGTAGCGCTCCTGCGCATGCACGTAGCCGAGCGCGTAGCTGATGTCGGTGCGGTTTTTTCCTTCGATGGTCACCGTGCCCAGCGCGTCGCGGCTGATGCTGATGGGTGCCGAGAGGCTCGCTATCCGGCGTACGCCGTCGATTTGGGCGCGGCTGCCGGCGAGCAGGTACCAGCCGGTGAAAAAGGCGGCCAGCAGCAGGACCAGCAGGGTGAACAGAACGGCGCGCAGGATGCGCCAGCGCCGTGCCCCTTTGCGGCGCGTCATCACGGCTTGGCAAACACGGCGAAGATGCCGGCGTACGGCTTGACCATGAAGGCCGGTGCGCCGGCATAACCCTCGCCGTCGACATACAGCTGCGAGATGCTGCCATCCAGGTACAACGCATCACGGCAGCTCAGCTTGTCGCGGAACAGCCGTCCGAAGGTATGGAAATTCACCGGCGCCTCGCTTACCGCAAAGATCACTTCGCTGGGGGTTTTCACGCATACACCGCTGCGCCATTTCAGGCTGGCGGAGTCATCGACGAATTGTTCATTGAGCTTGCCGTCGATCAACAGCATCGGGCCGGACTGGGTCGCCCATTGCACGGGTTTGCCGTCGGCCTTGAATGCGGTGCTGGTGCGTATCGCGGCATGGCCGTCCGGATACACCGCGAACACGCCGTTCGGCAGCAGTGAGAAATTACCGGAGGCCGGGTTGCCATGCGACAGATTCAATGGCACCAAGGTCTTGCCGTTTTCCACATACAGGCCGAGCGGCGCGAACTGTTTGTCGTAGATGCCGGCATTGGTGGCAAACAGCAGCTGCTGACCGCGTGCCTCGCCCCACAGGCGCAATGTCTCGATGTCGCCGTACGGCTGGCTGCTTTGCGGATCGCGCCAGTGCAGGCTCAGCGGCTCGCGCTTGAGATCCAGATGCACGACGCGGTAGTTCTGGCCCTCGAATGCCAGCTCGCCGCTGTCCAGCGCCTTCGCCGTCGACGTGCAGCCGGGCATGCTGGTCAACAACAACAGTGCCAGCAGCCAGCGCACGGGCCAATAGGCATGCAGAGGACGATGGGGGGTGGGAGCGTGGGCGGGCATCTGTTGATGGTCGCCGCCCAGCCGTGCCCGCGCAAGTCTGGCGGCAGCCAGTGTTCAGGCCTTGATCCTGCGTGGATGTGCGACTGCCGTTAAACTTTGATTTTTCCGCGGATTGTTTCCATGCCGTATACCCCGATCACGGCCACGCTCGGCTACGTGCTTTCGCTCGATCGCAGCGAGGTGCTGATGATTCACCGCAACGCGCGGCCGGATGACCAGCACCTGGGCAAGTACAACGGCCTCGGCGGCAAGATGGAGCCGGGCGAGGACATTGCCGCGTGCATGCAACGCGAGATCCTGGAGGAGGCGGGCATCACCTGCGAGTCGATGCTGTTTCGCGGCACGCTGAACTGGCCTGGTTTCGGCAAGCATGGCGAGGACTGGCTCGGCTTCATCTTCGTGATCGACCGTTACGCGGGTACTCCGTTCACGGCCAACGCCGAGGGCGCGCTCGAATGGGTGCCGCGTGACAGGTTGATGGAGTTGCCGATGTGGGAGGGCGATCGCCACTTCCTGCCGCTGGTGTTCGATGCCGATCCGCGGCCGTTCCATGGCGTGATGCCATACAAGGACGGCCGCATGCAGTCGTGGTCGTATACGCGGCTGTAATGGTTTTGATTTTTGTGGGAGCGGCTTCAGCCGCGATGCTTTTCACGCATGGTTCAGAGCATCGCGGCTAAAGCCGCTCCTGCAGGAGTCGTGAAGCTACGGCACATCGGCCAGCCATGTCGCACTCGCAAACTTGCTCTGCGCCAGGGCCTCGGCATCGGCCAGTTCACCCGCTTGCAAGCAGTCATCACTGAGGCCGTGCAGGCGCCGGAATATGGCGATCATCCGGGCGATCACCGCCTTGCGCGGCAGACCCGTCTGGCTGCGCAACGGGTCGATCCGCTTGGCGGCACTGGTCGTGCCCTTGTCGGACAGTTTCTCCCGGCCGATCCGCAGTACGTCCAGCATCTTCGTGGTGTCGATGTCGTAGGCCATCGTCACGTGGTGCAGCACCGCGCCACCGCGGTGTGCCTGCGCCGCACCGGCGATCTTGCCACCCGCGGAAGTGATGTCGTTGAGCGGCTGGTACCAGGCCTTGATGCCCAGCTCGCCCAGTGCCGCGATGACCCACGCGTCCATGAACGCATACGCTTCCTGGAATGACATGTCCTTGATCAACGAGAGCGGCGCATAAATCGAGTAAGTGATGGTGTTGCCCGGCTCGATGAACATCGCGCCGCCGCCGCTGACCCGGCGTACGACCTGGATGCCGTGACGTTGCGCCGCTTCCGCATCGACCTCGTTGCGCAGCGACTGGAAACGGCCGATCACCACCGCCGGTGCAGCCCATTCCCAGATGCGCAAGGTCGCTGGCCGCCGGCCGGCGCCGACTTCGTGGGTGAGCACATCGTCCAGTGCCATGTGCAGCGACGGTGATTGCGGAAGGGTATGGATCAACTTCCAGTCGTGGTCACGCCACTCGGTGCGCATCATGCGTCGGGACCCTGGTGCAGGGCGCGGCACACGGCGACACGCCGTACATCATCACATCGGCCGGGAGGGCATTATGCAGCGTGGTGGCGAGCGTGGCCTCATCGGCATGCGCTGGCTGGCCAGTCAGCATGGCATTGATGGCGAGCAGTGCACTGTCCGGTTCAAGGAAGAAGTCGCCGCTCAACTGCACGTTCGCGAGGCGGCCGTTGAACACGTCGAGGTCAATCACGACCAGCTTGCCGCCGGGCATCTTGTATTCACCATGCATCGTCCGCTTTCCCACGCTACCCATAGCTGACTCGGCGGACTGGGCGTCTTGATCGACACCCCGGCGTCATGTCGCGCATGAGATCAGTAGCCGTGGCCACCGCCATGGAAGTTGCCCTGGCCGACGCTGACCGAGAAGCCGATACCGCCGCTGGGGTGCTCGCAATCACCCAGAGCCTTGGTGACGCTGACCTCGCCGGTCTGGTAGCTGCCACTCACGTGGTTGCCGCCAACCACGCCCATACCTACGCTGCCATGCACCTGGGCGTCGTTGTACTTGGAATCGTCGCAGGCGGGAGCTTCAGCCATCGAGTGGTTGTCGGTGCTGCCACTGGTATCGCCGTAATACACGCCCGGTGCCGGCTTGGCTGCTGCGGTTGAGCCGGAGCTTGCGGGCAGTGCGGCGGTCGAGCTGGAGGCTGGCACGTCACCGGGTGGCAGTTTGAGGTTCAGCGGCCTGGTGGCCGTTTGCGCCCACACTGAACTGACCAGCAGGGTGCTTGCCAAGGCAATGATCAGACGTTTCATGTTCATACGTACTCCGGAGATATGACGTGTCTAACGCACAATGCTGGGTTGGCGTGCACATCCCTGTTTGAAACTATAGGGTGGCAGGAAGTTCCTGCCACCCTTCACCAGGCCGTCGTCTCGATCCGCTCCACCCGGCGCAGGCCGCGTGGCAACAGACCACCACGGGTGGCGCGGTTGCCGCCGTACTCGACCAAGTCTGACCATTTCAGGGTGAGTTTACGCTGACCGGCGTACAGGGTGACTTCACCCTTGCCTTCGGCGACGACGGCCACGCCGGCCACGCGTTCATCGCCACTGGCGAGTTTCGCCTTGGGCACCTCGATCAGCTTGTTGCCCTTGCCCTTGTCCAGCTCCGGCAGCTCGGCCACCGAGAACATCAGCAGATGGCCTTCGGTGGTGACCACCACGATGCGATCCCGGGCCGGATCAGCGCTGATCTGCGGCGCAAGGACATGCGCGCCATCGCTGAGACTGATGATCTGCTTGCCGGCCTTGTTGCGGCCGGTGAGCGCCTCGAAGCGGGTGACAAAGCCGTAGCCGAAATCGGTGGCCAGGATCAGCCGGGTATCGTTGTCGCCGGCGATCACCGCATCGAAGCTGGCGCCCGTCGCCGGGCTGAAACGTCCGGTCAGCGGCTCGCCGTTGCCGCGCGCCGAAGGCAGCGTATGCGCTGGCGTGGAATAGCTGCGACCGGTGGAATCGATAAAGGCTACTTGCTGGGTAGTACGTGCCTTGACCACCGCGAGCAGGCCGTCGCCTTCGCGATAATTCAGGCCTTCGGCGTCGATATCGTGCCCCTTCGCGGCGCGCGCCCAGCCCTTCTGGCTCAGCACCACGGTAACTGGCTCGCTGACCACCAGCGCGCTCTCGTCCAGCGCCTGCGCAGCATCACGTTGCACCAGTGGCGAGCGGCGGTCGTCGCCGAACTTGGCGGCGTCGGCGCGCAGTTCGTCCTTGATCAGGCTCTTCAGTTTGGCCGGCGATTTCAGCAGCACGCTGATCTTCGCGCGCTCCTCTTCGAGCTGGTCGCGCTCGGCCGTGATCTTCATCTCTTCCAGCCGTGCCAGTTGGCGCAGGCGGGTTTCCAGGATGTAGTCGGCCTGCTCCTCGCTGAGCTTGAAGCGGGCGATCAGGACGGGCTTGGGCTCGTCCTCGCTGCGCACGATGCGGATCACTTCATCGAGGTTGAGGTAGGCGATGCGCAACGCTTCGAGCAGGTGCAGGCGACGCTCGACCTTGGCCAAGCGGTGTTCCAGTCGCTTGGTGACCGTGCTGGTGCGGAACGTCAGCCACTCGCTGAGGATGCGCTTGAGGTTCTTCACCTGGGGCCGGCCGTCCAGGCCGATCATGTTGAGATTGACGCGGAAGCTCTTTTCCAGATCCGTCGTCGCGAACAGGTGCTGCATCGTCTCGTCGGCGTCCACGCGGTTCGAGCGCGGCACGATGACCAGGCGGATCGGATGTTCATGATCGGATTCGTCGCGCAGGTCCTCGATCATCGGCAGTTTCTTCGCGCGCATCTGCGCGGCGATCTGCTCAAGGATCTTCGACGGGCTGACCTGATGCGGCAGCGCGGTGATCACGATGTTGCTTTCCTCGCGCTGGTACACCGCACGGGCGCGCACCGAGCCGCCGCCAGTCTGGTACATCGCCAGCAGGTCGGCGCGCGGGGTGATGATCTCCGCCTCGGTCGGGTAATCCGGCCCGCGCACATGCTCGAACAGGTCGGCCACGGTGGCGTCCGGATCGTCCAGCAGGCGGATACAGGCGCTGATCAATTCGCGCAGGTTGTGTGGCGGGATGTCGGTGGCCATGCCCACCGCGATGCCCATCGAACCATTCAGCAGTACGTGCGGCACACGCGCCGGCAACCAACTCGGTTCGTCCATGGTGCCGTCGAAGTTCGGCACCCAGTCGACCGTGCCTTGGCCGAGTTCGCCGAGCAGCGCCTCGGCGATCGGGCTGAGCTTGGACTCGGTGTAGCGCATCGCCGCGAAGCTCTTCGGATCGTCCGGCGAGCCGAAGTTACCCTGGCCATCGACCAGCGGATAGCGGTACGAGAACGGCTGCGCCATCAGCACCATCGCTTCATAGCAGGAGCTGTCGCCGTGCGGATGGAACTTGCCGATCACGTCGCCGATCGTGCGCGCGGATTTCTTCGGTTTCGCGGTGGCGGCCAGCCCCAGCTCGCTCATCGCGTAGATGATGCGTCGCTGCACCGGCTTGAGGCCGTCGCCGACGAAGGGCAGGGCGCGATCCAGCACCACGTACATCGAGTAGTCGAGATAGGCCCGCTCGGCGTATTCCTTGAGCGGGATCTGTTCGTAATTGGCTTGCAGGTTCATGGAATTACATCAGATGAGTGGTGCGCGGTGCGCGGATAACCGGACGATGGTGCCAGAAAGCGCCAGGTTCTTGTAGGGAACGAGCAGATCTGTGTGGGAGCGGCTTCAGCCGCGATGCTTTTCGGTATGCCAAGCCAAAAGCATCGCGGCTGAAGCCGCTCCCACAGGTGTTGCCGGCTATTGGCGAATCGCTTCGATGCCCAGCTTGTGCAACTGCGCCTGCACACTGTCCGGCCCGGCCAGATGCCCGGCGCCGACCGCGATGAAGATGGTGCCGGGTTGCTGCAGCATGGCGACAATCTTGCCGGCCCAGGTCTGGTTGCGCTGCACCAGCAGGCGCTGATAAAGCGCGGGTGCCTGCTGACGCACGTCTTCGTCCTCGATTCGCGCGATGGTGGCAGTGTCGCCGTTCTTCCACGCGCTGATCAGGTCGGTGAGTTCAGCAGGTCCCTTGTCGATGTCGTGCAGGGTCGAGCGCAGGAAAGCCAGCTCGACGTCCGGCGGCAGGTCGGCGAGGAAGCGGATCTGCTGCTCGGCGGTTTCCATGCCATTCACCGGCTTGCCGGCTTGAATCATCTGCGCCTTCAGCTGCTTGTCCACGCCATGCGCGGGATCGAGGCCGGCTTTCACCAGTGGCGCCACGGCCAGCGTCACGCCGGCCAGCCATGGCCGCATCATCTGCAGGGTTTGCGTGCCACCTGGCAGGCCCGCGGTCTGCGCGGCCTGTGCCAGGGTGGCGTTTTCGGCAGCGCTGAGTTTGTCCGACAGCGGATGGGTGGGATCCAGACCGTATTGCAGCACCAGCGCCTGCATGGTCGCGTCATCGTCGTCAGTCAGTTCGATCGTCAGTGAGTCGCTGGCGGCGAGCGCCTTGTCCAGCGCCGGGGAGTGCCAGTCGGTGTCATTCGGCAGCAGGTGCACGGTGCCGAAAAGGTAGATCGTGGTGTGTGCGCTCCGCACGACCCACAGCGCCGGTTGGGCGAGTACAGGGGTGACCAGCAGCAGGCTGAACAGCGCGGCTGCCGCGTAGCGCTGGACATGGCGTAACAGGGGCATGGATCTTCCTTCGTGGCGAATGCGCCGCCAGTGATGGTGGCATACGAAGCGCGGCCACGCTGGCGACGAGTTCAGCGCGGAACTCGGTAACCACCGAGCACGCCAGACGGGCTCAGCGTGAGCTGCCACAGCTGGTCGCGGCGGCTACGGAAGACTGCAGTGGAAATGGCCAGGTAATAGCGCCACATACGTCGGAAGCGCTCGTCATAGTTTGCTGCCAGTAATGGCCATGCCGCTTCGACGTTGGCATGCCAGGCGGTCAATGTGCGGTCGTAGTCGGCGCCGAAGTTGTGCCAGTCCTCGATCACGAACAGGTCTTCCAGCGCGGTCGCGACCTGGCTGGCGGCCGGGATCATCGAGTTGGGAAAGATGTACTTCTCGATCCATGGATCGGTTTGCGCCGGCGCGCTGTTGCTGCCGATGCAATGCAGCAGGGACAGGCCGCCGTCTTTCAGGCAGCGGCGCACGGTTTCGAAGTAGGCGCGGTAATTCCTGCCGCCGACATGCTCGAACATGCCGAGCGAATACACCGCGTCGAAGCGTTCGTTGATGTCGTGGTAGTCCTGCAGGCGGATCTCGATCGGCAGCCCGGCGCACAGTTCGCGGGCGTAGTCGGCCTGCTCTTGCGATACGGTGATACCGACGCCCTCGATGCCGTAGTGCTCGGCGGCATATTTCAGCGCCTCGCCCCAGCCGCAGCCGATGTCCAACACACGCTGACCGGTCTGCAGCTGCAGCTTGCGACAGACCAGGTCGAGCTTGGCGGCTTGCGCATCATCGAGATTGTCGGCCTTGGCCCAGTAGCCGCAGGAGTACACCATGCGCTGACCGAGCATGGCGTGGAACAGGTCGTTGCCGAGATCGTAATGTGCCTTGCCGATCTCGAACGCGTGCTCGCCGCGTTGCAGGTTGATGAAGCGCGCCTTCAGATGGGCGAGCAGGGTATCGAGGGTTTTCAGTTCCTGATCCAGCCCGGCGGTAAGCAGTTGGGTACACATGCCGGGCAGGTCGTCCGCATCCCACCAGCCGTCCATATAGGCTTCGCCCAGGCCCAACGAGCCGTGCGCAAACACGCGCGCATACAAGCGTTCGTCATGTACGCGCAGATCGGTCGGCGCATCACCGTCGATGTGGATGCCGGCCTGTTCGAGCAGTTCGCTGGCGCGGTTTTTCAGATCGTCCTGGCGCATGCCTTGTCTCGCATTGGATGAAGTCGGTATGGGTCAGTGCCTGCTGAGCATGGCAAAGCTTGCCGGCCACCGTGCATACGTCGCGTCTACATCGGCCACGCGCACCAGTTGCAGCAGCACCTCGGCCTGATCCTCACACAGCAGGAACTCGATCTTGATCGGCAGGTCGTCAGCCAGTTCGAAGAACTGTTCCTCGTGCAGCACGCCATGCCGGCCGAAACCAGCGATCGCGCGAAACACCGAGCCGCCGCCGAGGCCGTGCTCCCTGGCTTGCTCCAGCAGCCATTCGGATAGCAGCATGCCGTCGTGTTTCGCACGCAGATGGCAATAGAAGGTCAGATGCACGCCCTGTTGCAGGGGTTCCTGATTCATGCGGGCTCTCCGGATTAGTGACGCAGCAGGCTGCGAGTGAGGGTGATGCCGAGCACGGTCATCGCCAGTGAGCCGACCACATGCGCCAACACGTGGCCACTGAACCACAGGTACTGCTGGCGCAGCAGCAGGGTGGTGGATTCGGCTGAAAAGGTAGAGAACGTGGTCAGGCCACCCAGAAAACCGGTGAACACGAACAGTCGCAGTTCCGGCGACAGTGTCTGGAAATGATCGAACAGGCCCATCACGCAGCCCATCATCAGGCCGCCGGCCAGATTGGCCGCCAGCGTGCCGAGCGGGAGAGTGGGGAATAGCGGGTTGAGCATCACGCCCAACCCCCAGCGCAACCAGCAGCCCAAAACGCCGCCGATCCCAACAGCTGCAAATCCGGTAAAGCCCACGAGCGCGTCTCCTGACAATGAGAGTGTCCGGTTACCGCGGTAGCAGGCACGCCTGCTACCGCCGGAAGCCGGTGGTGCAGGCATCATCAACCTCAACGCATGGCGAGAGGCAGTTTGTTTCGGGATGCCGAAAGCTTCCGCGAAACGGGAGGCATGCCATCTCCCGAGCAGTCATCCTAGTCGATCTGGCCGCCCTGTCGTCAAGCACGGCGGTTTGTGGCGGCGGCTCTATACTGCCCGGCTCCGTCGACACGCATGTTCCGCCATGAATCCAGCCCCTCACACCGTGCGTCGCAGCCTGCCTTGGTTGCTGGCTGCGCTGTCGATGATTGGGCCGTTCTCGATCGATGCGGTGTTCCCGTCGTTTCCGCTGATCGGCGCCAGTTTCGGCGTCGATGACACCGCGCTGCAGCAGCTGATCAGCGTGTACCTGATCACCTATGCGGCGATGAGCCTGTTCCACGGCGCAATCTCGGACGCGATCGGGCGCAAGCCGGTGATGGTGGCCGGTATGCTGGTATACGCGCTCGCTTCGGTGGGCGCCGCGATGTCGACCTCGTTCGCGACGCTGCTGGCCTGTCGCGGCCTGCAGGGCGTATGCGCCGGTGCAGGTCTGGTGGTGGGACGTGCGGTGATCCGCGATACGTTCGAGGGCGCCGGCGCGCAGCGGCTGATGTCGCGGGTGATGATGATTTTCGGCGTGGCACCGGTGATTGCGCCGATGGTCGGTGCGCTGCTGCTGCCGCTGGGTGGCTGGCACGGCATCTTCTGGGTGCTGACCGGTTTCACCACGCTACTGGCGCTGGCCTTGATGGTATTTCTGGAGGAAAGCCACCCGCCGGCGCAGCGCAGACCATTTGCGCCACGGCCATTGCTGGCCAGCTATCTGTCCTTCAGCCGCGATCGCCCGTTCTGGCCGCTGCTGATTTCCTGTTCGGTCAACTTTGCCGGGTTGTTCCTGTACATCGCCTCGGCGCCGCGCATCGTGCGCGAGCTGCTGCACTTGTCCGCAGCAGGTTTTCCATGGCTGTTCCTGCCGGTGGTGGCTGGCCTGGTCGGCGGTGCGTGGCTGTCTGGCCGGATGGCGGAGCGGCGCAGCGTGGGCTTCACGGTGAACCTGGGTTATGCGGTGATGCTGCTGGCCTGTGCGCTGCACCTGCTGCTGGCGCTGGTGTTTCCAGCGCCGCAGTTGCCGTGGTCGATGCTGCCGTTGATCCTGCATGGCGTTGGTGTGCAACTGGCATTTCCCACGCTGACACTATTGCTGCTGGATCGTTTTCCACATCAACGCGGCAGCATTTCCTCGGTGCAGGCGTTCGCCAGCCTGATCCTGTGCAGCTTCGTCGCCGGGGCGTTGTCACCGCTACTGTCAGTAAGCATGCTGCATCTTGCGCTGGGCGCATCGACACTGACGGTGATCGGCGCGCTGGCGTGGGGCTGGTATCGTGCTGTCGCACGGCGGCCACTGGACCGGATACCGGTCGACGTGGACCCGGAAATGGCGATACAGGCTGAAATTGCCGAGCCGCATTGAAGCGATAAAGACGCAGTGCACCCATGTGTAGGAAATGCAGTCTTTACGCGGGCATCTGTGGCTTGCCGCCACTGGTCGCAGTATCCGGCGGAACCACGGTTTCGAACGACATCAAAACGACGGCACGGGTCAGCGCCTGTGCCAGTGAAGGTGAACGGTAAGTGGCGTCGGTAAGCCAGCGCTCCCACACGGAATCATCCACCTTTTCGTTGACACCGTTACCCAGCGTGCGATCAAACGGTGGCTTGAATTCCTTGTAGAGGCCATACATGAACTCCGCGTAGGAATTGCGTGGTACGCCAGTGCCGGCATCGGTTTCGGGGATGAGAATTTCATCGCAGGCAAGGCCAGCCGCGATTGCCTTCTGCTGCAGCCATGCCAGTGGCAATTCAGGCAGCGGATCGGGTTTGCGTCCAGCGCCGTCACAGTCGTTGCCGCCGCCGACGTCGGCATGCGAGCCGATGAACCAGCGCTGCTCAATCTCGATCTGCTCGAGTTTCTTCGAAGTGAGTGTTTCGCCGGGTTTTACGCTGTAAGGATTGCGCGTCCACACGGATGGCGCAAAGTCGGCGCGATGTTCGTCCAGCGCCAGCGCCTGGTACGCATACTTGACGATCTTGCTGAGCTCGGTGTCGTGGAACTGATAGCGCGAGCGGGCGTACGGGAACCATGAAGCGGTATCGGGAATGCCGAGCGCGCCGACCGTATCCCAGACGCCGATGAAGTGGATATCGATTTCAACGGAATGGTGCTTGCGGAAATCCAGCGCCGCGGCGTCATCGGGTTTGATCGAGGTGTCGCGGTAAAAGTCGTAGGCACTGGCAATGGCCGCTTTGGTAATCCTGCCATCGGCGTCCGCCTTGAGCAGGCCGCACTTGCGGATCAGTCCGGCGAGGCTGCGTGCGGTATAGGCGCCACGGCTGAATCCGAACAGGAAGACATCGTCACCTGGCTGCCAGGTCTCGCACAACCGGCGGTAACCCCGCAGCACATTGTCCAACAGACCGTAACCGAACGCGCCACCAAGCAGGTGAGCCCAGCCAGAGGCAACGCCGACTCCGGGAATGTAGTTGACGAGCTGTTCTACGCCTGCGCCGTCACGCAGCGCGATCAGCTGGCGCAGGCGCTCCACGTTGGTGTTCGATTCGGCCTTGTTCCAGGTGCCGTCGAACAACAGTACTAGCCTGCGGGTGGCCATGATGCCTTCCAGCGCGATGATCCGCGACAACTCTAGGCTGCAGTGATACCTCGAGGCCAGTGCCGCGCCGGTTGGCGCTGTGATCGGGTTGGCAAACTGCATGAACTGCACAAGCGGCGTAACCCGCGGATCTTGTCATCGACCCCGGGGTGGACTAACGAAGATGGACAGGCAGGCGCAGATCGACAGGGCACTGGCATTCCGGAAGATGCACGATCGCTCCACGATCCTGCTGCTGCCGAATGCGTGGGATGCGGGCAGTGCGCGGCTGTTTGCGCGACGCGGCTTCACGGCGATCGCCACCACGAGCGGTGGCATGGCCTGGTCGCTCGGTTATGCCGACGGTGAACAGATGCCATTGGCCGAGGTGCTCGCTGCGATCACGCGGATCACCCGTGTGGTTGGTGTGCCGGTGACGGCTGACATCGAAGCCGGTTACGGCGAGACACCGGCGGCAGTGGGTGCGACGGTGCAGGCAGTAATCGAGGCTGGTGCAGTAGGCATCAACCTGGAAGACAGCCTGCCGAACCATGCATTGCGGGACTGTACGGATGCTGCTGAACGGATCCATGCGGCACGCTCTGCGACGACGATGGCCGGCGTGCCGATCGTGATCAATGCGCGAGTGGACTGCTGGATGCTGCCGGCCACCGACGAAGATGAACGCTTCAAAGATGCTGTGCATCGTGCAAAGGCCTATCTGGCAGCAGGTGCGGACTGTGTCTATCCGATCGGCCTCGGCGACATCGCCACGCTGGCGGCGTTCGTGAAAGCACTCGACGCACCAGCCAACGTCGGTGCCCGGCCCGGTGTGCCCGGTCTGGCCGAACTTGCCCAGCTTGGTGTGGCCCGGGTGAGCACGGCGACGCGCTTTGCCACGATCGCGCTGGGAGCCGTTGATAACGCCGCGCAGGCCATGTGCGATAGCGGCGGCTTCGACAGTCTGGGCCCCAGCTTGACCCATCCGGATGTGCAGCGACTGTTTGCGCCCGGCTGACAGGTATCAGGTACGGAGCGTCAGGTCATGCGTTCTACTTGCGTGGCCTGTCGAGATCGCGACACTGCTGAACCGATTGCCGCATTCCCGTTCCGACAACACGACGTTGACGGTGGCTTGATCGTGCGTGTTGCATGTTGGCTTCGGATCATTCCCAGAGCCGTGGAGTTAATCATGCCGTACAAGGCCATTTCCGATCTGCCCGATTCCGTGCGTGAGCATGTGCCAAAACATGCCCAGGAAATATACAAGGAGGCGTTCAACAGCGCGTGGGCCGAATATGCCGACAGGGGCGAACGGCGCGGAGACGAATCGCGCGAGGAAGTTGCGCACAAGGTCGCCTGGTCGGCGGTGAAAAAGAAATACAGCAAGGGTGCGGATGGCGATTGGCATGCCCACTAGGTGTTGCGGTAGATAACGTCTTCGCTTCGGCTCAGAGCAGGCCGCGCGATCTGAGGAATTCCTGTGCCTCTGTCGCATCCTGTTCAAACCAGGCCTTGGTCGAGCCTAGCCGGAACGAATAGCCCCAGGCATCCATGTCGGCCATCAGTCGCGCACGTCCCACGCCTGGCAGTTCGTCGGCCAGTACGATCTGCAGGTAGCAGGTGGCGTCTTCTTCCTCGATCGAATCGGTGGCGTCGGTATGGATGTCCGGACGTCTTTCCGATGGCAGCACGATCAGGTGGCAGGCTTCGTGCAGCAACGAGTGCACTGGCGTGTCATCACGGGCATGAACGGTGTTGCCGATGATGCCGGCTTCCTCGTCGCCCCAGTAGCTGCCTGGAATCGGTTCACCATGCTCGACGCGCCGCAAATGCAGGTCAAAGCGGGCGAGCAGATCAGCTGCAGTGTCAAAGCCGATATGGACCATGCGCATGACGGTGCTGGCCGGGTCGATGATTTCGGGGCAGGTGCCGGTTTCGGGATGCATGCGCGTGCGCGGACCGCGCAGGTCGGTGAAGGGGAGGGCAATGCCGGGCGATATGTATCGCCCGGTGGAATGGCGGCAGTTGTCGCCGGAAGGTCAGGCGGTCTTGGCGGCAGCCTTGCCGTCCGGCAGGGTCACCGAGAGTTCCAGGATCTCGTGACCACTGTCGCGCTCGAAATTGATGTTGATCGCATCGAGGTCGACATGGATGTATTTCTTGATGACTTCGAGCAGCTCATTGCGCATCATCGGCAGGTAGTCCGGTGCGCCGCGGGTGGAGCGTTCCTGTGCGACGATGATGCGCAGCCGCTCCCTGGCCACGTTGGCGGTCGCTTCCGGCTTGCGTTTCAGGAAATCAAGAATGCCCATCGTGATCAACCTCCGAACACGCGCTGGAGAAAGCCCTTCTTGGGCACGTCGATGAAGCGCAGTGGGCGCTCTTCGCCGAGGATGCGGGCCACGGTGTCGCTGTAGGCCTGGCCGGCATGTGAATTGACATCGACGATTACCGGGATGCCGTTATTGGAGGCGGTCAGCACGTTTTCCGATTCGGGAATCACCCCGACCACTTCGATGCCGAGGATTTCCTCGACATCCTTGACGCTGAGCATTTCACCGATCGCGACGCGGGCCGGGTTGTAGCGGGTCAGCAGCAGGTGCTGGGTGACCGGGCCTTCGCCGCGTTCGGCGCGCCGGGTCTTGCTGGCTAGCAGGCCGAGGATGCGATCGGAATCGCGTACCGAGGACACTTCTGGGTTCACCACCACGACCGCATGGTCGGCGAAGTACATTGCCAGATGCGCGCCTTTCTCGATGCCGGCCGGCGAATCGCATACGACGTAGTCAAAGCCATCCTCGGAAAGGCCGTCGAGCACTTTCTCGACGCCTTCCTGGGTCAGTGCATCCTTGTCGCGGGTCTGGCTGGCGGCCAGCACATACAGGTTGTCGTGGCGCTTGTCCTTGATCAGCGACTGCTTGAGCGTGGCCTCACCGTGCACGACGTTGACGAAGTCGTACACGACGCGGCGTTCGCAGCCCATGATCAGATCGAGATTGCGCAGGCCGACGTCGAAGTCGATGACGGCGACTTTCTTGCCGGCCATCGCCAGGCCGGTGGCGAGGGAGGCACTGGTTGTCGTCTTGCCGACGCCGCCT
>Ga0302314_10006379_pt1 | contig 21369 bp, 16 predicted proteins | sample III_Palsa_N2_3_FD_200533 | JGI IMG/M metagenome (GOLD analysis project Ga0302314, IMG submission 200533) | Peat permafrost microbial communities from Stordalen Mire near Abisko, Sweden - III_Palsa_N2_3 | ecosystem: Environmental > Terrestrial > Soil > Palsa > Peat permafrost | place: Sweden...
GCTCCGAGTCCACATCAAGCTGTACTGGCTGGTGCGTCGCATCGACCGCCTCGGAGACGTGGCACAGGCCCTCGACTCCTTCAGCAATCTCAACGAAGGCGCCGAACTGCGCGGTGCGCAGGATCTTGCCCTTGATGACATCGCCAACGCGGTGCTGGGCGAAGAACGTGTCCCAGACATCCGGCTGCAGCTGCTTGACGCCGAGCGACAGGCGGCGGTTCTCCGGCTCAACGCCGAGGACGATCGCCTTGACCTTCTCACCCTTCTTAAGAACTTCCGACGGGTGCTTGATGCGCTTGGTCCAGCTCAGGTTCGAGACATGGACGAGGCCATCAATGCCGTCTTCGATCTCGATGAACGCGCCGAAGTCGGTGAGGTTACGCACGCGGCCTTCGATGATCGCGCCGGTCGGGTACTTGTCCTCAAGCGCCTCCCAGGGGTTGTCCTGGAGCTGCTTCATGCCAAGCGAGATGCGGCGGTCGTTCGGGTTGACGCTGAGAATGATCGTGTCGACCTCATCGCCGGGCTTGACCATCTTCGACGGATGCTTCATCCGCTTGGACCAGGTCATCTCGGAGACGTGCACGAGGCCTTCGATGCCCTGCTCGAGCTCAACGAACGCACCGTAGTCGGTGACCGAAAGAACGCGACCACGAACCTGCGCACCGATCGGGTAGCGCTCCGTCGCATCGAGCCACGGATCAGGCGTGAGCTGCTTGAAGCCGAGGGATACGCGCTGCTTATCCTTGTCGAACTTGAGCACCTTCACCTGAATCTCGTCGCCTACATTGACGAGGTCGCGGGGATGGGTGAGACGGCCCCAGCTCATGTCGGTGATGTGCAGCAGGCCATCGAGGCCGCCGAGATCAACGAATGCGCCATAGTCGGTGAGGTTCTTCACCGTTCCGGTGAGGATGCTGCCTTCTTCGAGGGTCGCCAGCGTGACGGACTTCTTCGCGTTCTGGTCTTCCTCGAGCAGCTCCTTGCGGGAGATGACGACGTTGCCGCGCTTCTTGTTCAGCTTGATGACGCGAACTTCGATCTCGGTGCCGATGTAGCCGTCCAGATTGCGAACCGGACGAACCTCGACCTGCGATCCGGGCAGGAACGCCTTGATGCCGATATCGACGGTCAGACCGCCCTTAACGCGGCTCAGCACCATGCCCTTGACGGGCACCTTGTCGTTCGCAGCCTGCTCCAGCTTGTCCCACACCTTGTGGCGCTGTGCCTTCTCGTAGCTGACCAGGTAGCCGCCCTCGGCTTCCTCCCGCTCAACCACCACCTCAACCGTGTCACCGGCCTGGAACTTCGAGACACCGCTCGCGTCGAGGACCTGATCCAGAGGAATCAGACCTTCCGACTTGAGACCGATGTCGACCACCACATGCTTGTCGGTGATCTTGACTACGGTACCTGTGACAACAACTTCTTCGGCGGTCAGGTTCTGCGCAGCTGCGCTTTCAGCAGCCTGCTCGCGGTCGAAGTTGGCCAGGGCCGCTGCAAAGTCTGCAGCGTCGTAGTCGGGCTCATCGCTTGCCTGCACATCATCAATCACTCCAGCGGTTGTGCTGGCGGCGGCAGTATGCGATGAGGCTGCCGTATTTGGGGTACCGGCCTCGGGATGCAGGTTCTCAGAGGTGTGGTTGTGGGTGGATTCGGATGACAGCGGGGTCTGCTCCGCGGTCGCTTCGGGCGCTAGGGTTTCGATTTCCGTGTTCAGGGGTTTGCTCTCGGTATAGTCAGGATTATGGTCGTCTACCATGATGATGCGGACTCCGGGTTCCAAGATTCGCTTCTCGCGGGCAATCAACCGAAATCAGGGATTTTCGAGCCAAAGTGACGGCCCCGTTAGGGAACCGCTTGAGGCTCTTGCCCGATTTGGGGAGGTAGCAGGCCAGGAGCGAAGACAGCTTGCAGAGGAGCGGCTGCACTTGGATCCCACACGCAGTTGCTCACTTCAAAGCATATTCCCGTGCATCCCTATAGTCAACCCAACACTTGCCTTTGCCGCCTCGATTGGCCCGGCATTTGACCGACTGTTCATACTCCGGCTGCGAATCGATTCGAGCTTGAGGTTTGCCCGGGGGAATCTCAGCCACAAATGCCGGGGATTACCGAAGAAGTCGCCGATCCACCCGCCTCATGCTCGGCCGCCGCGATCCTCCCTGGAAGTTGTACTCTAGCTGCAATGGATCGACTTTGGACCCCCTGGCGCTACAACTACGTTACCCGCGCGGACAAACACCTGCGCAAAGGCGTTCCCGCCGAGCTTGATGGCTGGGAGGGCGACCTGGGGTGTGTCTTCTGCAACATGATCGCCGCCGTCGACCACGCGATCGCGACCGGGATGGAGACCCTGGCCGCAGAGCGGGCGGCGCACATCGTCTTTCGGGGCGAAACCTGCTACATCTGCCTGAATGCGTTTCCGTACTCGACCGGCCACGTCCTGATCATTCCTTACTTCCACACCGACTCGCTCGCCTTGCTGGAGGCTCCTATCGCTATGGAAATGATGGCTTTAGCCCAGAAGACCGAGACTTGCCTGCGTGGAGCTTACAATCCCGACGGATTGAACTTCGGGCTGAATCTGGGCGAATCGGCCGGTGCGGGAGTGGCGAATCACATCCATCTGCACGCGCTGCCGCGCTGGAGCGGCGACACCAACTTTATGACCGTCACGGCCGAGACGCGGGTACTGCCCGAATCGCTCGATATCACCTGGGAGAAGCTACGCAGTTTTTTTCACAATTTAAGACAACCGGTATTCCCAGGTGACCATCGTAAGGCCTAAGATAAGCGGAAAGTACCGAATCGTCTTATCCGGAGGGCCTGATGGATCTCTCGCGATACGCTTCCCGTCTCAACTCCGCTCAGCGGAAAGGCACTACTGCCACCCAGTTCGTCCTTGCACGCGACGAGTCCGGAATAACCGGGACGACTCCACGATTTGGAGCGAAGATCGGCCCAAACTCAGTTCGCCATGGGCGGTTACCTTCAGAGCCTGAAGACGCCAATCTAACCGGCGGAACACGCTCTCTCACGCGGCGTCTGCTGGCACTCAATGTGACCGGCACTCTTGCCCAGTCCAACCATGCGAAGAAGAATGCCAGCAAGTTCAACGCTGCCTGACGACGAAACGGCAGCGGTTGAAACGGCCATAAAAAAACCAGCCTTTGCGCTGGTTTTTTTATGGCCGTTTTCTCGATTGAACGCTAGTTCATCCCGCTGTGCGGGACGCGGGTAACCTCGAAGCTGGTCACCTTCCACGATCCATCCGGATAGCGGCGATAGATGCGCGTATAGCGAACCATGCCATTCACGGGCGCGCCTTCGCTGGTTCCTTCAATCCTGGCGAGCGATGTAACGATCGCAACCGGGCCAACCAGCTTGATCTTCTTCTCGGAGAGATCGATCCGGGTCAGCACAAGTTCCCGGTGACGCATTCGGTCCAACTGCTGGGTGCGGTCGCTTACCTGGCCGGTCATCGAGATGCCGAGATAATCGTCGGCCAACAGACGCTCCATCGCGGGCTCATCGCCGGTAAGCTGGGCCGTACGCCACTGCTCTTCGAGACCTTCGATCTCCCGCTTGGTGTCGCGCTTGTGCTCTTTGTGGTGTGCCTGGGCCAGTCCGGCGCAGGCGCTTCCACACAGGATCGCGGCCAGCAACAGGAACGCCGCACCTTTGCGGAGACGAATAGAAGGAGAAAAGCGCGAGACGGAATAGCGCAGCATAGGCACTCGGATGTTAGATCGGTTCCGAAGCAGAGTCAAAGTCAAACTCCGTGGCGCAGCAACCGCGAACATTCTCTGTTGGATGCAATCCGTCGGGCGTCTCTTCCACTCTAGCCCACCCTAACTCAGGGCGATTAGATTTTCGATCTGCCGGTCGAGCATGAGCTGATAAAAACCGCCGATGGCGTACTGATGGAAGTGCGGCGTATTGCGGTGATGCTCGAGCGCCTCGGCGTCGCGGTACTGCTCATAGATGAGCACCGTGGTCGGATCGCCCTCGACGACGTGAGCGACGTAGGTCACGCAGCCGGGCTCCTCCCGGGACGCGGCGGTCAGATGCCGCAGCATCTCCGCGACCGTCTCCATCTGCTCCTCGTTGAACCGCAACCGAACCGTGAAACTCAGCATGTTTTTCCTCGCACAAACCTGGGGATAAGAGAGCTTACGACTTCAGCGTTGCTTCAAACTCCGGCAGCGTCATGGTCTGGTCGCGGTCGGGGCCGGTCGAGACCATGCCGATCTTCGCGCCGGTCTCGCGCTCGACGAAGCGCAGGTAGTCCTGCGCGAGCTGCGGTAGCTTGTCGAATTCCGTGATCCCCTCGGTTGAGCAGTTCCAACCCTTCAGCGTCGTGTAGATCGGCTGAATCGACTCGAATCCGCGCATATCGGCGGGGATTACATCGGTCATCTGGCCGTTGATCTTGTAGCCGGTGCAGACTGGAATCTCCACGCACTCATCCATCACATCCATCTTGGTGACGACGAGCCACTCGGTGCCGTTGATCATGTTGCTGTAGCGCAGCAGCGGCAGATCGAGCCATCCGCAGCGACGCGGACGACCAGTGACGGCGCCGTACTCCTGCCCGCGCGCACGCAGCAGGTCTGCTGAAGGGTCGTGAATCTCGGTCGGGAACGGTCCTTCGCCAACGCGCGTCACGTAAGCCTTGGTCACGCCAATGACGGTGCCGATCTGCGTGGGGCCGACGCCTGTGCCGGTCACGGCTCCGCCAGCCGTAGCCGACGAGCTGGTCACAAACGGATAGGTTCCGTGGTCGATGTCGAGCAGCGCACCCTGCGCGCCTTCGAACATTACCTTTTCGCCATTGCGGATCGCGTCATTGAGCATCACAGCGGTATCGGTGACGAACGGAGCGATCTGTTCGGCGGCGCGTGCGTACTCTTCGTACATCGCCTTGGGATCAAGCGGCTCGGTGCCGAACAGCGCGTGCGCGATAGTGTTCTTCTCGTGGCACGCGTTCTGGATGTGCGTGCGCAGCAGCGCCGAGTTGAGCAGGTCGACCACACGCAGGCCGCTGCGGTGCATCTTATCTTCGTACGCGGGGCCAATGCCACGGCTAGTAGTGCCAATCTTGGTGCGTCCTGGCGCGTTCTCCGCCGCCAGCTCGATCATGCGGTGGTAGGGCAGGATCACCTGTGCACGGTTGGAGATAAAGAGCTGCCCATCGACCGGCAGACCGGCCTCTTTCAGCTTCTTCACCTCGCTCAGAAAGGCCATCGGGTCGAGCACGACTCCGTTGCCGATGACGCCCTTGCACTCCGGTCGCAGGACGCCGCAGGGGATGAGTTGCAGGACGAACTTGCGGCCCTTGATGATGACCGTGTGGCCGGCGTTATGGCCGCCCGCATACCGCGCCACGACGTTGAAGCGCTCGCTCAGAACGTCGACGATCTTGCCTTTACCTTCATCGCCCCATTGGGCGCCCAGAATTACGGCGGATTTACGCTGAGTCACGAGAGATATTGCTCCAGAAGTCTTCAGTCTAGGCGCGGAGAAGAAGCACACGCCCATTCCTCATTCTATACGCAGTCAAAAACAAAAGCGCCCTACGCGGGCAGCGACCACTTCGTGGTGGATATTGGGCTTCGCGGTGGCCCTCCCGTTGGTCGGCACGAGACTGTGTGCCACCAACGGAAGGATCGAGCGAAGCGGTATACACGCCACGAAGTGGTCGCCGCCCGCGCAGGGCGCTTTTCCTGTCTCTAAATCGACAGATTCAGCACCCGGTTCAGCCGCTGCACAAAGCTCGCCGGATCCTTCAGCGGCACGCCTTCCATCAGCAGCGCCTGGTCGAACAGCAGCCACGCCGCGTCATTCGCAACAGCATCGTCCGGACGCGCCAGCAGCTTCTTCACGATCTCGTGATCCGGATTGATTTCGAGCGTCGGCTTGGGCGTTGGAATATCCGTCTGCCCCATCGCCCGCAGCATCTGCTGCATCTGCAGCGACGGCTCGGACTCGTCGGAGACGATGCACGACGGGCTATCCGCCAGCCGCACCGAGGCCCGCACATCCTTCACCTTGTCGCCGAGAATCGTCTTCAGCTTCTCGATCAGCGGCTTCAGCGCATCCGTCTGCTCCGGCTCCGATTCGCTCTTCAGATCGTCGCTGGTCGAAGCCTTGTTGACCGACTTCAGATCGATCTCGCCATACTTGTCTACGCCCGAGAAGACGATCTCATCGATCTCGTCATCGAGGATCAGCACCTCGATGCCCTTCTTCTTGTAGATCTCCAGCAGCGGCGAGTTGCGCAGCAGCGACTCCGCGCCACCAGTGATGTAATAGATGCTCTTCTGATCGGTCGCCATGCGTGATTTCACATCAGCAAGACTGGTCAGCCCATCCACCTTCGTCGATTTGAAGCGCACCAGATCGAGCAGCGTTTCGCGGTTCGCGTAGTCTCCGTGCAGCCCTTCCTTCAGCGGCCGGTTGTACTCCTTGATGAACTCGAGATACTTCTCCGGCTGGTTCTCCGCGATGTTCTTCAGCTCGGAAAGAATCTTCTTCACGCTGGCCGTGCGGATGCTCGTGAGCACGCGATTCTGCTGGAGAATCTCGCGGCTGACGTTCAGCGGCAGATCTTCGCTGTCGATGATGCCGCGCACAAAGCGCAGATACTGCGGCAGCAGCTCCTTCGCATCGTCCAGGATGAAGACGCGCTTCACATACAGCTTCACGCCGACGCGATAGTCCGAGTGATAGAGATCGAGCGGAGCCTTCGCCGGGATGTAGAAGAGGGTCGTGTATTCAAGGCTGCCCTCAGCCTTGGTGTGGAACCAGAACAGCGGATCGTTCGAGTCGCCGGAGACGGACTTATAGAGCTCCTTGTAGTCGTCTTCGGTCAGCTCGCTCTTCGAGCGCCGCCACAGCGCGCTCGCCGCGTTCACCTGCTCCGTCGTCCGCGTCTTCTCAAGCTCCTTCTTCTCTTCGTTCCAGTCGCTCTTGTCGTAGGTCAGGAAGATCGGGAACGCGATGTGGTTGGAGTACTTCTTCACCACCTCCTGAAGCCGCCAGCTATTGGCGTACTGCTCACCTTCGGTGTTGAAGTGCAGCAGGATCGTCGTGCCTGCAACCTCGCGCTCTGCGGGCTGAATATCGAAGCCGGTCTTGCCGTCGCTGATCCAGCGCCACGCCTGCTCTTCGCCAGCCTTGCGCGAGACGACCTCGATGCTGTCGGCCACCATAAACGCACTGTAGAAGCCCACGCCGAACTGGCCGATCAGGTTCGAGTCTTTCTTCGCATCGCCCGAGAGCTGTGAGAGAAAGTTCTTCGTGCCTGAGCGCGCGATGGTGCCCAGATGCGAGACCAGGTCTTCCTCGTTCATGCCGATGCCGGTATCGGAGATTGTCAGCGTCTTCTTTTCTTCGTCAAGCTCGAGGTCGATGCGTGGATGGAACTCGAGCGCCTTGTACGCCTCATCGGTCAGCGTCAGGTGACGCAGTTTGTCGAGCGCGTCCGACGAGTTCGAGATCAACTCGCGCAGGAAGATCTCGGGATGCGAGTAGAGAGAGTGGATGATCAGCTGCAGGAGCTGACTGACTTCGGTTTGAAATTCACGTTTCGACATAGATCTCCATTATCCCAAAAAGAAAAAACTTGTCCTGCCGGACGAGCGCCCTACGCGGGCGGCGACCACTTCGTGGTGTGTGATCGCTTCCCGCGGCCGTCCCGTTGGTCGGCACAAACTCTCATTTGCGAGCCCGAGCGAGCACCCCGCGAAGCGGATCACACGTCACGAAGTGACCGCCGCCCGCGCAGGGCGCTCTTGTTCTTTACAGCTAGTTCGATTTGCACGAGCACGCTTTATAGCTTTCCGCCGTCGTATGCTCCAGCGCACACGTGTACTGCGGCCACGCCAGGGCAAGCACCGGGAACATCCCCGGCGTGAAGTTCTCTTCGTAGGCTCGGCTCAGCGGCTTCTCGCTGCCTGGATCGGTGCGGAACTGGTCGATCAGATTCGATAGAGCGGCCGCAGAAAACTCGGCTGCATGGTAAGTCTCATCGAAGCTGTACTCACGGCTCCACGTCGTATCGATCCCCGTCGCATTCGAGGCCTCATAGACCGTGTAATCCTTCATCGTCGCCGTCGCCGCATCCACCTGCGCGATCGTGAATGTCGGGCGATTGCCATTCACCGGCGAGATCGAGCCGACCATCTTCACCGGAACTCGCGCACCTTTCTCGCTGCCCAGCAACCGCACCTCATCCGAGTGCGTATGCGCGAAGACCGCCAGCCGCACGACGTCCGCATGCTTCGCCAGCACATCCGTAAGCCGGTCGTCGGCCAGAAACATTACCGGCTTCGCGCCCGCACACACATCCTTGCCACGCATGGTTGAGTACACGTCGACGCCGGGAGGAATATGCCCGATTACCCACACCTGCTCGCCACGCGCCTTCGCTGCCGTCAGCTCGCGGTCGAGCCACACCAGCGTCGCATCCGCGCCCGCTGCATCCTTCTCGCCCGCGCAACCCGCATACTTCGCCGAAAGAAAGATATCGTCGAGCGCCAGCAGCCGCGTTTTATGCGGCAGCCGCAGCGTTACGCCGAAGTACCCGCCCGCCTCGTAGTCCTCGTGCGCCTGCTTCACCTCAGCCGCGCTCGCACCGCGCAGACCCGCGACCACAGCATCGCTCGTGGCATGCAAAAAGTGGTCGTGGTCGTTCATGCGATAGTCGCCGCAGCTCGAATCGTTATTCCCTAACGCGACATACACCGGCGCGCTCGGGAACGTAGCCTCTACGCTACGCAGCACGTACACAGCCGTCTTCTCTGCGAACGCCGCATAGCCTTCGTCGCTGTGCATCGCAAAGCGATACCGGCAGTCGAATCCATGCACCAGCAGGTCGCCCGTCACAGTGACGTATCCGATCTTCTTCGCTTGGGCCTGTGCGCCAGCAAGGCTCGCCTGGAGCAGAGCGAAGTCCGTATCGACGCCGCGCGCGTGGCACGCTGTCTGCACCTCTCCGAAGCGCTCCTCCGCGCCGTCAGCCGGAGCCTCTTGGAAGATCCGGTCCCACTGCTCCACAGGAGCAGCGGCGAGCCGAGCAGCCTTCGCCGGATCGTGGAGCGGATCGAAGTGCAGATCGCTCAGCATCAGCGCCTCAACCGTCGAAACAGTCGCCGCGTTGGTCTTGGCAGCACTGCGTCCCGATCCCGTCTCTGCCTGGGCGATCGAACAGAACGCCAGCACCAGAGCCACTCCCAAACACCGCACGTTCATCCGCATCATCCTCGCTCTTCAAAGCCAACGCTATGCCTTCAGCGCCGTTGCCAGCTCAGCCCGCGCGATCTTGGTCTGCTCGCCGCTCGCGAAGGTCTTGACGGTGAGAATGCCCGTCGCAACCTCATCTTCGCCGAGGATCACAATTGCCCGCGCGAGCTTATCCGCGACGTCGAACGACTTCTTCAGCCGGAAGCTTCCATCGCCAACCTCGACCGCCAGCCCAGCCACGCGCAGATCCTTCGCCAGCGCCAGCGCAGCCGCATTCTGCGCCACGCCCATCGGCGCAATATACGCATCGAGCTTAGCCGCGACGATCGGCGTCGCTGCAGCCTCGGCCAGCGCCTGCAACGTGAGGATCAGACGATCCTCTCCAATGGCAAACCCGATGCCCGGAGCCTTCGGTCCGCCCAGCATCTCGGAGAGGCCGTCGTAGCGGCCACCGCCCAGCAACGCGTTCTGCGTGCCCAGCCCGGAGACAGCCGTGAACTCGAACGTCGTTCGCGTGTAGTAGTCGAGGCCGCGCACCAGACGCGGCTCAATCCGGTACGGCACGCCGCACGCATCGAGTGCCGCGCGCACCTGTGCGAAGTGCTCGGTCGACTCCGCGTCGAGATAGTCGGCAATCTTCGGCAGCTCGTTGATCGCCGCCTGATCCTCAGGGTGCTTGCAATCGAGCACGCGCAGCGGATTCGTATCCGCCCGCCGCTGGCAGTCTTCGCACAACGTTGCCTTCACCGGCTGCAACGCGGCCTTTAGCGCCGCAATATACCGTGGCCGATCCGTCGCCGAGCCAACCGAGTTCAGCGCAAGCTGCCAGCCCGATGCACCATTCGCTTCGCTCGCACGCGGAATGCCCAACTCATCAAGCAGCGTCGCCAGCATCTCCAGCACTTCTGCATCGCGCAGCGCCGACTCCGCGCCCGACGTCTGCGGCCCCAGCACCTCCGCGCCGATCTGCCAGAACTGCCGATAGCGCCCACGCTGCGGCCGCTCGCGGCGAAACTGTGGCCCGATGTAGAAGAGCTTCTGCAGCAGGCCAGCGTCGCCCAGCTTATTCTCGATGTAGGCCCGCACCACGCCCGCCGTGTTCTCCGGCCTGAGCGTCAGCGATTGCGCCTTCTCACTCGCGGCGCGCGCACGATCCTCCCACGTGTACATCTCTTTCGAGACGACGTCGGTCTCCTCGCCCACGCCACGCACGAACAACTGCGTGTCTTCAAAGACGGGCGTGCGAATCTCACCAAATCCATAGCGGGCAAAGACCGCGCGAGCCGTAGCCTCCACGCGGTTCCAAAGTGCGGTCTCAGGGGGGAGCAGATCGCGGGTCCCGCGTACTGCTTTCAAAGTCGACATAAGACTTCCAGTCTATCGAATCCCCCGAACTCGCACCCACACCACAAAAAGCTCTCACGCTTCACGCGGATTCGGCTTGCCCTGCTTCTCAAGCCTCGAAGCCGCCGCAGCCTTCTGCGTAGCCCGCTTTGTCGCCTTGCTGTGGGTTCCTGGGACCGGCTCGCAACTTTCCTTTTCGCCAGCTTTCTTCCCCGGCGTCGGCTCAAACCCCGGCCAGCAATGGTTCGCGCTGCTCGACTTCTTCGCAGCTTTCTTTGTGGAAGTCTTCGCAGTCTTTGTTGCGGCTTTAGCAGCCGATTTCTTTGCAGTCGCCATCTCGACTAAGAAGCAAAGCAACCAGCACCCGATGCCTGACGGACGCGGCTCTTCCTTCGAAAGAAGAAATTTTCAACGCAGTCGTAAACGGATCGGCCCTTTTGCAGTGGCAGGATCAATCACCGCTCCATGCTGCGTGATAACGATTTTCCCTGCCGCCACCAGTCTCCGCGCCGCAGCCCGGGCAGACTCCATCAGGCTCTCCCAGTCATGCCGCGTCGCGAGGCCGCCCACCAGCTTTGCCGCCTCGGACGGGCAGATCGTCTTCTCGCGCCCGCGCTCCGCCAGCAGTTCGAGAATCGCCGCCTCGAGCTCTGCATCCACCGCACCCGCCTTCGCTCCACGGCACGCATCCGAGCAGTAGCGAACCACATCCCAGTCGCGCTCCCACTTCTTTCTCCACGCGAACGCGCGCCCGCACCGCTTGCAGATCTTCTCTTTACGCGGCGTCTCCCGCTCGGGTTTGTGCTTCTTATCCGGCATCCGTCACTCTGCGATTCGATGCCGAATCACACCCACCCGCCATCGATCACATAGCTCTGATTCGTGATCCCGCTCGAATCATCCGCTGCGAGAAACAGCGCCAGCCGCGCCACCTCCTCGGGCTCGAGCAGCCGCTTGATCGCCTGCCGCCCGAGGATCTCCGCCACATACTCCTTCGTGTACCAAAGCTTCTTCTGCCGCTCGGTCGCAATCGCCCCCGGCAGAATCGCATTCACGCGGATCCCATGCTCGCCCAGCTCATGCGCGAGCGTCCGCGTCAGCCCCACAATCGCCGCCTTCGCCGCGATATACACCGGCAAGCCCGTCGACGGGATCATCCACGAGATCGAGCTCATGTTGATCACCGAGCCCGCGCCCTTGCTCTTCATCCCAGGCATCACCGCCTGCGTCGCGAAGAACTGGTGCCGCAGGTTCACCGCCATCAGCTTGTCCCAAAGATCAGGCGTGACGTCCTCGGTCTTGTGCCGCACATCGTGTCCCGCGTTGTTGATGACCACATCGACGACGCCCACCAGCTCCAGCACGGCCGCAAGCGTCCGCGCTAGCTCCTCCGCGTCGCTCAGGTCGCACCGAAAGAACGTCGTAGCGCCTGCAAGCCGCTCCACCAGCGCCTCGCCTGCTTCCTGCTGCAGATCGAGAAAGACCACCCGCGATCCCTGCGCCACAAACGCCTCGACGAGCTTCTCGCCAATGCCGCTCGCGCCGCCGGTGATCAGCACCACGCGACCCTGCAGACTGGGATATATCGCGAAACTTCCCCCCTCGGCCATAGCCACCTCCTTTTCTAAAACGCCCTGCGCGGGCAGCGAACCCATCGTGGTGTGTATACCCGATTCGCGTCGCTCCTCCCGTTGGTCGGCACAAGATTCATTGCGACCATCGGGAGCACCACGCGAAGCGATTACATGTCACGAAGTGACCGCCCCGCGCGCAGCGGGCCCGTCCGGCAGGACAGATTCTTTATACTTGAAGATGATATGTTGACTGCCCGCACCTTCGCCTCCGTAGAAGACCAACTCGACCTCATCGCCAAGGGCACCGCCGAGATCCTCCCCCTCGAAGCCCTCAAGGAGCGCCTCGCCCAGTCCATCGCCTCGGGCCAGCCACTCCGCATCAAGGCCGGCTTCGACCCCACCGCGCCCGACCTCCATCTCGGCCACACGGTCCTCATCCGCAAGCTCCGCCACTTCCAGCAGCTCGGCCACACCGTCATCTTCCTCGTCGGCGACTCCACCGCCCTCATCGGCGACCCCACCGGCCGCAACGTCACCCGCAAGCCCCTCACCCCCGACCAGATCGCCGCCAACGCCGAAACCTACAAGCAGCAGGTCTTCAAGATCCTCGACCCCCTCACCACCGAGGTCCGCTACAACTCCGAGTGGCTCAACCAGCTCGGCTACTACGACATGGTCAAGCTCATGGCCCAGTTCACCGTCTCCCAGATGCTCGAGCGCGAGGACTTCCACAAGCGTTTCCAGGCCGAGCAGCCCATCAGCCTCCACGAGCTCATCTACCCCATCGTCCAGGGCTACGACTCCGTCGCCCTCCGCTGCGACGTCGAGCTTGGCGGCACCGACCAGCGCTTCAACCTCATGCGTGGCCGCGACCTCCAGAAGCACTTCGACCAGCCCCAGCAAAGCATCCTCATGGTCCCCATCCTCGAGGGCCTCGACGGCGTCCAGAAGATGTCGAAGTCCCTCAACAACGCCATCGGCATCAACGAGCCCCCCGCCGAGATGTACGGCAAGCTCATGAGCATCTCAGACGAGCTTATGTGGCGCTACTACACCCTCCTCACCGACCTCCGCCTCTCTGAGATCAAAGCCCTCCTCATGCAAGTCGTTGACGGCGCCCTGCACCCGATGCAGGCGAAGAAGAACCTCGCCCACGCGATCACGAAGGACTTCCACTCCACCGAAGCCGCAGACGCCGCCGCAGAAAACTGGGCCACGTTATTCCAGAAAAAGAGTGTCTCCGAAGACCTCCCCATCGTCGAGCTTCCTCTCGCCGAACTCATCGACTTCGCCACTGGCGACGTCCGCACCGCCAAACTTCTTCATCTTGCGGGCCTCGCTGCTTCCGCCAGCGAAGCCACGCGCAAACTGGCCGAAAATGCCGTCAGCCTAAATGGGGAAAAGTTCTCCGCCAAAGTCATAGATAATCTCGAACCCGGCGACACCCTCACCCTCCGCCTCGGCAAAAAAAGCATCCGCATCCTGCTCCTTTAGCAGGCCGATACGTCTAAACCGTTGTACCGTTGGGCATTTCAGGCACTCTCAAAACAAAATACCGTTTCCCCAGGCGATCGCATCCAACCCACTGGAATGACTGCACGCAAACACCTTACCCAATGCACCGGCCAGTTTGCTGGCCGGATCGCCGTCGCCGCCCTGCTGCTCGCCGCCGCGCTCTCACTGGACGCTCAGCCGCAGACAGCTCCCGCCGCCTCGCCGCAAGCCCGCCAGATCATCCTCGCCGCCGTCCGCGCGGAGCTCGACGCCGACGAGAACGACCACTCCCGCTGGCGCTATCGCGACGAGGAGACCTCCGAGAAGTATCCCAACGGCGCCGTCTCCATCGTCGTTCAGACCGACGCAGGCGCCGTCCGCCGTTACATCTCCCGCAGCGGCCACCCGCTCTCTGCCGACGAGGCCGCCACCGAAGACACACGCCTCAATGAGTTCATCCACGACTCCGCCAAAATCGTCCACCAGCGCAACAACGGCGCGCAGGACGACAAGAACGCCCGCGAGCTCCTCAACATGCTCCCCGACGCCTTCACCTGGCGCATCGAAGACGACAATCCCTACGCGACCCGCCTGCACTTCGAGCCTGACCCAAACTTCCACCCACCCAGCATGCAGTCCCGCGTCCTCAGCGCGATGAACGGCACCCTCGTCGTCGATAAATCGCAGCACCGCATCGAGACGATCAGCGGCACCCTCACCCACGACGTCGTCTTCGGCTTCGGCGTCCTTGGCCGCATGCGCGAGGGCGGCACCTTCCGCGTCGAGCGCCACGAGATCACCCCGGGCCTTTGGCAGATCGTCGAGACACACGTCCACATCGAAGGCAAGGCTCTGCTCTTCAAGAGCATTGGCCAGCAGGAGGACGAGGTCCAGACCGAGTGGACCTCCGTCCCCGGCAACACCACCCTCGAGCAAGCCATCCAACTTTCCCACCCAAAGCCGTAAAAGCGCCCTGCGCGGGCGGCGAACCCATCGTGATGTGTATTGGGCTTCGCGTCGCCCCTCCCGTTGGTCGGCACAGAATTCCCTTGCGAGCCCGAGTGAGCACCACGCAAAGCGGTATACACGTCACGAAGGGTTCGCCGCCCGCGCAGGGCACACTTGCACTATCCTCTTGCTTATGCCGAAGACCGCAGCGATCATCGGCTCCGGCCCCAACGGCCTCGCCGCCGCCATCACCCTGGCCCAATCCGGCGTCGAGACCCACCTCTACGAGTCCGCCTCCACCATCGGCGGCGCCGCCCGCACCGCCGAGATCACCCTCCCCGGCTTCCACCACGACGTCGGCGCCTCCGTCTTCCCTCTCGGCGTCGCCTCACCCTTCTTCAGCACCCTCCCCCTAGCCCGCTACGGCCACCGCTGGATCGAGCCTCCCGCCGCCGTAGCCCACCCCCTCGACGACGGCACCGCCGTCCTCCTCGAACACGACATAGCCGCCACCGGCAAGAACTTCGCAAACCCCTCCGACGCCGCCTCGTGGCGTACCCTCCTCAAGCCCCTCGTCGACGACTGGCCCGCCCTCACCCGTGAGCTGCTGGGCCCCATCCTCCACCTCCCGCGCAGCCCGCTCCTGCTCGCGAAGTTCGGCCTCTACGCGATGCTCCCCGCCGCGACGCTCGCCCGCAGCGCCTTCCAAGGTGAACGCGCCCGAGCCCTCTTCGCCGGAATCGCCGCCCACTCCGTCATGCCCCTTACCGGAGCCTTCAGCGCCTCGGTCGGCCTGGTCCTCGCCGCTGCCGGTCACGCCACCGGCTGGCCTATCGCCGAAGGCGGAGCCCAGTCCCTCACCAACGCCCTCGCCGCCCATCTTGAATCCCTCGGCGGGACGATCCACCGCAACCACCGCATCGAATCTTTGGTCGAACTGGCCGATGTAAACACCATCCTCGCCGACATCACCCCACGCCAACTCCGCCAGATCGCCGCCGAAGACCTCCGCAAACACCCCGCGTACGACAAACAACTCGCCACCTATAAATACGGCCCCGGCACCTGCAAGATCGACTGGGCGCTCTCCGACGCCATCCCTTGGCGCGCCGCCGACTGCGCCCGCGCCGCCACTGTCCACCTCAGCGGCACGCTCGAAGAGATCGTCGCCGCCGAGTCCACCCCTTGGCGTGGCAGCGTCGCCGAAAAGCCCTTCGTCCTCCTCACCCAACCCAGCCTCTTCGACCCCACCCGTGCCCCCGTCTCGGGGCACTCAGCCCAGCACACCGCCTGGGGCTACGCGCACGTCCCGCACGGCTCCGTTGTGGATATAACCGAAGCCATCGAGGCCCAGGTCGAGCGCTTCGCCCCCGGCTTCCGCGACTGCATTCTCGCCCGCCGCGTCCATCTCCCCGCCGACCTCGAAGCCGGCAACCCCAACCTCGTCGGCGGCGATCTCTCCGGCGGCGCGATGACCCCGCGCCAGCTCCTCCTCCGCCCCACCCCATCCCTCTACCGCACCGCCATCCCGAAGGTCTTCCTCTGCTCCTCTTCGACCCCACCCGGCGGCGGCGTCCACGGCATGTGCGGCCACCATGCCGCCCTCCGTGCCCTCAAAACCCTCATCTAGTCTGTCTCCTAAAAACATCTTGACCGCTCCTTCAGGGACCGTAGGTCCTACCGGACGGGCCCGCTACGCGCGGAGCGGTCACTTCGTGACATGGGATCGCTTCGCGCTGCTCGGCACAATCCACAGGGGAGCACCAACGCGAAGCGGATCACCCGGCACGAAGTGCCCGCCGCCCGCGCAGGGCGCTTTTGACTGTCAACCCCAAAAACCACTTAAACCTATGAAAATAAACCAAATAAACTTGGCATAAAGGCTCCTCCCAACCTGCTATTCTTTAACTAGAAGTCAAGAAAAGCCCCGGCAAACGCCCGGGGCTTCGTCATTTCCAGGCAACTCCTTGAGAATCTCGAATTTACCTCTAACCCCAATGAATGGACGACTTTGCGGCTATCGATTTCCGCAAGTCGTTCATTCGGAAACGGTTAGTCTGGCCAACCCAGGCAGGGGGGACCCCACCCCCTGCCTGAAAAGCAGCCGGATCGTGTAGCCTGAGCTTGCGATGCCCAAGCACGGCCCTTACCCGCACACCGACCGCGACCTGATTCACCGCATCGAGCGCTCTGCCAACAGCCGCGCCGGATACAAGCAGCTCATCCGCGAGCTCGGTATCGGTGGTGGCCGCGAGCGCCGCCTCCTGCTCGAGCAGCTCGCCCGCATCACCGCCCGTGGCGAGCTGGTCAAGATCAACAACGAGCAGTGGTCCATCCCTCGCGCAACACCGGAGAAGACCGCCCGCGCCGCCCGCAGCACCAACCTGCCGCAGGAACATCGCGCCACGCGCGACCGTCTCATCGCCGGAAAGCTCGATCTGCACCGCGATGGCTACGGCTTCGTCCGCCCCAGCGACAGCTCCAACCGCGACGACGATCTCTTCATCCCTCCGAACGAGATCAACGGCGCGATGCAGGGCGACGAGGTCCTGGTCGACGAAGCACCACCTGGCCGCGACGGCAGACGCAGCGGTCGCGTCGCCCGCGTCCTCACGCGCCGCAACCCGACCGTCGTAGGCATCTTCCACTACGCCCGCCCGCAGCGCCGCCAGGCCAACTGGGAGTCGCTGCCCCTCATCAGCGGCAACTACGTCACGCCGCTCGACGAGCGCATGACCCAGCCCATCCTCATCCCCGAGGGTGCCGAAGTCCCCTCCATCGCTCCCCAGACCCCGCACCGCGTCCTCGGCGACGAGGCCCGCGCCCAGCAACGCCACTGGTCGCACCACATCGACCCCCAGAGCACCCAGCCTCTGGAGGGCCTGGCAGTCGACATCGAGGTCACCGACTTCCCCACCCCCGGCCGCCCCGCGCGTGGCCGCATCCTCGAAATTCTAGGTCCTCCCGATGCCTTTGGAGTCGATGTCGAGATCGTCATCCGCAAGCATCATCTTCCCCACATCTTTCCCACAAACGTCCTCGCTGAAGCCACAGCTTCCGCCGAACAGACGGTCGAAACCCTCACTCCAGAAGAACTCACTCAACGCCGCGACTTCCGCAACCTTCCCATCGCGACGATCGACGGCGAAACCGCGCGTGACTTCGACGACGCAGTCCTCGTAACACCATTGCCGAACGGCAATACCGAGCTGCAAGTCCACATCGCCGATGTCAGCCACTACGTTCGTCCCGGAACCGCACTCGACCTCGAAGCGCGTCTTCGCGGCACATCGGTCTACTTCCCCGATCGCGCGATCCCGATGCTTCCGCCGCAGCTCTCCTCCAACATGTGCTCGCTGCGCCCCGAGGAAGATCGCCTCGTCCTGAGCTGCGTGATGTTGATCGATCCACGCGGCGAAGTCCTCAGCTTCGAGGTCTGCGAAGGCATCATCCGCAGTCAGGCGCGACTCACCTACACGCTCGTTCAGGCGATACTCGACAAGCATCCACTCGAGCAGATCAAGGCCGAGATCAGCCCTGAATACACGCGTCACCTCGACGCACATCCAGCGCTCATCCCCGCAGTCGACGCAATGTATCAGCTCGCACTCACGCTCAACGCCAAGCGCAAGCGGCGAGGATCCGTCGACTTCGACCTGCCCGAACCAGTCGTCCGCTTCGATCCCGATGGCAACATGCAGGCCATCGTCCGCTCCGAGCGAGGTTGGGCGCATCGCCTCATCGAGGAGTTCATGCTCTCCGCCAACGAGTGCGTCGCGCACTGGATCGAGCGACAAGCGCCCGGAATCTACCGCATCCACGAGACGCCCGATCCCAAGCGCATCCTGGACTTCGAGGAGACTGCCAGCCAGTTCGGCTACTCGCTTGGCTTCTCGAGCCTCCCCGTGAAGCGCATCCAGACTCGAGGCGATCGTCGCAACGTGCGCGGCACCGACCGCAAAGCCCAGACCCACGAGGTCGCCGAAGCTATCCCAGTCACGCCGCAGATGTACCAGCGCCTGACGGCGAAGATCAACGGCAAACCGGAAGAGCGCATCCTCGCGTATCTCATGCTGCGGTCGCTCAAGCAGGCCCGCTACAGCGAGAAGAACGTCGGACACTTCGCTCTCGCCAGCCCCAGCTATACGCACTTCACCTCGCCCATTCGCCGCTTCCCGGACCTCATCGTTCACCGCCTTCTCCGCGCGCTTCTCACTGCCGGATCAGACCCAACAGGCGGTCCGATCCTCTCGAGCGATCCTCAACCTTGGGGCGAGAAACCACGTGCAGCAGTGAGCGGATCAAACCCCATCCCAATGCTCGAACCCATCCCCGAGCCAGAGCTCGCCGCCGTCGCCACCGAATCCAGCCAGTCCGAGCGCCGCGCCGACGACGCCGAGCGCGAGCTGATCGAGTGGAAGAAGATGCGCTTCATGCAGGATCGCGTCGGCGAGGACTTCAACGCCATCGTCCTCTCCTGCACCAAGTACGGCTTCTTCGTGGAGCTCGACGAGCTATTCATCGAGGGCCTCGTGCCGCTCGCCTCACTCAGCTCCCTCAACGACGGCGACTTCTACACCTTCCGCGACACGGATCGCCAGATCGTCGGCAACCGCTATGGCCGCATCTTCAAGATGGGCCAGCGCGTCCACGTCCTGCTCGACCGGATCGATCGCCAGCAGCGCCGCCTGCAGTTCGCCGTGCTTCCCGCCGAGGAAGACCTCGCGACGCTTACGCCCAAGCCGAGACCGAAGAAGAAGTCCAGGACCGCCGCCACACCGACAGGCGAGCGGCCGCACTCCAGCCCGAACCGCTCCGGCAAGAAGGGCAAGACGAAGTCAAAGGCAGTTGGCCGCGCCAAGAAGGCCGCGAAGCCGAAGAAGCCCAAACGGAAGTAGAGATCCAGTCTGCGGACTCGTACGAAATCGCTCGGAGCCATCCACACGTACAATGGAGCTTAGAACTACGTTGAGGAGATCTTCACTCGAATGGCACACATGGTTTTCTGCACCAGATTCAAGGCCGAACTGGAAGGGCTGGACGAGCCGCCCTTCGACTCCGACTTTGGCAACAAGATCTACAAGAACGTCAGCAAGAAGGCTTGGGGCGAGTGGGTCGAACGCCAGAAGATGCTGCTGAACGAGTACCGCCTGCAGCCATGGACGCGCGAGGCGCAAGAGTTCCTGGTCGAGCAGATGAATGAGTTCTTCTTTGGCGAAGGCGGCGCACTGCCCAAGGAATACGTCGCCCCGTCCCACTAGGAGCACCCGCTTCAATCGCCCGAGGAGGCGATTCCCCGCCTCCTCGTGTACACTGGACTCTGTACGAAACCCTGCCGTCTGCTCCCATTCTTGGCGCAGCAGACGAGCGCAACACAGTCGGGACGTGGCTCAGCCTGGTAGAGCGCACCCTTGGGGTGGGTGAGGTCGCTAGTTCGAATCTAGTCGTCCCGACCATTTTCTTTCAATTATTTGAAGTAGCGCTTCAGTGAAGTATTGTGCTGGCCGTTCTCTGCCGCAACCTATCTTGCACAGGCGTTCTGAGTCCGAATAACTCATCGAGCGCTACAACCACCTGCTCAGCAGAAACCCATCGTTTGCGTCGCCAGACTTCGGAAGCCCCTCACTCATACAGCGATGCTGTTTCGACTAAGATGGGCTCTATGCGGGTCTCTTTTCTCAATCTAGACAGAAGTCCTGAGCGTCTTGCATCCTTCCTTCAGATCAACGCGCATCTGACGGATGTTCATCGCGTCGCAGCGACCGACGGCAATACTTACACCCGCGAGGATCTGCAGTCAGTCAAGGCGATCGAAGGGCCGATGCCAACCTATACCAATGGAGCACTCGGCTGCGCGCTTTCGCACCTTGGTCAGTGGGAACTCGCTAGTAAGGGATCGGAGACTCTTACTCTCGCCGAAGATGATGCGATCTTCCATCAACAGTTCGAACAATTGGCGCCCAAGGTCTTAGCCACGCTTCCCGCAGACTGGGACATTATCCAGTGGGGATGGAACTTCGATTCGGTCCTCGCCTATGACCTGTTGCCTGGCATAGCCTCCTGTGTCAGCGCCTTTGACCAGGACGGCCTCCGTGCCAACCTGGCAGCCTATCCAACACTTCCTATCAAGCCATTTGCTTATCGCTTGCAGCGCTCTCTGGGCACAGTGTGCCAATCAATCTCGCCTGCAGGGGCTGCAAAGTTGCTTCGCCACTGTCTCCCCATCCGGCCAATGGAGACGTTTTATCCCCTGATCAACCTTATGCTGCCCAACGCCGGAATCGACAACATGATGAACGGGCTCTATCCCATGATCAATGCTTACGTCTGTGTTCCACCGCTGGTGATTACAACCAACGATCACGCCCGATCGACAGTTCAAACGACAACTAGCTAGATCGTGCCTGGCAGTCCCTACACCGCCGCGAAGTCCTTCCGCTTCTCACTTGCAGGCCGGTCAGGATCCGGATCCCCATGCACATTCCGCTGCATCGTCGCCTGCATGATCGGGTAGAGGAGTTGCAGAACCTGGATGGGATTGATGGCAAGCTCTTTGGGGAAGCCGTTTAGGAGTGCACGCAACAGTTCAACCCCTTGGCCATTCGCTGCGGCGATCCGTCTCTGGTCCCGCGTAACTCCACCATGAACCACGGCCGTTGGAATCACAACCTTCCCTGGAATTTGCTGCTCCGGCTTCACCAGATTCCACTTCTTGATGAGAGCAATCAGCTCCTGATCTTTATCCACTCCCATATTTTTA
>Ga0302314_10006380_pt1 | contig 21368 bp, 24 predicted proteins | sample III_Palsa_N2_3_FD_200533 | JGI IMG/M metagenome (GOLD analysis project Ga0302314, IMG submission 200533) | Peat permafrost microbial communities from Stordalen Mire near Abisko, Sweden - III_Palsa_N2_3 | ecosystem: Environmental > Terrestrial > Soil > Palsa > Peat permafrost | place: Sweden...
CGACCGGTGCTCCGTCGGGGAGTAGCTCAGCCTGGTAGAGCACTGTCTTCGGGAGGCAGGGGCCGGAGGTTCGAATCCTCTCTCCCCGACCACTTTTTGTCGACTTAGGCAGACCGTTTACACCGCACCGTATCGCGTTGCGTGTGACACAGTGAGATCAGACAACCTCGGCATCCTCCAGCGACACCGCGAGACGCGGCACGCTATCTATCCAATCGCTTCGAAGGCCGGGCAGCATACGCTCGCGTCATGCGAAATGGAAAGTCGTGCGGAGCCGATCGACCGCCGCATGACAAAAGCGTCATTGAACGTAGACGGCTCCAGCTCTCACTTGGATCGTTGGTTGGCACCGGTGCGGATGGTGACGCCATCGTGCCGGGCAGTGCTCTTCTCTGCTGTCCCCCGCTTCCCGCTCTACAACTCTCGCTCGTCCCTATTCAGGAGCCATCATGTTCGACAATCAGATCGCGATCGTCACCGGCGGAGAATCGGGGATCGGCGCCGCCTGCGCCAAGGCGCTGGGCGATGCCGGCGCGCGCGTCGTCATCACCTATTTCAAGGACGAGGCGGCGGCGCAGGCCGTGTGCCGGTCGATCGGCGACGAGACGCGTGCGATCGCCGTCCAGACCAATGTCGGTGACGAGGGCGAGGTCGAGGCGCTGTTCGCGGCCGCCGAGGCGGCGTTCGGCACCGCCAGCCTGCTGGTCAATTCGGCGGGGCTCAACATGACGGGCGTGAACCTTGTCGATATGGCGCTGGCGCAGTTCGACCGCGTGATCCGGTCGGACCTCTACGGGCCGTTCCTCACCTGCCGCCGGCTCGTGCGTGCGCTCGAGGCGCGGGGCATGAAGGGGCGCATCGTCAACATCTCGTCGATCCACGAGCGCGCACCGCGCCCCGGCGGCGTCGATTATGATTCGGCCAAGGGCGGCCTCTCGCAGCTGACCGCGACACTGGCGCTCGAGCTTGCGCCCAAGGGGATCGCGGTCAACGGCGTCGCGCCGGGCATGATCCTGACCGCGATGAACCAGTCGGCGCTCGACGACCCGCAGGAGCTCAAGACGAAGCAGGCGGCGATTCCCTGGGGCCGCGCGGGGCGGCCGGACGAGGTGGCGGCACTGGTCGCCTTCCTGCTGTCGCCGGCCGCGGACTATATCACCGGCACGACGGTTACGATCGACGGCGCGCTGTCGTTGACGGTCGCGCAGGACGCCTGACCGTGGCCGCGCGCGTCGACTTCAACGTCGAGCAGATCGATCCGATCGCGATGGTCGGCAACGCGGCGGTGTCGCGGCGCGATCTGATGAGCCCCTATGTGTGGCGGGCCGACGACGGCCTCTACGCCATGCTGGTGCGCGCGGTGCCGCGCCCGGGCGAAACCGGCGACACCGGCACGATCTGGTATGCGACGAGCCGCGACGGGCTGCGCTTTACCGCAACCGATACGCCGGTGCTCTCACCCGGCCCCGGCCCGGACGACATCGGCGGGTGCGAGGATCCAACCCCCGTCTTCCGGCCGGATGGCAGCGTCGTGATCTATTACACCGGCGTCGATGCCACGCGCAGCCACGGCGAGATGCTGTATGCGACCGGGCCGTCGATCGACCGGCTCGAAAAGCGCGGCGTGGCGATGCCCAACACACCCTCACAGGGCAATATCAAGGAAGCTACGGTCGACCGGACCAAGGCCGGCGACTGGCGGATGTTCTTCGAGTTCGCGCGCGACGACGCCTCGCTGGTGGGACTTGCGACCAGCGACGACATCGCGGGCCCCTGGACCGACCAGGCCGACCCGTTCGCGCCGCGGCCCGACAGCTGGGACACCTGGCATCTATCGACCGGCCCGCTGCTGACCACAGACAGGGACATGCCGGTGATGTTCTACAATGGCGCGACGCGCGACGCGCGCTGGCGGATAGGCTGGATCGCGTTCGATGCCGAATATCGTAAGGTCGTCGATCGCTGCGTGGAGCCGCTGATCGCTCCGCCGCCTGCGCTTGAACGATCGGCGACGGACATTGCCTTCGCCGCATCGGTGGTCGTCGTCGGCGATCGGGTCTGGCTCTATTATTCGCTATCCGACACGCATCTGTATCGGGCGATCATTCGGCGCAGCTAGTCGGCGGGCGACCCTCTTCGACGCTGGCCCGGCTGGTATGGACGTCAGGCGCGCCGTAGTCGGTCTGCGATCTCGCGCCAGGCCTCGCTGCTTTCGCCGCCCGCAGCGACCTGTCGCTCGGCAACGCGCAGCGCGTCGTCGCCATATTTGTCCAGAAGTGCGCTCACGATATGCTGAAGACGATCCGTACGTCCGTTTGCATCAACGCTATCCGTGCCGATCAACATATATTCCCGAAATATCATCCGCCAATCGACAGACCGGTACAACAAATACGCGTAACCACTGGTTTTGGATGCACGGCGCCTCCACACGCCGCGCCGGTTCAACCGTGGATCGGGGCAATCGGCGAGGCTCGCGCGTCCAACACCGACGGGCGATTGGCCTCATCGCCTTTTTCCGTTGCTCGGGTAAAATCCCTTTGTAATATGATCGAGCGGGACAGAAGACGGATGGTGCGATGTACACGATCGTCCTGGAATATGATGACGAGCGTCAGGTCGTCGTCGAACGTGCGGTGAAGGGGTTGGCGGAGACGGCGGTGTTCGCGATCGATCTCGCGGATCGAGCAGGCCACTATCAGGGCGACGGCCACGGGCCGCCGCGCTGGGTCAAGATCTACGCGGGGAGCCGATTGGAAATCGCGATCTCGGTGATACCCGATGGGCTAGCTAGTCGCGAAGATACGCGACGATTGCGAGCCAGCTAGCGACACTCTCGCTGCTCGCACAGGCGGCCTGCACCTCCGCGATCCGCAAGGCGTCGTTCGCGAACTTCTGCTCCAACGCCGCAGCGATCACTGCGACGTAATCGATGTCGTGGTCGGGCGGACATATCTGCGGATCAGATATCATCATCTTGTTCCTGCAGCCTTTCCCACCATCGACGAATACATGCGTCACACTGGATCATAGGCCTTTCTGCCTGCAGGACCATGCCGGTCATTCGATCACCGTGATCGCTTCCTTCTTAAAATCTCCGCCGTGCGACGATCACCGCCAAGCGGGTTCGGACCGTCCAACGGCGGACCCATGTCGACGGCCGGACGTTGGGTCGGTTTCCACGAGATAAGGAACGCGCCATGGGCATCGATCACGACATCAAGACTCTGAACGCGCTGATCGAAACCGTCATCGACAGCGCCGACGGCTATAGCCAGGCCGCCAAGGAGACGATCGGTTCGCGCTTCGCCGAGATATTCCAGCGCCGTGGCGCCGAGCGTCAGGCACTAACGACCCGCCTGCAGAGCAAGGTTCGCGCGCTGGGCGGTACGCCCGAGGACGACGGCACGTTGCTGGCCGGCGCACATCGGATGTTCTTCAACCTGCGCAACAGCATGTCGAGCGATGACACGACGATCGTTGATCAGGTCGAAGCCGGCGAGGATCACATCAAGCACAAGTTCGAAGACGCCCAGCGCGATCGCGACGTCAGCCCCGCAACGATGGCGGACATCGACGAGGCCTATGTGATCGTCAAGGAAGGCCATGACGAGATACGCGATCTCAAGCATTCGCTGCACGCGGGCGTGTGATCCGATCGACCGGGGTGGTTCGCCCCCCGGTCGATGCCTGTCCGATCGCGCGGAATGCGCGATACCGCTTAGTGCAGGAGCCGGCGCTTGCCCTATTCAGCGCTTCTGGCGCTTCATCTCCTGGCTGTCGCAACATTCGCCGGCGGTTTGTTAGTTGTAGCATTCGCCTTGCCCGCCTTCGGACAAAGCGCCGCGTCGCATCAACTCCCCGAGTTGCGTCGACTTCGGAGATTGAGCAACTTCGTCGTCACCTCAGCGCTGCTGGCAGTCTGGCTTCTCGGCGCAATGTTGGTTGCGAAAGGCGGGTGGCTGCCAGCGCATTGGCTTCATGCCAAGATTATGCTCGTAGTTGGGCTCTCTGCATTGCACGGTTATCAATCCGGGCAATTACGCCGTCTTGCGAGCGGCAAGATTCTGTCTCGCGCCTATCCTCGCTGGATGCCGCTGCTGATACTTACGATCATAGTCGTCATTGTCGTTCTGGCGACCGCTAAGCCTTTTTAACGGCAAGCGGATCGCTCTTGGCACCGCATCCGATCAATGGCTATGATAGGGTTTCATCACAACAGCCTTCAGGCTCCCGCACCTTGATGCGGAAGCCCGATCACTGATTTATGGTGCGCTTGGGCGTTGCTGACGCATCAATTATGATCGCCGCCCTCGCCATGACCATGATCGCCGCCATGGCCCGGATTATGATCGCCCCAGCCACGGCCGTGGCCATGCCAGCAGCCCGACAGGCTCAAACCCGCGGCGGTAAGGGCAATCGCAAAGAGGATCTTACGCATAACACAACTCCCGTGTCGGCTGATGCGCCGCACATGATCCGTCGGCCATGAACGGGGCCTGAGCCTCTCGGTGAAGCGGTCGTGCGCGGCGACAGTTCGCGAGTGAGTACCAATTGGCAGGCGCTCGCACCCGATGGCCGCTCCGATGGGCGCCCGGAATTTTTTCGCCGACGCCTGTCGAGCCTCTCTCCGCTCGGATCGATCAGAGGTATATCCGGTCGCGGCATCGCTCCGAGCTGCGGGAGGGTTTTGCCGGCCGCGTTTGGGGCGGATGATCGCCATCAACCTGCGCGGCGTGTTCATCGCGACGCAGGTCGCACTCAAGCATCTGCCCGACGGCGGCCGCATCATCATCATCATCATCGGATCCTGCGTCGGCGAGCGCATGCTGACGCCGGGCCTCATCGCCTATGCTGCGACCAAGGGTGCGGTGAAGATGTTCACGCAAGGCTTGGCGCGCGAGGTGGGTGCGCGCAGCATCACGGTCAACAACATCCAGCCCGGCCCGATCGACACCGATCTCAATCCTGCCGCCAGCGAATGGGCCGAGCCGCAGATCGCCAACACCGCGCTCAAACGATACGGCCATGTCGACGAGATCGCCGCGATGGTGGCGTTCGTCGCGGGGCCGGACGCGCGCTATATCACCGGCGCCAGCCTCACCGTCGATGGGGGCACCAATGCTTGAGGAGAATGTCGTGACGATCAGACCCATCAAGATACCCGGGCCCGACCACCCGATAAGCGTCGAACGCAATCCCAAACGGGTCGTGGTCACGCTGGGCGGACGCGTTGTCGCGGACAGTACCGAGGCGCTTATCCTACGCGAGGCGCACTATCCGGCGGTGCTGTATATCCCGCGCGAGCATGCCGACATGGCGGCGCTCGCGCGGTCCGCCACGACGAGCTACTGCCCTTACAAGGGGGAGGCCTCCTATTTCAGCATTCCCGCCGGCGGCGCGCGCGCGGTCGATGCGATCTGGACATATGAGACGCCCTACGACGCGGTCGCCGCCATCAAGGACCATCTGGCTTTCTACCCCGACCGCGTCGATGCGATCGAGCAGAGCGGCTGAGCCGCCTCGGGCCGGCCGGGCATGACATGACGGACAAACCAGAGGGTGCGCCGAACCGATCGGCGCCCGGTTGTCGCCAGCGGCTTCTCGGGGCAGACTTGGCGTTATGGACCTCCCGATACCACCTGCCGACGAACGCCATCGGCTGATCAGCCTGGTCAAAGCCGAAGGCAAGGCGCTGTCGCTGCTCGATGCCGTCGAGGCGGCCGGGCTGATCGCCGCCGGACGGACCGAACGCGCGGTCGAGAAGGACATCTACGCGCTCGCCGCCGAGCAGTTCGGCGTCGAGAAGCATTGGCACAAGCGCATCGTGCGGTGCGGCGCCAACACGCTGGCAACCGCCGGCGACAATCCGCCGATCCTGACGATCGGAAGCGACGACATCGTCTTCCTCGATCTCGGCCCGGTCTTCGAGGAGTGGGAGGCCGATGTCGGCCGCAGCTACGCGATCGGACCCGACCCGCGCAAACACGCGCTCTGCCGCGAATTACCGATCCAGTTCGAGACGCTCAGGCAGCGCTTCCGCGACGATCACGACATCACCGGCGCGGACCTCTACCACTTCGCCTGCGCGTCCGCCGAACGGGCCGGCTGGCGCTTCGGCGGCGAGATCGCCGGGCATATCGTCGGCGAATTTCCGCACGCGCGGCTGCCGGGCCGCAAGCAGCACGGTCACATCAGCCCGGAAAACCCGACGCGAATGCGCGATCCGGATGCCTTCGGGCGGGTGCGGCACTGGATACTCGAGGTGCATCTGGTGGCGCCCGACGACCGGTTCGGCGGTTTCTACGAACGCCTGATGCTCGGCGAGACCGACTGATCGATCATTTCATCGCGGTACTGGCCTGCACCACCGGCAGCAGCACCGCGCTCGCACCGGGCGTCCCGTGTTCGATCGACACCGTCGCCTTCCGGTAATCCGCGGGCTTGGCGAAGAAGATGTTCGGCACATAGCTTTGCGGATTGCGATCGTAGAGCGGGAACAGGCTCGACTGGATCTGCACCATGATCCGGTGCCCCGGCTTGAACACATAGTTCATCGTCGGCAGGCGAAACTTATATTCCTGTACCTGCCCGGCGGGGATCGCCGTCGGATGCTCGAAACTCTCGCGATAGCGGCCGCGGAAGATGTCGAGGCTGACCGGCAGCTCGTAGCCGCCCATTTCGGGCTGCTCGGGCACGGTCGCGGGATAGACGTCGATGATCTTTACGATGAAGTCGCCGTCGGTGCCGCTGGTCTTGGCGAAGATGTCGGCGAACGGCGCGCCCTGCACCGTCACCGCCTTGCCGAGCACCGGCGTCTGATAGCTCAGCACGTCGGGCCGCGTGCCCGCAAAGCGCTGGTCCTGCACCAGCCAGGTCGTCCAGCGCGCGTGATCGGCGAAGGCGACGGGCGGCGCGACGAAGGGCACGGGCTTGGCGGGATCGGAGACATAATCGTCCTCGCCGTCGGTCGCCGCCTGGAACGCCAGGCCGTTGTTCGCCTGCAGGTACAGCGGCGTCAGCGACGGCGCGCCGGGCCAGTCGGCAAACCTGTCCCAATGATTTTCGGCCGGGTTGTAGATCAGCACCGGCGGCGTCGGCTCGGCGGGCTTCTCGTCCTTGAGATAGGTGTCGAAGAACGGGATCAGCACGTCCTTGCGGAAGTTGGCCGCGGTATCGCCCTTCCACTTGAGCGGACCCAGATTCTCCGCCGCGCGGTTGACCTGGCTGTGATACCAGGGGCCCATCACGAGATGGTTGTTGGCGGCCATGCCCTTGGCCTTGAGCGCCTCCCAGCTGTGGACGGCGCCGTACATGTCCTCCTGGTCCCACAGCCCCTGCAGCCACATCGTCGGCACCGTCGAGGGCCGCGCGACGACCGCGCGATCGAGCGCCTGGTCCTGCCAGAAGGCGTCGTACGCGGGGTGCGCTGACAGCCTGTTCCAGAAACCGAGCTGGTCGAAGCCGTTGCGGACCGCCCAATTGCCCGCGGAGCCGGCGTCCAGGAACGCCTGATAATCGTCCGCGCCGCCGCGCGGCACCGGCTTGCCCTCGCCGGTCTTGCTCGTCTGCTGCGTGAAATAGTCGAGATTGACCTGTCGGAAGGCGCCGTAATGGAACCAGTCGTCCCCCATCCAGCCGTCGACCATCGGGCTTTCGGGTGCCGCGACCTTGAGCGCGGAATGAGGCCCGAGCAGCGCCATCGTGACCGTCCAGCCGTCGTAGGAGGAGCCGATCATGCCGACGCGCCGGTTGCTTTCCGGCACATTCCTGGTGAGCCATTCGATCGTGTCGTAGGCATCGGTGGTGTCGTCGGTCCTGGTCGGGTTGAGCGGCCCGATCGGCGGGCGCGTCATGACATATTTGCCCTGCGACCCGTATTTGCCGCGGATATCCTGGCTGACGAAGATATAGCCGTCGTCGACCCACTCGCGCAGCGCCGACCACACCGCGTCGCGCAGATGCGGGCTGTCGGTCTTGACGTCGAAGGTCGCGTCATAGGGCGTGCGCTCAAGCAGCATCGGCAGGCCGTGCGCGTTTTTGGGCACGACGATCACTGTGTGCAGCTTCACGCCGTCGCGCATCGGGATCATCACGTCGCGCTTGACGTAATCATAGTCGGTTTCGGGCTTCTGCCACTTCGCCGGGATGTCGCTTTCCAGCTGCACCATGTCCGACGCGCCCTTGGGCGGCGGAGCGGCGACGGCCAGCGTAGCGCCGGTAGACAAAAGCAACGCCGCCGCCAGTTTCCGCATCATCGATCCTTGCCTAGCGAGACGCCCCTGCGGCGAATGTTCGAGGCCACTCGTTCGCAAGCTCGTGGCAGATTGGCAATCCCGTTGATGCCTGCCCGCGGAATCCAAGCGCCCTCACGCCGCCCGATGGCGCGCAAAAATGACGATTGAGGCAGAGCGCGCGGCGCGTATATTGGCGGACGGAGATAGGAGATCGCGCCATGCGATACTGTCACGTCCTCGCGGTCTGCGCCGTCGCCTCGGCGTCCATTGCCGCTGCGAAGCCGGCAAGCGATGTCTCCTGGGGAAAGCCCGGCGTATCCCTCGATCAATATGCCAGCGACGCCGGCGCGTGCGCCGCCGCCACGCGCCATGCCGCGGTGTCGATCAAGCCCGGGACGCTGCGACAATTGGACGCGCTGAGTTCGGCGCAACTGCTCGACATAGCGGTGGCGTCGGCTCCGTCGGATGAGGCCAATCCGATGGCGATCGTCGAGCACATCACCAGCACCAAATCCGAGACCGATATCGCCCGCCGGACCAATACGTTCGGGGCGCACTACGTCGCCATCGCCGCGGTCGACCTCAAGGACGAGCTTCAGGCCGTCCTCGACGAATGCCTGACGGCGAAAGGCTATGTGCAGATCAGACTCACGACGGACCAGGCCAAGGCGCTGTCCAAGCTGAAACGACATAGTGCCGAGCGCACGGCCTATCTCCATTCGATCGATTCCGATCCCGCCTTCATCGCCAGGCAGCGCCTGGATGCCCCCGGATCGTAGCGACGGGCGCCACGCTCCTCAGCAGTTCGGCTGCAATGCGATCAGCGGAAGCGCTTGCGGAGCGTCAAGCGGAAGGTGCGGCCGGTCGGATTGAGATAGGATTGCTCATAGGCGAGCGGGACGACCCCGCCGGGGCCATGCACCGTGGTATGCGCGCCAAGCAGATTGTCGGCGGACAGGTTCAGATTGCCGCGCAGCCACGGCAGCTTGCGGTTGAGCCAGCCCAGATCCGACATGTTGATCTGCAGCCGCAGATTGAACGTCACGCCCTGCGAGAAGGTCAGCCGATCGTTGAGCAACGGGCCGCTGTTCGCCGTCGTGCGGCTCTGCCACACGGCGTTGACGTCGGCGCTCCATGCGCCTGTCGAGACGGTCGTCTGCAATTCGATCTCATGCGTCGGCGTGCCGCCGCCGTCGCTGATGATATTGCCGTCGAGCAGGTTGAGCCTGGGCTCGCCGTCGCGCAGCACGACGTCGTCCTGGAACCGCCAGGTGTGATAGAGCGCGATCTGGAACTGATCGCGCACCGGCGGCTTGGTGGCGCCGTTATTTCCCATCGGGGCGTGCGCCGAGCCGAATGCGGTCGAATAATTAAGCCCCCAGCGCAGCTGCTGCTGGTCGCGCCGATCGAGATTGACCGGGCTCACGTCGATCGCGGTCAGATAGCCGTCGTCGTCGCGCGTGAAGCGATCGGGGAAAGCCGCCATCGTCGCCGCGGTCGCCGCGGTCAGCGTCGCGATCGGGTTGCGCGTGCGCTGGATCGTATATTCGGCCGACAGCGCGAGATTGACCGCGCGCAACGGGCTGAACTGCAGCCGCAGCTTCTCGATCTGCGACGTCTGCCGTTCGAGATCGTCGTTGCCGCCGTCGGTCCGCTGCACGATCGCGGTGTTGTTGTTCACGAAGTCATATTCGCGCAGATCGGGCGTCGCGAGCGCGCCCTCGTCGAGCTGGACCAGCGTCGGCGCCTGCTGCTCGCGGCTATAGCTGGCGAGGAGGTCGAAACGCTCGGCGGGCGCCCATTCGAGCGTCGAGCCGATCGTCGAGAGCGTGCCGAAATCCGAAAGCTGGCGGAGCTCGCCGTTGACGCCGGCCGTGATCTTGCCGACGGCCGATGCGCGCGCCGTGATCGGGACGTCGAGGTTCGCCTGTACGTTGCCCTCGTCGCGATCGTGGACCGTCCCGGGCTGCGTGAGCGGGGAGTCGCTGCGGATCCCGGAAAAGGCGAAGCCGGTCCTGAGCGAGGCGGTAATTGCGCCGGCGGGCAGCGACAGGAGATTGCCGTTCAGATAATAGTCGCCGCTCGCGGTGCGCACGTCGGTCGACACGCAGTCGCCATCCACTCCGGCGCCGCAGCGATGGCCGATCAGACCCGGCGACGGCAGCAGGATCGCATCGAGCCCGCCGGCACCCACCGCATCGTCGGTGCGCGTCACGCGCGTCGTCTCGTCGAGCCGGCCGATGAACGACCAGTGCCAGCTGGAGATCGTGCCGTTGAGCGTCAGCGCGGTCTGCGCCTCGACGCTCTGGTCGATCCGCTGGAACGGCCCCGTCACGCGATCGGACTGCCCGTTGGCCGCGAGCAGATCGCCATCCTCGTCGGACAATCCCGGGCGGCTCTGCATCGCATCGAGATCGAGGCTGCCGGTCAGTTCCGCCGTGATGCCGCCGAGCGCGCGCGTCGCGTCGCCGCTCACCGTCAGATGATCGTCCTGCGTCGCGAAGGTGTGCCGGGGCAACGAACCGCCGTCGGCCGATGGGCCCGCGAGCGTCGATCCCGCGAAGATCGGATCTTCGTGGCGATAATCGAGATCGATGTTCCAGTGCGACTTGTCGTCGATCCGCACCAGATCGACCTTGGCGCGATAGATGCCGCGCCAATTGTCCGGTGCGAGCGTGTCGCGCGCGAGCAGCGTCAGCGCGTGATAGCGGCTGCGCAGGACGATGTTGACCACCCGCTGATCCGCACGATAGCCATATTCCAGCGCGACTTTTTCCGGAAAGACCTCGATCCGGTCGACCGCCTCGGGCGGGAAATCCTTTACCGACGAGAAGCCCGCGATCCGCTGGCCGTTGACCAGAACGACGGGCGCGCCCGCCTGCCCGGTCGCCGCATTGCCGCCGGTGCCGATCTCGGGCGCGAGATCCTCGAACACCTCCTCGAGATCGGCGGCGCCGAGCGCGCGGATCGCGGTCGCGCTGATGCTCGCCTCGGCTGGGACCGTCGTCGCGACCGCGCCGCGTAGCCGCTGCCCGGTCACCACGATCGCGTTCTGCGCCTCTTCGGCGGCCTGCGCCGCATCCTCGGCATCGGCTGAATCCTTGGCGGACACCGGGGGCGCCGCCGCTGCGGCCTGCGCATGCGCGGTTCCGGCACCAAGGCCGAGGATGAGCAAAACCGCAGCGCTACGACCGGCCGAGGCCAATCGCGCTGCCGCCGCCGCATTCTGCCGCTCATCCTGCATAGCTGAAAAGGTCCGCCTTGCTGCCGTCGTCGTTGTTCGCATGTCGGGGTGACAGCTACGGAGCTTCGGCCGGCGCGGATGGCGCCTCGCGGATGGCCGAAAGCTGTATCTAACAATAAGTTTTGGTCATGTCGCCCGATTGCGGCCGGGATGGGCGCTGCGCGTACAGGTCGGTTGACGGCCGCCCTGCGTCGATCGGCTAGGGCGCGCCCATCCGCCGCGGGTGGATCATCGCCATCATCGTCACGTCGATCCAATGACCATCGATGAACAGCGCGCTTTCCAGCCGCCCCTCTTCGCGAAACCCCGCCGACCGGTACAATGCGATCGCGCGTTCGTTCTGCGCGAATACGCCGAGCGACAGCCGCGTGACGTTGAGGTGATCCCAGCAATAGCGGATCGCGAGGTTCAATGCCTCGCGCCCCTTCCCCTGGCCGCGTTCGGCGACCTCGCCGATACGCAGGCCGATGGTCGCGGAGCCGTGGACCGGGTGGATGTCGCGGATCTGCACATAGCCGATGATGTCGGGCGCATGGCGGGACCGGATCGCGAAGACGATCCGCGACGGATCGGCCTCGGCGTTCATCCAGAACGCCTCCTGCCGATGCCAGTTGAGCGGCCGGTAGGGCTCGTTGAGCCGCGCGTCGTCGACACTGTCGGACCATGTGAACAGTCTCGGCACGTCGACCGGCAGGATCGGCCCAAGCGCGACGATAGTCCCAAAAATCATGCGCGCCCGCTTTCTCGACCGACCCGCCCCGTCCGTATCGGCTTTCGGCGCGCTGAATGAAGCGTTCACCCTAGCCGCGGCGGCGCATATCGCGATTTCGGTGGCGAAACGAATGTGTCGGCGATGCCGGATCGATGAAATCTGATCGCTACAAATCTACGCGAGCATGGTCTCCCAACCGAGATCAGGAAATTCGGCCATGCGCCTTGCCATCATCCTATCGTTCGCCGCCGCCTCGATCGCAGCGCCGGTGCTCGCGGCCGACCAGTCGCCACCGCCGCAGGGCGGCTGGCAGCGCCCGAGCGCCGAGCAGATCGAGGCACACCACGCCGCGATGCAGGCCAAGCGGTCGGGCGACATCGCGCTGCTGCTGGGCCTGCGCGCCGATCAGAAGCCCGCCCTCGACACCTTCCTTGCCTCGGCCCGGCCGCAGGGCATGCACGGCGGCCACGATCGCGGGCACGCACCGGGCGCCGCCTCGCCGGCATCCGACGGCGGGACCATCGCCAGCCTCGATCGCATGGATCAGCGCATCGACGCGCGCGACGCGGACGCCAAGCAACGCATCGCGGCGACCAAGCGCTTCTACGCGAGCCTCTCGCCCGACCAGCAGCAGCGTTTCGATGCGATGGCGCAGCTGATGCACGGGCATTTCGCGCACGGCGGCATGGGCGGCCACGGCGAGGGCCGTCACATGACGCACGGCATGGGGTGAGACCGCGGCGGGGCTACGGCGCTATGCCATAGCCCGCTGCCTCTTCGGCGACATGCGGCCGGATGGCGATCGCGGCATCGACGTCCGCCTTGCCGCCCGCCGCGTCGCCGCCATGAAGCTTGGCGAGGCCGCGCCCGTACAGCGACCAGGCCATCTTCGGTCGCCCCGCGAGCGCGGCATCATAATCGGCTATCGCCTTCGGCCATTCGCCCCGGCGTAGCTGGACGGTGCCGCGACTGTCGAGGAAAGCGGCGTTGCCCGGCCGCGCCCGTAGCGCCGCATCGCAGTCGTGCAGCGCTTGGTCGAGTTCCTGCCCCGCCATTGCGCGCGCCCAGCACCGGCCGTTGAGCGCCGAGGGCCGACGCACATCGTCGGGATGCGCCTTGATCCACTGGTCGAACACGCCGATCGCGCGCTGCGGCTGGCCCGCTTCGGTCAACAGACCGCCGAGTTCGAGCCGATCCATCGCGGCGGCATCGGCGGCGCGATCCGCTGCATCGAGATCGGCCAGCGCAGCCGTCTTGTCGCGGCCATGGAGCCGCAGCGCGGCGCGCGCGAGCAACGCATCGAGATCGACCGGGTCGAGCGCGATCGCACGATCCAGATCGGCGCGCCCCAGCAAAGTCTTGCCTTGCCGGAAATAGGCCTCGGCGCGCTGATCGAGATAGCGCGGCTCGGTGGGCGCCAACGCGATCGCCTTGGAGAAATGGCCGACCGCGGTATCGACGTCGTCGCGCGCCATCGCAACCGCGCCGTCCCGGCTCTCGCTCCGCGCATCGGCGGGCGGCGGCGCGACTGCGACGGCAGCAGGCCCGGTAGGAGGCGCGCCGTCCTTCGCTTCCGGGCTGTCGTATCGCGCCTTCAAATTGAACACCGGGCCGCCCTCATAGGTGAGGAAGAGGCGATGCGACTTGTTGTCGACATAGACACGGTGCGCGATGAAGAAATCGGCGCCGATCAGCATGTCGGTATCGTCGTCCATCGCGCCGAACCGGATGCGCGCGTGCTGGATCTGCTCGCCGTCGCCGACCGCGAAGCTCTGGACCGGTCCGATCCAGGTGCGCACCAGCTTGCGGCCGAAGCCCCAGATGAAGCCGCCGCTGACGACACCCGGGCCGTCGGGCTTGATCCCGGCGCGTGCCGCTGCGGCGAGCGTCATCATCGACGTCGAAGCGCCGGTGTCGAAGGTGGCGCGGATCGACTTGCCGTTGATGACCACCGTGCCGATCGTGTGCGGCTTCTGCGGGCTGCGCGGCTCGATCGTGATCATCGAATAATTGTTGCCCGCCGCCCAATAGGCGAGGTTCGACCGCTCGCAACCGGTCGACCGCATCAGCCTGATCGCCCCATGCGGCAGGTCGTATTCGACGTCGGCGATCCCTAGGATATTCTGCCCGATCACCCCGATCCCGTTCACCTCGCTGCCCGCCACGACGAATTCGGTATGGGGAATCTCGATCCCGGCGATGCTGAATTTCTTGACGCTGACGACGCTTGCCGCCGCCTCGCCGTTGATCCCGCGGATCGAGAAGCCGGGTGGGGCCGGAACGTTCGGCAGGTGCAGCGACAGCGCGTTGCCCGGCGAGATCATGCTGAAGAACGCCCCGCTGTCAGCCATGAAACGGACCGGGGTGCCGTTCACCTTGGCATCGACCATCGGCCCCATCTGATCCATCGTTACGGGCAGCTCGGCCATCCGCCCGATCGTGCAGGCCGCCTCGGCGCGCGCAGGCCCCGCGATCAACACCAATAGCGCCGCACCGGCAGCCACGCTCACTTGTCGCACACTCACCCCCAAGCTCCCCCGCCCGAGATGCTAGCGCGAGTGCGTGCAGCGATGCCAGCGACTTCGTAGCAGAGCCGGCGATCGCGGTGCGGTGAGACGCTGCGTCCTACCGGAGCCCCTCTAAGGGAGGAGCAGCGACGAATCCCCATAGGAATAGAAGCGGTATCCGTTCCCGATGGCATGACCGTAAGCCGCCTGCATCGTCTCAAGCCCCATCAGTGCCGATACCAGCATGAACAGGGTTGATTTGGGCAGATGGAAGTTGGTGACCAGCCCGTCGATCGTGCGGAAGCGGTAGCCCGGCGTGATGAAGATCGCGGTGTCGCCGTCGAACGCGCGGATCACGTCGTCTTCGCCCGTCGCGCTTTCGAGCAGGCGCAGCGAGGTCGTGCCGACCGCGATCAGTCGCCCCCCGCCCGCGCGCACCGCGTTGAGGCGATCGGCGGTGGCGGCATCGATGCGGCCCCATTCGGCGTGCATCCGGTGGTCGGCGGTGTCGTCCGCCTTGACCGGCAGGAAGGTGCCCGCGCCGACATGCAGCGTCAGCGTCTCATGCGCGATCCCGGCGCCCGCGAGCGACGCCATCAGCGCGGGGGTGAAATGCAGCGCCGCGGTGGGCGCCGCGACCGCGCCGGGCTGCTCGGCGAACATCGTCTGATAGTCGTCGGCGTCGCGCGCGTCGGTCGGTCGCCGCGCGGCGATATAGGGTGGCAGCGGCATCCGCCCCGCGCGCTCGAGCAGCAGTTCGACGGGCTCGTCGCCCGCGAAGCTGAGCAGCCAGCTCCCGTCCGCCTCGCGTCCGTCGGCAACCGCGGTTACGCCCGCGCCGAAATCGATGCTGTCGCCCTCGCGCAGCCGTCGGCCGTTGCGGACGAAGGCGCGCCAGTCGCGCGGCCCCTCGCGCTTGTGCAGCGTCGCGCCGATCTTCGCATCGCCGCGCCGACCCTCGAGCTGCGCGGGGATGACGCGCGTGTCGTTGAACACGAGGCAGTCGCCGGCGCGCAGTATGGCGGCAAGATCGGAGACGATGCGGTCCGCCATCGTTCCGCCATCCACCACGAGCATCCGCGCGGAGTCGCGCGGGCTTGCGGGGCGCAGCGCAATCGCCTCCGCCGGCAGATCGAAATCGAACAGATCGACGCGCACGGCGCCGCGTCCCTTATTGCTGCGGCGTGCCCGACGGCGGGGGCGAACCCGATGCCGGCGGCGTCACCGGCCCCGACGGCAGTGCGGCGGGGGCTGCGACCGGCGGCAGGGGCGGCGGCGGCGTGTTGGCGGCGGGATCGCTGGCAATGATCGCGCGCACGATCCGGGTGGGATTGGCGGGCGGCTCGCCGCGCTGGATCGCATCGACATAGGCCATGCCCTGCACGACGCGGCCGAACACCGTATAATGGTTGTCAAGCTTCAGCATCGGCTGGAACATGATGTAGAACTGGCTGTTCGCGCTGTTCTCGCTCGACGCGCGCGCCGCGGCGACGGCACCGCGGACGTGCGGCAGATCATTGAACTCGGCGGGCACGTCGGGAAGCGTCGATCCGCCCTCGCCTGTGCCCTTGGGATCGCCGCCCTGCGCCATGAACCCGTCGATCACGCGGTGGAAGGTGAGCCCGACATAGAAGCCCTGCGCCGACAGCGTCTTGATCCGCTCGACCATCTTGGGCGCCTTGTCGGGGCGCAGCTGGATCACGACGCGGCCGCCATCGGAAAGATCGAGGTCCCACGTGTTGTCGGGCGTCAGCGGCGGCGCGAGATAGGCGTTGAGATCGATCGACTGCGCAGCGACGTCGGCCTGCTTGAGCCCGATCTTCTGCGCCTTGGTCTGATGCGGCTTCTTCTTCGCATCGGCGGGCATGCTGCCCAGCAAGGCGACGGTGAGCAGGAGAGCGGAAACGAGTTTCATAGGTCGGCCGGGCTCCGGAATGCGGCGGGCGCAGGTCATGGTTGTGGTTGCCCTAGCTGAAGCCACGGCGCTTTCCTATCGCTGAACGCCGCCATCGCCCCTGACGCCGATCTTCGCGATCCGATCGCTGACTTCGGCCGCCACGCCGATAGGCACGAACGCGCCGATCTCGCCACCGTAGAGCGCGATCTCCTTGACCAGCCGCGAGGCGATCGGCTGGAGCGCGACATCGGCCATCAGGAATACCGTCTCGATCTCGCGGTCGAGCTGCTGGTTCATCCCCGCCATCTGATATTCATATTCGAAATCGGCGACAGCGCGTAGGCCCCGGACGATCACCGAGGCGCCCTGCGCACGCGCGAAATGGATCAGCAGGCTGTCGAATGCGACCACCTCGATCGCGGCATCGTCCAGGCTCGCGGTCTCGCGGCGCACCATCGCGAGCCGCTCCTCGATCGTGAACATCGGCGACTTGGAGGGATTGGTGGTGACCCCGATCACCAGCCGGTCGACCAGCCCGGTCGCGCGGCGGATGATGTCCATATGGCCGAGCGTCACTGGATCGAAGGTGCCGGGATAGATGCCGACGCGCAGCACGCTCAATGATCGCGCTCGACGACGTAGCGCGCGATCTGGCGGAGCAGATCCGCTTCCTGTCCGAACGCCGAGAGATGCGTGATCGCCTGGTCGACGAGCATGCCCGCCTGCGCTCGCGCGCGCTCGACGCCGAGCAGCGACACGAAGGTCGCCTTGCCCGCCTGCGCGTCCTTGCCCGTCGCCTTGCCGACGACCGCGGCATCGCCCTCGACGTCGAGCAGATCGTCCGCGATCTGGAAGGCGAGCCCGATGTCGCGCGCATAGGCGCGCAGCGAGCGCCGGCCCTCGGGCGGGACATGGCCCAGGATCGCGCCCGCCTCCAGGCAGAAGGCGATCAGCGCGCCGGTCTTGAGCTGCTGCAGCCGGGTCGTCGTCGGCAGGTCGAACAGCGTCTCCTCGGCGGCAAGGTCCATCATCTGGCCGCCCGCCATCCCCGCAGGGCCGCTGGCGCGGGCCAGCTCGAAACCGAGCTCGGCGCGCACGAACGGATCGGGATGCGTCGCCGGATCGGCCGCAACCTCGAACGCGAGCGCGTGCAGCGAATCACCGGCGAGCACGCCGATCGCCTCGCCATATTGCCGGTGGACGGTCGGCTTGCCGCGCCGCGTGTCGTCGTCGTCCATGCAGGGCAGATCGTCGTGGATCAGGCTGTAGACATGGATGCACTCGATCGCGAGCCCGGTGCGGATCGCGCTGTCATAGCCGACGTTGAACAGCATCGCGCTGGCGTAGACAAGCAGCGGACGCAGCCGCTTGCCGCCGCCGACCGCGGCATGACGCATCGCTTCATAGAGCAGGTCGCGCGGATCGCCGGGAGACGCGAGCAGCCGCTCGAACTGCACGTCGATCTCGGCGGCGACGGTCTGCATCGCATCGGGTAGCGACAAGGGAGTCTGGATGGTCATCGGATCACTCGGCATCGAACGGCCTGAGCGCGGCGGGGGCGCCGTCGCTGCCCAGCTGGATCTGGTCGATCCTCGCCTGCGCCGCCTTGAGCCGCGTCTCGCATTGCGCACGCAATCGATCACCCTCGCCATAGAGCGCGATCGACGTCTCCAGCGGCACGTCGCCGCTTTCGAGCTGCTGGACGATCGATTCCAGCCGCTTGAGCGCGTCTTCGAAGCTCAGTTCGGCGATGCCGTCGCTAATGTCTGCCATGGCGCCGCTTGTGGCGACGGCCATCCTGTGGGTCAAGCCGATCAGCGCTTGAACGGGTCAACCACGCCCTCGGGCAGGCTGTAGCTCGGCCGCGGCGCGCTGGGGTCGCCCTCGGCCTCTTCGACGGGCGCACGCTGCGCCGCCTCGCGCTGCGCGCGAAGCTCCTCGATCAGTGCGGCACGGTCGCCCGGCAGGCGATCGTCGACCGGCGCCTCGATCCCCGCGGCCTTCGCGGCCTTGGTGATCGCCGCGTCGAGCTCGCGCTGCGAGCACAGGCCCAGCGTCACCGGATCCTTGGGGGTGATGTTGGCGATGTTCCAATGCGAACGGTCGCGGATCGCGCCGATCGTGGTACGCGTCGTGCCGATCAGCTTGCCGATCGCGCCGTCGGTGACTTCAGGATGGTTGCGCACGATCCAGGCAATGCCGTCGGGCTTGTCCTGCCGCTTGGAGACGGGCGTGTAGCGCGGGCCCTTGGTGCGGCGGACCTGCTCGGGGCCCTTCGACATCTGCAGCGTGTAGTTCGGGTTGGCCTGGCCCTTGTCGATCTCCTCCTGCGCGAGTTCGTGGGCCCGCACCGGATCGCGGCCGGTCAGCTTGGTCGACGTGGTGTCGTCGGCGATCGCCTGGATCTCGAGGATGTGCAGCCCGCAGAACTCGGCGATCTGCGGGAAGCTGAGCGAGGTGTTGTCGACCAGCCAGGACGCGGTCGCATGAGGCATGAGCGGCTGGGACACGAAGGTTCTCCGACGGATAAAGAAACGGCCGCCCCCATCGGGAGCGGCCTGAATATGACATCGAATGTAATGCGGGTCGCGACGCGGGGCAAGCGCTTAGGCGTCCAGGGCGATATGCCCCGGCGATACCGCAACGCGCGCGCACCACGCCTCGACCGCGGGCCAGCGCGAGAGATCGAAGCCGCCGTCGCCGGCGACATGCGTGTAGGCGTAGAGCGCGATGTCGGCGAGCGTCAGCCGGTCGGCGACGAAGAAGGCGCGGTCGCGCAGATGCGCGTCCATCAGGTCGAGCGCAGCCTCGCCTGCCGCGCGCTTGGTGGGGAGTTGCGCACGCTGGGCTTCGCTCAGATTGTCGGCGCCGACGAAGGCGAGCCAGAAGCGCAGCGTCGCGACATTGGGCTCGTGATTATATTGCTCGAAGAACATCCAGTGCAGCATGTCGGCGCGATCGAAGCGGTCGGTCGGGATCAGCGGCGAGCCATCAGCAAGGTAGAAGCAGGCGGCGCTGCTTTCGGGCAGGAAGCGGTCGCCGATCTGGAGCACGGGGATGCGGCCATTGGCGTTGACGCTCGCCAGGAAGTCGGGCGCCCGCGTCTCGCCCTTGCGGATATCGTAGCTACGCCGTTCGAGCGGCAGGCCGACATGCGCCGCGACGAGCCGGATCTTGTAGCAATTGCCCGAGATCGGATCCTCGTGAAGGACAAGCTTTTCCATATTCCTCCCCTGTCATGCTGAACCCGTTCAGCATCCCGCACCGCTGAGCCTGCACCCGAGCGAGCGAGGCCCCGAAACAAGTTCAGCGTGACGGCTTCCAGTAAATCACGCCACCGTCAGCACGATCTTGCCGACGTGATCGCCGCCGTCCATCCGTGCATGCGCCTTGGCCGCGTCAGCGAGTGCAAAAGTCGTGTCGATCACCGGCTTGAGCCGCCCAGCGGTCGCGTGCGGCCAGACGACGCGCGCGATCTCGTCGGCGACCAACGACTTGAAGCCGACGTCGCGGCCGCGCAGCATCGATCCGGTCAGCGTCAGCCGCTTCGCCATGATCTGCGCGATGTTGATCTCGGCCTTGGCGCCGCCCTGTGTTGCGATCGAGACGTGGCGACCGTCCTCGGCGAGGCAGGCGAGGTTGCGCGGCAGATAGTCGCCGCCGACCATGTCGAGCACCGCTTGGACCCCCTTGCCGCCGGTGATCGCGTTCACCTCTTCGACGAAATCCTGCGTCTTGTAGTTGATCGCATGCGCCGCACCGATCTCGATCGCGCGCGCGCACTTGTCATCGGTGCCACAGGTGACGATCACGGTCAGATCGAACAGCAGGCCTAGCGCGATCGCCATCGTGCCGATCCCGCTGGTGCCGCCATGGACGAGCACGGTGTCGCCCTCGACGGCATAGGCACGCTCGAACAGATTGGACCACACGGTGAACAGCGTCTCGGGGACCGCCGCCGCCTCGATCATCGAGAGCGCGGGCGGCACGGGCAGGCATTGGCCCGCGGGCGCGACGCAATATTCGGCATAGCCGCCGCCCCAGACCAGCGCGCAGACCGGCTGGCCGATCATCGTCGCATCGGCCCCCTCGCCCACCGCGACGATGGTGCCGGCGATCTCGAGCCCCGGGATCGAAGGCGCGCCGGGCGGCATCGGATAGCGGCCCTTGCGCTGGAGCACGTCGGGTCGGTTGACGCCCGCCGCCACGACCTTGACCAGATATTCGCCCTGCCCCGGTTGCGGCACCGATCGCTCGACCGGCTGCAGCACCTCGGGTCCGCCGGGCCCATCGGGATCGATTGCGATCATCGTTTCAGGCAATTGCGCCACAGTTTCCCCCGTTCGCGTACATTGCCGCGCGGCGTTTATTGACAGCCGCCCCGTTCGGGTCAACGCTGCATCCATGGATAGCGAGGAAATCCTGCCGAGACGCGCCGACGATCCCGTCGTCGCGCTCGCACGCCAGGATCTCGATCCCCTCTCGGTAGAGGAACTCGACGCGCGCATCGTGGCGCTCGAGGCCGAGATCGTCCGCGCTCGACGAAAGCTTGAAAGCGCCGTTAACCATCGCGCAACCGCGGATGCCCTATTCAGGCGATGAGGACAGCCCGCTCCCCGAGCGGCGATCGCACGAAGCCCCGCTCCGGGGTGGGCATCCTTGATGAAACGGGTTCGCCTCCCGACATACCGGGTACGGCAGCACGCTTCGTCGGGCCGCCGCCTAGGAGTCTGTAGACCATGCCCAGTTTCGCCCGTGACCTCGAAACCAC
>Ga0302314_10006381_pt1 | contig 21367 bp, 17 predicted proteins | sample III_Palsa_N2_3_FD_200533 | JGI IMG/M metagenome (GOLD analysis project Ga0302314, IMG submission 200533) | Peat permafrost microbial communities from Stordalen Mire near Abisko, Sweden - III_Palsa_N2_3 | ecosystem: Environmental > Terrestrial > Soil > Palsa > Peat permafrost | place: Sweden...
CGGTGTTTGAGGCGATTGATCTGAATGTTTCGGCGCCGGTGATTACGGAGTCGTTGATACGGCGGGTGCGTTCGCGCGAGGACGATAACTTTACCGACAGGATGCTGTCCGTCATGCGCCACGAGTTTGGCGGACATGCAGTGAAGAAAGCATAATCGCGGCCTGTCGATCAGTTGGCGGCGAGTGGTTTCTGGTTCGCCGGATGGATGGATGCAGCAGCAACGAGCAGCAAAAATAGGTAAGGAGTAGTAGATGCCAAACGAAGTAAGACACGCGGGGATGCAGGCAGGTTTCGAGCATCACAAGAAGCAGGAGAGGGTTCCTGATCCGTGCATCGTCGTGATCTTTGGAGCGTCCGGCGATTTGACCAAGCGTAAGTTGCTGCCGGCGCTGTTCCATTTGAAACAGGAAGGTCTGCTGCCGGAGGCGTTTGCCGTAGTGGGTGTAGCGCGTCGGGATATTTCGGCGCACTTTGCCGCAGACATGGAAGACGGCATTGTGAAGGGCGGCGGCGTGGAGGCGGATGACCCGAAGCTCAAGCAATTTATGGAGCGGGTGAAATATTTCACGACCAACTTCGATGATGACGAGGGTTTCGAAAGGCTGAAGACGTTTCTTGCGGACATCGACGAGAAGGCTGGCACGAAGGGAAACCGGCTCTTCTATCTGGCGGTGGCGCCAGAATATTTTGCCGACATTACCGACCGTTTGGGCAAGCATGAGATGACGACCTCGAAGGCGCCCGGGCAGTGGATGCACGTCATCATCGAGAAGCCGTTTGGAACCGACCTGGAATCGGCACGCAAGTTGAACGACGAGATCAACCGGGTACTGAGCGAGGATCAGATCTTCCGCATCGATCATTACCTGGGCAAGGAGACGGTGCAGAATATCCTCGTATTCCGGTTCGGCAATGGGATTTTTGAGCCAATCTGGAATCGCAATTTTATTGATCACGTGGAGATCACGGCGGCTGAGTCGATTGGCATCGAAGGCCGCGGACCGTTCTATGAGAGCGCCGGCGCTCTGCGCGATGTGCTGCAGAATCACGTGATGGAAGTGCTGAGCTTCGTTGCGATGGAGCCACCGGACAGCTTTGAGTCGTCGTCGGTGCGGACGGAGAAGTTGAAAGTCTGGAACGCGATCGATCCGATCCAGGTGGAAGACACGGTGCGCGGACAATATGGGCCGGGCCGCGTCGACGGCGAGCGGGTGATTGGCTATCGCGAAGAAGACCGCGTCGATCCGGACTCGAATACAGAGACGTTTGTGGCGATGAAGCTGCAGATTGAGAACTGGCGCTGGGCTGGCGTGCCGATCTATCTGCGCGCGGGTAAGCGGCTGGCCAAGCGGGTAACGGAGGTGACGGTGGTGTTCAAGCAGCCGCCGCTGCATATGTTCAAGTCCGATGACGCGAAGAGCCAGGTGCAGCCGAACGTGTTGAAGATGCGCATTCAGCCGGACGAGGGCATCTCGCTGATGTTCGGCGCGAAGGTTCCAGGGCCGACGACGAATGTGATGCCCGTGGAGATGCACTTCAGTTACGCCGAGAGTTTTGGCAAGAGCTCGGCGAACGGCTACGAGCGGCTGCTGCTGGATGCGATGCTGGGCGATGGTACGCTGTTTGCGCATCGCTCAGGTGTGGAAGCGACGTGGGCTTTGATGACGCCGATTCTCGAGGCGTGGGCAAAGCGGCCGCCCAGCGACTTCCCGAACTACGAGGCGGGAAGCTGGGGACCTCCGGCTGCGGATGCACTGCTGAAGCGGGATCGGCGGAAGTGGTACAAGCTGTAAAGCAGAGCGTAGAGGATAGAGGGGAGTCGGTTGCGGCGGGGAATTTGCCGTTGCGACCGCTCTTTTGGTGGGTGTGAATTCCAGGTGGAGAGGGATGATGGCGCGTTTGGTGAAGGTGACGTACCAGGTTTGGCCGACGGCGGCGGAGATGGCGCAGGCTTCGGCGCGGAAGTTTGCAGAGGTTGTGGAGTCGGCCGTCGCCAGGCGCGGCGTGGCGCGAATGGCGATCTCGGGCGGTAGCACGCCGCAGACCACCTTCAAGCTGCTGGCGGATCCGGCCGGCCCGTTCGCGAAGACGATTCCGTGGGACAAGCTGCAGCTGTTCTGGGTGGATGAGCGCTGCGTGGGGCCGGATAGTCCGGAGTCGAACTATGGCGTGGCGCGCGACCTGCTTCTTACCAAAGTGCCACTTCCGGCGGAAAATATTTTTCGCATGGAAGGCGAGCTGGATCCTGAAGTCGCGGCGAGTCGGTATGAGAGTACGCTGCGTAATGTTCTGAAGCTCGAGGGAGCGGAGACGCCGGCGTTCGACATGGTTACGCTCGGGATTGGGCCGGATGGGCATACTGCCTCGCTGTTTCCGAACACCGAGGGGCTGAACGAGTTGGGTCGGCTGGTGATTGCGAACCATGTGCCGCAGAAGGATGTCTGGCGGATATCGCTGACGTGGCCGGTCATCAATCATGCGGCAGAGGTGGTGTTCGAGGTGGAGGGGGCGTCGAAGACCGACGTGTTGGCCGAGGTCTTGACGGGTCCGCGAGATCCGGATCGGCTGCCGTCGCAACTGATACGGCCCGCGAATGGTAAGCTTCTGTTCTTGCTGGATGAGGCTGCCGCGGCGAAGCTGCCGCCGGCAGCGGAGACTGGCGCAGGGTATCGCGTCGGTACGCTGGAGATCTAACGGCAGGGATTAGGGACTAGGGATTAGGCGGTTGCGGATGATTCTTGCAGGCGATGTTGGCGGAACGAAGGTTCACCTGGCGCTGTACAGCTTTGTGGGTGGGCGACTGGGGCTGGTGCGGGAGAACAAGTTTCCATCCAGTGAGCATGCTTCGCTGGATGAGGTGGTGAAGGCATTTCTGAGTCAAGCCGAGGGCGCGAAGGAAGAGATCATCGCGGCGTGCTTCGGGTGCCCGGGGCCGGTGCGTGATGGTCGACTGAAGCTGACGAACCTGCCGTGGACGCTGGATGAACGCGAGCTTGAGAAGTCGATTGGGATCGAGCATGTTTTTCTGATCAATGATCTGGAAGCCAATGGGTACGGGATTCCAGAGCTGGCGCCGGATAAAGTTTTCACCCTGCTCAAGGGCGACGCGGCGGCGGAAGGGCACCGGGGATTGGTATCTGCGGGAACGGGACTTGGCGAAGCGCTGCTGATCTGGGATGAGAAGACGCGGAAGCACCGGCCGATTCCGTCGGAAGGCGGGCACTGCGACTTTGCAGCGCGCAATGATCGCGAGATCGCGTTGCTGCAGTATCTGCAGAGAACGCTGAATGGGCGCGTGAGTTTCGAGCGCGTGGTGTCTGGGATTGGGATCAAGAATGTCTACGCGTTTTTGCGCGACGATCAGAAGATGGACGAGCCAGCGTGGCTGCGCGAGCGCATGGAGAAGGAAGATCCGAATGCCGTGATTGGGCAGTGCGGCGAGGACGGCAGCAGTGAAATCTGCCTTGAGACGCTGCGCATGTTTGCGTCGGCGTTTGGCGCGGAGGCGGGGAACGTTGGGCTGAAGGTGCTGGCGTCGGGTGGCATGTACCTTGGCGGTGGCATTGCGCCGAAGATCCTGAAGACGATGCAGAGCGGCGAATTTGCGCAGGCGTTTCTGGATAAGGGAAGGCTGTCGCCGCTGCTGGAGGCGATGCCGGTGCGGGTGATCCTGGATGATTCGTGCGCGTTGCTGGGGGCGGCGGCGTTCGCGGAGGCGCGGGCTGCGGAGATCTCGGGGCGGTCGGCACGCGCGGCGTCCTGATAGCGAGCTGGAAAGTTAGCGAGTCAGTGGACGGTCTTTCACCCATTTTCCAGGTCGTGGTGCGCGCGCGGCATCAACGAACAGCAGATCCTTCGCTCGGGATGACAATTCACGGGCGTGTCCGCGGAGGAGTATAGCTGGGAAACTATTCGCTGACTTGCTGACTTACATGATGCGAAAGCGTTCGCGCATGAGGCGCTGAAAGCGGGGACGCCAGATGAGGTCGTAGGCCAGCTCTTTGCCCGGGAACATCGCGAGGGCAGCAGTGCGAGCGTCGCCGATCATCTGCGAGGCGTCGTCGATGGTCAGAGAGTGGTCCTGTGCGATGGTCTGTAGCACAAGATTCATCATGAGCTGAAGGCGGCGGATGAGACGCGCCTCTTCCTTGGCGTCAGCGGAAACAGCGGTGGGAGTGATGGCTGGGGTGGTCGGGGTCGGGTCGGGGTTTGGCAATCGCGGCTCCTTCGGTTAACAGGTGCGGAGGACGAAAAGCTGGAAGCAATAGAGGCTAACAACTCCCAACCTACGGTTAAGTCCTGAGGACTGTCTACCAATTAGACGCGGCAGATGCTTCGGAGATTCCCCCACTGGGAGTGAGCAGGAAGGTGGTGGCACCGAGGCGGTCGGTGCGATAGGTGCGGATATGGGCCGCGGCCAGGCGGTCGATGACGATGGGGCTGGGGTGGCCGAAGGTGTTGTGCTGGCCGTCGCTGATGACGGCGTCGAGAGGCGAGACGGCGGCGAGGAACTCGGGTGTGGTGGAGGTGTGGCTGCCGTGGTGGCCGACCTTGAGAAGCGTTGCGGACTGGACGCGGTGGTTGGCCAGCATGGCCTCCTCGCTGGGGGCTTCGGCGTCGCCTTCGAGTAGGACACTGGCATGGTCGTAGTCGAGACGAAGGACGAGCGAGTCGTTGTTGACGGGTGTTCCGCCATTCGCATACGGCGACTCGGGCGCGAGGACACTTGCGTGCAGATCGGACCAGGGGAAGGCCTGGCCGGCGTGCAGATGGCGGATGATCATGTGCTGAGCGCGGGCCTGCGCGAGCAGAGCGTAGAAGAGCGGCGAGTCGCCGGGATCAATGCTGATCCAAAGTTCGCGGGGATGGAAGTCGCGCAGGATGGCGGGCATGCCGCCCATGTGATCGGAGTGCGCGTGGGTGAGCAGGACCACGTCCAGGTGGCGGATGCGGCGCGACCAGAGGTAGGGTGCGACGACTTCTTCGCCCACATCCCAAGCGCTGGCTGGGGCGTTTTCGCCGCGGCCGGTGGGACCTCCCGCGTCGACCAGCATAGTTTCGCCAACTGCGCTGACGACGAAGATGGAGTCGCCCTGGCCAACGTCAATGGCGGTGACTTCGAGGGCGCCGGGATGCAGGCGGGCCGGGGTGGGATAGAGAACAGCGAGCGGGATCAGTAGGGCGGCCAGGACTCCCGTCGCGAATAACGTGCGGCGATGCGCGCGCAGGGCCCAGCAGCAGTAGAGGATGCAGACGCAGGCTAGCGCGAGGGCGATGGGAGCAGGCTCGGGGGTGCGTAGGTTGGCGATGGTCAGGTTCTGCACGCGGTCCACGGTGAAGCGCATGAGATGGAGTAAGAGCGCCGTGAGCGCGGCCGGAATGACGGCAAGCCAAGCGCCGAGCAGCGAAGCGAGGAAGGTGATGATCGCGACGCAAAGGAGGATGGAGAGCAGAGGGATGTCGATGAAGTTGAGTGGAAGGGCGAGCAGCGTGGCTCGATGAAAATAGATGGCCATGGGAAGGACCATGCAGAGCTCGGCGCTCAGGGAGATGAGGATGGCTTCGCAGGTCCAGAAGAAAGCGCGGAGGAGCCAGGCCGGAAGGTTGGCGAGGCGAGGGCCAAGGATATCGGCGGAGAGATCGGTGAGCATGCGGATGTGAACGCGGAACTGCGCGATGCGTGGGGGAACGGCGGCGTCGGCGCGCACGATGTCGAGGTGGCGAAGTGCGCGCAGGCGGGGGAGGATGAGGCGCTCGCTTAGCGGGATGGCGAGGCCGGCAATCGCGAGGATGACGATGAACGTCATCTGGAAGCTGGCCTCGAAGAGTGACCGAGGGTCGAGAACAAGTACGGCAAGCGCGGCCGCGCCGAGAGCGTTGAGCGCGGTGATCTCGCGATCCAGCCAGCGAGCGATGAGGTAGATCGCTGTCATGATTAATGCGCGCTGGGCTGGGATGCCAAAGCCGGTGAGCTCGGCATATCCAAAAGCGACGAGGATGGTGGACAAGACGGCGAGGGCTTGCGGCACGCGGACACGTCGCAGGAACCAGAAGAGGCCGCCGGCGAGCAGGGCTACATGCAATCCGGAGACGACAAAGAGGTGGAAGGTTCCGGTGCGTTCGAAGGACTCGCGCAGGACGCGGGTGAGGTGCGTGCGATCGCCGAAGAGCATGGCGTTGAGCATGGAGGCGTCTTCGGGAGTCAGTCGTAGAGCTTGCGGAAGACGACGGCTGGCGGCGGAGCTGGCGAAGGACTGCAGACGGTCAGAGGCCCATGACTGAGCGGCGAAGATGCGGCAGCGGAGGGTTGGGCTTGCGGGGCGGAGAATTTGCACGCGTGAGGATCGGGTGCTTCCGGTCGCGCCGATGCCTTCGCTGAGGAGGTAGTCGGCGTAGGACCACGCGCCGGGATCGCGGTAGACGTCGGGGGTGCGGAGGCGTAGCGGGACGTCGATCAAATCGCCGCAGTGCAGAGAGAGCTGAGGGCCGTTGACCGAGAAGCGGATGCCGCCGGCGGTGGGCTGCATTATGGAGAGGTCGGGGGTGAGGTATTCGACGGAGTGGATGTTGATGTCGACTGACTGGGTGTCGGGGTCAGGGTCGGCATCCCAGGCATCGGGCTCGAAGGCGGGATGCGGCGAGTTACGTAGCGGCGGAGGCAGCGTGCGAACGCGAATGACCGTGCCCTGGACGTCGCGGGTAAGTCCGTCCGCGAGATGATGGAGCGCGGCTTGCTGTGGGATGGCGGGTTCGATCTGCGCGGACCAGCAGCCGATGGCGATCCAGAGCGCATAGGTGGGAACGATTGCGACGCGACGAGCCTTGCGAAGGCTGGCGAGCGAGAGCGCGAAGAGCAGCAGCGTGGCCGCGGCGAGGAGGAGGGTCGGTTGCCAGCGGAGTGCGAGGACGTCGCCGAGGGCGAAGCAGGCGCACGCAGTGAGCAGCGGAACCCGGCGAAGCCTGAGTGGCTCGACGACAGGGGAATCGTACAACCAGGATGTGGCAGCACCGACAGCCGGCATGAGAAGCGCTACCTTGCGCAGTACGGGAGACAGCTTTAGTGTTTCACCTTTGCGGCAGGGGAGCTAGCGTACGGTTGGTTTGCGCTCAAGGATTGCCACGGTCTCGAGGTGGAAGGTCTGGGGGAAGAGGTCCACGAGGTGCAAGGCGCGGATGCTGTAAAAAGGCTGAAGGGCGTTGAGGTCGCGGGCCAGCGTAGTGGGGTCGCAGGACACGTAGAGCAGTCTGGGGGCCGCGATGCGCGCGAGCAGCTCGCAGGCTTCAGGGCCAACGCCGGCACGAGGTGGATCGAGGACAATGAGCTCGGGGCGGTCGCGATCCAGGACGGCTCGTCGCAGGAAGTCGAGCGTGGTGGACTCTTGCACCGTGCTGGTAGATCCGCGTTTGGTGAGAGCGGCGCGCAGGTCGGCTACGGCGGTGGGGTTGGCCTCGACGGCGGTGATCTGGTCGAAGCTGCGAGCTAATACGCGAGAGAAGAGGCCGACACCGGCGAAGAGATCCCAGGCAAGCGAACCCGAGCGCGGCTGGTCGTCGTCGTTGCAGACCAGTTCAACCAGGATTTCAAGGAGGAAGCGGTTGACCTGGAAGAACCCGCCGCGGGTGATCCAGTAGGTTTCGTCGAGCACGCGATAGTTGAGTCCGGGAGCACCCGCTTCGGCGATCATGCGCCCCGTAGGGCCGGTGCGGGGATCGAATGCGGCAGCAGCGGTGGCGGTGATCAACACCCCTTGTGGTGCATAAGCCTGCAGCGTGATCGCTGCGCGGTCGAGGCTGTCGAAGAGCGGCTTGGTGCGTGGAGCGCAGAAGAAGGTGACCTGGAGGCGCTTCATGGTGTGGTCGCAGAAGAGCTCGACTTCGGCCGTGGCGTTCAGCCAGTAGGCAACGTCGCGATCCTCCGCAGCCGCTGCCAGAAGGGACTTGGCTGTGGACCAGAGGACGGGCGCCGCGATGAGGCAGGTGGTGATGGGAAGGAATTCGGTGGTTGCGTGGCGGTTATATCCCAGCCGAAGCGATCCGTCCGTGTCTGTTTGATCGCCGCCGCCGAGTGTACGGGCGACGCGCAGGCGAATGCGATTGCGGTAGCCCCAGGGTTCGGCCGAGTGCATCAGCGGTTCGGGCACCGGACCTATGCCGGCGCCGTTTAGAAGCTCCGCAAAGATTGATTGTTTCAGGCGAAGCTGCTCTGGATAGTTGGCCATCTGGTAGTGGCAGCCACCGCAGGCGCCGAAATGCGGGCAGGGTGGTTCGACGCGTTCCGATGACGGCGTGAGGACACAGAGCAACTGAGCTTCGTTGCTCGCGTTGGGGTTTGTGGCTTCGACCGTCTCGCCTGGAAGCGTAAAGGGAACCAGGACCGCGCCGCCACGTTCGGTGTACGCGAGGCCGTTGCCGCTGTAGAGGGCCCGGTCGATGTGCAGGGTTTCACTCATGCGTGGCTCATATAAAAGAGACTCAGGCGTGGGAGAGCGCGCAATTCGAGAATACGCTTGTGCAGAAACTGCTGCTGTACCTGTCGAAGCTGCACGGCGGACATCTTCGCGCGATACGGTGCGAGCTCGCGATCAGCCTGAGTCTTCAGCGCGACGAGCTCTTCCTCGCTGGCCGATGATTGCAGCGCCGCGAAGAGTTTTTCTTCGAGCACGGTGAGCGTGCGATCGAGATCGTCGAGCGCTGGAGGCGAGTGCCCGCGCATGGAGGCGGCAAGTTCGCGCAGCCGAGCGGCGATCGTCGCGCGCACGGCGTCTGAAGATTCGTCGGGGAGGACCGTGGCTTCCAAAGCCTGGGCGTTCCGATCGAGGAACGTCGCCACGCGATCGCACTCGAAGCCGGATTCGCGCGCCTCGCTCGCAGCGCTGGGAGCGAGCCCGGTGGAGGCTTCGACGAGTTCTTCGGTGGATTGCATCACCGCTTGCGCGCACCAGGCGAGACCGTTGACCTTGCGCAGACGGCCGCGGGCCTTGTTAGAGCGAGCGTCATATTTATCGAATGCTGCATCGATGCCACGCAGGACCGCTTCGAGCGGAATGCCGGCCTCGCGCCAGGTTTCGATCAACGCCCAGTCCAGCGTGTTGAGTAGAAGGATGGAGCCGCGGCGGCTGCTGAAGCGTTCTTCGATCTCGGAGAAGTATTCGAAGTAGTTCAGCATCACGCTAGCGACGCCGATGGCGGTCGTGATTGCGCTCCCAGATGAGGCGGAGGCCGTTGAGGGTGAGGTTGTCGTCGACGTGCTGGATGTACTTTGAGTCCGCGGAGATCAGCTGGGCAAGACCGCCCGTGGCAATCGTTTTGGTTTCGGGACCGAGCTCCGCGATCATGCGTTCGAGGATGCCGTCGATCTGGCCGATTGCGCCATAGTACAAGCCAATCTGGATGTTGTCCGTTGTGGATGTGCCGATGATCTTGGCTGGCTTCTTGATTTCGACGCGGGTGAGGCGCGCCGCACGGGCGAAAAGCGCGTCCGCGGAGATGCCGATGCCGGGAGCGATAGCGCCGCCGATGAACTCGCCCTTCGCGGAGACGACGTCGAAGGTTGTGGCCGTGCCCATGTCGACGACGATTGTAGGGCCGCCGAGCCGATCAAATGCCGCAACGCAATTGACGATGCGGTCTGCCCCCGCCTCGCTGGGATTGTCGGTGAGCACGGGAAGTCCCGTCTTTACGCCCGGTTCGATGAACAAAGGACGTATGCGGAAGAAGGTTTCACACAGGCTGCGGATGGCGGCATCTAGTGGCGGGACAACGGAGGAGACGGCGATGCCGGTGACGACGTCCGGCTTCAGCCCTCGCATGCTGAACAAGGCCTGGAAGAGAACGCCAAGCTCGTCGGCCGTCTGCTTGTGGGGCGTTGTAATGCGCCAGTCGGCCACCATGTGTGCAGGTTCTGCGCCGGTCGCAAGCGCGAAGAGACAAAAGACCGTGTTGGAGTTTCCGACATCGAGTGCCAGTAGCATGCAGAGCTTTCCCGCCTCAGAGAGTTATCTTACCAGCCCTGCTCGGACGGCGAGAGCTAGCCCTGCGCGGACGGCGAGAGTTAGGAACCAGTCTGTTGATGGGCTAGGCTTCGTCGCGGACACCGCCGGAAAGGACGGTGCGCTGGGTGTGATCGTCGGCGTCCACGAGCAGATAACCGTTGCGGTCGAGCCCGGCAGTGGTGCCGGTGTAGCCACCTTGCTCCGGAACCTGGACCCGCTTGCCACGCACCCACGTGGAGGCGGCGGTGAAGCGGGCCAGGATGCCGGGTTGCTGCGATGGCAGGCAGGGCTGGTGGGATTCGAGCTGCGTGAGTTCGAGATCGAGCGCGCGAAGGATCGCGATCATCAGCGCATTGCGGCTGTGCGTCTCGCCGGTCGCAATCCGCAACGAGGTGGCGATCGGGGAGAGTTCCGGAGGAAAGCTTTCATGGTTGATGTTGAGGCCGACGCCGATGACGGCGTAGCGGAGCATCGCGTCTTCGCCAGGGTGGACGGCTGCTTCGACGAGGATGCCGCCGAGCTTTTTGCCGGGGCCGGAGGGTTGCGGAAGAAGCAGGTCGTTGGGCCAGCGGATGTCGGCGTCGAGGCCCGTCGCGGTCTTGATAGCAGATTGGACGGCGAGGCCCGTGGCCAGCGAGATCCAGAGGGCTTCGCGCAGCGGCAGTTGCGGCATGGCAAGCACGCTGAGGTAGAGGCCGTCGCCCGGCGAGGAGTGCCAGGTGTGGCCACCGCGTCCTCGTCCCTGGGTTTGCGCGTCGGCCAGATAGACGGTGCCTTCGGGAGCGCCGTTGGCAGCTGCTTCGAGCAGCAGGGTGTTGGTGGACTCGGCCGTGGGGAAATGGTGCAGGCGGGCTGGAAATCGGGTGCCGACCAGCGCGCTACGAAGTGCGACTGGATTCAACTCTTCGCGAGAACTCATATTTGCATCCTAACGCTCATGGCACGGCTCTTGAAGGACGCTGATCACAGTTGGACGGGGGACGCTGATGCCCGTTGAGTTGTCCGTGTCGCTGGCGCATCAATTTGTATTGTTGCTGATCATTGGGCTGCCTGTGGCCTGCGCTGCGTGGACGGTCACGCACGAAGAGGTCTTTCGCGAGCCGCGAGAGTTCTGCAAACGGATGAGCCAGGATTGCCAGTCCCTTCCGAAGAGAAAATTCTTCTACTTGTTCACCTGCGAGTATTGCTTCTCGCATTATGTTGCGGCGCTGGCGTTGCTGCTGTTTCGGTACCAGCTTCTATACAGAGGGTGGCGCGGCTACGTGATTGCGTGGCTGGCTGTCGTATGGATCGCGAACGTCTATATGAGCGTGTTCAACCTGCTGCGGCTGGACATCAAGCATGAGAACGTGGCGATCGCCGTGGAGCAGGGGGAAGTGCCGAAGGCGTCCGAGAAGAAGTAGCCGCAGACGCAATCAGGAAGCAAGCGCGTAACGGCGGCAGTGCTCAAGGTAGGCGGCTTCGTGTTCGGAGACGAGCTGGAGGAGACTGCTCCAGAGCCAGTTGGGGGCGTCGAGAGATTTACTGCGGTTGCGATTGAGTTCAGCGACCCAACGTTTGCGGTCCGCTGGCGTCATCTGACGACCATGCGCTTTCCCGACGACAGCGGCGAGGAATCGAGCAGCACCAATTGCCTGATCGCAAGTGAGCGAATCGATCTCGAGCTTGAGGTCCTGTGGCATGAGCTCGCGGACGACGACTGGGCGACGCAAGAGGGTGGCGGAGCGCATGCGGTTGCCGAGATACGGTGAAAGCGCACAGGCTCCGGCAACCACGCGCTCGGCGAAGTTGGCAGGCATGTGCGGTTCGCCGGCTCGCGGCGCAGCCGCTGGGGCCGCGGGTTTGACTGCCTCCTTGATGTCGACCAGACAGTAGGTACGGTCGGAACGCTTGCCGATCGAGACGAGCACGGCCATCCGCAGCTTCCCGAGTGAGCTACAGCCCTTCATCCAATAAGCTGCATCGACGACCTTCACCTTCGCGTCGTCGTCGCGGCCCTTGAGTTGCGTCATGAGTTTGCAGGTCGCATCTTCGGCAAAGAGTTTGTCGATGGCTAGGCGTTCCTGGTCAGAGAGTTTCCAGAAGCGCTCACCCAGAGGGATGTTTGGCTCGACGTCGTCGATTCGTTCCTCGGCAAGATGCTTCCAGCGGCGACGAAGAGCACTCTGCAGGACTTCGTGAATGGGCTCGAGGTTATCGCCGGATGCGGCATCCGCAGTGGCGGCGATGGGATGGAGGAGGCCCGACTCATAGCCATGCATGATGTGCTCGACCATCTGCGCGGTGGTGATGCCGGGAAGATCGCTGCCGCGCGCCGCCATGGCGAGCGAGAGCGCGAGTCGAATGAGGTCGTGCGCGGGGTTGCCGATGACCGTCTGATCGAGGTCGCGAATCTCGATCTCAACGCGGCCGTCGGCGCCGGCTACCGGGCCGAGATTGCCGACATGGCAGTCTCCGCAGATCCAGACGAGCGGCCCCTGGGGGATGGTGCCTTTGCGTGCGCGGGAAAGCCACTCGTAAAACTGAATCGTATTGCCGCGGACATACGCGTGAACGCTGCGCGCCATCTTGCGACGGCGCTGCTGCTCGAGGACGCGGGATCGATCCTCGAAGGCAATGGCATGGTTCTTCGGCTTCTTTGTCGGCACATCAGTATGGATGCCGACGGCGCGGGACCGGGTGCCTGCAGCGGGAATATCTTCTTTGCTGGAAAGAAGATAGAGGGATGCGGCTAGCAAATTTTCCCGCAATCTTGCTAACTATCTTTGCGGTAGAGCAGATTGCGCATGGCGTCGCGGCGGGCTGCGTTCGCCTCGCGATCTGACGTGGCGGCGGGGTGCTGCGCGATCAACTCGGCGGCTTCGGGCGTGGAGCAGGACGGGCAGCGATTGGCGTAGCCAGGCTTGTCGGGTCGCAACTCAAATTCTTCTTCGCAGATGATGCAGGTCTTGATGGGGAAAGCCATAGGAGTACTCCAGGTTCGTTGCGGGTTTAGGTTTGCGCGACGCTTCGTGAAACGCGTTCTCCAAGATAATTGGACGCTGTGCGAGAGACTTTGGAAGCTACTCGGCTGGTAGAGCCGCGAGCGCCGCCTCGGCCTTTTGTTTGAGGCCAAGCGTCTCCGCGTGCTGTTTGCGCAAGCCTTCGACGATGTGTGCGGGGGCGCGGGCGATGAAGCCCTCGTTGCCGAGCTGCTTGTCGGCGGCCTCGAGGCCCTTGTTGTATTTGGCGAGATCCTTGGTGAGGCGCTCGCGCTCGGCTGCGACATCGATCTGGCGTTCGTAGAGGATGGCCACATCGAAGGTGGAGGTCGAGCGGGCGTTGTTGCCGGTGAGGGTTGCCGCGGCAGACTCAACCGAGCTTACGCGAGCGAGACGTGAAAGCATGTCGGCGTTCGACTGCACGAGCGTCGAGATCTGCGGGCTGGCGTGGAGCTGGATCGGCGTGGATTCCTTCTCGGGCACGGCAAGTTCTTTGCGCAGGCCACGGATGGTGACGATGAGATCTTGCAGAGTCGTCATCGCCAGCACGGAGGTTGTGTCGGCGGCGAAATCTTCGCGCTGCGGATAGCGTGTGAGGGCGATGGACTGTGCGGGAGACGCAGTGCCGACGCTGGCGTAGAGGGCGTGCCAGAGCTCTTCGGTGAGGAAGGGCATGAAGGGCGAGAGCAGGCGCAGCGCGGCCTCGAAGACGGTGACGAGCGCGTTGAGGGTGAGCGCGGTGATGTCGCTGTGCAGGCCGTCGAAGTTGAGGCGAAGCTTGACCAGCTCGAGGTACCAGTCGCAGAACTCGCCCCAGAAGAACCGGTAGACGGCATTGGCGGCCTCGTCGAAGCGGTAGTCGGCTAGCGAGTGGGCGATGCTGTCGGAGACGGTGGAGAGGCGGGAGAAGATCCAGCGGGTTTCGAGCGGCGTGGTCTCGGGAAGCTCGAGCGAGACGGAATCGTGGCCACTGAGCGAGACCTTGTAGCCGGCTTCGTGGCCGCGGTCGATGTTCATCTGCAGGAAGCGTGCGGCGTTCCAAATCTTGTTGGCGAAGGCGCGGTATCCTTCGGTGCGCGCTTCGTTGAAGGCAATGTCCGTGCCGGGTGAAGCTTGCGCGGCGAGCGTGAAACGGACAGCGTCGGTGCCGTATTTCTTGACAATCTCGATGGGGTCGATGACGTTGCCCTTGGTCTTCGAAATCTTCTGGCGGTCGGCGTCGCGGACGAGCGCGTGGATGTAGACGTTGCGGAAAGGGACGGCGTCGGCGAGGGTGCGGGGGCTGCCGTCGGGCATAGGGACGTCCAACATGAAGTGGCAGCTGAGCATGATCATGCGCGCGACCCAGAAGAACAGGATGTCGAAGCCGGTGACGAGCTGCTGGGTGGGATAGAAGGCGGCCATGTCGGACGTGAGATCGTTGCTGCCATCCCAGCCGAAGACGGTGAAGGGGAGCAGGCCGGAGGAGAACCAGGTGTCGAGAACGTCGGTTTCCTGGCGGATGTCGGTGATGCCGCAGCCGCTGCAGGCGGTTGCGATGTCGCGGGAGACGGTGATGCATCCGCACGCGTTACAGTGCCACGCGGGGATGCGGTGGCCCCACCAGAGCTGGCGGGAGATGCACCAGTCGTGGATGTTGGTCATCCACTCCATGTAGGTCTTGCGGTTGTTGTCGGGGGTAAAAGTGATGTGGGCCTTCTCGACGGCCTCGATGGCTTTGTCGGCGAGCGGTTGAATCTTGATGAACCATTGCATCGACAAGCGCGGCTCGATGATGACGCCCGTGCGCTGCGAGATGGGGACCGTCATGGGATGGTCTTTTATTTCTACAAGCGCGCCGATGGATTCGAGCTCGGCGACAACGCGATCGCGTGCCTCAAATCGGTCGAGACCGTGGAAGGGCGAACCGGGTAAGTCGACGTGCGCGGTCGGATCGAAGATGGAGATGTTTGGCAGGTTGTGGCGCTGGCCAATGGCGAAGTCGTTGGGATCGTGCGCAGGCGTGACCTTGACGGCGCCAGTGCCGAACTCGGGATTGGCCCAGTCATCGGCGACGATAGGAATCTCGCGGCCCACCAGCGGAAGGATCAGCTTTTTGCCCACAAGGGCGGCGTAGCGCTCGTCGGAAGGATTCACGGCGACGGCAACGTCTCCCAGCATGGTTTCTGGTCGAGTGGTCGCGATGGAGATGGAGCCCGATCCATCGGCTAACGGATAGCGGATGGTGTAGAGCTTGCCAACGCGTTCTTCGGAGTCGACCTCGAGATCGCTGACGGCGGTTTGAATTTGCGGATCCCAGTTGACGATGTAGGCGCCGCGATAGATGAGGCCCTGGTCCCACAACCGAACGAACGCTTCCTTCACCGCGACGGAGAGGCGGTCGTCCATGGTGAAGTATTCGCGCGACCAGTCGACGGATGCGCCGAGCCGCTTCATCTGTTCCGTGATGGCGGAGCCGTATTGCTGCTTCCACTCCCAGACGCGACGGGTGAAGACTTCGCGCCCCAGCGTCTTTCGGTTGGGACTTCCCTCCGCAGCCAGCTGGCGCTCGACCATCATCTGCGTGGCAATGCCTGCGTGATCGGTTCCCGGAACCCAGACGGCGGTGTCGCCGGACATACGGCGCCAGCGCGTGAGGATGTCCATCTGTGTGTGCTCAAGCATGTGGCCGATGTGCAGGCGGCCGGTAACGTTGGGCGGCGGCAGCAGCTGGACGAAGGGCTTGATGGTGCTTGCGTCGGCGGGGGTGGGGACAGAGAAGATGTTCTCGTCGACCCAGAATTTGGACCACTTCTCTTCGATCAGCGATGGATCGTATGCCTTGGGTAGTTCCTGACTCATAAGCTTTAAGGGTAGCAGGAAGGCAGGGGGTAGAGCGTAGAGGATAGAGAGAACGAAAAGGGAGCAGCTTTCGCCGCTCCCTTTACACTCTATCCTCTGCACTCTGTTCTTAGAACGGGTTGAGCTTGTCGAGGCCCTTCTTGGGCTTCTTCTTGCTGGAGCTCTCGTCGTTCTTGTCTTCCTTGGGGGCCTTGGTCTTCTTCTTCTTGCCGTTGGCCGTGGTAGCAGGCGGTGCGCCCGGAGCGGTCGCGTGGCCTTCCGCCTCATTTATCTGGTCGGGAGCGTCTGCAGCCTTTTCGACTGGCGGCAACGCAGTGACCGTTGCCTTGGGCATGGGCAGACCATAGTTTGGATCCTGGGCGCCGGTGGCGGCGGGCCGGTCGCTGGCCCCCGTTCCGGTTGCAGGAGCTTCGCTGCCTGGGGTGATGATTTCAGCGCCGATGCCAGTGCCCGTTCCACTCGGCGTCGCGGTCGATGTGGGCTCAACCTCCGTGACCGTCTTGTCAGCATTATCCGCTGCTGCCCCACCGCTCTCGCTAGGGACGTCTTGTAGCGTTGGTGGTGCAGCCGCTGCCGGAGCCGCTGGTGCTGCCGAGGTTTCGTTGCCGCTGCCAGGTGCCGGCGTTGCTGCAGCCGTCACAGGCTGCCGTGCACCAGGATTCGGATCGAAGGCGTCCCGGTAGTCCGCCATCAGCTCTTTGACTACCACCGGTGCCGTGGTCGGCGTCGGATCCGAAAGCGTGGGCATACCCATTCTCGCCGCGGTAACGGTGTCCGGCTCGCGAAGGAAGAGCAGTTCGATGCGCTTCTGCAGGTTGTACTGCGCGCGGCTGCTCTCGAGCTCCTCGCTGAGCGCTTCCTGTTCCTTGGTGGGACTGGGGATGGGAAGGTTCATGCCGGTGAGGCGCTCCTTGGCATCCTCCACATGGGGAGCGGCGGAGTGATACAGCACGACGCGGCGATAATCATCGGCAGCCTTGCTGTCGTAGTCCTCCAGCAGGCGGCCCTTGGCGCCTTCAGGAAGGCAACGGGTTCCGGCCGGGAGATTCTTGGCGCAGACAACCTGGGTGCGGACGGTGGCGGCTTCCGCTTCGTACGCGTCACCAATGCCGATCAGCACGTCATCCATGTGGCTATAGAGCGGGTAGGTATCCACGACCGTCTGGTAGCGCGCGATGGATGCGGGCCAGTTGGCATGCGTTGCGTAAAAAGAGCCCAGCTCGGCTTCGCGATCAGCCAGAACCTCCTGAACCTCGCGAAGCTTCTGGCGGGCATCATCGAGAATCGGCTTGGGCGCGTCCGGATACTGCTTGAGCATAGTGCGATATTCCGCCTCAGCATGCGTTGCCTTGGAGTAGTCGCGATCCGGAACATCCATCTGCTTGAAGTAAATGTCGCCGATGCGCAGCTGCGCTTCCGCGGCCTCAGGCACGTTGGGGAAGAAGGTGATGAAGTCGCGATACTCCTGCTCAGCTTCGGTGAGCGCTGCGCTGCCGCCTTCCTTGTACCAGGCGTCCGCAACCGCGAGCTTGGCGCGCATCATGTACTGCGAGTCAGGATAGGTATCCAGCAGGGTCTGGAGGTCGAGCCGGCCAATGTCGTAGTGGCCACTGGCGATCTGCGCCACGGCCTTGTCATACAGTTGCTTATCGGGCAGCTGCTGATCCTTGCCGATCAGCGGGTTGAACTTGGCTTCCTTCTTGAGCTCGGCCTTGGTGTCCTTGGTCTCCTGGATACGGTCGGCCTTGGCAATCTTGGGCTTCTTCTTCTTACCGCTGAAGGTGAGGGTCGACGAGGCGGACGTTGTCTCCTTACCCTGAGCATCCACGGTGGTCTTCTGCGTATCCGTTACGGTTCCCTTGCCTAGCTGCTGGCTCGTGGTTTGCTGGTTCACCGTCTGTGTGTTTGCGTCCTGCGCGCGCAGCGCTGGTGCTCCAGCAAGCAGCGCGGCCACCGCGAAGCCGGCCATCAGGCCTGCCCGGTTGCTGGGAAAGAAACTGCCAAACTCTATGCGCATCCAAACTCCATCTGCTGCGGCGTGGCCGCGAACTCCATCTGCTGTGCGGTGTTAGCCGCCAAATCCAACTGCCCGGCGGCGGTCTCCGGAGCAGCTTCTATTCTATCTGGCGAAGTGCCAGCACCGCATCTGTGTGGCCCGTTTCTTCATCCTGGCTTCTTCCCGGACGTGCGTGCCGTTAGCTTGCCGCGCGGGCAACGCGCAGGAAGTCGCGTGCGTTCTCCTCGGTCTTGCCTGGTTCAAAGATGGCGGACCCAGCGACGAGCATGTCCGCTCCTGCTTCGACGACGCTCGCCACCGTATCGTGAGCGATGCCGCCGTCGACTTCGATCCGATAGTTCAGGCCGAGCTCGTGGCGGAGGCGGCGGAGGTGGGCGATCCGCTCCACGGAACGAGGTAGGAATTTTTGGCCGCCGAATCCCGGATTTACGCTCATTACCAGCACATGATGCACCATCGAAAGGACTTCCGAGAGCATCTCGACCGGCGTGGCGGGGTTGATCACCACGCCTGGAAGCATGCCGTGGTCGCGAATTAGCTGCAGGGTGCGGTTCAGATGGCGGCAGGCCTCTACCTGGACTGAGACCATGTCGGCGCCGGCCTCGGCGAAGGCGGGGATGAATTCGTCCGGATTCTCGATCATCAGGTGGCAGTCGAGCGGCAGGCTGGTGACCGGCCGGATAGCCTTGACGACCGGCGGCCCGAAAGTGATGTTGGGTACGAAGTGGCCGTCCATGACATCTACGTGGACGATGGTGCCGCCGCCGGCGGTGGCGCGGCCGATCTCGTCGGCCAGGTGCGCGAAGTCTGCGGCCAGGATGGAAAATGCCAGTTCAATCATGAGAAGTTCAGTTTAGCAGCGTGGATCGAACGTCATTGGAACAGGGGGCGAGGATCATGACTCTGAGGATTGTCCTTTGGTGCGCTGAAGGTCAGGGTGCTTGCCTGGTGCTCGTTCAAGAAAGGCTGATCGTTCACGCCCATCGTGATCGAACCTTTTTGCTGGTTCCAGATCCGAAAGAGCGTACTGCCCTCTGGCTCTGCCAATAGGAGCACCGTTTGTTTGCCCTGTGCGTCCAGGGTGAGGAGAGCATTGGCTTCGGTACCATCGGAGGTGACATAGCCACCGCGTTCGGTGCCACTGCCGTCAGCGAGGATGACGCCAGAGACGGGACCGTCGCGATGGCGCAGTTTGCCAAAGAGCGTGGGGGCGGGAGCTGGCGCGGCAAGGATGACTCGGGGGACACCATGATCGTCGACGATATCGAGCCGGCGAAGCGTGAGCGATTGGGGGTGCGCAAGGTGGGCGATAGCGCGAACCTGCCAAGCGCTGACGCCCAGGAACAGGACGGTGAGAGCAACGAGGCAGAGGGTGACGTGGCGAAGCTGCTTCCGGGTATGCGCTAGCGCTGCTGCCAAATCTATTTCATCATTTGATGTCATTTCGTTCCTCTGGCGTCGGGCGTGCTTCAAGGTCTGCAGGGGTGACGGCTTTGCGCGTGCGGCTGCGCTTCGGCAGCACAGGGACCTCGCGCTGTACGCCCTCGCGACCCGCATGGATGATCTTGGTCTTGAGGGCTTTCGCTGCCTCGCGGTCCGCAGGTGCAACCGGCGCGGGAGGGCCTAGCGCCACGCGCGCGGCTCCGTTGAGAATGCGGCGGATCGGCCAGGAGGCGTCCGGATTGGGCAGGAAGACTTCGCCCGCGCGATGCTTTTCCGGGCGGTAATACCAGCGGCGCAGCAGCGAAAGGTGGTCGCAGAACTCGGCCATGTCCGGTGCGGATTCGCTGCGCATGGCGAGCGCGTCGATAGCAGCGCGGGCGCGGTCTTCCGGAGTGAGTGAGGACGCTGCTTCAGGGGCCTGTTCCAGTGGCACGGGCGCCAGCATCAGCGGCTGTGCGAATAGGCTGCTGCCGACGGCCGTCTGCTCCCTGACCGCGCGGACGCCCAGCGTAGAGAGGCGTTCGGGGCCGCAGAGCTGGCCGTGCTCGAACAGGAAGATAGCGGCGGCTTCGGGGCGCGACTCATCCTCGAGGGGTGCAGCCTCCTGGAGGATCAGCGCGCGCAGCTGCTCGATCGGGCGGACCAGTTCGTCAATGAGCAGCGACGCGGCGCGAACCTTCTCCCGCTGCTTGTGCAGCGCGGCCGCGCCTTCGAAGTCCATTGCCTCGCTGGCGGCATCGCGCTGGGCGGCGATTTCGTCCAACAGCGATTGCCCCCGGGTCAGGAAGAAATCAAAGACCCGCTGAGCTTCGCGAGCGTACTGCTCAGGTGTGCAGGCCTGCGGGTTGCCCTCCTTGCACGGCTGCATGCACTTGTTCATTTCGCCGTAGACGCAGCCGGGATGCTCGGGATAGGGCTCAAGATCTTCATAGCAGCGGCGCAGCAGGAAGAGGTCGAGCACGGCATCGCAGGTTCGCTCGGCAGCAGCGCGAGAAGGAAAGGGCCCGAAGCATTCGTGCAAAGATTTCTTGCTGAGACGGTTGGTGGAATAGACCCGCGGATGCGGTTGCGACATCGTGATGCGCAGGACGTAAGGGGCGTGGAGGCGGAGGCGACGGCGGGCTTCGTCGGGGCCGAAGGCAGAGCGAGCCGCGCGATAGAGCAGCAGTGTCGATTCGAAATCGGAGCCGGTGCGCGTCCACTCGATCCAATGAATCCGCGCGCGCAGATTCAGGCGTTTGGAGGGGATGGGTTGGCCGTTTTCGTCGAGGACTTCAGGGGGAGCGAGCAGGCGGCGCAGTCGGCGGCGAAGATCTGCAGCGCGCGTGAGGTAAGGCTCGGCCGCAGGATCGGCGCCGCGCAGAGCGAAGACACCAGGCGCGGCGGGAATGCTGCGCAGCAGCTCGTCGGAGCTCTCCGGAAGGAACTCTGCTCGGTGCTCGAAAACGAAGGGCGCAGCCACAGTTGGATTTTAGACGGGTTGAGCCGTTAGCTGCCGGCGACAGTCATGCCGTCGACGCGCAGGGTCGGCACAGCGCCCGAGCCGCGGAATTCCAAGTCGTTGCCGATCGCGACCACGTTGCGGAAGATGTCCTTCAGATTGCCGGCGATCGTGATCTGCTCCACCGGGTAGGCAAGCTCGCCGTTCTCGATCCACAGGCCGCTGGCGCCGACAGAATAATCGCCCGTCACCAGGTTCACGCCGTGGCCCATCGTCTGCAGAACATACAGCCCGGAGGAAACGCCCCCGATCACCTGCTCAGGGGTAAGCACGCCGGGCTCCAGAAAATAATTGCCGCCTCCGATGCCGGGAGCGCCCGCGAGTCCCCGCGAGGCCTTGCCTGTCGATTGCATATTCAGCTTGCGTGCGGTGTAGGTGTTGAGCATGAGGTGCTTGAGGACGCCGCGCTCGATCACCACCGTGCGGCGCGTCGACAGCCCATCGCCGTCGAAGGGTGAGGTGCCGAAGCCGCCCACGCGCAGGCGCGTGCCGTCTTCCAAATCATGGTCGAAGACCATCGTGCCGTCGTCGATCATGGTGATGTTTTCGCCGGCAACCTGCTCGCCAAGCTTGCCGGAAAACATGCTGGAA
>Ga0302314_10006385_pt1 | contig 21363 bp, 23 predicted proteins | sample III_Palsa_N2_3_FD_200533 | JGI IMG/M metagenome (GOLD analysis project Ga0302314, IMG submission 200533) | Peat permafrost microbial communities from Stordalen Mire near Abisko, Sweden - III_Palsa_N2_3 | ecosystem: Environmental > Terrestrial > Soil > Palsa > Peat permafrost | place: Sweden...
CCGCCTCGGACAGGTCTAGGATCCCGGCGATCAGGCGGGCCTGCAGCAGATTCGGGTTGTGCCCGCGGCGGAGCATGTGGATGGTGGACATCGACAGTCCGGCGGCCCTGGCCATGTCCTTGACCGGTATCCCGCGCAGGTCCATCAACCCGGTGAGTATCCGTCCGAACGGGTGCGGCTCCGATCGCCCGGCAGGGGCAACGGCCGGGCCGATGACAACGTCACCGATCTTGGCCTGGAAGCGGATCAGCCGCTCGCCCGAAAACCCGACCTTCGCGACGAACGGCAGGCTCTCGCCGTTGCCGGAGGTGACCGTTCCCGGGATCGACACCTCAGCGAACCTCACGGCGGGATCGCAGCGATGATCCCCGGTCTCTGCGGGCTTCCCGGGCTGGACGCGGTCGACCTTCCAGTCACGGTTCCACCACGGAAGGTCCTGCAGCACCTCGTTGAAAAAGGGCGGTAGGACGGTCATGTCCACCGGGTCCGGAGGATGCTTCTGACCTACCCAAATCACACCGGGCCAGTACCTCAGTGCCGCGATCACGTCTGCCGTCAGCGTGCGGTTGGCAGTCTCCACGACACACTCCCCAATCGACAGAGCAGTCTCCCATGACCAGGCAAGCGTTGTCTGATGCGGCACTAAATCTTGGGAGCGTGGATCTTGGCCTTCCAGCGTGTAACCGGGTGCTGGTCGTTGCGGGGGTGGAGTGCGAGCTCGGTGCCGTCGTAGGTGACGCGGAAGTGCGTGTCCTCGACATAGATGGTGACGATCCGCCCCGCGTGGGTGCGGCCGACCCGCAGCCGTTGACGGGCCACCATGACGACGCCGTCTCGGGGAACCTTGCGCTCGACGCTGACTCCGCCGGACGGCGGGGGCGGCAGTTGTGGGGTGGCCACGCGGGCACCCATGAGTCGCGGGCGTTCATCGGCGGGGAAGGGCGAGGGCAGCGTCTTGGCGAGCACGCCGTCGCGCACGACGTGCAGGAGGTGTCCGTCGATGCGGGCGGTGATCCGGCAGCCGATCAGTTCCGGCCCGACCTTCACGCGCCGGCCGGCCATGTTGATCAGGCCGTTCCCGTCGACGGTGCGGTCCACTTCGAGAGCGGCGTAGGCAGGCAGGTCACCCACCCGCCGCACGGCGGACTGCGCCGGCGGGCGGCCCGGCAGAGCGGGCACCGCGGAGCCTGAGCTGGTGCAGGTGCTCGGCGTCGAGGTTGGACGGCACCGTCCTGACGTGCTTGCCGTGGATCAGGACGTGGACGGTGTGCTCGTCGGCCCAGATCCTGACCAGCGAGCCGACGTGTTCCGCGCCCAGGCGGACGCGCTGGACGGAGGGGATCACGCCCACCTGGCCGCCGGCCGAGACGACGGTCTCGAACTCCACGGCTCCGCTGGTCGGTGCCAGCAGCAGGCCCGAATCGGGCGTCGCCACCGTGCTCTCGGGACGCTGCGTTGGGACGACGGTGGTCGGTTCGGGTTGCTGGTTGGGTCGGAACAGGCTCGCCGGGGTGGCCATGTCCAGGGACTGGTGCGGCCGGGCGTAGTTGTAGGTGCGGACCCACTCGCTGATGGCGGCCTGGGCGACCGCCATGGTGCTGAAGGGTCCGCAGCCGTCGAGCAGTTCTCTGCGCAGGGTCTGGTGCCAGCGTTCGATCTTGCCGGTGGTGGTCGGCGAGTACGGCTTGGTCAGCTTCGCGGTGATCCCCTTCTCGCGGCAGACGCGTTCGAAGAGCACCTCGGCGGGGCGGGGCCGGGTGAAGCGGCCGGTGAACTGCTTGCCGTTGTCCGTCAGCACCTCGGCCGGGACGCCGAAGGCGCGCATGGCCCGCAGGAACGCATCGGCCACCGCCCGCCCCGACGGCGTCACCAGGACCTCGGCGATGACGACGTAGCGCGAGTGGTCGTCGATCCCGGTGAGCATCTTGCACTCGCGTCCGTCGGCGAGGTAGATCCCGCCGACCAGGTCGAGCTGCCACAGGTGCATCGGGGTCTCGCGCTGCCACCGCTTGCACTTGCGCTGGTGCCGTTGCTCCTGCGGCAGGACGAGTCCGTTGCGGACCAGGATCCGGTGGACGGTCGCCCGCGCCGGCGCCGCCGGCACCCCGGTCCTGGTGAGCTCGTGGGAGATCCGGCGGGCGCCCCAGCGAGGGTGGGCCCGGCGCATCTCGCAGGCCAGGGCTTCCACGTCGGACGCGATCCGCGTCGGGCTCGTGCGCGGCCGCCGGGAGCTCTCGCGCAGGGCCTCGAACCCGCCCGCGGCGTACTTCGACTTCCAGGTGTAGATCGACTGGCGGGACACCCCGTACCGCGCGGCCACCTCGGTGATCGGCTGGCCGTCGAGCACCTCCAGGACGGCCCGGTACCGCTGTTCCAGTAACCAGTCGCTCTGCTGCTGCCCCTCTGCATCTGGTGCCACAGCTACCAGCATTTGAATCACAGTCAGCAACTGTCAAGGGAGTCCCGAGAACATAACGTCAATTAGGTCTTGAGACTTCACATGACAAGCCGACACGGCATACTCCAGGTCGGTCTTGATGTTCGCCCGGAACCAGGACTTCCGAGTGGGCCTTGGAACTCGTAACACGATCATGTGGTGGCCTTCTTGAGGCGTCGCCAGCAGATGAGTGTGCAGCCCAGTGAGACGAAGGCGTTGTGGAGGTCGAGGCGGCGTTCCCAGCGGACGGCGGGACGTTTGAACTGGTGGAGCAGGGCGACGATCTGTTCCACGACGTAGCGGAGCATTGCCCAGACCGTGGATGTCTGGGTGGCCGCGTCGGGAGATGACGGGCAGGATGCCGCGGCGCCTCGGTGTCGCAGTTCCCGGCGAACCGCTTGGCTCTCGTATCCCTTGTCGCCGAGCACGGCCTCGCGCCGCTTGTGCGGATGGCCCACGCGGCCAGCGACCGCCGTGACGGCGTCGACCAGGGCCAGGGTCTGGGTGACGTCCTCACCCCGACAATCCGCGACAGTCGCCGAAGGCACCCCAAAAAAGACAGCCCGGCGCAGCCGGACCCAACCCGCCCCGAAAACAACAGCCGCGCCAAAGGCACGACGAAGGAGGCGGCCGGTGGACACACCCGCGAGCGGATACCTCTGGAGAGGCGTTGGCACGTGTCCACCGGCCAGAGACCACGGTGCTCCGGAAGGAAGGACCGCAGGTCGCCAAGGTTAGCCCAGAGCGGTCGGGACGCACTCCCCGCTCGTGCTCACAGGCGGTGCGTTGGCGGCTTCGGGACGCTGCTCCGCAGCACGGGCGGCGGTTCGAGCAGCGCCGGCGCGGCTTGGACGGGGGCGGGGCCGACTGTGGCCCGCGTCTGCGGCCTGGCGGACTCAGCTGCGGTGGTCAGGTCGGCCATCATCGCGCGGAGCGGCCCGTCTTGGCCGAGGTAGGAGGCGATGGAGGCTAGCCGGTTGCGCTCCGGGTCCATTCGGGACCAGGAAATGGAGTAGCCAGCGGAGGCGGCGAGCTGCGACAGGAACGCCCGTTGGGTTCGGCCGTTGCCCTCGCGGAAGGGGTGGAGCGCGTTGATGTCGCCGTAGAGGTCGGCGGCCCTTGCGCTGAAGGTGGCTTGGTCGAGACCGCCCAGGTGGTTCGCACGTGCGAGCTTGCGGAAGACGTCGGCGGCGAAGTCGGGGATGTTCCTGGCGGGGCAGAAACTGGTGTCCTTGCCGATCTCCACGGTGCGCACTTGGCCGGCCCAGTCGTAGAGGGAGCCGAAGACCTCCTTGTGGAGGGCCTGGAGGTGGGCGAGGTCGAAGCCGCCGGTGATCGGGCGCTCGGCCAGCCTGGTGAGCCGGGCACCGGTGATGTCCGCTTCGGCCTGGGCCAGCTCTGCCGCGTCGGTGATCCCGAGCTTGTTGCGGAGGATGCCGGTGATCGGGTCGAGGTACGGGTCGATCATTGGGTGCCCGGCTGCGGTGCCTTGCGGTGGCGCCGCTCGGCGCGGGCCACCAGCTCGTCTGCGGTGAGGTCTCCGCTGACGTAGCGCTCGGCGTCGGCGTCGTACTCCGCGGTGGCCTTCAGGCCCTCGGCCGCGAGCGAGCCGCGGACCGACTCGACTGCGGTCCGCCGCTCGGCCTGGTCCTGGTCGTGCTTCTTGTGGATGTCCATGGTGGTGCCCTTCGTGCTCGGCTCGTGGAGCCGATCTCATGCTAATCGGATGCCCTTCGGATCATTGCGGGACACCGGTCTGCTGCTCGGGGATGGTCAGGCCGCCGGGGCAGTGCAGGCGTTGCCCGCGCCACGTCCGTACGCCGTCCGGAGTCACCTTGTGGACGGCGAGCCGGTAGCGGATCGAGCTGCTGCCCTCCCCGTTGGCTGACAGCTCGGCGGCGAGCTAGCAGCACACGGTGTCCAGCGCGCCCGGAACGTCGCTGCGGGTGGTGTAGCGGAGCTGGCCGCTGTCGGCGTCGCTGATCTCGTACAGGGGCGGCATCGGTCCTTCCTCGGTCCAGCGGGCGGGGTGTCCTATGTCGTCGTGCTCGGTGGGTGGGCCGCTCGCCGGCCTTGAGTGCCGGGAGCGGATGCGCCGCGATGGCGGGGGCTCGATGCCCCCGCCATCGCGCCGCGCGCCGAGTGCCGCGCCTCCTAGGCGGCCAGTCCCCCCGTGGTGGCGGGCAGACCGTCCGGCCGCTGCCACGTCGGCGCAACCGGTCCCGCGTCGATGATCCGTTCTTGTTCCTGTTCAGCTGCCCGCTCGGCGGCAAGCTCGGCGGTGAGCGTGCCGATCTGGTACTCAAGGTCACTCACGTTGCCTCTATGCTGCCGCAGCCGGGCAGGGGCATGGCGGTGCTCATGCGCCTGCCGCAGCTGCTCTGCCCATGGCTGACTGAGCCAGTGGGTCGCAATGGTGTAGACGATCTCTGCCGTCCGGCGGCGGGTTCCGTCCGGGGCATCCGGGGCGTAGTGGTCGCCGATGTCGCGTCGGACGACCAGCCATCGGCCGCCGCCGGTGGCCGACATGTCGGCGGGGAGGAAGACTGCCTGCGCGGCCAGCAGCACACCAAAGACCTTCGGCGCGTCCTCATAGCGGTTGGTGAACGGGCTTTCAGTGGGCTTGCCGTACGTCAGCTCGATCGAAGGTTCGTCGCAGCAGTCGCAGCGGTAGTGGCCGGACGACCACCCGAGGGTGATCGTCCCGTCCACCTCGGCGATGCGGTAGAGGGCGGCTCCGAGGGTCCAGTCCAGGGACACGGAGACGTTGAGCTCGCGTCCGGCGGGGGTGGTCAGGGTCGTGAAGATAGGGGCCTCCTCGGGGTCAGGCTCAGGCTGCGGCGCGGATGGGCATTACGGCTGCCTGCGGAGCAGCGAGGGAGGCCAGTGGGGGAAGTTCTGGCCACAGGCGTGCGGCGTGGCCGTAGGCGGTGGTCCACACCGACGCCTGACTGATCACTGCGGCGGCGTCGGCCGCGATGACCAGCAGACCGCCAAGCTGGACACGGATTTGCGGGGTCGTGGTGGGGCTGATCTCGGCGGTGAAGCAGTCCACCGAAGAGGTGACCTCGGTGGAGTAGGTGAGGTGTCCGGCGATGTCCGCACCAGCCTTCGGGACTCGGTTGTCGCTGTCGGCCCGGGTTTGCTCGAAGAGCTGCGCGGCGAGCGGCAGCGCCTCGGCCCAAGCGGTGTAGGCAGCGTAGGCGGGCTGGGGGTGGGCGATCCGGATTCGAGCCGCTGGCATGACCAGGAGCACGCTGCGGGCCATGGTCACCGCCTCGGCGGTGTGGGTTCCCTGGAGGTGAACGGCAAGGTCGGCGCGCACGCGCGATGTGGGGGGCGCTGCGGGCGGTCGATGGGCTGGCAGGTCGAACATGCTGAACTCCGGCGACATAGCGGTGTCGGCAGCGGCGGCGGAGGCCACGGTGTGGGTCTCCGCCGCCGTGCCGCTGGGATCGGGCTGGGCCTGGGCCGGAGCGTCATACGCTCCGGCCCGTAGCCGCTATGCGGCGATCGGCTCGTCAATCTCCGGGTACAGCTCATCCAACGAGACTCCATCGGACGGCGGTTCGGTCTCGTCCTCCTGGTCCTCCTGGTCGGCGGACAGCTCCATGCCTGCTGGCGTGCCCTCCGACTCCTCCTCGTCTTCCTCCTGCTCTTCCTGCTCTTCCTGCTCGTCGTCCTCCCAGTCCTCGCCGTCCTGGTCCTCCTCATCCTCCGGGTCCGGCTTCCGGAGCCCGTCCACGAACTCTCGCTCGGGGTCGCAAAGTTCGTAGCCGTGGCCCGTCAGGAACTCGAACCAGCGGAGCGCCAACCCCTTGTCACCGGAGTGCCAACGCTTGCTGAGCGACTGAACATGGCTTTCTGCAACGGTCGCAGCCAGCGCGAGCACAACGAGGGGTTGCCGCGCCTCCGCGATGCGGCCGACCCTGACGCTGAACGTTTGCTCCGGGTCGTCGCCCGCTTCCGTCGCCCCCAGATAGGCGAGGACCATGCTGGCCTGCTCCGGCCTGTAGCCGTGCGCGAACAGGACCTCCAGGGCAAACCGCATGACACCCTTGGGCACCTTCTTGGACCGGCAGAGTCCCTGCACGAATTCGGTGCGCAGGTCCAGGGCGATGGCCATCGCCTCGGCACGCTCGGCCTGAGCCCGGCGTGCCTCCTCCTCCGCCGCCGCCTTCGCTGCGGCCTCCTCCGGAGACTTGTAGTTGTAGTAGCCCTTGATGACATGGCCGTACCGCTTCGGGTCGCGGCAGACGTAGTGCTCGCTGACCCCCGAGTAACTGCTGTTCTCCAGGTAGACGGCGTGACCAGCGCACTCCGCGTGGTCCTCGACTGTCAGCCTCTCGCCCTCGGCATTGGACAGCGAGTACACCCCCATCTCACGCGAGCCGTAGCCGATGGCATTGGGCTTGGGGATGATCGTCACCCCCTCGCCCTGGAGCCGTGCCGTCGCGGTGATCTTCTGCTCGGCGTGCTCCCGCTTGCGGGTCTCCATCTTGAGAGCAAACGGCAGGTTGCCATCCTCGGTGGCCTTGAGCAGGCGCTTGTACGCCTTGGGGTCAGCCTCGAAGGAGGCCAGTGTCGTGGCGGTCTCCAAGTCCAACTGTCCGGCGTCGGCGGCATCCCGAGCAGCCTTGGGCATCTCGTGCAGCGCGAGGGACGCGCGCACATCCTTCCGGCTCTTGCTCAGCTTCTTGGCGATCTCCTCTTCGCTGAGGCCGAGGTCGATGGCCAGCTGAGCACAGGCAGCCGCCACCTCCGTGGGGCGCATGTCCTTGCGGTGCATGTTCTCGACCAGTTGCGCGACGATCCTCGCGGCGTCGGCACTGAGGTCAGTACGCACGATCACATCGACCGTCCTCCCGGCCTCCACAGCTGCCGCGCGGCGCTGGTTGCCCAGGATGACGGCGTAACCGCCCTCGTACGGGGTAGCGATGATCGGCTGAAACAGACCGTGTTCCCGGACCGACTCCAACAGCTCGGCGTCCACATCCACCGGCCGGACGTTCTTCGTGGCGATCAGGGTCGCCGGGTCCACATCCTCAAGGAGGAACTTGGACGTCGCCTCCAGCTCGGGCCGCTCCTGCGCCTCGATGTCCGCGATTTCCACCATCTCAACAGTCACTTTGCCTCCAAGAACGCCCGTGGTCTCTGTCCGTCGGGCGGGGGTGCCATCCCCTCCCAACAAGGACAATATTACATGACTAGGGGTTTTAGGTCAATCATAAAGTGGCCCTGAGCTGGCCTTATTCATGATCACTTAGGCGCGGGCGGCGACGGCGGCCAGCCATCCGCATGGCCTGGACCGGGGATGCCCCCGGCCCCCCGAAAGCATTTCCAGGAGTAAGGCGGCGGGGGTCAAGGGCCGGCCGCAGGCTGGTCGCGCAGCGACGTGACCGAAGGGAGCGCCCTTGAGGCCCGCAGCCGTCGCCGTACGATCCAGCGACAGGGGTCGGGGTCACCCGAACAGGAAATCCCTACGGCACCGGGCTCCACGACCAAGGCCGGGGCCCATGGAGCCCTTGGAGGCATTCCAGCCGGTACACGGCGTGGGCATGGGCGTAGGGGTGCTGTACTGCGGTCTGGGCGGCAAAGCAGGTGAGACGGAGTTCGCGAGCACCGCGCAGGGTGGGGTACCCCGGCCACTCAGTTACGTCGCGGCCGTAAGCACGGCAGTAGCGCTGGTAGTCCAGGATGCTGACGGTGCCAGAGGTCTTGCACGCAACCGCCGTGCTGGCGAGGTCCCATTCGCGGGGACCAGTGGCGGTGCGTTCGAAGTCCAGGAGGAAGGCGGTGCCGTCCGGAGTGACCGCGACGTTGCCGGCCCAAGCGTCGCCGTGAACCACCACCTCGGGTGTGGTCTCCGGGAGCGCAGCCCAGGCCGAGCGGAGCTGCGCCAGGTGTTGATGGAGCCAAGCACGCTGTGCGGGGTCAAGGTCGGTCTGACCGATCCGGTCGTCCAAGCGGACGAAGGGATCCGTGCGCCCGAGTCCCACTCCCTCCGGGACCGGAAGTGCGTGCATCCGGCGCAGGAGCCCCGCCAGCTCGACGACGGTGCCAGGCCGGTGCGGACCAAGGTCGTGCCACCAAGTGACTGCCCGGCCGCCGACCTCAAGGGCCTGTTCAATCTCCTCTGCCGGACGCACGGCGGGGATGCCGTTGGCGGCGAGCCAGGAAGCGACGCGCACCTCGCGGGCGGCTGCCTGCCGTTGCCCGTCACGCGCTATTCGGGCCACCAGGCCCAGGCGGGGCAGCCGCCACATGGCGTTCTCGCCGAGCCGGATCAGCTCAGCTTGCTCGGCCTGGCTGGTCAGCCCGACGGCATCGCACGCGTCCCGCAGGTGCTCCCGGCTGGTCTCCACCGCCACGACGGCCGGAGCCGTCACCGGCCGACCGCCGCCGCGATCCGTTCCCGGATAGCGGCAGTGCCGGGGGCTCTGCGCCGGGCGGCGATGGCGGCGAACTCGCTGAGGTCGGCCGCCGCGCGTCGGCTGTGAACCTGGCCGACATCGTCAAGCGCCTGGTGAGCCACGGTCATCGCCTCCTGCGGGTCGCCTGTCACCAACAGGAGCGTAGCGAGTCTGCTGACCGACATCGCACGACTGCGCCGGTATGCGTCCGAATGCCCCGCCGCCGCCGTGGCCAAACGGCCAGCGGCCCGGTCCGGGGGCAGCAGACCGGCGATGGCGAGATCACGAAGGGCGTGCCCGGTATCGCCGTGATGCTGCGGGGCGTCGTAGTAGGCGAGCCAGGCTGGCTCGTCGTCGCCCCATGGACCATCAAACAGGCAGTCGGAGGCATCGACCGCAGCGAGTGCTGGCTTGGCATGGCCAAGTAGGGCGTAGGCGCGGGCACGGCAGTTTTGCAGTGCTGCCTGGGCGCGGGGCGGGATGCGGTCCAGGCGAACCAGACCCATCTCTGCGAGAGTGAGGCCCTGGTCGGGGCGATCAAGCCAAATCGCCTGCCGCGCACGCCAGTTCAACACGCTGGCGCGCAGAACCCAGTCGTCCGCCTCCTCAGCACATGCAGTGGCGAGGGAGAACAAGGTCTTCGCGTGGTCGTGCTGGAAGTGGTCGAAGCGGTTGGAACCGAGCGTCAATGCTAGGCGCCCGGTGGCCGCGAGTAGTTGCGGGCGAAGCTGTGGCGGGCAGTCGCCGGCTCGGTCAACGCTCTGCTGGAGAACTCTGAGAGCTGCCGTCTGGAAGATCTCAGCGGAGCTGCCATGCAGGTTTCCCCACTCACGCAGTTGCCTGGATGTCTCCTCCACGAGCACGACATCGACCCTGCTGATGCGCGGCCCGAGCCTGCGATCCTGGCCGAGCGAGTCCAGCCCAGCGACCAGACCTAACGGACCGCCTGCTACCAACGTGCGCTGTTCCACGGACGACTCCTTGGTCGATCGGTTCGTGACCAGGATGCCGCCCGCAGTTGCTGGGCCGATCTGCTTCCCGCGGTTGTCCGCTTGCCGTCGTCGCCTGTCCGCTTCGGCCTTGGCGAAGGGCTGGAAGCGCTCCAGGACACCCCCTGTGTCTAGGTGGATGTCAATCAACCGTGCATGTTCGGGCGAGCAGAGTCGATCACCCTTCTCGATCTTCTCAATGGCGTCCGCGCTGAGCTGGACCGCGCGGCCCAGCTCGCTCGGACTGAGGCCGCGGAGTTCACGCCAATAGCGGATCTCCGCGCCAAGCCAGTCCGTGGCTGATCTCGTCGGTTGCAGGGGACGTCTCGGAAAGGGCACGCTCCCCTCCTCCCAGGGGTGTACTCCAGCGCTGCGGCGCAGGCTGGTCGCTCTATTACACCCCGTCACACCCCATGGCGAGGCCGTATTCCAGCCACTTGCCCAACCTGAGTCAGCATCCGCTGATTGAGGTGCGCAGATCGGCACAGCGTCAGTACCGTGGAAGCACTCTTGCAGGAACCCAGCGTCAGGAGTACGTCGGTGATCGAAGAGGCCGAGGAGATTGGGCGGCGCGTTCGCCGTGCCCGGCTCCGCCTTGGCATGCCGCAAGCCGATCTCGCCGCCGCCCTCGGCCGAACACAGGGCTGGGTGTCCAGGGTGGAGAGCGGGAAGATCGAGTTGGACCGAGTTGGATTGCTCAACCAGCTCGCAGCCGAACTGCACGTCCACCCGAACGACCTGATCGGCCGACCGTACTTGGCCAGTCCTGCACGAAACCAATGGCAAGTCGCGGTGTCGGCGATCCTCCGAGAGCTACGCCGGTACGATCTGGCCCCCGTGTTCGACGGGGCGCCCCGCCCCTCGACGGTGCTGTGGGGGGAGACAGTTCGGCTCCACCGCCTGCGCGACAGTGCCGCCAACGAAGCGATCGTCCAGGTTCTCCCCGACATGCTGCGTGAGGCTCGCGCGCTCGCGGAAGTCTCCACCGGGCATGAGCAGGAGGAGGCTTACGCCCTCTACGGGGTGATGTGCAAGTTCGCGCACACCGCCGGCCACGTCCTTGGACATCCGGAGCTGGTGGCCATGGCCTGCGAGCGCGCGACCTGGGCGGCTCAGCGATCCGCCGACCCAGTTCTCGCAGCCGTCGCGGACTGGATGCGGGTCTGGGACATGTGGGCAACAGCCGACTGGGACGACTCCCTGAACCTCACCGACAAGGCACTCAGAGAGCTCGAACCGGATTGGAACCGCGGCGAACCACTGACCCTTCGGGCTTGGGGCTCGCTCCAGCTGAGGGCCGCCGTGGCCGCGGCGCGAGCAGGAGACACCGACGAAGCCAATAGCCGGATCACACTGGCCAAGGTGGCTGCTGACAGAGTGGACGACGAGACGGCGTCCGGCCCGCAGGTCTTCGACCGGCACTCACTCACGTTCTCTGCGGGCAACGTGCAGATTCACGCCGTATCAGTGGCGCTGGAGATGCACGATCAATCCCGCGCGCTGCGCCTGAACGCCCGCACGGACCCCACAGTGGTAGCGGCTCTGCCGAACTCTCGGCAGGGCCACCATCATATGGATATCGCTCGTGCCCATCTCTGGGACGGCAATCGGGATCAAGCCCTGGCGTCACTGGAGCGAGCCGAGCGCCTGGCGCCGCAACTGGTGCGCAACCACCCGATCGGCCGCTCGACTCTGCGTTCCATCGTCTACGCCGAGAGGGCAGGTACCCGCGAGAAGTTGCGGCGGATGTCAGACCGCTTCCACCTGGACGAATAGCTGTCGTATTCGCCAGATTCATATTCGCCGCCCGGGTCGTCACTACCGTCGATGACATGACCGAACGTAACGAGACGAACACCTCCGGGAAGTTACAGCCGTCCAGCCATCCGTGGCCCCCTCGCCTCGGCGATCTGGTGCACGACTCCAACACGGACCACACCGCCGTCGTGGTCGCTCTTCCCGGCGACCACGGACCGGACGCCCTGACTTACCACCTCGCCCTGCCGGGCGAGGTGGACACCTGGTCGGTTCCGGGCGACGCGTCCACGCTTTCGCCGGCCGCGGATCTGCTGCCGCCACCCCTGTCCGCTTGACGGCCACGGGCGTCCGCTTCCGAGCAGCCCTCACTTGCCGTTTTGCCTGGTCGCAGCCCCCTGATGCATGTGCGCACGGACGCTGAAGCGGACAGTAAATCTCGTCCGCTTGGCCACCCGTCACTATCAGCCGCGTCGGGCGCTTAATGAGACAGAGCCACCGAGCGGCAGCCATCCATCAGCTGGTCCGGCGACCAGCCCGGGAAAGGAGGAGAACAGTGGGGACGTCCACAGCACCGCTTGTCGCGGACATGTCCATTGGGATCCAGCAACCACCTGCCTTCCCGATCCTCGACCGCCAGCATTTGACGCTCGTGGCCACTGAGACGGCACCGCTTCTCGCGCGGGCGTTGGTGGATATGGCCCTCCAGCGATGGGATACCCACCGCAGCGTGCGGCCGGATGTTCACTTGGTAGTGACGGAGTTGGTGACGAATGTGCTCCGCCATGCGGCCAGGGCCACGGGCGGCCTCAGCATCTTCGACATCGTGCTCGACCTGCTGGCCGACTCCGCGGTGCGGGTACTGGTGTACGACACCAGCCCGCGGATGCCCGTACTCAGGACAGCCACGGCAGACAACGAGAGCAGCCGTGGCCTGCTGGTGGTGAGCGCTTTGAGTAGGGGCTGGGGTGCCTTCCCCCTGGCAGCTGGAGGCAAGGCTGTTTGGGCAGATATTGCGCTCGCCACCGAGCTACCGGCGGACCCATCGAACGTCCGGCTGATGGGGCGAGTCCTGGGGGCGGTGAGGGAGCTGTGAGCGACGTACGTCGCTGCGCGGACGACAGTATCTGCACATTCGATTCCGTTGGAGGGGAAAGGTAATGCGGCAGCAAATCTGGTTCTACCCGATCACCCGCACCGGAGCTCAGATCGCCGAATCGGTGGAGCGCCAGTTACGCCTGTGGGACACCGAGTTGACCACGAAGCAGGTCGTGCAACTCACCGCAGTGACGACCGTGCTGCGCAGTGTCGTGATCACGCACAACACCTTCGTCCAGATCGAGATGACGCTCACCCTGAACTACGGCAGCAGCATCACCGTCGAGATGGTGGACCGCGCTGCCGCTGAACTGCCCCGCGAGGCCGTAGCCACCCTCAATGCCAGCGCCAACGGTTGGGGGGTGGCCGCGGAGCCTTCCGGCAAGGGCCGCGTCCTGTGGGCGAGTGTGGACCTGGCCGACGCGTCGCGGATCTCCAGCACCGCCGTGCGCCTGGCCCGAACCCCTCACGGGCGGGCCCTCCGGAGGGTACTGCCCCCACCCCTTGCCCGAACCGCCCGGCGGTGGCTCGCCGCCTGAGCTTCCCACCGGCCGGTGAGCCCTGCTCCCGGCCGCGGGGAGATTCACCTCGGTCGGCCCCGAACTTCTGTCCTGAGCTTCCCCAGCCCGCCCTGGGGTCGGCCGAGCCCCCTGCTCCAACCACGGTCTCTTTGTCCTCGAAGGTCTGATGATGTGCCAACACATGCCCGTTTGTCCCACGGCAGATAGCCCCGACCAACAGGCCGCTGTGCCGGTCGCCAGCCACCCCGAGCAGGGATGGAGCCTGCTGTGCAACGGAGTCCTGGTCTTCGAGGACACCGGACAGATCCTCCCCGACGGGCGCTGCGTGCCTCCGCCGCATGCCGCGTCGGGCGCCGCATGACCAGGCATGGCCGTTCAACTCCTAAGCGAGGAAAGCATTGTGAGTAATCCCAACCCGGACACCGTCGATGGCAGCGGGACGGAATCGATCGTGCTCCCCGACGGCACCGTCATCGGTGGGTCGCTCCACCAAGTGCTTAGCGACGCGGTGCAGGCTGCCGAGTTGTCCGCGTTCGTTGAGCCCAAGCCGGGCTGCGTCCTGCCCGCCCTGGTACTGCTTGGCCCTAATGGCATGCCGCCCGGCTACCGGGAGGACCCCACGCAGTGGCTCACCGACCAGGGGATCGAGGCCGACCTCCTGCTGCCGGACGAGGACGGCGACCGCCTCAGCACCGTCATCGTCCCGCGTACCGCGCAGGCAGTCGCCTCCTTGGCCAGCGTCCTGAGGCAGACGCAGTCCCGGGTACGCGAGGTAGTACGCGCCGTACGGGCGGCCTTCGCAGCCAAAGACGTGGACGGCTACGTGGCCATCGTCAACGCGGAGATGATCCGCGTGACGTTCAAGGACTGGGATGACTTGCTCGGCCCGGTCGCGATCTGCCGGCTGCTCGGTGCGGACGACATCGCCGACGACCTGAGGCTCGATCGGCGAGGCCACAAGCGCAAGCTGCTACGCCGCCTGCGGCTGCTGCTGGTCGGCGCATTGGGCCCCGGTATCGGCATGGCGTTCGGAGAGGGATGTGCCCATGAACCGGACACTGTCGAAATCACACTCGGACTGCCGCAGGCGTTGACCCTCGCCGACAGACTCAGCCGCGCTTCTCCACTCACTGACGCCCCCACCCCGCAGCCGGACGAGGACGGGGTGGAGGGGGAGGAGGACGCGCGTCAGTGAGGGCCGAGGCGGCGCCGGTCTGCGGGACGGTCATCCGGGAGTGGCTGGTGCTGACCTGCGTCTGTTTCTCCGCCGAGGAGGACGGAAGCCCCGTCGTGTTGCTGGCGCGCGAGCTGATGGAGCTGGAGCAGGCGGTGGAAGCTTTCGACTGGATCAGTCGTGCCGCGCTGCTGCGTACGACCGGGCTGTTCACGCGGGAGTCCGGTCGAGTGCTCGACCGTTGGCTGCACGCCCGCCACAGCCCGAAGCGGCTGGCCCGGACCCTGAGCGTCCCGGGTGGCGAGTTCGAGTTGGAGCTCGCGAGCCGAAGCGGCGTCGTCTTCGCCCTGCGTGCTCGACGTCAGCGCATCGTCGCCGCCGTCCTGTAGGACGCGACGGCTCCGGCTGACCCAGTCACTGCCCGGCCCCCGCTCGACGCAGTCCACTGACACCAACGGTTGCTCGTAACCGCGATCAAAGTCCCGCCAAAACAAGGAGAAGACCATGCAACTTCCTTACCCGATCGTCGATCTGACCACCAACCTGGCCGAACGATGGCAGCGCAACTACATCGAGATGGCTGATAGGCCCCGAGACGTGGAGGAGGGGCTGTGGCGGCGCACCCAGGAGGAGGCGAATGCCTCAGAGTCCGGCTGGACGGGCCCCGGTGACGCTCGGCGGCGCGTCCTGCACTACCGCTACCGCTACGCGGCGGTCCCGCGGGGCCAGGCGGAGTCCCTGGCGCTGGTCGAGCTCTACCTTGCTTCCTCGGTTGCCTATCCGGCCGAAGAACTGCGTCGGCACCGTGACCAGGTCGACCAGGCACTGGAGTGCGGCGGCTGGCAGCTGACGCGGGAGGGGGTGTTCACCCGGGGGAGCCTGCGCTGCTCGGTCGCCTCGTACGAGGTTCACCCGCAGGACCGCCGGGCCGGGCGGGTGCTGCCGCAGGGCTACGTGTGCCTGGACGTGGTGGTGACCTCCCAGGGCTACCAGCCCCCGCAGACGACGGTGGATCTGCCGTGGGACGTGCTGCGCGGTGGGATGCGGGTGAAGGAGCGGCGAGGCAATCCGCGCGTGGTCGAGGACCTGGGGTTGTTGAAGGCGTACGTGCCGTTCCAGATCGAGATCGGATGCGGCCCGTCGGTCGAGGCCGGCATTCCGCCGCTGCACCGGTTGCACGAGATCTACCGGGTCACCGACCGCGCCTCGCACCGGTTTGTGCTGGACCCTCAGGCCGACACCTTCCTGCCGGAGCTGCTGGGCGGCCCGGAGGCGAAGATGCCGGAGCTGGTGGAGATGTTCCGGGCCTGCTTCCTGGCCGAGCCCAGCCCCGGACACCGGGCGCTGCGCCAACTGGTCGACGCCGGAGTGCTGGTGGGGCCGGTGATCACCAACAACTTCGACGGCCTGGCGGCACGCGTGGGCCTGCCGGAATGCTACGTGCGCCGCTACGACCAGCAGGTGCCGGACGTGCCGTTCCTGCCCGAGGCCCGCGCGTTGCTGGTGGTCGGCAGCCACGCCGACCGGCGCAGGGTTCAGGACCGCGCCCGGCAACGCGGCCTGCCGGTGTTCTTCGTGGACCCGGAGGGCTTCTGGGAGGGTGGCGACTTCGTGCCGCCGCGAGGCCGGCGAGCTGCTGACTGCCTTCGCCAAGGAGTTCGGCAACGATATCGCGGCCGGGCAGTCATGACCGCTGTCCCACGCACAGTGCGACCCGGGCACGTCGTCCTGCTCCCGGTGCGGGAGCTGGCGTTCCACGAGGTGGACCCGGTGGTCCATGCGGCCTCTGACCGGGACGAGATCGCCCGGCACTGGGAGGGCGCGCTCACGGCGAACGGGAGCCTGTTCAACGGGCCGATCGTTGCCGTCCGCTCAGTGCGCGTCGTGGGAGCGACGGCCCACATCCACTGGTTCAGGGCGACATTCGCGCAGTACCTGTGGCGCTACGCCCCCGGGCCCAGGAGCGGGCGTCCGTTCGCGCGGGCACTGTTCGTCTCGGTGCTGCCGCGCACTGCGCAGGGGCAGCTGGTGTGGGGGCGGATGGCGAGCGCCACCAGTACTCCCGGCCGGGTGCAACTGCCTGGCGGCACGCTGGAGCCGCCGGCCGAGGGCAGCGCGCTGAGCGCGCAAGCAGCGGGTGAGCACGCCTCGGTGGAGCTGTACGAGGAGGTGGGCCTGCGCCGCAGCGCCGACCGGTTGCGACTGTGGCGGCTCAAACGCGGCGGCGACTTCGGCGACGTGGGGTTGTTCTACAAGACTGACTCGCCACTTGCTCGCGAGGTGCAGCGCATCTTCCAGGAGTGCCACCAGGGGGCCCTGGCCGAGGGGAACCAGCCCGAACTGGCCCACCTGATCGCCGTACGCAGCGACCCGCGCGGCGAGCAGACGCTCACCCAACTCGCGCCGCACGTCGACTACCTGCCTGCCGTACTGAGAACAGCGCTGGGGACCGGCCCGATCAGCACGGCCGTCTGGCTGCCGCAGACCGAAACATCACCAAAGGAGTCGGAATGTACGAGCACAACCCCGAACTGATCTGGTGGAACGGCTCGGTGGTTCCCTGGCACCAGGCCCAGGTCCACGTCACCAGCGAGACCGCCTTACGCGGCCTGAACGTCTTCGAGGGCATCCGCGGATACTGGGACGCCCCGGGCGAGACCCTGCGCCTGATCCAGTTCGACGCCCACCTGCGCCGACTGCGGGACTCGGCCGACCTGCTGCACATCCCCGCCGAGGGGCTGGTCGAGCAGATGCGCCAGGGCGTCAAGGGACTGCTGACCGCCCTGGACCCGCACCACGACGTCTACCTGCGGCCCACGCTGTACGTCGACACCGGCCGCTACACCACCCAGTCGGCCAAGGTGACCACCGGCCTGTTCGTCGCCTGCCACCGCACCGATCCGGACCGCCCGGAGGCGGTCAGCTGCATCACCAGTTCGTGGCGGCGCATCCCGGAGCCCGCGCTGCCGCCGCTGGCCAAGACCGGTGCCGCCTACACCGCGTTCCGCCTGGCCCGGTTGGAAGCCATGCAGGCGGGCGCGGACGAGGCAATCCTGCTCAACACCCACGACCAGGTGACCGAGACCCCCGGGGCCGCCGTGTTCGCCGTGCGCGACGGACAGATCCTGACACCGCCCCTGGCAGACGGCATCCTGGGCAGCCTCACCCGCTCCGCCGTGATCCGCCTGGCCCAACGCGACTTCGACCTCACCGTCGCGGAACGTTCCTTGACCCGCACGGAACTGCACAACGCCGACGAGGTCTTCCTGACCGGCACTTTGGACGAGGTCCGCTTGGTCTCCTCCGTCGACGGCCACCGCCGGCAACGGGCCGCACCCATCGGTCCGCGGTTGCGCGCCGCCTACCTGGAGATGTGCACCGGGCAGCGCGAACCGCTGGATGACGCCTTCGCCGAGGTGCTCACATGAGCGAGAAAGCTGCCCGGCTGCCGCACGCTGTCCTGTTCGACATCGGGATGACCGTCATCCACCCCAGCGGTGAAATCCTGGTCGAGGAACTCCAACGCTCCTGCATCCTCGGCATCACCCCCCGCCGCGCGCAGGCCGCGCTGGCCGCGGCAGCCGAGGCCCACCACCACGGCCTGCGATCCGGGATGGCCGCCTCCGACCAGGTCGGGGCCACCTGGGGCTGGCAGCTCGGCATCCCCTCGTCGATGGCCATCGACGTCTGGAGGAGATGCGCCACCCACCCCGACCTGTACCGCAGGGAACTCGACCCGGACGCGGCCACGGTGCTCGCCCGCCTGCGCGCGGCCGGGCTGCGGCTGGCCGCGGTCTCCAACTCCGACGGCTCCCTGCCGTCCGAACTGGCCGCCCTCGGCCTGGCCGACGCCTTCGACGCCGTCCTCGACTCGGCCCTGGAGGGCTGCGAGAAGCCCGACGGCGGCATCTTCGCCGAGGCCCTGCAACACCTCGACTGCCTGCCCCAGGACGCGTGCTTCGTCGGCGACGGCATCGTCAACGACATGCTCGGCGCACTGCGGGCCGGAATCCGCCACGTCGTCCTGTACGACCGGCACGGCCTGCACCCTTCGGTGCCACTGCCCACCGTCCGACGACTGGGCCAACTGCCCGCACTGCTCCTGCCCGCCACCCAAGGACAGGAGGAGCCATGCGCATCTGCCTGGTGAGCACCACCTACCCGCCCCGGACCGGCGGCCTGGAGACCCACATCGCCACCCTCGCCCACGCCCTGGCCGAGCACGGGAACACCGTCACCGTCCTGACCAACCGTGACAGCACCAACCAACCCGAACGCGCCGACGACCACGGCGTCACCGTGCTGCGCACCAGCGCCCTGCTGCAACCCAGGACCAGCGACGAGCACATCCCCTGGGAATCCGCCCTCTTCGGACTCCTGACCGACGTCGAACTCCTCCTGGGGAAAGAAGAGTTCGACATCATCCACACCCACACCCAGGCCGCCCTGCTCCTGGCAGCCCTAGCCGGACTACCGACCCACACACCTGTGGTGGCCTCGTTCCACGAGACGGAGCCTGAGCAGGAGCCGCTCGGGCCCGAGCGTTCCCGCTTCATTCTGTGGCACGCGGGCGCGGAACTGCTGCTGACCGGCAGCCACGCCTTCGCAGCTCAGGCCGCCCGCCTGGGCGCCGACCCCAGGAGCATCCGCACCGTCCACCACGGCCTGCCGGACCCCGGCACACCCGACCAGGACCGCGGTACGGCCCGAGCCCGACTGCGCGACCTCGCCGGTATCCCGACCGACGGCGCGCTGATCACCCTGATCGGCCGCTTCAAGGAACGCAAGGGCCAGCGCCGCCTCCTGGACGCCTACCTGCGCATGCAATCCCGCGACCACGCCCGGCTGCTGCTGCTCGGCTCCTGCAACAGCGCCGACCTGCGGTACCTGATCGACCTGCACACCTACGTCCGCGAGAACGGCCTGGAGGAGCGGGTGACGATTCTGCGCGACGTCCCGCACCAGGCCCGCGACCTGGCCTGGGCGGCCACCGACATCGCCACCCAGCCCAGCACCCGCGAGGGCCTGGGTCTGGCAGCCATCGAGGCCATGCTCGCCGCCGTCCCCGTCGTCGCCACCGACACCGAAGGTCTGCGCGAAGTCCTCACCCCCGACACCGGCCTACTGATCAACACGCACGACCCGGACACCTACGCCGCCGCCTTGGACAACCTCGTCGCCGATCCCCTCCGCAGTGCCGCCCTGGGCGCCGCAGGCCGCACCCGCGCCCTGGAGCGCTTCTCCCTGGACCGCGCAGTACGCCGGACCCTGGGCGTCTACCGCGAAGCCCGACACCTGCACGCCGCCGCCCGGACCGGCGGTGTGCTGGTATGACCCGATGCCGACCCTCCCTGGCGGTATTCGGGCCGCTGCCCCCGCAGCCGACCGGCATCGCCCGCTACATCCACACCTCCGCGACCCACCTCGAACCGTACTTCGACGTCACCTGCGCCAGCAGCCCCACCGACGCCGACCCCCACGACTTCGACCACGTGCTCTACCACCTGGGCAACAACGCCATGCACCACGGCGCCTTCCGCGCCCTGCACACCCGCCCAGGACCCGTCCTGCTCCACGAGTTCAACAACCTCGACTACTACCACCAAGCCTGGACCCAGCTCACCTCGCACGAGCAGCACCACGTCCTGCACGCCTACAGCCGACACCTGGGCGAGGACTTCCGCCACCGGTCCGCCCTGGACGCCTACGCCGCCCGCAACCCCGACGTGGACCTGGGCAGCCTCGACCTGGGCATCGAACAGCTCGCCGTCCACGCCGCCACCACCACCCTGGTCCACCACCCCGCCACCGCCCAACTCCTGCGACGACGCCACCCGCAGGCCGACATCCGCACCCTGCCCTTCCCCGTCGAACCCATCACCACCCCGGACCCCCGCCGCGTCCGCCGCCGACTCCACCTGCCCGACCACGCCCTGCTCTTCGCCACCTTCGGATTCATCGGCCAGTACAAGCGCGTCGAACGAATCCTCGACGCCTGGCAGCACTGGAACGACCGACCCGAACACGCCCACCTCCTACTCGCCGGGGAACTGCAGTACCCGCTCCCCATCCCCGACGACCCCACCATCCACCACACCGGACACCTCAGCGACCGCGACTTCGACGACCTCCTGCTCAGCGTCGACTGCGCCATCCAACTGCGCCATCCCTGGCTCGGCGAGACCTCCGGCCCCGTCAGCACCCTGCTGGCACACCACCGCCCGGTGATCCTCAGCGACATCCCCGGCATGCACACCACCACCCCCACCGCCACTCACATCCCCGTCGGCCCCGGAGAGGTCGACGCCCTCGTCCACGCCCTACACCACCACGGCTACAGCCCCACCCGGGCACCTGCCTACAATCCGGAGCACTCCTGGACGACCTGGTCACAGGCACTCGCCATGGCACTCAACACCCCATCACAGGAACGCTGATGGCCGTCCCCGCGCCCCGCGAGCCGGACCGCTCGGTACTCGAAGCAACCTTTGCCCAGCAGGAAGCCCTCCTGGACGCCGTCCACCAGGCCGGGAAGCTGCTGCTATCGCGGTGGCCGGGCAACCCCCGACGAGCCGTCCCCGCGCTCAGCAGCAGTCGCAAGGCGGACGGCTCCCCGGTCACCGACGCCGACCACGCCAGCGAACAACTCCTGGCCCAGGTGATCACCCGCACCTTCCCCGAAGCCCGGCTCGTCGCCGAAGAGGACCAGAGCACGCACACTCAAGCAGGCGGCACCCTGTGGTTCCTCGACCCCCTGGACGGAACCCGCCAGTACCTCGACGGCTCACCGGACTTCGCAATCCTGCTCAGCGCCTGGACGAACGGCCGTCCGCAACTCTCCATCGCCGCCCTCCCCGCCGAGGACATCCTCGCCATCGCGCACCAGGACCGCGCCCGCATCCAACGACCCAGCAGCCCCGACCAACTGGCTCAACCACCCGTCCACGCCGTCTACTGCGACCCACCCGGCCTGCGC
>Ga0302314_10006386_pt1 | contig 21352 bp, 13 predicted proteins | sample III_Palsa_N2_3_FD_200533 | JGI IMG/M metagenome (GOLD analysis project Ga0302314, IMG submission 200533) | Peat permafrost microbial communities from Stordalen Mire near Abisko, Sweden - III_Palsa_N2_3 | ecosystem: Environmental > Terrestrial > Soil > Palsa > Peat permafrost | place: Sweden...
TCGTCCACCTCGACTCGCCGGAGCTGAAGGTGATGGGCGCGGGCGAGCTGCATCTGCCGGGCGTCACCATCGGCCACAACGAGCGGATCGCCTTCGCCATCACCGTGTTCATGGCCGACCAGGCCGACATCTACGTCTACGAGCTGAACCCGGCGAACCCGCGCCAGTATCGCTACGGCGATGGCTGGGAGGACTTCCGCTTCGTCACCGAGACGTTGGCGGTCAGGGGCGAGGCGCCGCGCGAGGTCGAACTCGCCTTCACCCGCCACGGCCCGGTGCTGAAGATGGCCCCCGATATCCAGCGCGCCTACGCGCTGCGCACCGTCTGGACCGAGCCAGGGACCTCCGCCTACTTCGGCGCCGCGCGCTATCAGACCGCCGGCGACTGGGAGACGTTCAAGGAAGCGCTGAGCCACTGGGGCGCGGCGCCGATGAACTTCGTCTACGCCGACGTCGACGGCAACATCGGCTGGATTCCGGCCGCCTTCATGCCGCGCCGCCGTAATTGGGACGGACTGATGGGCGCGCCCGGCGACGGCCGCTACGAGTGGGACGGGTTCGCGACCCAGGACGAGCTGCCCAGCCTCTACAACCCCGAGCGCGGCTGGGTCGGCACCGCCAACGAGATGAACATCCCGCTCGACCATCCGGCGCAGGCGCTGAACCTCGGCTTCGAGTGGGCCGATCCGGCGCGGATGAACCGCATCGCCGAGGTGCTGTCGGCCAACGATCGGGTGACGATCGACGACTCGGCGCGGCTGCAGACCGACGTCGTCAATCTCGCCGCGCTGCGCGCGATCACCCTGCTGCGCGGCGTGACCTCGGATGATCCGCAGGTGCGGCGCGCCATCGACCTGCTCGGCGGCTGGGACGGCGCCGAGACGCTGGAGAGCCTGCCCGCCGCGATCGTCGAGGTATGGATCACCAAGCATCTGGCGCCGGCCACGGCGCGCCGGATCACCACCGAGGCCGCCGCCAAGATCATCGGCTACGGCAACCAGTACGCGGTGGTGACCTATCTGCAGTCGCGGGGCTGCGTGCTGGACGCGGCGGAGCGGGATGCGGTGCTGGTCGCCAGCCTGCGCTCGGCGCTGGACGAGCTTGCCGAGCGGCTGGGGCCGGACATGGGCGCCTGGAAATGGGGCGACCTGCACCACGCCCGCTTCGTGCCGCCCGCGGCCGTCTTCGCCGACGCGGCGCTGCGCCAAAAGCTGATCCACGGACCGGCGCCCATACCGGGCTCGGCCTATACGGTCTGCGCCGCGACCTATGGGCCGGAGGATTTCGCCATGACCACCGGGGCGTCGATCCGGATGGTTTGCGACGTGGGCGCCTGGGACAACAGCCTGGTGATCAACACCCCCGGCCAGTCCGGCGACCCCGACAGCCCCCACTACGGCGACCTGTTCCCACTGTGGGCCAAGGGCGAATACGTGCCGATGCTGTGGTCGCGGGCGGCGGTGGACGCGGCGGCCAGCCAGGTGATCCGACTGACGCCGGCGGGCGCGGCGGCGTGAGCGAGCCCGACCTCGACCTGATCGCCATCGGGCGCTCCAGCGTCGATCTCTATGGCGAGCAGGTGGGCGGGCGACTCGAGGACATGGGCTCGTTCGCCAAATATATCGGCGGCTCGCCCACCAACACCGCCATCGGCGCGGCGCGGCTGGGGCTGAAGGCGGCGCTGATCACCCGGGTGGGCTCCGACCACTTCGGCCGCTTCATCCGCGAGGAGCTGGGGCGCGAGGGGGTGGAAACGCGCGCCGTCACGTCGGACCCGACCCGGCTGACGGCGCTGGCCATCCTGGGCATCCGCGATCGCGAGCAGTTCCCGCTGCTGTTCTATCGCCACGACTGCGCCGACATGGCGCTGGACGCCGCCGACATCGATCCGGCCTTCATCGCCTCGGCCAAGGCGACGCTGATCAGCGGCACCCACCTGTCGACGCCGCGGGTGTTCGAGGCCAGCCTGACGGCGGCGCGCGCGGCCAAGGCCGCCGGGCGCAAGGTGGTGTTCGACATCGACTACCGGCCGGTGCTCTGGGGCCTGACCGCGCCGGATCGGGGCGAGGACCGTTTCGTCGCCGACGCCTCGGTGACCGAGCGGCTGCGCGAGGCGGCGGGACTCTGCGACCTGATCGTCGGCACCGAGGAGGAGTTCCGCATCCTGGGCGGCGAGAGCGACACCGAGGACGCGCTGCGGGCGGTGCGGCGGCTGACGGGCGCGCTGCTGGTCTGCAAGCGCGGGCCGCAGGGGTGCGTGGCGTTCGGCGGCGAGATCGGGGCGGGATTCGCGGACGGCGAGGCGCGGAGCGGCTTCGACATCGAGGTGTTCAACGTGCTGGGCGCCGGCGACGCCTTCATGGCCGGCTTCCTGCGCGGCTGGCTGCGGGATGCGCCGGTTGCCGCCTGCTGCGACTATGCCAACGCCTGCGGCGCTCTGGTGGTCTCGCGCCACGGCTGCGCGCCGGCGATGCCGACCTGGCCGGAGCTGAGCGCCTTCCTGGACGGCGGTCCGCGCCCGCGCCGGCTGCGCGAGGACGCCGAGCTGGAGCAGCTGCACTGGGCGACGACGCGGCGCGGCGCTTTTGGCGAGCTTTGCGTGCTCGCCCTCGACCATCGCAGCCAGTTCGAGGATCTGGCGGCCGAGATCGGCGCCGATCCTGCGCGGATCGAGGCCTTCAAGGTGCTGGGGCTGGACGCGGTGCGGCGCGTGGCCGGCGACGATCCGAATTTCGGCTTGCTGCTCGACGGCCGCTTCGGCCAGCGCGCGCTGGAACTGGCCGCCGACACGCCGTTCTGGATCGCCCGGCCGATCGAAGCGCAGGGCTCGCGGCCGCTGGAATTCGAGGGCGGCGCGGACGTGGCCGCCACCCTGCGCGAATGGCCGCTGGGCCAGGTGGTGAAATGCCTGGTGCAGTATCACCCGGGCGACGAGGCTGAGCTGAAGGCGCGGCAGCTCCGCCAGCTCGCGCGCCTCTTCCACGCGGCTCGCGCCACCCGCCACGAGCTGCTGGTCGAGGTGGTCGCCGGCCGCGCCGGACCGGTGGACGCCACGACCGTCGCCCGCGCCATCGGCGAGATCTACGCGGCCGGCGTGCGTCCCGATTGGTGGAAGCTGGAGCCGCAGGCGGACGCCGCCGCCTGGGCCGCCATCTCGACGACAATCGAGACGCACGATCCGTTGTGTCGCGGCGTGCTGGTGCTGGGCCAGTCGGCGCGGCCGGAGGCGCTGGCCGCCGCGTTCGAGACCGCCGCGAGGTTCGAGATCGTCAAGGGCTTCGCGGTGGGCCGGACGATCTTCGAGGCGCCGGCGCGGGCGTGGCTGGCGGGCGACATCGACGACGCAGCGGCGACCGATCGGCTCGCTGACGGCTTCGGCGCCTTGATCCAGTCATGGCGGGGCGCCAAGTCGCGCGCCAGGAGCCGGACCGCGGCGGAGTAGACATGGCCACGATCCGCCTCACCGCCGCCCAGGCCCTGGTTCGCTACCTCGCGCGCCAGTTCATCGAGATCGATGGCGCCGAGACGCCCTATTTCGCCGGGGTCTGGGCGATCTTCGGCCATGGCAATGTCGCCGGCCTGGGCGAGGCGCTGCACGCGGCGGGCGATGAGCTGCCGACCTTCCGCGCCCACAACGAGCAGGCCATGGCCCACGCCGCCATCGCCTTCGCCAAGGCGATGAAGCGCCGCCGCGCCATGGCCTGCACCTCCTCGATCGGGCCGGGGGCGCTCAACATGGTGACAGCCGCCGGCGTGGCGCACGTCAACCGGTTGCCGGTGCTGTTCATCCCCGGCGACGTCTTCGCCGGCCGCGCGCCCGATCCGGTGCTGCAGCAGGTGGAGGATTTCGCCGACGCCACGATCACCGCCAACGACGCCTTCCGGCCGGTGTCGCGCTATTTCGACCGTATCCAGCGCCCCGAACAGCTGATCGACAGCCTGCCGCGCGCCCTGGCGACGATGCTCGATCCGGCGACCTGCGGCCCGGCCACCCTCGCCTTCTGCCAGGACGTCCAGACCGAGGCGTTCGACTATCCGGCCAGCCTGTTCGAACGCCGCGTGTGGCGCATCCGCCGCCCGCCGCCCGATCCGCGCGAGATCGACGACCTGGCGGCGGCGCTGCGCGAGGCAAAGTCGCCGCTGATCGTCGCCGGCGGCGGGGTGATCTACGCCGGGGCGGAGGCGGCGCTGGCGGCCTTCGCCGAGGCGGCGCGGATCCCGGTGGCGGAGACGCAGGGCGGGCGCGGGGCGCTGGCCTGGGACCATCCGATGGCATTGGGCTCGATCGGCGTGACAGGGACCAGCGCCGCCAACCACGCCGCCGCCGGCGCCGACCTGGTGATCGGGATCGGCACGCGGCTGCAGGACTTTACCACCGGCTCGCGCGCCCTTCTGGCCGGCGGCAAGACGCGCCTCGCCCAGATCAACGTCGGCGCCTTCGACGCGGCCAAGCACGGCGCGCTCTCGGTGGTCGCCGACGCCGGCGCGGCGCTGGAGGCGCTGTCGGCGAAGCTCGGCGGCTACCGGACGCCCGAAGTCTGGTCGCAACAGGCGCGCCGTGACGTCGAGATCTGGAACCGCGACTGGGACGCCGCCACCGCCGCGCCCTCCGACAACGCCCTGCCCTCCGACGCCCAGGTGGTCGGGGCGGTCTGGCGCCGGTCGCGCGAGGACGCCGTCGTGGTCTGCGCCGCCGGCGGCCTGCCGGGCGAGTTGCACAAGCTCTGGCGAGCGAAGCAGCCGGGCGGCTACCACGTCGAATACGGCTTCTCCTGCATGGGCTACGAGATCGCCGGCGGCCTGGGCGTGAAGATGGCCGACCCGGCACGCGACGTGATCGTGATGGTGGGCGACGGCAGCTATCTGATGCTCAATTCCGAGATCGCCACCTCGGTGATGCTGGGGCTGAAGCTGACCCTGGTGGTGCTCGACAACCGTGGCTTCGGCTGCATCAACCGGCTGCAGGCACAGGTCGGCGCGGCGCCGTTCAACAACCTCTTGGCCGATTCGCGTCACGAGACCCTGCCCGCGATCGACTTCGCCGCCCACGCCGCCAGCCTCGGCGCGCTCTCGGAAAGGGTCGACGACATCACCGGGCTCGAGGCCGCCATGGGCCGCGCCGCCGGTGCGGCCCGCACCTATGTGATCGTCATCGACACCGACCCCGAGCCGACCACCGAGGCCGGCGGCGCGTGGTGGGACGTGGCGGTGCCCGAGGTCTCGCACCGCCCGGCGGTGATGGAGGCGCGGGCGGCATACGAAGACCGGCTGAAGGCGCGTAAGGACCCCGCATGAGTATCCGTTTCGGCGTCAGCCCGATCGCCTGGACCAACGACGACATGCCCGAGCTCGGCGGCGACACGGCCATCGAGACCATCCTCGCCGACGCGGCCGAGATCGGCTTCTCCGGCGTCGAACTGGGCGGCAAGTTCCCGCGCGAACCGGCGGCGCTGAAGGCCATGCTGGCGCCCCACCACCTCGACCTCGTCGGCGGCTGGTACTCGACCCATTTGCTGGCGCGCCGGGCCGAAATCGAGATCGCGGCCTTGCAGTCGCATCTCGCCTTGCTCAAGGCCATGAGATCGCCGGTGTTCATCGCCGCCGAGTGCAGCAACGCCATCCACGGCGAGCGCGCCACGCCGCTTAGCGAGACGCCACGTTTGGAGCTGGCGGACTGGCCCGAGTTCGGCGTCCGGCTCGGCGCGCTGGCGACGCACGTCGAGGCGCAGGGCCTGAAGTTCGCCTACCACTTCCACCTCGGCACCGTGGTCGAGCGGCAGATCGACTTGGACCGCTTCATCGAACACACGCCCGCCAATGTCGGCTTCGTGGTCGATACGGGGCACGCGGCGCTGGGTGGGGTCGATGCGGCGGCGCTGATCCGCCGGCATCCCGAGCGCATCGCCCACATCCACACCAAGGACGTCCGCCGGCCGGTGTTCGAGCGGATGCAAGCCGAGGGGCGCAGCTTCCTCGACGGGGTGCTCGCCGGCATGTTCACCGCGCCGGGCGACGGCGACCTCGACTTCGGCCCGGTGATGGCCGCCCTCGCCGCCATCGGCTATGGCGGCTGGATCGTGATAGAGGCCGAGCAGGACCCCAAGCTCGCCGATCCGCGCGACTACAGCCGCCTGGGCCTGGCGAGCCTGAAAGCGGCGGCCGGCGCGGCGGGCCTCAGGACGGAGTGACGGCGATGACCAATCTGCGCGTTCGACCCAAGGCCCCTGACGCCGGCGGCCGGGTGATCGACATCACGCCCGCCAGCGCCGGCTGGCGCTATGTCGGCTTCGAGGTGCGGCGGCTGTTGGCCGGCCAAGGCGCGAGCTTCTCGTTCGCCGACCGCGAGACCTGCGTGGTGGTGGTCACCGGCAAGGCGGACATCGCCGCCGGCGAGGCGCGCTTCGCGGGCGTCGGCGGCCGCGCCACGGTGTTCGACGACGCGGCGCCGGGCGCGGTCTATGCGCCGGCGGGGTTGGAGATCACGGTGACGGCGACCGCCGACGCCGATGTCGCCGTTTGCACGGCGCCGGGCGCGGGGGTCGGCGCGGCGCGGCGGATCGGGGCCGACCACATGTCGCGCGAGGTCCGTGGTGAGGGGACGAACCAGCGCTTCATCCGCAACATCCTGCCCGAGACCGAACCGGCCGAGCGGCTGCTGGTGGTCGAGGCGGTGACGCCGGGCGGCCACTGGTCGAGCTATCCGCCGCACAAGCACGACACCGACTTAGCCCTGGTCGAGACCGCGCTGGAGGAGACCTACTACCACCGCCTCTCGCCGCCGCAGGGCTTCGCCTTCCAGCGCATCTACACCGACGACCGCAGCCTCGACGAAACGGTCTGCGTCGAGGACGGCGACGTGGTGCTGGTGCCGCGTGGCTATCACCCGGTCGGCGCGCCGCATGGCTATAACCTCTATTATCTCAACGTGATGGCCGGCCCCAAACGCCAGTGGATCTTCCACAACGACCCGGCGCACGAGTGGATGCTGGCGGGCAAGTAGGCGCGTGCTCAGCACGAGTGGCGGCCTTTGAGCCTTCTCCCCTTGCGGGAGAAGGTGGCCCGAAGGGCCGGATGAGGGGTCGCACAAACCCATCGGCGCGAAACCCCAACCCGGACAATCTCTTACGGCGGGCGCGACCCCTCATCCGTCGGCTTCGCCGCCACCTTCTCCCGCAAGGGGAGAAGGAGCGCACGAAGCGCGCAGACGGTCCCTGTCCAACCGGCTAAGCTCGCTCCAACGAAACCAAGAACGGGACGGAAACGATGTCGGACAGCTTTGACTTCATCGTGGTCGGCGGCGGGTCCGCCGGCGCGGTGATCGCGGCGCGGCTGAGCGAAGATCCGGCGTGCCGCGTGGCCCTGATAGAGGCTGGGGACCGGCCGCCAGAGCGCGAGCAGATACCGGTCGCCTGCGCCAGCCTGCAGCTGGATCCGGCGACCGACTGGATGTTCACCGCCCATCCCGGCAAGGCCGGGCGCGGGCTGCATGGCAAGCGCATGCCGGCGCCGCGCGGCAAGATGCTCGGCGGCTCGTCGGGCATCAACTACATGGTCTATGTCCGCGGCCATCCCGGCGACTTCGACGGCTGGGCGCAGCGTGGCGCGGCTGGCTGGGGCTATGCCGACGTGCTGCCCTATTTCCGCAAGATCGAGGACTTCAGCGCCTCCAACGAGATCACCACCGACCGCGAGGCGCATGGCGAGGGCGGCCCGATGGGCGTCGGGGTGCGATCGCCGGTGATTCCGGGCTCGCGCGCCTTCGTCGAGGCCGCGGCCAACGCCGGTATTCCGCGCGGCGACTACAACGGCCGAGACCGCGGCGGCCCCGCCGGAGTCGCCTCGCTGGTGCAGACCAACACCCGCAAGGGGAAGCGATCCAGCACCTATCACGCCTTCCTCGAGGGCGAGGCCGAGCGGCGGCCGAACCTGACCATCGTCACCAACGCCCAGGTGACGCGCGTGCTGCTCGAGAGTGAGGGCGGCGGCCTGGCCGCCACGGGGATCGAGCACCGCGACGCGGACGGCGAGACGCGCCAGCTGCGGGCGACGCGCGAGGTGATCCTCAGCGCCGGCGCGGTCGGCTCGCCGCACCTGCTGATGCTGTCCGGCGTCGGACCGCGACGGGAGCTGGAGGCCGCGGGCGTCGCCTGCCGCCACGAGCTGGCCGCGGTCGGCAAACACCTGAAGGATCACATCCAGTGCGCCATGTTCTTCCCCGCGCCGGGGATCGGCGTTCCCACCGCCGAGATCGGCGTCTCACTCGGGCCGGACGCCCTGCGCGCCCCCGCCGGGCCGCTGCCGGCCAACCCCGCCGACGACGCGAAGCTGTCGCCGGAACTGGCCGCGCTCAAGGCCGAGGCCGAGCGGCGCGTGGCGGAATGGGCCGAGACCGGCTCCAGCCTGGTGTCGTCGTCGCTCTATGACGGCATCGCCTTCTATTCGACCGGACTTGGCGATCCGCACAGCCACGACGCCCAGATCGGCTTCATCCCGTGCGGCTACGACGCCGACCTGCTGGGCGTCCGGCTGAGCATCGACCTGGCGACCTATTTCGCCGACGCCGAGGCGAGCCTGGCGGTCGATGCCGAGAGCATCATCTTCCTCGCCAACCCGGTGCTGCCGCACAGCGAAGGCGAGCTGATCCTCGAGAGCGCGGACCCCAGCGTGCCGCCGGCGATCCACATGAACTACTTCGCCGATCCCCACGACCTGAAGGTGATGGTGGCGGTGATGCGGCGGGTGCTGGATATCGCGGACGCCTGGCCAGGGCCGAACAAACCTGGCCCGCTCAACATCCCGCCGCACCTGGCCGCGATGCACGGCCACAAGCCCGGCGCACCGCCCAGCGACGCGCTGCTGGAGAACATGGCGCTGCACTATGCGACCACGGTCTACCACCTGACCTGCACCTGCCGCATCGGCGACGTGGTCGACCCTGCCTTACGCGTCTTCGGGGTGAAGGGCCTGCGCGTCGCCGACGCCAGCATCATGCCCGAGATCGTCAGCGGCAACACCAACGCCGCCTCGATCATGATCGGCGAGAAGGCGGCGGAACTGATCGCGCGCGACCATGGGGTGAAGCTGAACGCGTTTGTCGGCGCGTGATGGCTGGCCCCGCCGCAACGGATCTTCCACAACGAACCGGCGCACGAGCAGATATTGGCGGGGAAGTAGGGCTCGCCGCCCAAGGCCGACGAAAGCGAACTCCCACTTGAGCTTGGTGCTACTGGGCGTTGTCGGCTAGCAATAGCTACGTTAGCAGTAGCTAACTTCCTTGACGGGGACACGTTGGCGTGGCGAACCCTCCTAAACCGAAGGCGCATTGGCTGATAGCGGCGCTTAGCGGGCCACTGCTTCTCAGCAATTGTACGCAAAACACCGGCACGTCGACCGACACGCTCATGGACACCAACCCTAGCGCGGTTTGTGCGTCGGCGGACACAATGAGCGGTATGGCAAACGTCGTTTTGGGTAACCTCGACACGTCCACATACAACCCTCCGCTCAATCCATCCTACAAGAACGAGCTACAGGCGGAGACGAAAGTAACAGTTGACACTGTCGTTCTGGACAGTTTTGACAAAACGACCCGAAAGGTTAGTTGTTCTGGAAAATTGACATTTAATTGGCCGAACGCAATTGTCGCGAAACTCAAGGCGATACAGCCGGCAGTAAATTGGGGGGTCGACACCTCCGAGTCCGATTTCACTGTCCAGCCCGACGCGCATGGCGCGGATTTTGTCTATAGCATGGACAATCAAAGCTTTGGCGCGATGCAAGGGTCGATTCAGGTCATGCTGTCCACCTTGGCCAAGGCGGACGCCGACGCGGTTGCCGCCGCTGCTGCGAATGCCGCAGCTTCCAAGGCGCCGGCGCCTCCATCGCCCGACTCCAACGCCACGCCCGACGAAAGTCAGCAGCAGTCTCAGCCCACGAGCGGTGACGCAAACGGCGCCTCGCCAAACTAAGCGCCATCGGCGATCGCTCGTGTACGTCGAAGGCCGAAGGACGATACCTGGTTCGCACTGGAAACGTCATCGTTCGCGACCGGCGGCGCAGACGAGGGCGCGACGAGCCTGTGGGACGGACGCTAGAGACTGACCGGGCGCCCCGTCCGCACCGATTCCGCCGCTGCTTCCGCCAGCGCCAGGGCGGCGACGCCATCCGCGTAGCCCACCTTCGGCGCGGCCCCGGCCAGCACCTCGGCGAAGTGGGACATCTCCAGGCGGTAGGCGTCGGCGTAGCGGTCGAGGAAGAAGGTCTGGAACGCGTCCTGGGCGGCGCCGGCTTCGGTCCAGGCCGCCAGCGTGGTCAGGGTGACATTGCCGGCGCGGACCATGCCGCGCGAGCCGAACGCCTCGATGCGCTGGTCGTAGCCATAGCCACTGCGGCGGCTGTTGCTGATCAGGCAGAGCTTGCCCGAGGCGCAGCGCAGCAGGGTCTTGGCGGTGTCCACGTCGCCGGCCGCGCCGATGGCCGGATCGACCAGGGCGCTGGCGGCGGCGAACACCGAGACCGGCGCCTCGCCCAGCAGCCAGCGGGCGATGTCGAAGTCGTGGATGGCCATGTCGCGGAAGAGGCCGCCGCTGACCTTGACGTAGGCGATCGGCGGCGGCGCGGGGTCGTGGCTGGTGATGTTGAGCGTCTCCAGCGCGCCGACCGCGCCGGCGTCGAGCTGCGCTTTCAGCGCCTGGAAATTGGGATCGAAGCGGCGGTTGAAGCCGAGCAGCAGGCGCGCGTCCGCCAGCGCCGGGGCGGCGGCGCGGGCGCGGGCCAGGTCGAGATCGATCGGCTTCTCGCAGAAGATCGCCTTGCCGGCCTTCGCGGCGGCGAGGCAGTGGTCCAGATGGGTGTCGGTGGAGCTGGCGACGATGACGCCGGCCACTTCAGTCTCCGCGAGCGCGGCCTCGGCGGTCGCGACCGTGGCGCCGAAGCGGGCGGCCAGCCGAGCGGCGGCGTCGGCCACCGGATCGACGACGTATTTCAGCGCCAGGCCGGGGTGGGCGGCGGCGTTGGCGGCGTGGATCTGGCCGATGCGACCGGCGCCGAAGAGGGCGAGCGCGGGCATCAGACGTCCCCCAGCCGGACAGGCGCGCCGCTGGCGACCGAACGCGCCGCCGCCTCGGCCAGCACCGACGCGCCGACGCTGGCCGCATAGGCGGTGAGCGGCTCGGCCTCGCCCTCCAGCACGTCGGCGAAGTGGTCGAGTTCGGCGCGGTAGGAGGCGGCGAAACGGGCCTGAAAGCCGGGGTAGATCGGCGCGGCCAGGGCGCCGGCCTCGGTCCAGGTTTCCAGGGTCGAAATCCGCTCGTTGCCGGAGAGCACCGCACCCTTGGCGCCATAGGCCTCGGCGCGCTGGTCGTAGCCGTAGCCGCTGCGGCGGGTGTTGCTGATCACGCAGAGCTTGCCCGAGGCGCAGCGCAGCACGATCCGCGCGGTGTCGACGTCGCCGGCCGCGGCGATGGCCGGATCGACCAGGCAGCTCGCCCAGGCGAACAGCTCGACCGGGTCCTCGTCCAGCAGCCAGCGGGCCATGTCGAAGTCGTGGATGCTGAAGTCGCGGAAGAGGCCGCCGCTGGTGGGGATGAAGGCCGGCGGCGGCGCGGCGGGATCGTGGCTGATCAGGTGCAGGCTCTCCAGCGCGCCGATCTCGCCGCCGGCGATGCGGGCCTTCAGCGCGCGGAAATTCGGATCGAAGCGCTTGTTGAAGGCGACGTAGAGCGGCGCTGGCGGGGCGGAAAGCTCGGCGGCGTGGGCGCGCAGGCGGGCGAGGTCGAGGTCCAGCGGCTTCTCGCAGAACACGGCCTTGCCGGCCGCCAATGCGGCGAGGACGACGTCGAGGTGGGTGCTGGTGGAGGTAGCGACGAGCACGGCCTTAATCTCTGGATCGGCCAGCACCGCGTCCTGGCTGGCGACCGCGCAGCCCAGCTCGGCGGCGAGCGCCTCGGCGGTCGGGGCGTGCGGATCGACCACATAGGCGAGGTCGAGGCGCGGATTGGCGGCGGCGTTGCTGCCGTGCACCTGGCCCATGCGTCCGGCGCCCAGCAGGGCGACTTTCGGTGCGTTCCCCATCCCACTCACCTCGAACCGTCCCGCCACCGCCGCGCCACGGCGTTTCTGCTAGAACCTTCCGGCGGCCGGCCGCAAGGTGGCCGGGTCGCGAAATCCGCGGGGAGGCGCCGATGTACAAGGTCGGGCAGGAAGAGATCGACGCCGTCAGTCGGGTGATCCGCTCCGGCGAGCTGTTCCGCTACGGGGTCGGCCACGAGTGCGACCGCTTCGAGCAGCGCTACGCGGCGTGGCTGGGGGTGAAGCACTTCGCCCTCGCCGCCAGCGGCAGCCAGGCGCTGGCCGCCGCCATGACCGCCGTCGGCCTCGGCCCTGGCGACGAGGTGATCATCCCGGCCCACACCTACATGGCCACCGCCACCTCGGTGCTGACCGCCGGCGCGATCCCGCTGATCGTCGACATCGACGAGACCGTCACCATCGACCCGAAGGCGATCGAGGCCGCGATCGGGCCGCGCACGCGGGCCGTGGTCGCCGTGCATATGTGGGGCGCGGCCTGCGACATGGAGGCGATCATGGACATCGCGCGGCGCCGCGACCTGATCGTGATCGAGGACGCCTGCCAGGGCGTCGGCGGCGGCTACAAGGGCAAGAAGTTCGGCGCGGTGGGGCACGTCGGCGCCTTCAGCTTCAACTATTTCAAGAACATGACCTGCGGCGAAGGCGGCGGCGTGGCGGTCAACGACGACGTGCTGGCCGAGCGCGTCCGCTGCGCCATCGACCCGTGCCACTTCTACTGGCAGGGGCGCAACGACGCGGCAAAGCCGTTCAGCGGCAACGGCGCGCGCGCCTCCGAGCTGATGGGGGCGATGCTGAACGTGCAGCTGGACCGCATCGACGCCATGGTGGGCGCCATGCGGGCCGAGAAGCGGCAGATCCTCGATGCGACCCGCCACCTCGGCAACCTCGGCCTCAAGGCCACGCCGATGAACAGCCCGGACCACGACTGCGCCACCCAGGTGATGTATTCGTTCCCGTCGGCCGAGAGCGCCCGGCGCTTCGCCGAGCTCGTGCCCAGCGTCGTGGTCGGCAAGACCGGGCGGCACACCTACACCGAGTGGGACCAGGTGCTGATGGGCGCGGGCGCCGGCCATCCGGCGATGAACCCGTTCAACATGCCGGCCAACGCCGAATGCCGGAAGACCTACTCCAAGGACATGTGCGCCCGCTCGCTGGAGATCCTGGACCGCACGGTGATGGTCGCCACCCACCCGGACCACACGGCCGCCGAGATCGCCGACATCATCCACAACATCGACGCCGGGGCGCGGGTGGCGCTGGGCGGGGCGACGCTGGAAGAGGCGCAGCTGCGCGCGGTGGGCGGCGTCGATGCGCAGAAGTTCGACCTGAAGCTGGACGCGTGAGCGGACGGCGGCGGGGCGCCTCGACGGCGCGTGCGCGGGCTGGCGGCCTCCGTCAGAGTCGTCCGGCGCCGGCCGAGGCCGTGGCGTGCAGGAACGGCGTCTGGGTGACGGGCGACGTGCTGGAGACCAGGACCGTCTTCGCCGCGTCCGCAGGGGCGAAGGCCGCGGCATTCTGGGCGAAGGCGAGCGCCTTGGGGTCGATCAGTGTCCCGCCGTGGCCGTCGCTGAGCACCGGGTAGGCGCCGGCGATGCCGCCCGCGATGTTGAAGGTGTAGGTCTCGCCGCCATCGGTGAGCACCAGGCTCGAGCCGCTCACCGTGGCCGATGCGCCGGAGACGAAGGCGATGCTGGTCAGGTCGATGTCTTCGTTGGCGCCGTTGAAGTTGGAGATGACGTTGGCGAAGGTCCCGCCCGCCTTCGGCGCGTCGGCCGCATCGATTTGCAGCACCGCCGAGCCGCTGGATGGCGCCGCGAACACCACGCCGCCGGTTCCGAGCGCGGCCTTCGCCGCCAGGTCGATCGTCCCGCCGCTGATCACCGCCAGGCCGGCGAACTTCAGACCGTCGCCGCTGAGCACCAAGGTTCCGGTCCCGCTCTCGACGATCGCGCCCGAGCCCGAGAGCGTCCCGTCCAGCGTTCCCACGCCGTCGAAACGCGCCTCGCCGTCGTCGATCAGCCGGCCGCCCGAGATCAGGGTCAGGTCGCCCGCCGTCCCACCGGCGTAGATCGCCTCGGCGCCGCCGCTGGACACCACCCCGTGGTCGTCGAGGCCGCCCGAATAGACATCCTCCGCGCCGCCGCTCAGCACCGTGGTGTCGCCGGCGACCCCGCCCGACGAGATGAGTTCGTAGCCGCCGCTGCTCACGACGGTCCCCTTGGCCGTCCCCGAGCCCAGCACATAAAGCACCCCGCCGCTGGCCGCCGTCGCGCCAACGGCGCTGCCGCCCGACGAGATGATTTCCCGGCCGCCGCTGAGCGCGGTCCCGCTCGCGACGCCGCCAGAGTAGACGTGCCCCGCGCCGCCGCTCAGCACCGTGGTCCCGTTCGCGACCCCGCCCGAGGAGACGAGTTCGCCGCCGCCGGCGCTCACCTGCGTCCCCGTGGTCGTCCCCGAGGCCAGCACATAGAGCACCCCGCCGCTCGACACCGTCGCATCGACGGCGCCGCCGCCCGATGAGACGGCCTCGTGGCCGCCGGCGCGCACCACGTCGCCGGTGGTCGTGCCCAGCACGTCGACCTTGCCGCCGCTCGATACGGTCGCGTCCACGGAGCCGCCGCCCCCCAAGACCGCCGCGCCGCCGCCGCTCGACACCGTGGTCCCGCTCGCGACACCGCCCGCGTCGACGTATTCCGCCCCCGCGCTCGACACCGTGGCGCCGCCGGCGACACCCCCCGACGAGACGAAGAGCTTCCCGCCGCTCTCTACGACGTCGCCGGAGGTGACGCCTCCGGAGAAGACGTACTCCACGCTGGCTTCGAGATCGGTCGCCGTGGCCGAGCCGAGGACGTCAATGATGGCGTCGCCGACCACCATCGTGCCGGTGGCGCTCGCGCCGGCGTCGATCTGGATCGTGCGGAGGTAGCCCAAGGCCGTGACGCCGCTGGCGACGCCGCCGGAGAGGATTTCCAGCGAGGCCGAGAGGTTCGTGATCGGGTCGCCGACCGTCACGCCGCTGACGGCGCCGGCGACGAAGGTGGCGCCGGTCAGCCATCCTGGCCCCGCCAAGGATCCGCCCGCGGCCACCGTGGTATCGTAGACTTGCGCCAAGGCCGCCACGCTGACCGTCGCACCGTCCGCCACCGTGGCGCCGCTCAGGCCGGCGTAGCCGCCGCTCGAGATCGTCACGCCGCCCAGCACGGTCGTGGCCGTCACCGCGCCCGCCAGCTGGGTGTAGTCGTTCGTCACATCTTCGCCAAAGGTGACCCCCCCGCCGCTCTGGATCGTCTCGTGGGTCGCGGTTCCGCCGGACTCCAACACCAGCGAGGCGGCGCTCTGAACCGTATCACCCGTGGCGGAACCGTAGACGAGTTCGATAGCGTCGGCCTGAATGACCATATCGGCGCCCGCCCCGCCGCTGGATATGTAGCCATACTGAAGAGTGAGGCCGCTGGCGGAGCCCCCCGAAGAGACCTGGAGATCCTCGGCGGTTCCCGGTCCCCGCACGACGCCGCCGCTCGACACCGCCAGGGTTCCAGCCACGGTCCCGGCCACGCTCAGGGTGACGCCGCTCAGCACCTGAGCATAGTTCACGTCGATCGTGCCGCCGCTCGACACCGTGACCCCGTTCAGCACGCGGGTGCTCGTCCCGGAGCCGGCGACGAGATTGCTCGTCAGGGCGCCGTTGAACTGGAACGTTCCGCCGCTCAGGACCGTCTCGTCGCTGGCGGTTCCGTTCAGGACCAGGAGGCCGCCGCTCTGGACGACATCGCCGGACGCCGAGCCCTCGTCATCTTCTTCGGCGCCGCTCCCGACGATCGTGCCGGCGGCCGAGCCGTAGTTGTAGAGAACGGAGTCATCCTGGAGCAGCGTGCCCGCGGCCGTTCCTCCGGGGTCGACGACCAATTCGCTGCGGGGGTATGAGGCCCCAGCGTCAACGGTCACGCCGCTGGCGGTCCCGCCGGACGCGATCGTCAGGTTATAGAGATCGGCCACCCCGCTGACGGCGCCGAAGACCGTGGTGTTGTCGAGGGTCCCCGGCCCCAGCACCACGCCGCCCTTGGCCACGGTCTCGACCAATTCGATCGCGCCCGCCGCCAGGCTCACCGTCGCGCCGCTGGCGATGGTGGCGTCATCGATATTCAGGTAGCCGCCGCTCGAGACCGTCACGCCGCTCAGCGCCGTCGTGCTGGTCGCGGACTCGGTCAAGGTGATGTTGCTTGTCAGCTCGCCGACGATATCGAACGTCCCGCCGCTCTGGACGCTCGCGCCGCTGGCGGTCCCGGTATCCAGTTCCAGCGTCCCGCCGCTCTCGACGGTCGTATTGCTCACGGTCCCGCCGACGAGGAAGAGCGTGCCACTGAGCGCGACGGTGAAGTCGGAGGCGACGCCGCCATGGTAGACGTCGATGTCGCCGACATCTTCGACCACCGCGCCGGCGGCCGAGCCGTAGATTTCGAGATGGCCGGCGTTCCCGACCGTTGTTCCGGCCGCGCTCGCCCCGAGGCTTACCTTGAGCGTGCCGAAGTCGTCGACCGTGACGTCGCTGGCGGTTCCGCCCGACAGGAGGTTGACGACGTAGCCCTCGCCGGAGGGGTTGGTGATCGTGAGCCCGCTCAGCGCGCCGGCGACCGCGCCCTGCTCCAGATATCCCGCCCCTTGCACCACCCCGCCGCTGGACACCGTCAAGCCGATGCCGACGGCGCCGGACGACAGTGTCGCTGAACCGCCGCTGAGGATGGTGCTGTTGTCGACATCGCCGCCGGAGAGCACGACGAGCGGGTCGCCGCTCGAGATGGTGAAGCCGTGGCTGGTGACGCCGGAGGAAACGGTGATGGTCATGGGTCGCGTCCTTCGCGGGATTTGGCGCTGGCGCCGGGATCTCGACTCGGTTGGGCGCGGTCGGTCTCAGCCGTCCCCACCACCATCCTAAACCGGACCGCGAGCCGGACTCAATCGTTCGGAGCGTCCGTTCGTCATAACTCGGCACGGGCCGTGCCGGAACATTGCTGACCTTACGCCCTGGCCCCGCGCCTTGATCGCGCTATGACCAGCTTCGCGATGTGGCGGCGTGCGCGCGCATTTCTGACCGACCAGCCCTTCTATTGGCGCGAGGCGGCGCTATGCGCGCCGGCGATGCCGCTGCTCTTGCTGGCGGGGGTGGGGACGAACCGGCTCGCCTATGCGGCGGTGGCGACCGGGGCGGCCTTCAGCGTCGGGTTCGGGGCGGCGCGGGACCTGCGTGGGCGACGCTGGGGGGCGATGATCGCGGCGAGCGCCGGGATCACCCTGGCGGCCTTCGCCGGCTGCGTGGCGGGCCAGTGGCTGCCGGCGCTGATCGGGCTTGCAGCCCTCGCGGCCATGGCCTGCGCGGTGCTGGCGCTGGTGGACGAGGATCTGTGGTGGATCTCGCTGCAGATCGTGATCGCGCTGCTGGTCGGCGGCTTCTATCCGGGGCCGCCGCACGCGGCGCTGCTACGGGCCGGCGCGGTGCTGGGCGGCGGGGCGATCCAGATCGCGGTGGTGGTGGTGCTGGCGCGGCTGGCGCCCCACGCCGCCCAGCGCCTGCCCGCCAAGCCGCCGCCAACCGACACCCCGCGCTCGCTCTACGTCTCGCATGCGCTGCGGGCCGGGATCTGCGTCGGCGCCTCGCTGTGGGTCGCGCATCGCTTCGGCCTCGCCAACGGCTACTGGGCGCCGATGACGGCGATGCTGGTGCTGAAGCCGGGCCTGAGCGAGACCAACACCCGCGGCCTGGCGCGGATCACCGGCACCATCGTCGGCGGCGCGGCGGCGACGCTGTTCGCGCTGGCGGTGGGCTATGGCTGGCCCTGGCTGATCCTCGGCGTCGGAGTCTGCGCCGCCGCGGCCTTCGCCCTGCAGAAGGCCCACTACGGGATCCTGACCAGCGCCATCACCGCGACCATGGTGCTGCTCATCTCGCTGGCGACCGCCCACGACGCGCTGCGCAACGCCGAGCACCGGCTGATCGCCACCCTGCTCGGCGGGGCGATGGCGCTGATCGCCGCGCGCATCCTGCCGCACCATGCACGGGCGATCGGCCCCAGCGTCGACCGCGTCGGCGAGGCGGCGGCGGGCGGCTGACGCCGCGCGGCCGGTTCAGTGGATTCACGATGTCAATGACCGGGTCGAAGCGGGTTTTCGGGGCCGCGCTCAAGGTGAGATACTTATGGTAATAATCACCGTCAAGGGCAAAGTCAGCGCCGCCAGGCCACGCCCAGGCGGATCATCCGCGGCGCGGCGTAGGTGACGACGCCGGTGGCGCTGCGGCCGGTCTGCAGGTCGGCGCCCAGGACGTTGTCGGCGGCGACATAGGCGTGGAGCTGGGCGCCCAGCCGCCATTCGGCGCGGGCGTCGACGCCGGCGCCGCCGTCGATCTTGCGGGTGTTCTGGTCGTCGTCGAAGGTCGAGCTCTGGTAGCGCAGCTGGCCGATCAGGGTGAGACGGGCGAGCCCGGTCCAGACGGCGCTGGCGGTGACCACCGCCTCGGGGGTCTGCGCCGGCCGCAGGCCGGTGAGCTGCGGGGCCTGGTCGCCGCCGTCGACCCGGGCATGGCTGTAGGTCGCGGCGCCGCGCAGGTCGAAGCCGCCCGAGAGCCGGGCGTCGGCGTCGGCCTCGACGCCGTAGGCGTTCACCGCGCCGGCGTTTTCCCGTTCGAACAGGGTGCCGCCGGCCGGCACGAAGCCCGCCAGCGGGAACGATCCCGGCCCCTGGCCAATGGTGACGTTGGTCACCGCGTCGGCGAGCCGGTTGTAGAATAGGTCCGCGTCCCAGGTCAGCGTCCCCTGGCCGCCGAAGCCGGCCTCGGCGCCGTAGAGCCGCTCTGGCGAGAGCTCGGCGTTGGCTTCGGTGACGTCGTTGCCGACGCGATAGGGGCGATGCAGCTCGTTCAGGGTCACCGGCCGAAAGCCGGCGTAGGCGGCGGCGCGAAGGTAGAAGGCCGGCGAAATATCGCGGCGCAGGCCGAGGCGGCCGGTGGGCACGGCGCCGCCGCGGTTCGGCGGGCGCTGAACGATCGGGTTCGACCCTGTCTGCACCAGGCTGGAATCATAGTTCTCCCAGCCGTCGAGCCGCGCGCCGCCGGTTACGAGCCAGGCGCCCAGGGTGCGGCTGGCCTCGGCATAGGCGCCGGCGATCCACTGGCCGCCGCCGCCGACCCGCTCGCCGCTCGCCACGCCCTGGTTGTAGAGATCGTCGCGGCTCTGGCCGTCGAAGTCGCGGGCGTCGACGCCCAGCTCCCAGCTGTAATCGGCCTCGCTGCGGCGGACGGCGGCATTGGCGCCGAGCCCGAGCGCCGGGGTGGCGAATTCGTCGTCGGCGAGGGTGGCGCTCGCCCGGCTCAACGACACCGAGGCGGAGGAATTGACCAGGTTGGAGCCGGTCAGCCAGCCCTGCACCCGCCAGCCGAGGTCGCCGGCGTCCGGTTGCCTGACCAGGCTGACGCTGGCCTGGGCGCCAGTCTCGTTGGAGCCGGCGTAGAGCGTGCCGGCGCCGCGATCCTCCTGGTAGGTCGCCAGCCGCTGCGACAGCACCGCACCGCCGACGTCGGTCTCCCAGCGCTCGCCGACGCTCCAGTCGCTTAAGGACAGCGGCCGGTCGACGGCGCCGCGGCCCTGGATCACCGGGATCCAGCCGTCGCTGCGCTCGCCGGAAGCGTCGAGAAAGACCCGCGAGCCGGCCTCGTCCAGCTCGGCGATCCCGGCGGCTCGGGCATAGCCGAGATCGCCGCCCTCGACATCCGTCGCGACGCCGCCGTCGATGGCGTCCAGCTGCTGCAGCGCCACCACGCCGGTCAGCGCCCCGGCGCCATAGGGCCCGGCGCCGGCGCCGCGCACCACGGTGGCGGCCGAGATCGCCTCAGGCGGCAGGCCGGTCCAGATCACCCAGCCGCCGAACGGATCGTTCTGCGGCACGCCGTCCAGCGTCACCAGCGCCCGGCTGGCGCCGGAGCCGGCGACGCCGCGCAGCGACACGCCTTGAGTGGTCGGATTGGCGCCGAGGCTGGAGATGCGGCGGTAGAGCGAGAAGCCGGGAACCGAATCCAGCGCGTCGTCGAGGCGGTCGCTGACCGTCAGGATCGGCGTGGCCACGGCGACGATGGAGAACGCCGGGTCGCCGGCGGCGGGCGGCAGCTGCGCGGTCTGGACCACGACGGGCGCCACCGTCGCCGGCTGGTCGATCGGCATTCGCCCCGTCCCCCGGCCGCGCCGCGTTCAGCCGTCGCCGTGCGCCGCCAGCATCTGTTCCTCGAACGCCTCGTCGCTCACCGCATTGCGGGCGATGATCAGGGTGCAGCCGATGTAGTCGCAGATGTAGGCGCCCGACGGCCCCGACCACCAGCGCTCCAGCATGTTGCGCTTCTGGTGGCCGACGACCACCAGGTCGGCGCCGACCTCGCGGACCAAGGCCCCGATGGCCTTGGCCGGATCGCCCACCGCCAGCCGGCCAACCGGTTTCAGGCCCAGCCGCGTCAGCCGGTCGATGCCGCGCTCCAGCACCTCGCGATAGTGGTCCGTGTGGCTCGCCATCGCGCCGGCCTGGACGCCCTCGGCCATCTGCACGCCGGCCGAATCGGGCGCCACCGACAGCAGAAACACCGCCGCGCCGCACTGTTTGGCGAGGATCGCGCCTTCCCGCAGCGCAATGGCGCCCTCCAGACTGCCGTCATAGGCAAGCAGGATTTTCTCGTACATGGCGGGCCCCGTTTCGCATCGACCATGAGGCCATCACACAGCGAGGCGATTGGCGACTCGAATCTCCGCTCCCTCTTGCGGGGAGGGGCGTTAAGCAGCCATCGCTGCGGCCAACGACCGGGTATCCGACGCGAAGATCAGCTGGGCTCGGTCCGAACCGATGCGGGCGAGGCCTCGCAGGCCGTTCGCCTTCAGCGCTTCGACATCGATCAGCGACGGGTCGGCGAGGGCCACCAGCAGGCGGTTGGCGGCGCCCTCGACTTCGCGGACGTTCGCGCCGCCGCCGAGAGCCGCCAGGATCGTGTGGGCCAAGGTGGCGTCGGCTGGCGTCGTGGCGGCGGACGGCTTCGCGTCGATCACTGGCTTCGGGGCCGGGGCGCCGAGGGCGTCGCGGATCTCGCGGGCCACCTCGTCGGCGATTGGGCCCAGCACCACCTGCAGGTCGCGGGGCGAGGGGCGGACGAGGCCGCGGGCGCCCAGCGCCTTCAGCGCCGGCTCGTTGACGGCCGACTGGTCGGCGACCACCAGCCTGAGTCGGGTGGTGCAGG
>Ga0302314_10006387_pt1 | contig 21352 bp, 20 predicted proteins | sample III_Palsa_N2_3_FD_200533 | JGI IMG/M metagenome (GOLD analysis project Ga0302314, IMG submission 200533) | Peat permafrost microbial communities from Stordalen Mire near Abisko, Sweden - III_Palsa_N2_3 | ecosystem: Environmental > Terrestrial > Soil > Palsa > Peat permafrost | place: Sweden...
CACACCGCGCGGCATGATCACCCGTCGTTCCGCATTGGCCGCCGCCGCGGCCTCCTCCCTCGTGGCCGCGTCCGCCCACGCCGCCACCGAGAGTTTTCCCTCGTTCCTCGCCGGTGTCCGGCGGGAAGCGCGCAGCCACGGCATTTCCGATGCCGTGCTGGACCGCGCCTTCGCCGGGATCAAGGTGAACCAGCGGGTTATCGACCTCGACCACCACCAGCCCGAGTTCACCTTCACCTGGGCGCAATACCGCAGCCGCATCGTCTCGGATGCCCGCGTCGCCAAGGGCAAGGCGATGTATGGCCGCCACCGCGACCTGCTGGACCGCGTCGCCGCGCAATACGGCGTGCCGGCCGGGATCATCGTCGGCATCTGGGGGCTGGAGTCGAACTACGGCGAGTCGACCGGCGGCTTCAACGTCATCGAGGCGCTGGCGACGCTCTCCTGGGAGGGCCGCCGCGCCGCGTTCTTCCGCTCGGAACTGATGGACGCGCTGCGCATCCTGCAAAGCGGCGACATCACCGCGCCCCAGATGACCGGCAGTTACGCCGGGGCAATGGGGCAGACCCAGTTCATGCCCGACAGCTTCCTCAAATACGCGGTCGACTACAGCGGCACCGGCCGGCGCGACATCTGGAACGATTTCGGCTGCGTGTTCGCCTCCACCGCCAACTACCTGGCGCGCGAAGGCTGGCAGCGTGGCCTGCCCTGGGGCGAGATCGTCCGCCTGCCTGCCGGCTTCGACCCGTCATTGACCGGGCGCGAGCACAGGCGACCGCTCGGCGAGTGGCTGCGCCTGGGCGTCTCGCCGGTCGGATCGACCGTGGTGCCGATACCGACACCGGCGGCGGTGATCCTGCCGGACGGGGCAGGGGGGGAGGCGTTCCTCGCCTACCACCCGAACTTCCAGGCGATCCGGCGCTACAACCCGTCGGATTTCTACTGCATTTCCGTGGGTTTGCTCGGCGATCTGGTGACGGCTTGAGGCGCGCGCTGGCGGTCGCCGCGGCGCTGCTGGCGCTCGCCGGCTGCAACCTGCTGCGGCCGCACCGGCCGGCGCCCGCGCCGTCGGTGCATTACGTCGTCGGCCAGCCCTATCAGGCCGATGGCGTGTGGCAGTATCCGCGCCCGCAATTCGACCTCGACGAGACCGGCCTCGCGGTTCCGACCACGCGCAATTCCGGGCTGACGGCGGACGGCGAGGTGGCGGACCCGACGGCGATGGCCGCGGCGCACCCGAGCCTGCCGTTGCCGGCGATCGCCCGCGTCACCAACCTCGATACCGGCCTGCAGGTGCTGGTGCGGGTGAACGACCGCGGCCCGGCGCAGCGCGGCCGTGCCATCGCGCTGACGCCGCGGGCCATCGCGTTGCTCGGCGGCGCCGGCCAGCCGGCGCTGCGCGTGCGCGTGCAGGTGCTGGGGGAGGAAAGCCGCCAACTCGCCGGCCAGTACGGCGGCGCGGAGGCGGCGCCGCTGGCGATGGCGGCGGCGCCCACCGCCGATGTGAAAAGCGAATCGCTGGCGCCGCCGCCCGGGGCACAGCAGGCGGCGGTGCGCGCGCTCGCCACCGGCCCGCAACCGCAGGCGGCGGCACCGGTCGCCACCGGCGCCCCGATCCCGCTGCGCCTGCCCGAGCAGGTCTGGCGGGTGTCGCCGCATCCGGGCGGCCTGTTCATCGAACTGGGAACGTTCAGCCGGCCCGAATATGCGCTGCTGCTGGCACAGCGCATGGCGGCCCTCGGCGCCCAGGCCACCACCGACTACGACGCCCCGCGCGACCGCGCGTTCCGCGTCCGCATCGGCCCGCTGCCCAACGCCGCCGCGGCCGACGCGGTGCTGACGCGCTGCCTGCAAGCCGGCATCGCTGATGCGAGGATTTTGGCGGAATAGCGGCTGCTATCGCTCCCGCACGAAATGCACCCGGTCGAATCCCGCCCGGAACCGCGTGACGTCCGCTGCCACCGCCTCCGGCGCCTCGTTGCCGGTCAGGCCGCGGGCGATCAGCCGCCCGAGCTCCGGCATATGCTCCGGCCCCATGCCCCAGCGCACGATCTCCGGCGTGCCGAGGCGCAGGCCGTTAACGTCGCCCGGCACGTCCTCGATCGGCAGGCCGATGCCGCAGGCCAGCAGATTGGCGCGGCGCAGCCGTTGCGAGGCCACTTGCCCGCCGCCGAATGGCGCCGCCCGCAGTGCCAACTGGTGCGACTGGGTGAAGCCGGAGGCCGTGGCGAACACCGGCAGCCCGGCCTCGGCCAATGCCGCCGCCAATGCCTGCGCGGTCGCCACCATCCTGGCCGCGTAGTCGCGCCCGAGCGCCAGCCAGTCGAGCAGCGTGATCGCCAGCGCCGCCGTCTTGCCGGCGTCGAAGTTGGCGGTCATCCCGGGATAGGCGATCGCGTCCAGCCGCTCCGCCAGCGCCGCGTCGTCGGTCAGGATCAGGCCGGAGGGCGGGCCGCCGAGGCTCTTGTAGGTGCTCATGGTCATTACGTGCGCGCCCTCGGCCAGCGGCTGCTGCCACGCCCTGCCAGCGATCGGGCCGGAGAGGTGGGCCGCGTCGAACATCACCAACGCACCCACCTCGTCGGCGATGGCGCGGATCTCCCGCACCGGATGCGGCGTCAGGTTCAGGCTGCCGCCGATGGTGATCAGCCTGGGTTGCACCTGTTTCGCCAGCAGGTGCAACCCATCAAGATCGACCGTATAGCGCGCCGCATCGACCGGCGCGTGGTGGGTGATCACGCCATAGAGCCCGGCCGCGCCGGCGCCGTGATGCGTCACGTGGCCGCCGATCGCCGGCGGTGGCGCGATGATCGCATCGCCCGGCTTGCAGGTCGCCATGAACACATACAGGTTCGCCAGCGCCCCGGAGCCGACCCGCACCTCCGCGAATCGTGCGCCGAAAACCTCGGCCGCGAGTTCGGCGGCGATCACCTCGATCCGCTCGATCGCCTCCAGCCCCATCTCGTATTTGTCGCCCGGATAGCCGAGCGAGGGGCGGGTGCCGAGCCCGGCCGCCAGCGCCGCCTCGGCGCGTGGGTTCATCACGTTGGTCGCCGGGTTCAGATTGACGCATTTCTTCTCGTGGATTGCCCGGTTCTCGGCGATCAGCCGGGCAATCTCGCGCTCGGTCGCGTCCGGCGTGGCGGCGGCGGCTTCGGCGGCGACCGACTGGACGAAATCCTCGCTCGCCGCCGGCACCCAGGGGCGGCGCTGCAGCATCGGCATTCCCGGCTCCTGTTCCTGCTCTCGCACTCGTGCCCGTATCCGCGCGCCGCGACAATCCATGGCCGCGTCGCCATGATTGCGGCGCGCCGGGCGGGGGAATAGAACCCGGCGCATGCAACCGAACTCCCCGGCAGACCCGACGTGCTGAGCCGCCGCGTCCTCCTGGCCTCCACCGCCGCCCTGCTGGCCGGGTCGGCCCATGCCGCGCAGATCGTGAAGAAACCCGCCGCCAGGCTCGCCGCGCCCAAGCCGCTTCCCGGCGAGGCCCCGGCGTCGGGCACGCCCGCCAACACGCCGATCGGCCCGCTCGACACGGCGGCGCGCTGGGCCATCATCGTGGACTACAACACCGGCGCCACGCTGCTCGACAAGGACGCGGACGTGCCGATGCCGCCGTCCTCGATGACCAAGCTCATGACCGCATACATCGTCTACGGCCTGCTCAAGGCCGGACGGCTCAAGTTCGACCAGGAACTGCCTGTCAGCGAGGAAGCTTGGCGCACCGGCGGGTCGAAGATGTTCGTGCAGATCGGCACGCAGGTGAAGGTCGAGGACCTGGTCCGCGGCATGATCGTGCAATCGGGCAACGACGCCTGCATCGTGCTCGCCGAGGCGATCTCCGGCTCGGAGGAAGCGTTCGTCGAGGTGATGAACCAGAAGGCCAAGGAACTGGGGCTGACCAACACCATGTTCGTCAACTCCACCGGCCTGCCCGACCCGGAGCACCGGTTGGACCGGGAAGACCGCATGTCGGTGCGCGACATCGCCACACTGGCGCGCCGGATCATCCAGGATTTTCCCGAGTACTACAAATACGACTCGGAAAAGTCGTTCAAGTACAACAACATCGACCAGGAAAATCGCAACCCGCTGGTGCAGAAGGGCCTCGCCGACGGGCTGAAGACCGGACACACCGACGATGGCGGCTACGGGCTGGTGGCGAGTTCTCTCCGCGGCGGCCGGCGCATCATCCTGGTGGTCAACGGCCTCAGCTCGATGCACCAGCGCGCCGAGGAGGGCGAACGGCTGCTGGAATGGGCGTTCCGCGAGTTCGAGGACGTCACGCTGTTCACCGCCGGCGACACGGTGGAGCAGGCGCCGGTGTGGCTCGGCGCCGAGCCGACGGTGCCGCTGGTCGGCGGGCGGGAGTTGCAGGTCAGCATGCCGCGCAACTGGCGCAGCAAGGCCCGCATCGCCATCGAGTACGACAGCCCGATCCAGGCGCCGGTGGTGCGCGGCACCACGCTCGGCAAGCTGACGGTGAGCGGCGAGGGGGTGCCGGACATGAGCATCCCGCTGCTCGCCGGCGCCGACGTGCCGCGGCTCGGCCTGCCCGGCCGGGCGCTGGCGGTGCTCTCACACTACGTCACCGGCGGGTAGCCTCGCGCAGGCGTTGCTGGCCGGCACCGCTGCGGCATGCTTCAGTGCGCCCGGCTTCGTCGCCCGGGGATCGCGCCATGCCGATGCCGCGGCTCACACACGGCGTTCTCGTGCTCCTGCTGCTGTTCGTCCCGGCGGCGCTGGGCCGGGCGGCGCTGCCGGATGCGAACGCGCCACCGGCGCCGGGCTCGCTGACCGGGCAGCTTCTCGTCGCCGCGCCGGAACTGGACGATCCCTCGTTCGCCCACACCGTCATCTTGCTGGTGCGCCAGGACGCGCACGGCGCCCTCGGGATCATCGTCAACCGGCCACTCGGGGACCGGCCCTGGGCGGGTCTGATGGCCGGGATCGGCCAGGACGCCACCGGGCTGGACGGCAGCGTGCGCATCTTTTCGGGCGGCCCGATGGAGCCCGGGAACGGCTTCGTCCTGCACAGCGCCGAGTACCGCCGCGGCGCGACGCTGGCCATCGACGGCAAGGTGGCGATGACCTCCAGCGTCGAGGTGCTCAGCGACATCGCCCATCATGCCGGCCCGCAGCAGAGCCTGGTGGCGTTTGGCTATGCCGGCTGGGGTCCGGGGCAACTGGAGCACGAACTCGGCTTGCACGCCTGGTTCACCATCCCCGACGATCCGAAGCTCATCTTCGACGACGACCGCGGCAAGGTCTGGGATGACGCCATTGCTCGGCGCACCATCCCGCTCTGAGCCGTTGCCGCCTCAGTCGCCGGCTCCTAGAAGCGGCAGATGCCCACGCCCTCCATCGCCGCGCCCGCCCGCTTCATCACGCTGGAAGGCGGCGAGGGTGCCGGCAAATCGACGCAGACGAAGGTGCTGGCCGAGGCGCTGCGGGCGCGGGGGCTTTCCGTCCTGTTGACGCGCGAACCCGGCGGCCCGCCGGGGGCGGAGGTGCTGCGCGGGTTGCTGCTGTCCGGCGAGGTGGACTGGTCGCTGCCCGCCGAAACGCTGCTGCACTTCGCCGCCCGCGCCGAGCATGTCGAGCGGACGATCCGGCCGGCGCTGGCCGCCGGCACCTGGGTGGTGTGCGACCGGTTCTTCGACTCGACGATGGTCTATCAGGGACATGCGCTTGGCGGCGACCGGGCAGCGATTGCCACACTCTCCGGCCTGCTCGGGCTGCGGCCCGACCTGACGATCGTGCTGGATGTGGACGTGCCGACCGCGATGGCCCGGCTGCACGCGCGCGGTGCCGTGGCGGATCGCTATGAGCGGCTGGGGGCGGCGTTTTTCCAGCGCGTGCGCGAGGGGTTTCTCGCCGTCGCAGCGGCGGAGCCGATGCGCTGCATCATTGTCGGCGCGGGCGAGGACGCAATGAGCGTGTCCGCACGGGTCACGCAGGCCGTCGAAGACCGCCTGCTGCCCCGGCACGAGGCCGGAGCCGCAGCGCGGTCTTAAGCGTCAGGCTGTAATGGCGCTAGCAGTGATGCCAGAAGCCGCAGCCCCTGTGGCCGTCCTCGACGATGCAGCCCGACAGCGATGCCGCCATCAGAACCAGGCCGATGACAGCAAGAAACCGACGAACAGAGTGTGTCATGATACTCCCCTTGACAGGCATTCCGCGAAAATGGCCGATGTGCGCCACCTGCATAACGGTGGTGCCGGTGCATGGCGACTTCATGGTATCCCATGGCAACTTCGTGGCGCACCTAATCACACACGCGCGAGTGGCGAATTTTCCGATACGCGCGGCGACCGTCCGGGCGCCCGGGACCTCGGGTTCAAATGGACGGGTTGGTCGACTTGTTGCGACGCAGGACCGCGAAGCCGAAGCAGGCGGCGGCCAGCACGGCCATCGAGGCCGGCTCCGGAACCGCAATCGGCACCGGCTTGTTTTCGATGGCGTCGTCGGAGATCGCCGAGACCGAACCAGCGTCGGTCAGCGTGTTGGTGATGTTCAACTCCGCGAAGCCGGGCTTGAAGGTCAGCATGTCGGGGCCCGTGCCCACGGCGTCGACCTTCGACCAGTCGATGCCTCCCGTCCCGGCCTCGCTCACTTTCGTGACCAGCTTCGAGGTGCCGTCGTCCTGGGTAAAGTCTGCGTCCAGTTCCTTGAACAGATTCGTGCCGCTGCGGATCTCCACCGCATAGTCCGCGGTATAGGTGCTTCCCGCCGCGAAGTTGTCGTTGAATGAGATGCCGTGGTAGCCGACTTCAGGCTTGCCAAAGTTGGTCAGGTTGAACGCGACCCTTCCGCCGCTCGGCAGGTCGCTGATGGCGAAGTCCCCGAACACCGCATCCACGGTCTGGACGCACACGCCCGCAGTGAGGCTGCTGTCGAGGACGTACCCGTCACCCCCGGGCAGAACGATGGTGCTCTTGCAGACAATCGGGGCGGCGTGTGCCGCCGTACCGCACAGCGCCGAGCCGAGGAGCAACACGGCGCCGAAGCTGATCGCTGATCCTGCTCTGATATTGGTCATCGCATTTGTTCCCACAAAACTAACAGTTGCAATGTAGATAGTAAAAAGCGCGATCATGCGAGCGTCGGAAATTACTTAGAATTCGATCCGAGTGCGGCGGGATTATATTCGGTATTTACCTAGTTTCGTATTCGACAGCGGTCGGAAATTCTGCAGGAACTACGCAGATATATCATACATGCAGAACGATCTGGCATTTGCCACAAACCAAAAATCATCAATATGAAAATAAATACGGAAAACCGGAGAAATTGATCGAATTCCGAACAATTTCGACCTCTGCGGAACATACGGATGAATATTGTATAGTGGACCCTTGGTCGGCTATGCGTAGTTTCCGAGGATGGCGCAGGCTGCGCCAGGCACGGATAAGGGTTTACCACCCACCTGTGCGCCAAGAGACATCCTCATGAGACACCTGCCAACGGCCATCTTCGCCGCGCTCGGCCTGTCGATTACCGCAGCCTGGAGCGTGCTGTTGCTGTGGGGCGTCACGCGTCTCGTGGGCTAGCCCGAAAGCTAGCCGCCTGGGCCGCCCAGCGTCCGCTGCATGAACACCAGATCGAGCCACCGCCCGAATTTTCGGCCCACCTCGCGCAGCCGTCCAACCTCCTCGAACCCGGCGCGCCGGTGCATCGCCAGCGACGCTTCGTTGGCCGCCTCGATGCCGCCGATCATCACGTGCTTGCCCAGTGCCTCCGCCCGTTCGACCAGCGCCGCCAGCAGCGCCGCCCCGGCGCCGCGCCGCTGTGCCTCCGGCGCCACGTAGATCGAGTGCTCGACCGTGTGCAGATACCCCTCCCACGGCCGGAAATCGCCGAACGAGGCGAACCCGAGCACCTGCGTCGCATCCGTCGCCACCAGCACCGGGAAGCCGCGCCCCTGCCGCTCCCTGAGCCACGCGGCCCGAGCCTCCAACGTCGCGGGCGAAAAACTCCAGACCGCGGTGGTGTTGGCGATCGCCTCGTTGGTGATCGCCAGGATGCGCGGCAGGTCGGCTGCCGTCGCGTCGCGAATCTCCGGCATGGCGCGTCCTTTCGTGATGCCGCGACAGAATTCCACGATCATGCTATCTCGTCTACTATGATAGACAACGACACCATCGAATCCCGCCTCGCGGTGCGGTTGCGGCTGGAGCGGGAGGCGCGCGGGTGGACGCTGGCGCAGCTTGCGGCGCAGTCCGGCGTCAGCCGCGCCATGGCCAGCAAGATCGAGCGCGGCGAGGCGAGCCCCACGGCGGCGCTGCTCGGCCGGCTCGCCACCGCGTTCGGGCTCACCCTCGCGCAACTGTTCGCCCGCACCGAAGGCGCCGCCGGGCAGGTGCTGCGCGCCGGCGAGCAGCCGGCCTGGCGCGACCCGGCGACCGGCTTTCTGCGCCGCGCCCTGTCGCCCCCCGGGACGGTGCCGCTCGACCTGACCTGGGGCGAGTTGCCGCCCGGTGCGGCGATTGCCTATCCGGCGGCGGCCTTCACGCTGATCGCCGACCAGCAGGTGGTGGTGCTGGAGGGGCTGCTGACGCTGGTGCTGGGAGCGGCGCGGCATGTGCTGACCCCAGGCGACTGCCTGCGCTTCGGCCCGCCGCTGCCGACGGAATTCCGCAACGATGTCGTGATCCCGTGCCGCTACGTCGTGGCGACGCTGCGCGCCGCGCCGTAGCACGCGGCCCGCTCCCATTCCGCGCCGACACCGCCTAATCTGCCCCGATGTCCGCCCCCGATCCCCGCGCCAACCCGCTGCTGCTCGGCCATGCGGCCGCCGAGGCGATGCTCGCCGAGGCGATGCGCTCCGGCCGCATGCACCATGCCTGGCTGCTGACCGGGCCTGAGGGCGTCGGCAAGGCGACACTCGCCTTCCGCTTCGCCCGCCGCCTGCTGGCCGGCACGCCCGAGGGTGCGTCGCTCGCGCTCGACGAGCGCAACACCGTGTTCCGCCGCGTCGCCGCCGGCTCGCATGCCGACCTGCTGACGATCGAGCGCGCGTGGGATGCGAAGAAAAAGCGGCTGCGCGGCGAGATCGTCGTCGACGACGTGCGCCGGGTCGCGGACTTCCTGCATCTGACGCCGGCCGAGGGCGGCTGGCGCGTGGTGGTGGTGGACGGCGCCGAGGACCTGAACCGCAACGCCGCCAACGCCTTGCTGAAAGTGCTCGAGGAACCGCCGGCGCGTGCGATTCTTCTTCTCGTCTGCTCGGCGGCGGGCCGCCTGCTGCCGACCATCCGCAGCCGTTGCCGCCGCTTGCGCCTCGATACCCTTGACGATGCAACACTCTCCGACCTGCTCGCGCGCTATCTGCCCGAGACGGCGGAGGAGGAACGGGGGCGGCTGGTCACGCTTGCCGAGGGCTCGGTCGGCCGGGCGCTGGCGCTGGCCGAGGGCGGCGGCGTCCCGGTGTCCGAGCTGGTCGGCCGGGTGCTGGACGCGCTGCCCGAGGTTTCCGCCAAACACGCGCACGAGGTCGCCGACGCGCTCGGCCGCGACGAGGATTCGTTCTCCACGTTCATGGACCTGACGCGCGCCGGCATCGCCGGGGCCGTCCGCGCCGTGGCACGCGGCCGGGCCGACCCGGATCAGGCACGACTGGTCGGCGCGCGGCCCCTTGCCGCATGGGTTGACGTATGGCAGGGGCTTTCGCACCTGCAATTCGAGACTGAGGCCTTTCACCTCGACAGACGGCAAGCCATCCTGGCCGGCTGCGCACTCCTGGCCGGACGCTGAAAAGAACCAATGAAACCCAAATTTTACATCACCACGCCGATCTACTACGTGAACGGCGCCCCGCATATCGGCCACGCCTACACCTCGATCGCGGCCGACGTGCTGGCGCGGTGGAAGCGGCTCGACAGGTTCGACGTGTTCTTCCTCACCGGCACCGACGAGCATGGCCAGAAGGTGGAGAAGGCGGCGGCGGCGGCCGGCCTCGATCCGCAGACCTTCACCGATCAGGTTGCCGCCGATTTCCGCGACATGGCGGAGAAGATGGGCCTGTCCAACGACGACTTCATTCGCACCACCGAGACACGGCACAAGGACACCTGCGCCGAGCTGTGGCGCCGCATCGCCGCGAACGGCCACATCTATCTCGGCCACTACGAAGGTTTCTACGCGGTTCGCGATGAAGCATTTTACGACGAGAGCGAACTGACGACCAAGCCCGACGGCACGAAAGTCGCCCCGTCCGGCGCACCGGTCGAATGGGTCCGGGAACCCTCGTATTTTTTCGACCTGTCAAAATGGCAGGACAAGCTGCTGACCTTCTACGACGAGCACCCCGACTTCATCGCCCCGAGCAGCCGACGCAACGAGGTGGTGAGCTTCGTCCGCGGCGGCCTGAACGACCTGTCGATCAGCCGCACCACGTTCAACTGGGGCATTCCGGTGCCCGACGCGCCCGGCCACGTGATGTATGTCTGGCTCGATGCGCTCGCCAACTACGTGACGGCGACCGGCTGGCCGGACGAAACCGAGCCACGCTGGCGCTACTGGCCGGCCGATATCCATCTGATCGGCAAAGATATTATCCGCTTCCACGCAGTCTACTGGCCGGCCTTCCTGATGGCCGCCGGGCTGCCGCTGCCAAAGCGCGTGTCCTCGAACGGCTGGTGGACGGTCGAGGGCGAGAAGATGAGCAAGTCGCTCGGCAACGTCATCGAGCCGCGCAATCTGGTCGCGACCTACGGGTTGGATCAGGTGCGCTACTTCTTCATGCGCGAAAAGCCGTTCGGCGCCGATGGCAGCATGAGCCACCCGTCGCTGGTGACGCGGATCAACGTCGAACTGGCCAACGGCCTGGGCAATCTGGCGCAACGCACGCTGTCGCTGATCGCCCGCAACTGCGAAGGCAAGCTGCCGGCGCGTGGCGCCGTCACGCCGGAGGATTCCGGTCTGCTCGACGCCGCCGCTGCCCTGCCCGGCATCGTGCGCGACCGGATGGACCGGCAGGTGTTCCACGAGGCGTTGGAGGAAGTCTGGAAAGTCGTGCGCGCCGCCGACGGCTACATCGACCGGCAGGCGCCATGGGCGCTGAAGAAGACCGATCCGGTGCGCATGGCCGAGGTGTTGCGCGTGCTGGTGGATACGATCCGGCCGATCTGCGTGGTGCTGCAGCCGTTCATGCCGGGCAGCATGGGCCGCATGCTCGACCAGCTCGGCGTGCCGGCGGAGCCGCGGGATATCTTGTCGCTGTCAACATCGCTCGCCGACGGCACGAAGCTGCCTCCGCCCGTCGGCGTGTTCCCGCGGCACGTCGAAGATGCCGTATAACCGGTTGTTACGAAAGCTGCGGGCGATGCGTGTCGGCAGCCGGGACGCAAGTGACGCCGCCATCGTCGGCCAGTTCGTGGAGACCTTGAATGCACCCCCTGCCGCCGACGCTCGCTGATGCGGTCCGCCTGGCCGCGGAGGGACGTGCCGCGCTGGCTGTGGCGCTCGACGAGTTTCTGGACGCGTTCTACAGCGAGTCGGAGAGCGCCGGGCGGCAGGCGATGATCGAGGCGGAGCCGCCTCGCCTCGGGTCGGAGCGCGACGATGCCTATGTCGGCGCGGTTGGCGAGCATCTGGCCCGCCGGTGGGGTCTGCGCGTCCCCGCCTGGGCAGCGGGCGATGACCGCGACGTGGCCCGGCCCTGGTTCGTCGGGCGGATGGGCACGGGGCTCTCGGAACTGCTGCTGGTCGAAAGCCCGATCGCATTCCGCCGGCGCCGGATCTTCACCGAGGCCGAACCGCTGCGCCGCGCCCGCATGCCGGCGGAGTGACCCGGTAATCACTGATATTCCTCATCACTGAGATAACATATAATCATCCGATGTTGATCGATTCGCACTGCCATCTTGACTACTTCCGCGCCGACGAACTGCCCGACGTGCTGGCCCGCGCGGCCGCCGCGGGGGTGGGGGAGATGGTGACCATCGGCACGCGCTGGCAGCAGTCGCTGGAGATGCGCGACCTTGCCGCGTCGCAGCCGAACGTGTGGAGCACCGTCGGCATCCATCCGCACAACGCCGCCGAATTCCCGGTGCCGACGCCGCAGGCGATCGCCGAGCTTGCCAGCCACCCGAAAGTGGTCGGCATCGGCGAGTCCGGCCTCGACTATTTCTACGACAAGGCGCCGCGCGAGGTGCAGCAGGCGAGTTTCCGGGCACATATCCGCGCCGCCCGGCTAGCCGGGGTGCCGCTGGCGATCCATGCCCGCGACGCCGACGGTGACGTCGCCAACATCCTGCAGGACGAGCGCGAGACCGGCGGCGATTTCATGTTCCTGCTGCACTGCTTCACTTCCGGCCCGGGGCTCGCGGACGCGGCCCTGCGGATGGGCGGCTATTTCAGCTTTTCCGGCATCCTGACCTTCCCGAAATCGCAGGAAAACAGGGATATCGCGGCAAGAGTTCCGGCGGAGCGGCTGCTGGTGGAGACGGATTCACCGTACCTCGCGCCGGTGCCGTATCGCGGAAAGCGCAACGAGCCCGCGTGGGTCGCGAAAACGGCGGCCGTGCTCGCGGACGTGCGTGGCATGGAGCCGGCAGCGCTGGCCGACCTGACCACGGCCAACTTCCGGCGGCTGTTCAGGAAGGCGGCGTAGTCCGTTGATCAAGGTCACGCTGCTTGGCACTGGCGGCTCGGCCGGCGTACCGATGATCGGCGGCCCGGACGGCGCCGGCGACTGGGGCGAGTGCGACCCCGCCGAGCCGCGCAACCGGCGCAGCCGCGCCTCCATCCTGATCGAACAGGGCGAACAGGCGTTGCTGGTCGATACGCCGCCGGACATGCGGGCACAGCTTCTGCTCTGCAAGATCAGGAGAGTGGACGCCGTGCTTTACACGCACGCGCACGCCGACCACATCACCGGGCTCGACGACGTGCGCATCCTGAACCGGATCATGGACCGGCCGCTGGATGCGTTCGCGACGCCGGCGACGCTGGAGGAACTGGAACTGCGCTTCGGCTACGCATTCCTGCCGTGGCAGCCGCCGGGCTTCTTCCGCCCGGTGCTGGTGCCGCGCCCGGTCGCGCCGGGCGATACCATCGATGTTTTAGGTATCGGCATAAAATTGTTCGACCAGGACCACGGTTTTACCCGCTCGCTTGGGATGCGGGTGGGCGGGTTCGGCTATTCGACCGACGTCGTGGACCTGGACGACGCGGCGTTCGCCGTGCTCGCGGGCGTCGATACCTGGGTCGTGGGGTGCTTCCAGCGCCACCTGCACCGCACCCACGCCTGGCTGCCGCGGGTGCTGGACTGGGTGAAACGCCTGCGCCCGCGCCGCACGGTGCTGACGCATATGGGGCCGGACATGGATTTCGGCTGGCTCACCGCCAAGCTGCCTTCGGGGGTGGAGCCGGGGTTCGATGGGATGGTGCTGGAGGTGCCGGAGTGACGGAGGAGGACGGCCATCACCCCGCCGAAAAATCCTGCGCCCCCAGCAGCGGCAGATCGACGGTGGAAAACTGTCGGTGGGTCAGGTGGTTGATGCCGTTGCCGTCCCAGGGGCCGGAGAAATGATGGTCCCAGGTGCCCCACATCTCGGCGTCGGTCAGCACCTGCCCCTCGATGACCGCCTCGTCGATGTAGCAGTGCGTAGCGCGCAGCCGTAGCGGATGCTCGGCCGTGGGCGTGATGCGCGGCAGGAACGGGCCGCCGTAGCGCACGCAGGGGCCGCGATACGCCTGCGCCGGCGTGCCGGTCGCGGCGGTCAGCAGGCCGACGAACAGTTGCGTGCCCTTCACATACACATGCAGCCGCGGGTCCGGCGACGGGTCCGCCGCCGCCGCGAGCGGCAGGCTGCGGCGGGGCAGGGCGACGCGGCCGACGAACACTTGTCGCTCCGCCCGGTCGAACACGCCGATCGGCCGGTCGAGCACGACGCGGGTCGGGTTGATGTACTCGACGATGCGCGCGGCGAGGTCGGTGCCGCCGGGGCCGCTGCCAGGCAGCACGAGGTCCACGCCGGCCGTGGCATCGGCGGGCACGAACAACTGGCCGCCCCAGCGCAGCGGGTTGGCGGACAATTTGGCGTTGCTGGTGGCGCTGTCCGCCAGATACAGCACGTGCGGCGTGGTGCTGACCGCGACGATGGTGCTGCGCAGCCCGACATCGCCATAGCCGGCGCCGGGCACCAGGATGCTTTTGCCGATATCGGCGGCGGTGAACGGCCACGGCCCCTCGTGCCCGACCACCACGTTGCCGCCGGGCGGCATATGCCAGCGCAGCGTGTCGCCGGTGCTCTGGTCGCCGGCCGTCTCCAGCGTGGTGCCGTGGCTGTCGAGACCGACCAGGGCGGCGGTGGCGCTGCCCCAGGCGTTGATCTGCAAGGTCAGCCGGCCGTCCAGGTCGCTGCCGATGATGGCGACGTTGTCCGGCCGCGAGCCGATCTGCACGGCGAGCGCCCCGACGCTGGCCCACGCCTCCGCGCCGCTGGCGCCCGGCAGCGCGAGGTAGAACGAGAAATCGCGACAGCGGCGGCGGAAGGAGAGCGGGGACGTGTGGCTGCACGCCTGCGCGTCGGTGTCCGGCACGCGGCGCAGGGCGGAGCGGGAAAAGCTCCAGCCCCAGAGCACGCGCTGCGCGACGTCCTCGTAGTCGAGGAAGCCGATGCCGTGCAGGGCGGCGAAGCTGCGGTGCAGCATGTTCGCCACTTCACGCCCGGCCTGAAAAATCCAGAAATTGGCGTGCGGCGTGCCGGGCGTGCTCGTCTGCCCGGCACGGCCCCAGCGGGCGTTCGGGCGGGCGTTCATCAGCAGGATGTCGGGCGGGCGGCCCTGGCCGTCCGCCGGGAAGGCGCGGACCTTGGCGATGACGGATTCCAGTGCGCTGAGCGAGACCGATTGCCCGTCATTGCCGCCGCCGATCGCCAGGATCACCACGTCCGGCGACGCCGGATCGCCCTGCGCGTCCGGCACGCTGCGCACGAAGTCGAGCCAGCGTTGTTCGCGGGGCTCGTACCAGCCGGGGAGGTAGCCGGGGCGGCGGTCCAGCCATTCCCAGGTGGCGCCGCCGATGCTGCGGTCGACGAACCAGCAGGGCTTGGTCGGGTTGGCGAGCTGGATGGCCTCGATCAGCGCGCCCAGCGGGCTGGCGGCGGCGGAGTGCGGGGTGCCGTTCCAGACCTCGGCCGTGCTCATCGAATCGCCGGCAACGACGATCACCGGGCGGCGGGCAGCGGCGAGGCGGGGCAGGTGGGCGCGGCCGGCGACGCCGCGCGGCGGTGGCGCGAACGGCCGCGGCGTGCGCGGCGAGGGGCGCTGGAACAGCACGTTGCCGCCGGTGTCGGTGAGGAAGCTGTCGGCATCGTCGCCGAGCCAGCGCAGCAGGCCGAACACGCGGCCGATGCCGGGGCACGGCGGCTCGGCGACGGAAAAATCCTGCGCGATGCCGAAGGCGCAGACGAGGCCGCGGGGGAAATGCAGGTCGCCGGCACCGGCGTCGATGGCCGCGTCGCCCGCGCGCAGCAGTGCCGCCGCGTTGTCCGAACCCCAGACGATGCGCTGCGGCACGTCAGCCGCGGATGGCGCGAACAGGCCGAGCGCCAGCGTGACCTCGCCGGGGCCGTGCACCGCCTCGATACGGGCGAACACCGGTGCCGGCACGCCGTAGTTCAGACAATGGCGGCGGGCACCGTGCGGGGCTTCCGGCCCGCGCGGATTGAAGCTGCCGCCGCCCTCGATCCACAGCGTCTTGCCGGCGTCCTCCGGCAGAAAGCAGGGCCAGACGAGGCGGACGGGCGCCGGAGGCTGCTGCGCCGGGTCCGCGAGGACGGCGTTGTGCCCGTCCAGCACGCGGACGATGCGGGTGGTCAGGCCGGCGCCGTCCGGGCCGGCGTGCGGGATGTGGATCGGCAGCCCGACATCGGCGTGCACGAACGCCCGGCCGCCGAGTGCTCCCTCCAGCCGCAGCGCCGTGCCCTCGGCGGTGACGGCGCAGACCAGGGCGCAGATGCGCAGCCGGGGCGACCCGCTGCCCCACGAGGCGAGGAACTGGGCGTCGCGGCCATCGGGGATGGCGCCGTAGTCGGTGACGGAAAAGCTGGCGGACGACATGGCGGGACCTTGCTTGCGCCGGGACGAAGCCGCGATTCCGCGGCTCAGCGCAAGAGCCCGCGCACCCGGCGTTGCAGCGGCAGCACCTGGGCGTCGGTGCGTTCGGCGAGGAAGCCCCACAGGCCGCGCGGTGCCTTCAGCATGACCAGGATGGCGATGGCGCCCAAAATCATCAGGTAGATGCTGCCGAGGTCGGAGAGCGTCTCGCGCAGCACGAAGAACACGACGATGCCGACGAACGGCCCCTCGAACCGGCCGATGCCGCCGATGACGGTGATGAAGATGACCAGCGCCGTCCAGTCGTTGACGGAAAAGGCGGAGTCCGGGGTGATGCGCAGGCGTTGCAGGAAAATCAGCGAGCCGGCCATGGCGGTGCAGGCGGCGGTGAAGATGAACACCAGCAGCTTGGTGCGCTGCACGTCGATGCCGTTGGAGCGGGCGGCGACCTCGTTGTCGCGCATCGCGGTCAGCGCGAGACCGTGGCGGGAGCGCAGCAGGGCGACGATGAGGCCGAGAATGACCACCGTCAGGCCGAGCGCCACCCAGTAGACGAGGAATTCCCGCGCCTGCCGGGAATGCGCCATGCCGGTGACGATGAAGGCGGGGAGGGACGTGCCGGAGCCGCCGCCGAGGATGGAAATCTGCGAGGCGACAAGCCGGAAAACCTCGGCGACGACCCAGGAGCCAATGGCGAAATAGGCGCCGCGCAGCCGGAAGGTGATGGCGGCGACCGGGATCGCGACGACGGCGGCGGCGACGCCGGCGAGCGGAATGCACAGCAATGGCGGCACGCCGCCGAGCGTGGCCAGCGCGAACAGCACGTAGCCACCGAGCCCGACGAACGCCTGCTGCCCGACCGAGACGAGGCCGGCGTAGCCCGCCAGCAGGTTCCAGTTGCTGGCGAGCACCAGGTAGACAAAGACCTCGATCAGCAGCCGCATGCCCTCGCGCCCGGCCCAGTACGGCGCGGCGATCAGGGCAATGAGTGCGACCGCGACCAGGGCGATGCCGACGCTGCTGGTGCGGGTGGCGCGGGTGACGCGAACGGTCATCGGGCGCGCGCCAGCAGGCCCTGCGGGCGGATCGCCAGGACCACGAGGAAGGCGATGTGCCCGGCCAGCACCTGCCAGCCCGGGTCGATCTCGGCACCGATCGCCTGCACGACGCCGAGCAGGATGCCGCCGAGCAGCGTGCCCCACAGCGAGGACAGGCCGCCGATGATGACGGCCTCGAAGCCGAAGATCAGCCGCGCCGGGCCGGTGGAGGGATCGAAGTTGGTGCGCACCGCCAGGAACACGCCGGCGACGGCGACGATGGCGAGCGACAGCGCCATGGCGAGGCCAAAGACGTGGCGGTTGTCCAGGCCCATCAACTGCGCGACGCGCGGATCATCGGAGACGGCGCGGAAGGCGCGGCCGAGGCGCGTGTGGTAGAATAGCCAGTGCAGCCCGGCGATGACGAGCACGGCAAGCCCGAACTGGATCAGCGGCAGCACGCCGAGCGTGAGGCCGTCAGCGAGTTTTATGCTGGCGACTTCCAGTGCGCCGGCTTGCAGGCGGCGGCTATCGGCGGAAAACAGTTCGAGCAGCCCGTTCTGCAGGATGACGGAGAGGCCGAAGGTGACGAGCAATGGCGGCAGGATGTCGTCGCCGAGCGTGCGGTTGAGCAATCCGCGCTGCAACAGGTAGCCGACGGCGGCCATGATCGGGACGACGAAGACGAGGGAAAAAATCGGGTTGAGGCCAAGCGTATCGGTGACGACGACGGCGACGTAGGCCGCCAGCACGATCAGGTCGCCGTGCGCGATGTTGACGAGCTTCATCACCCCGAAGATCAGCGAGAGCCCGGCGGCGAACATGGCGTAGAGGCCACCCACGAGGATGCCTTGGGCGATGGTGTTGACCCAGGTCATTGGCTTGCTTTTGCCGGGTGGACGGACCCCTCCGCCAACCCCCTCCCACAAGAGGAGGAGCCTTTTCTTCTCCCTCTCTCCTTGTGGGAGAGGGCCGGGGTGAGGGGTTGCGCCGGGGAGAACGTTGGCGGATGCATCCTCACACCCCGAAATACGCGGCCGAAATGTCGGCGCGTGTGACCTGGCCCGCTAAACCCTCAAGCGCCACGCGGCCCTCCTGCAAGCAGTACACGCGGTTGGCGATGGCCAGGGCCTGGCCGATATCCTGTTCGACCACGACGGCGGCGGTGCCGGCGGCGACGATCTGGCGCAGCGTCGCATAGATGTCGCGCACGATGATGGGGGCGAGGCCGAGGCTGATTTCGTCGCAGAGCAGCAGCGTTGGGTTGGACATCAGCGCGCGGCCGATCGCCACCATCTGCTGCTGGCCGCCCGAGAGCGACGTGCTGGCCTGGCGGCGGCGTTCCGCCAGCACCGGAAACAGCTCGTAGATTTTCCCGAGATTCCACCGGCCCGGGCGGCGGATCTGGCCGCCGATGAGCAGGTTTTCTTCCACTGTCAGCGACGGGAACAGCCGCCGTCCCTCCGGCACCAGCGCAATGCCGCGGCCGACGATGCGGCTGGCGGGAAGGTCGCCGATCGGCTGGCCTTCGAACAGGATCGCATCGGGGCGCGAGCGGATCAGCCCGGCGATGGCGTTCAGCAGCGTGCTTTTCCCCGCACCGTTGGCGCCGATCACGGCTGCAACCTCGCCGCGCGCGAGGTCGAGCGAGACGCCGAACAGCGCCTGGAAATCGCCATAGTGAGCGTCGAGCGCGGCGATGCGGAGCAGGGGGTCAGGCATCGGCTTCGATGCCCATGTAGAGTTCGCGAACCGCGGGGCTTTCGATCACCGTGCGCGGTTCGCCGTTGGCGATGAATTTTCCGGCGTTCAGCACCACCAGCCGGTCCACGACCGAGAGCAGCGCGTGCACGACATGCTCGATCCAGACGATGGAAACGCCGGATGCGTGTACATCGCGGATCAGCGCGATCAGGTCGACGCATTCGTGGTCGGTGAGGCCGCCGGCAACCTCGTCGAGCAGCAGCAGGCGCGGGCCGGTGGCGAGGGCGCGCGCCAGTTCGAGGCGCTTGCGGTCGAGCAGCGTGAGGGTGCCGGCGCGCTGGTTGGCGCGCTTCGACAGGGCGCAGCGCTCCAGCACGTCGAGGCAGCGCGGTGTCGCGGCGCGCTCGGACAGTTGCCCGCCGAAGCTGGCGGCAACGAGAAGATTCTCGAATACCGTCATGCCGCCGAACGGAAGCGGGATCTGGAAGGAGCGCGCGACGCCGCGACGGCAACGGCGTTCCGGCGGAAGGGAAGAAATGTCTGCGTCGTTGTAGACGATGCGGCCGGCATCGGGGCGCAGCGTGCCGGTGATCATGCCGAACAGGCTGGTCTTTCCGGCGCCGTTCGGGCCGAGGATGCCGAGCGCCTCGCCCGCGCGGACCTCCAGGTCCAGCGCGTCCGCAACCACGACGGCGCCGAAGCGTTTGGAGAGGCCGGAGAGCCTGAGGATCGGGGTCAAAGGCTCACGCCGACTGCTCCCTCTCCGCCCGCAAAAGCGGGCGGAGAGGGGACAAGGCCAGCATCGACAACCCGCGCGCTCAATACGTGATCGGTTCGAACTTCTTGCCGAGCGGGATCTGCGGATCGACGTCGTTGTTGGCGACCACAAGGTCGTATTTGAACTCTTTGCCGCGCACCCATTGGCCGCCGGACAGCGGCGTGCGGGAAAAGTTCCTGAACGGGCCGTGCTGCCAGGAGACCGGGCCGACGATCGAGTGGTAGTCGGTGGCGACGATGGCGTCGCGGATCGCTTCCGGGCTGTCGATGTCCTTGGTGCGTTTGAGCACGTCGATCGCAACTTCCAGCACCGCGTGCTTGAAGCCCATCGGCTGCGTCCATTCCCGCTTGGTCTCGGCGGTATAGGCGTCGCACAGCGCGCGGGCGCTCTGCCCGGTCAGGCCCGAGGTGAACGGGTGCGTGGGCGACCACCAGACCTCGGTGGACAGCCCGGCGCCACGGTCGCCGAGCGCGTCCACGGCCGCCGGGAACAGCAGGGCCTTCGCGACGGTGACGGCCTTTGGCTTGTAGCCCTGCTGGCCGCATTGGCCCCAAAATGTCGCAAAATCCGGCGGCGTGATCACGCCGGTGACGATCTCGGCACCCGCCGCCTTCAGCTTCGCGATCTGCGCGGAGAAATCGTTGGCGCCCGGCGTGAACAGGCCGGTATCGACCACCTTGAAGCCGGCCTTGGTGAACACAGGCATGACGCCGTGCACCGGGTCGCCGACCGCCACGCCGTCGGCGTCGTTGGCCCAGAGGCAGCCGAGCACCTTGTTGGTGTCGATGGCGTTCCACATGCCGACGTAGGATTTCACCAGCGCGCCGGTATCCCAGAAGAAGTGGTAGGTCCAGTCGAAGCCTTTCGCCGGATCGCCCTTGCGGCCGAAGAAATGCGGCTCCCAGGGCGTGTCGGTGGTGATGCAGGGCGTGCCGTTGACCTCCGCCTGATCGGCCACCGGGTTGGTGGTGTCGGCGGAGGACGAGGCCATCAGGATGTCGACCTTGTCCTTCAGGATCAATTGCTGCGCGACGTCGGCGGCGCGCGAGGTGTTGGACTGGCTGTCGCGATACAGGATTTCGACCGCATAGGTCTTTCCCGCGACGGTGACACCATCCTTCAACGCGGCGCGCACGCCGCGAAGAACAAAGTCGTCGGCAGCGGCGAAGGCGGCGATCGGGCCGGTCTGCGGGCTGACGAAGCCGAGTTTGATCACCCGTGGCGCCGCACTGGCACGGATTGCCGGCATCGCGAGCGTGGCAGCGCCGGCGAGCGTGCCCTGGACGAAGCGGCGTCGCGTGGTCTCGGCGATCGTCATTGTTCGTTTTCCCCTCGTTGGTTTTGATCGATCAGCCCGGCGCGTCGGTATTGACCGTGAAATAGTCGGGCGGTTGCGGACCCCACAGAAAAAAACTGTTGTCCAGGCTGTGCGACTGCGCCTCCCAGTCGGTATCGACCGGCACGTAGTCGATGTCGCTGGAGTACTCGGCAAAACTGCCCCACGGGTCCTGCACGTAATGGAAGTAGTTGGAACCGAGCACGTGGCGGCCGAGGCCCCAGCCTTTCTGATAGCCCCTGTCGGCCATCGTCATCGCGCCAAGGCCGATCTCGTCGATCGAGCGCACGTCCCAACTGCAATGGTGGAAGCCGGGGCCAGGGGATTTGACGAAGGCGATCATGTGGTGGTCGCTGCCGTGCACGCCGTGCAGGAAGGCGATGACGTCGGCGGCGCCATCTGTGAGCGCGAGGCCCAGCACGTCGA
>Ga0302314_10006388_pt1 | contig 21351 bp, 20 predicted proteins | sample III_Palsa_N2_3_FD_200533 | JGI IMG/M metagenome (GOLD analysis project Ga0302314, IMG submission 200533) | Peat permafrost microbial communities from Stordalen Mire near Abisko, Sweden - III_Palsa_N2_3 | ecosystem: Environmental > Terrestrial > Soil > Palsa > Peat permafrost | place: Sweden...
CGCGAAAGCCTCTACCGAGCACTCAGCGAGAAAGGGAACCCGGAGTTCGGCACCATCCTGCGTGTGATCGAGGCGCTGGGCTTGCGGCTGTCCGCAGGCGTGAAAGCCGCATGAGCGGGCGTCACACGGAGGCCCTTTCAGACGCCGAATCCGTGAGTCTCGACCTGCGCCGCCTGACGCCGGCCGACGCGGCCGCCTTGCGCGCCCTGCGCCTGGAGGCGTTCACGCAGCATCCGCGCGACTTTCGCTCGACGCCGGCCGACGAGGCGGCGACGCCCCTTGCCGAGCTGGAGGTCTTGCTGGCGCGCGATCACTTCCTCGGCCTCTTCGACGGCGAAAAGCTGGCTGGAGCGGCGGGCCTCGCCATCGAGCCGCGCGCCAAGCTGGCCCATAAGGGGACGATCAGGGGCGTCTTCGTGCGCGCGGGCCATCGCGGCCAGGGCGGCGCCGAGCGCCTGCTCCGCGCCCTGCTGGCGGAGGCCGAGGACAAGGTCGAGGCCGTGCATCTGACGGTCTCGGACGGCAACGGCCCGGCGCTACGGCTCTGCACGCGCCTGGGTTTCGTGCTGTGGGCCACTGAGCCGAAGGCGTTGAAGCTGGCTGACGGGACGTTCGTGGATGAGATGACCATGGTGCGGCGGTTTGCGCCAAACGCTAGTTGCTTCAACGCCCCCGAGGCGCTGGTCCTAGAATGACCGATGTCAGCCGTCTGAAGGTATCACTCACGAAGCACAACGCGCACAAAGTTGCGAGATTGCTGAAAGAATACAAATCCTCAGAGGTCTTCGAGCGGCTTGACGAGGTTCACGCCAACACCGCGCAGGCGCGCAAAAACCTCTCGACGCTCCGCGGGGACGCGCTCCCTGCTGTATGGGAGAAGGCACAAGCCCTCGGATCCGATGCGATCGACGCGCTGGTCCTCCTGGCGATCGTCTTCAGCCATCGAACGCTGATCACCGCGATGGCAGGTGCCAGCGTCCGGCAAGGCTTCTCCGGCCGGGTCGAGCGCGGAAATCAACTTGCGGGTAAGGCTTACACAAACTTCGCGAGGATCATCGACCAACTAGGATATGCGACCAAGCTCGAATACCGGGGGGTTACATTCAACCTCAAGGGTATGTTTGAAATTCCGGGGCTAGGCCCCCTCGTCGGCGAACTGCTCACGTTGAAGTTGGCGGAGGCTAAGTGGGACCGGTCCAACGGCTCTCTCGATGAGGTTGTCCGCCTTGGATTCCAAGACGTCTTCGGCGTCACCGGTGATGAACTAAGGGCGTGGCTCGCTTCAGGAGCACAGCCTGCGGCGGCTGACTATGACGCCCACGCTGATCGCGCCCTCGGCGTGAAGACGTTTAAAGTTCTCCAAATCCCGATCAAAAAAGGGATCCTTGTTGTTCCACTCGATCTCCAAGGCGATCACGCCGCTCTCAAACGAGCGAACATGATCGACCTCGTGCGAAGTCGAGCCGCGCGGCACGTCGTTCAGTCGCTTTTCGATGGTGAAGTTCGCCTTGGGCCAGTTCAGTCTCGCGAGGGCGCGCCGTAAGCGTTGCGTGCCCTTGGTTTCGCCGCCGCCAGACCCGACGATCTCCTCGATGGGTATCGAGAAGCCATCAAGCGCCTGTTCGATCTCGCCGATTGCTTCCGGAAAATCGACGGTGAGGATCGCGGCAGCATGGCTCGCGAATTCAAACTGGTATCCGCGTTCCCGGAGCGCCTCAAACATTAGCCGAAGCTAGCCGCCTCAGCCGACGCAGTCCACTGGCCGCCCCGCCCCCGCTCAGTGCATCTCCATGCCGGGGCCTGCGGCCCAGCCAACCATCCGCGCCATAGACATCGCGAACGCCATCACGTCAGCGCGGTGGATGATTCCGAAGATTACGATTCCCGCCAGGGCCGCGGCGATCAGCCAGCCACCGAGGTCGCTTTGTCCGCTTCGGCGGATTTCACGCCGCCTTCTGGAAATACGGCCGGTCGCCGAAGATCGTCGCGCGGGTCATCACGCGTCGGTGGGGCAGGTAATCGTTGACCGCATAGTGCTGGGTGCAGCGGTTGTCCCAGAACGCCACGGCGCCCTCGCGCCAGCGCCAGCGCACGCAGAATTCCGGTTTCTGGACGTGGGCGAACAGGAAATCGAGCAGCGCCCGGCTCTCGGCGTGGCGCAGGCCCTTGATGCGTGACGTAAAGCCGGAGTTGACGAAGAGCCCGTTCCGGCCGGTTTCCGGGTGGGTGCGGACCACGGGGTGGATCACCGGTGGGTTCTCGGCCCTGGCCTTCTCATAGCGCTCGCGCCCGGCGGCGCCCGCGACAATGCCGTCGGCGGCGAAGGCGTGACCGATGTCGTGCACGGCGCTGAGCGTCTCCAAATAGCCGCGCAACGAGGGGCTCAGAGCGTCATAGGCCGCTGTCATGCTGGCCCACAGGGTGTCGCCGCCGGCGGGGGGCAGGACGCGCGCGTGCAGGATCCCGCCCATGGCCGGACGCTCCAGGAAGGTGACATCGGTATGCCAGTGGTCATTGTCAGTGGGATTCTTGTCGTGGTTGTCGAGGATCATGATCTCCGGCGCCGCCGCCTCGCCCGGATAGAGCGGGTGGGTGTGCAGCTCGCCGAAACGCAGAGCGAAGTCTCGCTGTTGCGCCGGCGTCAGATCCTGGTCCTCGAAGAACACCACCTTGTGGGTGAGCAAGGCGGCGCGGACATCGTCGATCACCGCGCCCGAGTGATCATCGCGCAGGTCTATGCCGCTGATCACCGCCCCGATGGTGGGGGTGAGCGGGGCGATGGCGAGCTGATTGGTGCGGGTCATAAGCCTCTCCGTCCGTCTTTTCCTTGACCGGCGGCGTTGGCCCGTTCACCACCTGCGCGCCTTCGAGGAGCCATGCCCGATGAGACGCGCCGCCATAGTCTGCCCAATCCGCACGCCGGTGGGCAAGTTCCAGGGAACCCTGGCGCCAATCTCCGCCGGCCACCTGGGCGCGCTTATCCTGCGCGCGCTGGTCGAACGCACCGGGATCGATCCGGCGGCGGTCGACGATGTCATCTTCGCCCAGGGCTACGGCAACGGCGAGGCGCCGTGCATCGCCCGCTGGAGCGCCCTCGCCGCCGGCTTTCCCATCGAGACGCCCGGCTATCAGCTCGATCGGCGCTGCGGATCGGGCCTGCAGGCGGTGATCGACGCGGCGATGATGGTCCAGACCGGGGCGGCGGACGTGGTCATCGCCGGCGGCGTCGAGAGCATGAGCAATGTCGAATACTATTCCACCGACATGCGCGGCGGGGCGCGGGCCGGTTCGGTGACGATGCACGACCGCCTGTCGCGCGGGCGGGTGATGAGCCAGCCGGTGGAGCGGTTCGGCGTCATCAGCGGCATGATCGAGACGGCCGACAACCTGGCCCGCGACTATCAGATCTCACGCGAGGCCAGCGACGCCTACGCGGCCATGAGCCACCAGCGCGCCACGGCGGCCTGGGCGGCGGGCAAGTTCGACGACGAGGTCGTCCCCGTGGCCGTGCCGCAGAAGCGCGGCGATCCGGTGATGTTCGCCAAGGACGAGGGCGTGCGCGCCGACGCGACCGCCGAGAGCCTGGCCAGGCTCAAGCCGCTGGAGAAAGACGGTGTGGTCACCGCCGGCAACGCCAGCCAGCAGAACGACGCCGCCGCCGCCTGCCTGGTGGTGGCCGAGGACAAGCTGGCGGAACTCAACCTCGAACCGATGGGCTGGTTCGTCGCCTGGGCGGCGGCCGGCTGCGACCCCTCGCGCATGGGCATCGGCCCCGTGCCAGCGGTGGCGCGGCTGTTCGCCCGCACGGGACTCTCCTGGGACGACATCGACCTCGTGGAGCTGAACGAAGCCTTCGCGCCTCAGGTGCTGGCGGTGCTGAAGGGCTGGGGTTGGGACGAACGGGATCGCCTGAACGTCAACGGCTCGGGCATTTCGCTGGGCCACCCGATCGGCGCCACCGGCGGCCGCATCCTGGCCAACCTGCTGCGCGAGCTGAAGCGCCGTGACGGCAAGCTCGGCCTGGAAACCATGTGCATCGGCGGCGGCCAGGGCCTCGCCGCCGTATTCGAGGCGGCTTGAAGGCCGACGTCAGGGCGCGAGACCGGGCGGCTATGAAAAGGCTCGGTTGAGCGCCTTGGCGACGGCGGCGGCGATGTCGTCTTGCAAGGCGAGGACGTCGGTGAGCGGCCGGTCGAAATGCCCAGACCAGACAAGCGTCTGGGTGGCGGTCTCGACAAGCTCAGCGCCGACGCGCAACTGATCGCCGCCGCGCCGCACGGAGCCGTCCAGAAGATGGGTGGCGCCTAGCAACTCGGCCACCCGCGGCGCGGACCTGTCAGCCCCGCGAAGCGCGAAGCTCGACGAGCGTCCGAGGACCTTCACCCCGAGCATGCGCGCGACCGCGTCCAGGATCTCCTCGGAAACACCCTCTGAAAAGTGGCTGAGCGTCGGATCGTCGGTGAGGTCGTCGAAGACCAACACGGCCAACAGTGGCGCCGGGCCAGCTGACCGGGCGGGCGTTCGATCCGGGCCGGCGATCAGTCGATAGCCCACTCGCGCCACTGTCTGGATGGCGAATCCGCAACCGACGCTGCGTTCGGAGAGCTGCCGTAACAGATGCACGACGCGGTGGATGGCGTCGTTGCCAACCGCCCGGCCGCCCCAGCACTCGGCCACCAGATCATCGCGCGAGACGACGGCGCCCCTGGCCCTGGCCAGCACCACGAGAACCTGCATGGCGCGCGGCTGGAGCGTGGCCCGACCGCCGGGCCAGAGGGCCTCGCGCAGGGCCGGGGCGATGTCCATGGCGCCGATTCTGAACGGCGCCTGGTCTGCGAGTTGCAAAGCGGCGTCCCTGTCCGCAAGCCGTCGCACGCATGAAATCGGCGATCGATCGGCAATAGATCAGCCTTACGGCCTATCGCACAGCTTGTTGGGCCTGTCACGGTGCGCCACCCGCGGACGTCTCGATGGCGAGGCGCCGGATGGACGGCCGTGGACCTGGAGGGACACTCAAGATGAAAACGATGATCGGCGCGCTCGCTTTGGGCGCGGGGCTTTGCTGGGTCGGTGCGGTGGCGGCGGAGCCGTGGACGGACTGGACTCCCACCAAGGGCGCGACCGAGGTGGTGACGGTCAAGGTCGACCCCAATCACATCGACGACTACCTGAGCGGCATCGGCAAGAGCTGGGTGCGCGAGCAGGAGATGGCGAAGCGGCACGGCGTCATCGACTGGTACCAGGTGATGACGAAGCTCAACGCCACTGGCGGCTCGAACGTCGTGCTGATCGTCCACTATCCGAGCCTGGCCAACCTCGAGCCCGACAAGGCGCGCGACCAGGCCATGCTGGCGGAGAGTCGCGCGGCGATGAGCAAGGATGACTCAGACAAGATGATCGCGGGCTACGACAAGTACCGCACCTTCGTGTCCGACGACATCTGGACCGGGGTCGACTACCCGAAGTGAGTTGAGCCGCGCCCCCGCGCCGTTGCCTATCCGCCCGCCGCCTGATCAATAGGGCGGACACGCTCGCAACGGCGAGGGACGGTGGGGAGACATGGCGCGATCGTGGATTATCGCCGGCGTCCTGGGCGCGGTCGCCGGCGGCCTCATGGTCGTCGTCTGGATCGCCGCCTGGTTCTGGCTGGGCGGTTCGGCGCCGTGGGCGGAACAGCTGGCGCGGGACCGCGGGCTTGCCGTCGACGCGACCAACGTCCCCGCCCCGCCCAGGTTCGATCGCCAGCGGATGGTGGTGGGCTTCCGACAGTACGCCGAGGCCTGCGCCCGCTGTCACAGCGAGCCCGGCGGCGCGCGAGAGGCATGGGCGGACGGTCTTGACCCGGCGCCACCCGATCTGACGCAGCCAGGCGCTGGGCCGAATGTGCGCGAAATCTTCTGGATCGTCTGCCACGGGCGGCCGATGACCGGCATGCCCGCGTGGCGCGCGCATCGGTCGGACGACGACCTGTGGGATCTCGCCCTCTTCGTTCACGCCCTGCCGACCATGACCCCGGACGCCTACGCCCGGCTGCGCGCGCTCTATGGCCCGGCGCCGGCGACGCTCGGCCTCACGCCGGACGCGACCTGCTATGACAGGGGAAAACCGAGGATCGCCGCCGATGGCCGATGAGATCATGTCCCTGGGCCGGCGGCTTTCTCAGCTGGCCGCCGAACGCCCGCAAATGCCGGCGGTCAGCGACATCGACCGCACGGTGACCTGGCGCGAACTTGATCTGCGGACCAATCGCCTGGCGCGCGGGTTGCGGGTCGCGGGTGTCCGGCAGGACGACCTGGTGACCGTCGGCCTGACCAACGGCGTGGGGTTCATCGAGGCTTGCTACGGTCTGTGGAAGGCGGGCGCGACGCCGCAGCCGATTTCTCACCGCCTGCCGGCGAGCGAAGCGGAGGCGGTGATGACGCTGGCCGCCACGCCGATCCTGATCGCCGGACCCCAGATCGAAAGCGCCCGGCCGCGCTTCGACGTGGGCCAGCTGATGGCGCTCAGCGACGACGACAGTCCGGTGGAGGACCGCGTCGCCCGCTTCTACAAGGCGCCGACATCCGGCGGCTCGACCGGCCGCCCCAAGCTCATTCTCTCCGGGACCGCCGGCGTCTATGCGCCGCCCGAGGGCGGTGGCGGCGGCTATCGCACCAGCGGCGAGGACACCATGCTGATGCCGGGGCCGCTGTACCACAACGGCCCTTTCACATCCTCGTTCGCCGGCCTGAACCAGGGCGCGCACCTCGTCGTCATGCCCCGCTTCGACGCCGAGGAGACGTTGCGGGCGATCGATCGCCACAAGGCCACGTGGCTCTACCTCGTGCCGACCATGATGAGCCGGATCTGGCGGCTGCCGGATGAGGTGAAGGCGCGTTACGACGTCTCGAGTCTCAAGACCGTCTGGCATCTCGCCGCGCCGTGCCCGCCGTGGCTCAAGGAGGCGTGGATACACTGGCTCGGCCCCGAGGTGATCATGGAGCTGTACGCCGGCACCGAGGCGCAAGCCGTCACCATCATCACCGGGACGGAATGGCTGGCGCATCGGGGCTCGGTAGGCAAGGTGGCGGTCGGCGAAATGGCCGCCTTCGATGCCTCGGGAAACCGCCTGCCGCCCGGCGCGATCGGCGAGATCTATATGCGACGGCCAGAGGGCGCGGCGCCGAGCTACAGCTATCGAGGCGCGCAGGCCGCCGCCCTGCCGGGCGGGTGGGAATCTCTCGGCGACATCGGTTCGTTCGACGAGGACGGTTATCTCTATCTGGCCGACCGCCGCGCCGACATGATCCTGGTCGGCGGTTCCAACGTCTACCCCGCCGAGATCGAGGCCGCGCTGGACGAACACCCGCTGGTGCAGTCGAGCGCGGCGATTGGCCTGCCCGAAGAGGATCTGGGCAATGCGATCCACGCCATCGTGCAGCCGCGTCCGGGCCTCACCGAGGCGATGCTGCGCGAACACGTGCGCACCCGGCTGGTGACCTACAAGCAGCCCCGAACCTATGAGTTCGTCGAGGGCAATATCCGCGACGACGCCGGCAAGGTGCGCCGCACGCAGCTCAGGAACGAACGGTTAGCCAATCGGCCAGCTGGGGCGGCGCATTGAGAAGCCGGCCTCGGGGGTGATCTCGAAATAATCGCCGAGCTTGCCGGCGCGCAAAATCGGACGAGGGCCGGCGGTGTCGTAGACGCCATCCTCAAGACATTCCCGGTCGATATGGACACCGACCACTTCGCCGATCACCAGCCACGCATCGGCCTTCCGCGCGTCCGCGCCCTGGAGTTGCAGGATCTGGGAGAGGCGGCACTCGAAATTGACCGGGCTTTCCAGCACGCGCGGCGCGGCGACAATCCGGCCCGGCGCCTTGGTGAGACCGGCGACGTCGAACTCGTCGATCTCAGGCGGGGCAGGCGCGCAGGTCAGGTTCATCGCCTCGCCGAGCGCGCGGACGGCGAGATTCCAGCAGAATTCGCCCGTCGCCTCGACATTAGCGACGCTGTCCTTCCAGCCGATCGATGAGAAGCCGATCAGCGGCGGGACGTAGCTGAGGCCATTGAAGAAGCTGTAGGGCGCGAGGTTGGCGACGCTCACCGCGCTCAGGGTGGAAATCCAGCCGATCGGGCGGGGTCCGACAATGGCGTTGAACGGGTCGTGGCGCAGGCCATGGCCCCCGGCCGGTTCATAGAAATGGGCGCTCTCCGTTGCCACGGTGTCAGTCCTCCTCGGCTTCCGCGAAGATTTCCGCCGTGTGCTCGCCCAGCCTCGGCGGATGGCGGCGAATGTTGGCCGGCGTCGCCGAATATTTCACCGGCGGGCGCATGGCGAGATATCCGCCGGCCTCTGGATGGGCGTAGCGCTCGAAAAGCCCGACCGCATCCAGGTGAGGGTCGCCCGGAAGATCGTCGAGCCGGTTCATTTTCACCACAGGAATGCTGAGAGGCTTCAGCAGCGCGAGCCACTCGTGGGTGGTCTTGGACCGCGTGACCTCGTCCACCAGGGCGTAGAGTTCGCGGATGTGGGCGCCGCGCGCGCGGTAGTCGGAAAAGCGTGGGTCCTTGCCGAAGGTATCGCCGAGGCCTGCCGCGTCGAAGAACTGATCCCACTGTTCGTCAGTATACGGCAGCAACCCGATGTAGCCGTCCTTGGTCGGAAAGGGCTTGCGCTGGGGGTTGGCCACGCGGGTGTAGGCCCACGGGCCAGTCGGAGGGTCATAGACGTGGCCGTAGAAGTGTTCGGCAAGGTTGAAACTGGTGACGCACTCCAGCATCGGCGTCTCGACGAACTGGCCCTCGCCGGTCCGTTGGCGGTGAAACAGGGCGGCGCACACCGCCTGGGCCATGAACAGGCCGCAGACCTTGTCGGCGACGAGGCTCGGCAACAGCCGCGGCGTCGGATCGCCGTCCACCCGCGGCAGGAGGTCGGCGAGGCCGCTGGCCGACTGGATGAGGTCGTCGTAGGCCGGCTCGCCCGCATAAGGCCCTTCCGACCCGTAGCCGCAACCGTGGACGTAGACGATGTCCGGCCGCAGCGCTTTCACCGCCTCATAGCCCAGCCCCAGGCGTTCCAGCCCGGCGTAGCGCACCGAGGCGGCGAACACGTCGCTGGTCTGGATCAGCTTGCGGATGAGGCGCTGGCCGCGCGCCTCCTTGAGGTCGACCAGCAGCGAGCGCTTGTTACGATTGATGGTCATGTAGATGGGGCCCAGGTCTTCGGGGCCCTCCGGCTGGCCATGGCCGGCCCAGCGCATGATGTCGCCCCCGGCGCCGCGCCGCCCGCCCGGAAACTCCACCTTGATCACATCGGCGCCGAGATCGCCGAGGATCTGGGTCGCATAGGCGCCAAACACCACGCTGGTGAGGTCGAGGACGCGCACGCCCTTCAGGGGACCGGTGGCCTCGCTGGCCAATTCCCTGTCCTTGATCAACGGCTCTTCCCTTCGGTCAACCATGACGCCCGCGCGTTTCGACCCTAATGTGGCCGGCGCGAATGTGAAAAGAGCTTGTCAGGGAGCGGCCATGGACTTCGAGCTCAGCGAAGAGCATCGCATGCTCAAGGACCTGGTGGCGCGGTTCGTGAAGGACGAGCTGATGCCGCTGGAAGCCGGCGTGCTGGCCCGCGAGGCGGACGGCAAAGGCCTGGGGCTCGGCGCGGCCGAGCACGAGCGGCTGGACGCAAAATCGCGGTCGCTTGGCCTGTGGGGACTGGATGCGCCGGAGGATGTCGGCGGCGTCGATTTGCCGTCCCTGGCCATGATCGGCGTCAACGAGGAAATGGGCCGCACGGTGACGCCCTACACCCTGCCGCCAGACTCACCCAACCTGCGCATGCTGATGGCGACCGTGAACGAACGCCAGCGGGAAGCCTATCTGGCCCCTTACGTACGCGGCGAGACGGTCTCGGCCATCGGCATCTCCGAGCCCGGCGCCGGGGCCGATCCCTCCGCCATGACCACCCGCGCGGTTCGCGACGGCGAGGACTGGGTGATCAACGGGCGCAAGATCTGGATCAGCCGCGCCGCCGACGCCGACTTCACTATCCTGATGGCGGTGACCGACAAGGAGAAGGGCGCGCGCGGCGGCATCTCCGCCTTCCTGGTCGACAAGGGAACGCCTGGTTTCAACGTCCTGCTCCGCATTCCGATGATCGGCGGCGCCGCGACCTATGAGGTGGCGCTGGAGGATTGCCGGGTCGAGGGCTGGAAGCTGCTCGGCAAGGAAGGCGCCGGTTTCGCCCCGATGCAGATCCGCCTAGGCACCCGTCGTTTGCAGATGGCCGCGTGGTCGATCGGCATGGCCCAGCGGGCGCTCGACATGATCTGCGAGTTCGCGCCCCAACGGGTGACCTTCGGCCAGCCGCTCTCCGAGCGTCAGGCGATCCAGTGGTGGGTGGCCGATGCGGCGACGCGCATCCACGCCGCCCGCCTGATGACCTACGACTGCGCCTGGAAGCTCGATCAGGGGCGCGACACGCGGGTCGAGATCTCGATGATCAAGGCCTTCGCCACCGAGACGGCTTACGAGATCGTCGACCACGCCATGCAGACCTTTGGGGCCATGGGCATGACCAAGGAGCTGCCGCTGCAGCTGATGGCCGCGAAGCTGCGCACCATGCGCATCTATGACGGCCCCACCGAGGTGCATAAATGGGTGGTGGCCCGCAACCTTCTGGGATCGAAACGATGAAAAGCTCCTACGGCGACACCGTCAGCGCACGCGTGGAGGGCCACGTGGCCGTGCTGGAGTTCAGTCGGCCGCCGCACAACTTCGCCAGCGTCGAACTCATGCGCGACTTGGCCGACGCGCTCGACGATGTCGACGCCGACCAGTCGCTGAGAACCAGCGTGGTGGTCTCGACCGGCAAGAGCTTCTGCGCCGGCGCCGACCTGGCCTCGCCCAGCGGGATCGGCGGCGACGGCATGAGCGGAATCTCGCCGCTCTACCATCAGGCCGTGCGCTTGTTTTCCGCCAAGAAGCCGATCGTGGCCGCCGTGCAGGGCGCGGCCGTCGGCGCGGGCCTAGGCCTGGCGCTGATCGCCGACTTCCGCGTGGCGGCGCCCGAGGCGCGCTTCTGCGCCAATTTCGTCAAGCTCGGCTTTCATCCGGGCTTCGGCATCACCCACACCCTGCCGCGCGTCGTCGGCGAACAGCGCGCCAGTTTGATGTGCCTCACTGGGCGACGGCTCAAGGGCGAGGAGGCGCTGGCCTGGGGCCTGGTCGACGCCGTCGCGCCGCTGGAGGAGCTGCGCGGCGCCGCCATGGCGCTGGCCCGTGAGCTGGCGGAGAACGCGCCTCTGGCGGTCGAGGCGACGCGGGCCACGCTGCGCGCCGGCCTGGCCGCGGCCGTGAAGGCCCAGACCGACCATGAGCTCGGCGAGCAGACCCGTCTTCGCGCCACCAAGGATTTCGCCGAGGGCGTCCGCTCGGTCAACGAGCGCCGTCCGGGCGTGTTCGTGGGGGCGTGACCGTCATGCCCAGGCTCGATCGCGACGGCGTTCAGATCTACTACGAGATCGCGGGCGACGGTCCGACGCTGTTGCTCAGCCATGGCTATTCCGCCACCGGCGAGATGTGGCGCCGTCAGGTGGAGACATTCTCTAAACGCTTTCGCGTCATCACCTGGGACATGCGCGGCCACGGCCGCTCGGACTATCCGGAAGACCCGGCCGCTTACAGCGAAGCGGCGACAGTGGCCGACATGGCCGCCCTGCTGGACGCCGCGGGCGCGCCGCGGGCCATCGTCGGCGGCCTCTCGCTCGGTGGCTACATGAGCCTCGCCTTCCACCTCGTTCACCCTGAGCGCGTGCGCGGCCTGCTGATCATCGACACCGGTCCGGGCTATCGTAATGACGAGGCGCGCGAGGGCTGGAACAAGAACGCCCACCGCACGGCCGAGCGCTATCAGGCCGAGGGCCTGGCGCGGCTCGCCAAAGGCGGCCCCGAGACGCGCGCGAGCATCCACCGCAACGCCGATGGCCTGGCGCTCGCGGCGCGCGGCATGTTGGCGCAGCGGGACGCGCGGGTGATCTCGAGCCTGCCGGGCATCCGCGTTCCCGCGCTAGTGTTGGTGGGGGCGAACGACACCCCGTTCCTGGCCGCCAGCGACTACATGGCGGCCAAGATCCCAGGGGCGAAGAAGGTGGTGATCGACGGCGCCGGCCATGCGGCCAATATCGATCAACCCGGAGCGTTCGACGCCGCGGTCCTGGGCTTCCTGACGGAAGCGGGGCTCGACCGGGAGGCCGCCTGAGGGTCAAATTCCTTCGCTGATCCGCGGGATGACAGAGATTTCATGGTGTCGGCGGGCAAGCCGGGGTTAAACCGTCCCCGACAACTGGGAGGGACTGCATGAAATTCTCGGCTCTCATGGGCGCGGCCGTCATGGTGCTCGCCGCCGCTTCCGCCAACGCCGCCGATCCCCTGGCCCCCGTGGGTCTGGGCGCGCAGCCGGCGCCGCCGCCCACCAAGCCCGTCACCGAGACCCTCTGGGGGCAGCAGGTCACCGACAACTACCGCTACATGGAGTCCCTGGACCCCGACACGATTTCCTGGATGAAGGCTCAGGGCGCCTATACGCGCAGCGTATTCGACGCCATCAAGCCGCTGGCGGCGCTGCAGCGGCGGGTGTCGGCCTTCACCGGCAGCTTCGGCTTCGTGCAGAGCTATGCGCACTTCGGCGACCGGACCTTCTACGAGGAGCGGGCTCCGGGCGCCGACACGTTTGACCTCGTGGTCCGCGACGCGGCGGGGACGCGCAAGCTGGTCGATATGGCCGCCCTGCGCGCCAAGAACGGCGGCAAGCCCATGGCCATCAACTATGTGCTGCCCTCCTATGACGGATCGAAGGTAGCGGTTGGGATTTCGTCCGGCGGATCGGAAAACGCCTCACTCTTCGTCTACGACGCCGCGACCGGGGCGCAGATCGCCGGCCCTGTCGACCGCGCCGAATTTGGCCCCACGTCCTGGAGCTTGGATTCCAAGACGCTCTACTTCATCCGCCTGAAGAAGCTCGGACCGAACGATCCGGGTACGGAGAAGTACCGCGACCCGAACCTGGAGGTGTGGGATCTGACGTCCGAACCCACGCCGTTGTACGGCTCTACGGTCGGTCATGGACCGACGTTCGGGCCTGACGAGACACCGGTCCTGGCCTTCGAGCCCACCGCTCCGGACGCCGTACTAATCTCGCAGAACGGGGTGCAAAACGAACAGAAAATGTGGACGGCCCCGGCCGCCGGCGCGAGCGATCCAAACGCCCAATGGACCCTGTTGTTCGACCGCGACGACGGGGTGACGGGCGAAGACGCCCGCGGCGACGATCTGTTCCTGCTCTCCCACAAGGACGCGCCGACCTTCAAGGTGCTCGAACTGAAGTTCGGCCAGCCGCTCAGCGCGGCCAGGACCCTGGTCACGGCCGATCCCAAGCGGGTGATCGAAGGCGTCCACGCCGCGGCCGACGCGCTCTATGTGTTGACCCGCGAGGGCGACTATTCGCGGCTGCTGCGCATTCCGACCGGCACGGACAAGATCGAGGAAGTGGCGCTGCCCTCGCGCGGCCACGTGTCCGACGTGTTCACCGATCCGCGCGAGCAGGGCGCGACCTTCGCCCTGGAAAATTGGACCCTGCCGCCGACGACCTTTCACTTCGACCCGGCGAAGGGGACCTTCGTCGACCAGCATCTTGGCGTGCGCGGCGACATCGACCCCGCCCAGTTCAAGGTGAGCGATCTCGAGGCCAAGGGTCACGACGGTGTGATGATCCCCTATGCGCTCGTGCGCCCCAAGGACGCGACTGGGCCCGGGGTGACGGTCGTGGAGGCCTACGGCTCCTATGGCATCTCCAACCTCGCCGATTTCAGCACCCGCCGCGCGGCGATGATGAAGGAGGGGATCAACTACGCCGTGTGCGCCGTGCGCGGCGGCGGTGAACTCGGCGAAGCCTGGCGCCTCGGCGGCAAGGACGCCAACAAGCCAAACACCTGGAAGGACATCATCTCCTGTGGCGAGGACCTGATCGCCCGCGGCGTCACCGACAAACACAAGCTGTTCATCATGGGCGGCTCGGCCGGGGGCATCACCATGGGCCGCGCCGTGACCGACCGACCGGACCTGTTCGCTGGCGTCATCGATATCGTGCCGGCGGCCAACCCGCTGCGGATGGAGTTCACGCCCAACGGACCGGACAACATACCCGAATTCGGCTCCATCAAGACCGAACAGGGCTTCAAGAACCTCTACGCCATGGACTCCGTGCAGCATGTGAGGACGGGCGTCGACTATCCGGCCGTTCTGATCTCCACCGGTCTCAACGATCCGCGGGTCTCGCCCTGGGAGCCGGCCAAGTTCGCCGCCGCCTTGCAGGCTTCGGGCACGTCCAATCCCGTGCTGTTGCGCGTCGACGAGCAGGCGGGCCACGGAATCGGCTCCACCCGCACCCAGACCGACCTGCTCACCGCCGACTGGATCGCCTTCGCCTTCTGGCGTTCAGGCCGGGAAGGCTGGCGGCCCGAAGCCGGCCAATAGGATTCAATTCGCGGCCACGGCCAGGGCGGGAACTGCCCGGGGCGAAGCCTTGGGCGAATAGAACGAGGCGTTCTGGCGTCCCTGTGCGGCTTCACGCGCGAAGCTGAGCAGGTGGTGCGAGACGACGCCCACCGAAATCACCCGCTCGATGTCGAGCGCCTTGAGCTTGGGCCAGGCGAAGGCCCAGAACTGCCGTCGATAAGGCGCCTGAACGCCGCAGGTCCATAGGACGCGAGCCAGGGTGCTGACGCCCCTTTTGAGGTCGGCGGCCGTGACCGTGCGCGGCGGCTGCAGGCGGTTGGGATAGGTGGCGCGCACTTGGTGCTCGAAGCGGGCGAACAGCGCCTCGGGGGCGTAGGCGGCCGCGATGCAGGCGCGCCAGCCCTCCACGATCTGGGCGTAGGGGCGTCGGAAGACGACGTTGGATTCGAGGGCTTCGTCCTCGCTGATCCGATGCTCCGCGGCCAGACGGTCCCACAACCGCGTGCGCGGCAGGGCCTGGAGAAGGTTGATGGTCAGGAGCGGAATCTGGCTGGCCTCCACGAAATCGAGGATGTGGCGCGGTGTTTCAGGTCCGTCGCTGTCCAGTCCCATGATGATGCCGGAGACCACCTCGAAGCCGAAGGAATTGAGCCGCTCGATCCCCTCCAGGATCGGCACCATCAGATTGTGGGCCTTGTCCATGGCGTGGAGGGCGTCGGGCTCTGGCGTTTCGATGCCGCAAAAGATCGTCTGAAAGTTCGCTTCGCGCATCTCCGCCAGGATCTCGGGTCGCTTGGCGATGTTGAGCGTGGCTTCGCAGGCGAAGCGGTAGGGATAGCCGTTGGCCTTCTGCCAGGCGGTGAGCGCCGGCAGAAGGTCGCGCGCCGCTTTCCGGTTGCCGATAAAGTTGTCGTCGACGAAATAGACGCTGTCCCGAATGCCGCAGGCCCGCAGCTTGTCGAGCTCGGCGCACACCTGTTCCGGGGACTTCAAGCGGGGAATACGCCCGTAGAGCGCGGGAATGTCGCAGAATTCGCAGTCGTAAGGACATCCGCTCGAGAACTGGATCGAGCCCATGAAATAGGTCTTCAGGTCGGCCAGCTCATAAGCCGGCAGGGGGAAGGCCGTCAGATCGCGGCGGTGTTCGGTGACGAACCTCACCTGATGCGCCGGCCGCGTCGGATCGTGCGCCAGGCGCGCGATAAGGGCGTCGGTGGCGTCGCCGAGCTCGCCCAGGTGCAGGTAGTCGAAGCCGGGATAGTCGTCGGGAGACGCCGACACGGACGGTCCGCCGAGCACCGTGGTCTTGCCGGCCGCGTGGGCGCGGCAGTTGATGTCGTTGATCTGGTTCTTCTGAATGTGCATGCCGCTGACAAGCACGACCTCGGCCCAGACGAAGTCGCGCGGGCTCGCGGCGGCGAGGTTCTCGTCCACAAACCGTACCTGCCAGGTTTCGGGGAGGGCGGCGGCGATGACGAGGAGGCCTTGAGGCGGCATGAACGCCTTGGCGCCCACCAGCGGGAAGGCATATTCGAAGGTGCCGAAGGAGGGGGTGTAACGCGGGAACACGAGCAGAGCCCGCCGGCCCGCGGGCGCCTGGTCGTTGTTCTGGCAAGTGTTGGTGAGCGGCGGCGGCATGATCCTCCAACACGAAAGCTGAAGCCTCGTTCCCGTCAAGGGCGCCACGCATCGCATGACTTGCCGTCAGCTAGATTTCTCGATTGATATTTGAAGAAACATCGAGCGCGTCTATATTGCGACGATGCTCCCGACCCTTCGCCAGTTGCGCTATCTGAAGCTCCTGGCCGACAACGGCTCCTTCAGCCGCGCGGCGGAGGCGGCCCACGTCACCCAGCCAACCCTTTCGGCCGGCATTCAGGAGCTGGAGAAGATTCTGGGGCCCGCCCTGGTGGACCGGAACCGCTCAGGCGTCATCCTCACCGCGGCCGGAGAGGAGGTGGTCGCCAGGGCCGGCTCAATCCTCGCCCAGACCGAGGATCTGGTGCGCGAGGCGCGCGGCGCGGGCGAGCCTCTGAGCGGTCGCTTCCGACTGGGGGTCATTCCGACAATCGCGCCTTTTCTCCTCCCGGCGGCCCTCCCCGTCTTGCGGGCCCGCTATCCCAAGCTGCGTCTGTTCCTGCGCGAGGACCTGACGCACCGTCTGCTGGCCGATGTGCGTTCCGGCGGCCTCGACGCCGCCCTGGTGGCGCTGCCCTATGACACATCGGGGCTGGATCACGTCCACGTCGCTGACGACGAGCTGGTCGCCGCGCTCCCGGAGGGCCATCCCCTGGGCCGCGCCGAGCGGGTCGCGCCCAAACGGATGGAAAGCGAGGAAATGATCCTCCTCGAAGACGGTCACTGCCTGCGCGACCACGCCCTGATGGCCTGCGGCATGACCTCATCGCGACATAGCCGGGACGAGGGCTTCGCGGCCACCTCGCTCGCCACACTGGTGCAAATGGTCGGATCGGGCCTCGGGGTCTCCTTCCTGCCGGCCATGGCCGTGGATGCCGGCGTTGCCGCGGCGGCTCAGATCACGGTGCGTCCGCTGGACGCCGACCACGCCAGCCGGGAGGTTGTCGTCGTCTGGCGAAGCGGTTCGACGCGGGCTCAGGAGGGGCGGTTGCTGGCCCAGGTGTTCCGCGCGGGCCAGCCGGAGGCGGCGGGGTGAGCACGTTGTACGGCCGCCAACGCCATGTCCGGGCTCGGATTCACGTGGTCCGCGTCATCGTGGGGCGTGCGCCCGCGTCACGATTGCACTATATTGGCAAGCCATGAGTAGGTCGTTTATCAAGATGAACGGTCTGGGGAACGATTTCGTCATCGTCCAGCCCGGAGCGGACCCGTTCGAACCCACCCCCGATCAGGCGCGGGAAATCTGCGACCGCATCGACGGCGTCGGCTGCGACCAGCTCATCGTGCTCGAGCCTTCGGAGAAGGCCAATATCCGCATGCGGGTGTGGAACGCCGACGGTGGCGAAGTCGCCATTTGCGGCAACGCCGCCCGGTGTGTGGCCTGGCTATTCATGCAAGCCGGCAAGCGCGGTCACGTCTGGGTGGAGACCGCGGCAGGCCTGCTGGAGGCCTTCAAGGCGCCCGACGGCACGGTCACCGTGGACATGGGCGCGCCGCGCCTCGAGTGGAGCGACATTCCCCTCGCCTCGCCGATGAATACGCTTGAGCTCGATCTGCGTGTGGAGTCGGCCAAGGGCGGCCCAGGCTGCGTCTCTATGGGCAACCCGCACGTGGTGTTCTTTGTCGACAACGTGGACGTGGCGCCGGTGGAGAGCCTGGGGCCGTGGCTTGAAAAGCATCAGCGCTTTCCCGAGGGCGCCAACGTCGGCTTCGCCCAGATCGTCTCGCCCGAACGCATCCGCCTACGCGTCTGGGAGCGCGGCGTTGGACTGACCCGCGCGTGTGGCACGGGCGCCTGCGCCGCACTGGTCGCTGCTCAGCGGCGTGGCCTCGTCGGCCGGCGAGCCGTGGTCGAAACCGAAGGCGGCGAACTGATTGTCGAATGGCGCGAGAGCGACGGCCACGTGCTGATGGCCGGCCCGGTCGAAGTTGAGTTCACCGGCCGTTTGCCCGACTCCGTCAGCCCGGAGCCGGCCCTACCCGCCCGTCGGGGCGACTCCCAGGTGGCGGCCAACGACTACGGCGCGTCCATGGACTACGACGACCGGCATTCCGGCGCGCCCGATCCCTTCCGCCGCGCGTGAAAGGCCGATGAGCGCGGGCCTCGCCCCCACTGGTAACGCCCAGGTGGTGACCTTCGGCTGCCGGCTCAACGCCGTACAGTCCCAGGCGATCCGCGAACAGGCTTCGGAAGACCTCGCCGGAGCGGTGGTGTTCAACACCTGCGCCGTCACCGCCGAGGCCGTGCGCCAGGCGCGCCAGGCGATCCGCAAGACCCGGCGCGAGCGGCCCGACGCCCGCCTGATCGTCACCGGCTGCGCCGCCCAGATCGATCCCGCCGCCTTCGCCGCCATGGAGGAAGTCGACCTGGTGGTCGGCAATGTGCGCGCGGCGGACGCCTTTTCTCTGCTCGGCCCTCGCGTACGGGTGACCGATATCATGGCCGAAGGCGCGACGCCGCCGAAGGTCTCCGGCCTCGCCGGGCGGGCGCGGGCCTATGTGGCGATCCAGAACGGCTGCGATCACCGCTGCACCTTCTGCGTGATCCCGTTCGGCCGCGGCAATTCCCGCTCGCAACCGGCGGAGGACGTGATCGAGCAGACGCGCGGCCTCGTCGCCCGCGGCTACCGTGAGGTGGTGCTCACCGGCGTCGATCTGACAAGCTGGGGCGCGGACCTCGAGGGTTCGCCTTCGCTCGGCGACCTCGTCGGGGGCATCCTGGACGAGGTCCCGGACCTGCCGCGCCTGCGTCTTTCCTCCATCGACGCCGCTGAGATCGATGACGCCCTGATGGCTCTGATCGCCGGCGCGCCTCGGCTCATGCCGCACCTGCACCTGTCGCTGCAGTCGGGCGATGACCTGATCTTGAAGCGTATGAAGCGCCGCCACGCCCGGGCCGACGCGCTCGGGCTGATCGCGGCCGTGCGGCATGCGCGGCCGGATACGGCCTTCGGCGCCGACTTCATCGCCGGCTTCCCCACCGAGACCGAGGCGGCCTTCGAAAACACTCTCGCCTTCGTGGATGAAGCGGCCCTCGCGTACCTGCATGTCTTCCCCTACAGCCCCAGGCCCGGCACGCCGGCGGCGCGCATGCCGCAGCATCCGGCCGAACTCGTCCACGCCCGCGCCCGCCGCCTGCGCGCCGCCGGCGACGCCGCCCTCGCCCGCCATCTGGACGGCCGCATCGGTTACTCAGCCGTCGCCCTGGTGGAGCAGGCCGGCCGCGGCCGGGCGGAAGACTTCACCGAGGTCGTCTTCGACGGCGACGCGGCGCCAGGCAGCCTGATCGCCGGCGTCATCGCCAGCCATGACGGTCGCCGCGCCCGCCTGGGCGCCTGGAGAGCCGCATGACCGACAAGCCCCTCACCGGCGGCTGCCAGTGCGGCGCCGTCCGCTTCGCTGTCGCTGGCGAGCCGCGCCACGGCGGGGTGTGCCACTGCCGCATGTGCCAGAAGGCGTTCGGCGCCTTCTACGCCCCGCTCGTGGTTGTCGAGGGCGTCACCTGGACGCGCGGCGCGCCGGCCCATTTCCGCAGCTCGAACATCGCCCAACGCGGCTTCTGCCGCGATTGCGGCACGCCGCTCACCTATGAGCCTGACGAGGGCGACGTCGAACTCGCCATCGGGGCCTTCGACGAACCGGCGAGAGTCCGACCCGTGATTCAGGTTGGCGTGGAAAGCCGCATCCCGTGGCTCTCCGAGCTCGACGCCCTACCCATTCACGCGGGCGGCGGTGCTGAAGACGGCGCGCCCGAACGGCCGGCGATCCGCTCCCTTCAGCACCCCGATCACGACACCTGAGATGGGTGACGCCAACAGGAACTGGCTGAGGCGCCTCTCCGAGGGCCTCTCGCGCACATCCAGGCAGATGAGCGATCAGGTAGTGGGCGCGCTTGGCGCCCGGCCGCTCGACCAGGAGCGGCTGGACGCGCTGGAAGAGATGCTGATCGAGGCCGATCTCGGCCCCAAGGCGGCGGCCGCGATCGCCGAGAGGTTCGGCGCCCAGGGGTTCGGCAAGTCGTCCACGGACGAAGAGGTCAAGGAAGTCCTGGCCGAGGCCGTGGCCGCCGAACTCATCCCGCGGCAGGGACGTTTCAACGCCTTGTCCGGGCCGAGACCATTCGTGGTCCTGTTCATTGGCGTCAATGGCTCAGGCAAGACGACCACCCTCGGAAAGATCGCCCACGACCTTACCGGGCGCGGCGCCAGGGTGCTGATCGCCGCCTGCGACACCTTCCGCGCGGCGGCGGTGGAGCAACTCGAAACCTGGGCCGATCGCGCCCGCGCCGACTTCGTCAGCGGACCCCAAGGCGCCGACGCCGCGGGCCTGGCCTACGACGCCTTCGCCAAGGCCCAGGCCGAGGGCTACGACGTGCTGTTGGTCGACACCGCCGGGCGTCTGCAGAACAAACAGGGTCTGATGGACGAACTCACCAAGATGATCCGTGTGATGCGCAAGCTCGATCCGGACGCCCCGCACGAGGTGCTGCTGGTGCTCGACGCCACCGTCGGCCGCAACGCCCTGGCGCAGGAAAACATCTTCGGCAACGCCATTGGGGTCACTGGCATTGTCATGACCAAGCTCGACGGAACGGCGCGTGGCGGCGTGCTGGTGCCGGTGGCTCAGGCCTCGGACTCGCCGATCATGCTGGTCGGCGTCGGCGAGGGGATAGAGGATTTGCAACCCTTCGACGCGCGGGCCTTCGCGCGATCGCTGGTCGGTCTCGAGGCGAACGTCCATGGCTGAAGGCGCCCCGCGCGGCGCGCGGCTGTTCAACGCCCTCGTGGACGGCGGACCAGGCGTGCTGTTCATCGTCGCCTATCTGTTCACGCGCGATTTCCGCGTGGCGACGATGGTGCTGGTGGCGGCCGCGGGCGTCGCCTTGGCCGCGATGTTCATTGTCGAGCGCCGGTTTCGCCCTCTGCCGACGACGCTCAGCATAGTGGCGCTCGCCTTCGGCGGCGCTTCGCTGCTCCTCCGCGACCCAAACATCCTCAAGATGAAGATGAGTATCGTCGACGGGCTCCTGGGCGCGGCCCTGTTCATCGGCCTGGCGATGGGAAGAAATCCGCTGAAGATGCTCCTCGGCTCGACTTTCGCACTGACCGACAAGGCGTGGGCGACGCTGGCCGTCCGCTATGGTCTGTTCTGGTGGGCCTGCGCGGTCGCCAACGAGATCGTGCGCCGCACTCAGAGCGATCATACCTGGGTGCT
>Ga0302314_10006390_pt1 | contig 21343 bp, 18 predicted proteins | sample III_Palsa_N2_3_FD_200533 | JGI IMG/M metagenome (GOLD analysis project Ga0302314, IMG submission 200533) | Peat permafrost microbial communities from Stordalen Mire near Abisko, Sweden - III_Palsa_N2_3 | ecosystem: Environmental > Terrestrial > Soil > Palsa > Peat permafrost | place: Sweden...
CCCAAGCGCTTGTCCTGGAGCCGACGATGCCTCGTTCCCTGCTGAACTCCGACCCCGAACTGGACCTCATCCTCGAGCGCGTCGTCGACGTGCCGCGTCACCTCGTCTGGGCCGCCTGGACGCAGCCGCAGCACCTGATGAAGTGGTTCTGTCCGCTGCCGTGGAAGACCACCGCCTGCAAGATCGATCTGCAGCCGGGCGGCATCTTCCAGACGACGATGCAGGGCCCCGAAGGCCCGGGCTTCACGAACACCGGCTGTTTCCTGCAGGTCGTCGACCAGGAGCTGCTGGTGTGGACGGGCGCCCTGGGCCCGGGCTTCCGCCCGCTCGCCAAGGACGCGGTCGCGGCCCATCCGTTCCTGATGACCGCCATCATCGCGCTGGAAGACACCGAGAGAGGGACCAAGTACACCGCGCTGGTGCGCCACGGCGACGCGCCGGCACGCCAGGCGCACGAGCAGATGGGCTTTCACGCCGGCTGGGGCAAGGCGCTGGATCAACTCGTGGAGCAGGCCAGGGCCGGACAATTCGGCCCGACGGCTTGAGCGCGTTGTACCTGCGACGCGTGGCGGCGGTCGACGCCGCCGCGTTGCTGCGGTTCGAACTCGAGCACCGCGCGTATTTCGAGCGTTGGGTCAATGCCCGCAATACCCGGTTCTACAGCGAGCAGGGCGTGCGCGCCGCGATCGCCGCGGCCGAGACCGCGTGGGCGAACGATCAGGCGTTCCAGTACCTGATCCTCGACGACGAGCGCATCGTCGGACGCGTCAACCTCACGGCCATCAAGCGGGCGCATTTCAATTGCGCGGATCTGGGCTACCGCGTCGGCGAGCACGACGGTGGGCGCGGCGTGGCCTCGCAGGCCGTGGCGCTGTGCCTGGCCGAGGCCTTCGGAACGCACGGCTTGTGGCGTGTGGAGGCCGTGGCCCGGCCCGAGAACCACGCCTCGGTGCGCGTGCTGGAGCGCAACGGCTTCCGGCAGTTCGGGCATTCGCGCCGCAGCTTCGAGCTGCACGGGCAGTGGTTCGATCGGCTGCATTTCGAACGCCACCGCGACTCGTCCTGACTGAGCTGAGCCGAGCTGCCGCCAAGCCCGAAATCATCGCTTGTGGCATGAGCCCACTCAGGCGGCGAACTCGTTGAAGTGATCGAGGTCGTCGATGAGGCCGGGCCGCTGTGCCAGGTGCCAGTCCAGGCGTTGCTGCGTCAGTGCGCTCGAGGCGCAGTTGTCCATGCCGGAGAACATGCCGAGCCAGCCGAAGTGGCTCGCGGCTTCCTCGGGCGACAGCGAGACGACCGGAATCTTCAGGCCACGGCCGATGGCCTCGGCGATCTCTCGCAGCGACACGCCTTCCTCGCCGACCGCGTGGAAGCGCGAGCCGGCCGCGCCTTTCTCCAGCGCCAGGCGGAACACGGGGGCCGCGTCGAGGCGATGCACCGCCGACCAGCGGTTCAGGCCCGCGCCGACGTAGGCCGAGATGCCTTTCTGGCGCGCGAGGGGGATCAGGTAGCTGATGATGCCCGCCTTGTCTCGGTCATGCACCTGGGGCAGGCGGACGACCGTGGCCCGCACGCCGCGCGCCACCAGGGCCAGCGCGGTCGGCTCCGACACCCGTGGCGTGCCGTTGTCGCTCTTCGCGTCGTCCTCCGTGGTCGCGCGTCCCGGCGTGGGGGCGATCCCGGCGGTGACGACCAGTGGCCGGCCGGAGCCCGCCAGCACGTCGCCGATCGCCTCGATGGCGCGCCGGTCGTCCTCGCAGTTCTGAACGAACCGGGAGAAGTCGTGGTTGAAGCCGGCGTGGATCACGCCGTCGGATCTGGCCGCGCCGCTGCGCAGGCTGTCCAGGTCTTCCAGATTGCCGCGATGCACCTCGGCGCCCGCGGCGAGCAGGGCCTTGGCGCCCTCGTCCGACCGGGAGAGGCCGAGTACCTGATGGCCGGCCTTGAGCAAGTCCGGAACGACGACGGAGCCGATGAAGCCGGTGGCACCGGTGACGAATACACGCATGACGATTCTCCTGGGGACTGGTTTCGATGTCCGGATCGGTCGATCCGGGGCTGCGCTCGCAGCCGGTACAGACCACTTTAAGAGGTCGAAGTCATACAATCTATGCTTTTGAGTCCGCGATATCTTCGCGATCGTCCGGAGAGTTCATTGATGGATCCGTTGTCCGATGTGCTGTCACTGTTGAAGCCGCGCAGTTTCTCGTCCGGTGGCGTCGACCACGGCGGGGACTGGGCGGTCGAGTTCGGCGCGCATGAAGGCATCAAGTTCCAGGCCGTGATCTCCGGCGCGTGCTGGCTTGCGGTCGATGGCGTTCCCGACCCGATCCTCATGAGTGCCGGGGACTGTTTCCTGCTGCCACGGGGCCGGCCGTTCCGTCTGGCCAGCGACCTGGCCTTGACCCCGGTCGATGCCTTCGCCTTGCTCCAGGTGCCGCTGAACGGGGCCATCCGCACGATCAACGGCGGCGGAAGCTGTTTTGCGGTCGGCGGCCATTTCGGCTTCGCCGGCAGGCATGCCGAGATCCTGCTGGGCATGCTGCCGCCGGTCGTGCACTTGCAGAAGGAGTCGGACAAGGCGGCCATGCGCTGGTCCGCGGAGCGCCTGATGCTGGAGCTGCGCGAACCGCAGCCAGGTGGGTTCCTGATCGCACAACAGCTCGCCTACATGATGCTGGTGCAGGCCCTGCGGCTGCACCTGGGCGAAGGCGCGCAGGGCGGCGTTGGATGGCTTTTCGCGCTGGCCGACAAGCAGATGAGCGCGGCGATCCATGCCATGCACGACGAGCCGGCACGCCACTGGAAAATACAGGACCTGGCGGAACGTGCGGCCATGTCGCGCTCGACCTTCGCCCTGAAGTTCAAGCGCGCAGTCGGCGCCTCGCCGATGGACTACCTGACGCGCTGGCGGATGATGGTGGCGGCGGACAAGCTGACGAACTCCGGCGATTCCATCTCCAAGCTGGCCGCGGCACTGGGCTACGAGTCGGAAAGCGCCTTCAGCACGGCATTCAAGCGCGTGATGGGTTGCTCGCCGCGCCACTACGGCCGGGGTCTCGCGCCCGTGAACTAGTTGCTCGCGTACGGCTCGCGCAGCCGTTCGTTCTCGTCGATGCGCAGCCGCTTGCCGAGCGCCGGGAAGGCGCGTTGCGAGCAGCCCTGGCGGTCGCACACCTTGCAGCCGGCGCCGATCGGCGTGGCGGCTTCCGTGTCGGCGAGCGCCAGCCCCTTCGCGTAGACCAGCCGCGACGCATGGCGCACGTCGCAGCCCAGGCCGATGGCGAACGAGCGCTCGGCCGAGCCGTAGCCGCCGATCGTGCTCGCGACGCAGCGCGCGATCCACAGGTAGGTGCGGCCATCGGGCATGCGCGCCAGTTGCGTCAGCACCTTGTGCGGCTGCGCAAAGGCCTCGTAGACGTTCCACAGAGGGCAGGTGCCCCCGGAGTGCGAGAAGTGGAAATCGGTGGCCGACTGACGCTTCGAGAAGTTGCCGGCGCGGTCGACGCGCACGAAGAAGAACGGCACGCCGCGCGCATCGGGGCGTTGCAGCGTGGACAGGCGGTGGCACACCGTCTCGAAGCTGACGCCGAAGCGCCGCGCCAGCAGGTCGATGTCGTAGTGCAGGCTTTCGGCCGTCGCAAGAAAGCGGCCGTACGGCAGCACGAGCGCGCCGGCAAAGTAGCTGGCCAGGCCGATGCGGCCCAGCGAACGCGGCTCGGGCCCGCTGAAGTTGCCCGCGTCGGCGAGCGCCGCGATCGTCGGACCGCACTCGAGATAGGCCAGCTGCGTCGCGAGCTGGAACGCGCGCTGGCCGGGTTCGGCGGCGCTGGCTACCTGCAGTACGCGGGTGCGCGCATCGAAGCGGCGCAACGTGCCGCCGTCGGCCCGCATCTCGGACTCGCGCAGTGATTGCGTCGTCACGCCATGCACGCGCAGGAGGTACGCCTCGAGGCGTGATGCGAGCTCGCGCGCGTCCCGCCCCTGCGTGCGCGAGGAGGCCTCGCCGTCGCTGCCGAGCGTGGCGTCCAGCGCCTCGGCGCGTTCGTCCAGCACGGCAATGTGGTTGTGGCGCTCGTAGAAGAAGTTGCGCACTTCCTCGTGCGGCTGCGTCGATGCGTTGACGAGCTCGCCTGCGCGGTCGCCGAGGTTGGCCGCGAGCGCGTTCAGGCGATCCTCGGCGTCCCTGCTGCGCCGATGCAGGCGGATCAGCACCTGCGCGAGCGCCGGCATCTGTTGCGCCATTGCGCGCAGCTCGGCCTGCGGTACGGTGCCCGCGCCGCCGGTGTCGGCGATCACGTCCTGCAGATGCGACGTCAGCCGCGCTTCGTCGTCGTCCGAGAACAGCTGCAAGTCCAGCCCGAGCGACGACTGCAGGCGCAACAGCACCGGCACGCTCAACGGGCGCTGGTTGTTCTCCAGCTGGTTCAGGTAGCTGGGCGAGAGATCGAGCAACTGCGCGAGCGCGGCCTGGGTCAGGCCACGCTGTTCGCGCAGCGTCTTGAGCTTCACGCCGAGGAAGGTCTTGCGCATCGTATGTTCTTCGCAAACATTGCAAATGGCGTCTTCGGCTTCGCAAATGTTCGCTATTTCAGTGGTTGTGCAAAGCATACCGCGAATGCAAACTTTGCGAACTTGCTGGCTATTCCAGCGATGGAAGAACCCATGGACTGGATCCACCAGATCGCTCCGAAGACACCGCTGGCCGACGCCGGAACCGGGTCACGCCGGCGGCCGGACAACGAACTCGAGCTCACCGAACTGATCCTGCCGCAGCAGGCCAACCACTACGGCACGTTGTTCGGCCCGAACGCATTGGCGTTGCTCGGCAAGGCCGCGTTCCTTGTCGCCGCCCGCTACACGCGGCAGTCGGTGGTGATGGCGGCCGCCAGCCAGATCGAGTTCCTCGCCCCGATCCCCGTCGGCGCGCTGGTGCGCGTGCTGGCGCGCGTCACGCGCGTGGGGCGCACGTCGATGTCGGTGCAGGTCACCGCCACGTTCGATACAGCACCCGGTACCCGCGCCGACGACGTGCTGCGTGGCGAATTCCAGATGGTCGCTGTCGACGAGCTCGGTCGGCCGACGGCCGTCCAGCCACCCGTCAAGACAGAAGAACTGGCCTTCGCCACGCCTGCCGCCTGAACCCCGAATACAACGAGAAGCATCCCATGTCCGAAATCGTCACCTCCCCCTTCAAGGCCAAGAAGTCCGTCGCGCTGTCCGGTGTCACCGCCGGCAATACCGCGCTGTGCAGCGTAGGCCGCACCGGCAATGACCTGCACTACCGCGGCTACGACATCCTCGACATCGCCGAGGTGTGCGAGTTCGAGGAGATCGCCCACCTGCTGGTGCACGGCAAGCTGCCGACGTCGGCCGAGCTGCTCGCCTACAAGGCCAGGCTGAAGGCGATGCGCGGCCTGTCCGCCAGCGTCAAGATCGCGCTCGAGCAACTGCCGGCGGCGGCGCATCCGATGGACGTCATGCGCACCGGCGTCTCGGCGCTGGGCTGCGTGCTGCCCGAGAAGGACGACCACAACGTGCCGGGCGCCCGCGACATCGCCGACCGCCTGATGGCCTCGCTCGGATCGATGCTGCTGTACTGGTACCACTGGTCGGCCAACGGCAAGCGCATCGACGTCGAGACCGATGACGATTCGATCGGTGGCCACTTCCTGCATCTGCTGCACGGCAGGAAGCCGTCCGACAGCTGGGTGCGCGCGATGCACACGTCGCTGAACCTCTACGCCGAACACGAGTTCAACGCGTCCACGTTCGCGGCGCGCGTGATCGCCGGCACCGGCAGCGACATGTACTCGGCGATCGCGGGCGGCATCGGCGCGCTGCGCGGACCCAAGCACGGCGGCGCCAACGAGGTCGCCTTCGAGATCCAGAAGCGCTACGACCACCCCGACGATGCCGAGGCCGACATCCGCCGCCGCGTCGAGGCCAGGGAAGTCGTGATCGGCTTCGGCCACCCGGTCTACACCGTCAGCGATCCGCGCAACGTCGTCATCAAGGGCGTGGCCCGACGCCTGTCGAAGGAGGCGGGTTCCACGAAGATGTTCGACATCGCGGAACGGCTCGAGAGCGTGATGTGGGACGTCAAGAAGATGTTCCCCAACCTCGACTGGTTCAGCGCCGTCAGCTACCACGTGATGGGCGTGCCCACCGCGATGTTCACGCCGTTGTTCGTCATCTCCCGCACGTCGGGCTGGGCGGCGCACGTGATCGAGCAGCGTATCGACAACAAGATCATTCGGCCGAGCGCAAACTACACGGGCCCGGAAGACCTCGCTTTCCTCCCGATCGCAGACCGCCTCTGAGCTCGAGCCCATGAACATCCGATATCGCAAGAACCTGCCCGGCACGGCCCTCGACTACTTCGACGCGCGCGAGGCCGTCGAAGCCATCCGTGCCGGCGCGTGGGACACGCTGCCCTACACGTCGCGCGTGCACGCGGAGAACCTGGTGCGCCGCTGCGATCCCGCGATCCTGGTCGAGTGCCTGACGCAGATCGTCGAGCGCCGCCGCGACCGCGACTTCCCGTGGTTTCCGGCCCGCGTGGTCTGCCACGACATCCTCGGCCAGACCGCGCTGGTGGACCTGGCCGGCCTGCGCGACGCCATCGCCGAGCAGGGTGGCGATCCGGCCCAGGTCAACCCGGTCGTGCCGGTGCAACTGATCGTCGACCATTCGCTGTCGGTGGAGTGCGGCGGCTTCGATCCCGATGCCTTCGCGAAGAACCGCGCGATCGAGGACAGGCGCAACGAGGACCGCTTCCACTTCATCGAGTGGACCAAGCGCGCGTTCAGGAACATGGAGGTGATCCCGCCGGGCAACGGGATCATGCACCAGATCAACCTGGAACGGATGTCGCCGGTGATCCACGCGAAGGACGGCGTGGCCTTCCCCGACACGCTGGTGGGCACGGACAGCCACACGCCGCACGTCGATGCGCTGGGCGTGGTGGCGGTGGGCGTCGGCGGCCTCGAAGCCGAGAACGTGATGCTGGGGCGGGCCTCGTGGATGCGGCTGCCCGAGATCGTCGGCGTCGAGCTGGCCGGCAAGCCTGGCCCCGGCATCACCGCCACCGATCTCGTGCTCGCGCTGACCGAGTTCCTGCGCAAGTCCAAGGTGGTCGGCGCCTATCTCGAGTTCCATGGCGAAGGCGCCGCGGCGCTGACGCTGGGCGACCGCGCCACCATCTCCAACATGGCGCCCGAGTACGGCGCCACCGCGGCGATGTTCGCCATCGATGCGCAGACGATCGCCTACCTGCGCCTGACCGGCCGCGCGGACGCGCAGGTCGCGCTGGTGGAGACGTATGCGAAGCAGGCCGGCCTGTGGTCGGACAGCCTCCACGACGTCGTGTACGAACGCACGCTGGCATTCGACCTGGCCACGGTCGTTCGCAACATGGCCGGCCCGTCCAACCCGCATGCGCGCGTCGCCACCAGCGAGCTGGCGGCCAAGGGCATCGCGGGCGCGTGGGACGATACCCCTGGCCGCATGCCCGACGGCGCGGTGATCATCGCCGCCATCACCAGCTGCACCAACACCAGCAATCCCCGCAACGTGATCGCCGCGGGCCTGCTCGCACGCAATGCGAACAGGTTCGGCCTCACGCGCAAGCCCTGGGTCAAGACGTCGCTGGCCCCCGGCTCCAAGGCGGTGACGCTGTACCTCGAGGACGCCGGCCTGATGGCCGAGCTCGAGAAGCTGGGCTTCGGCGTGGTGGCCTATGCGTGCACGTCGTGCAACGGCATGTCGGGCGCGCTGGATCCGGCGATCCAGCGCGAGATCATCGAGCGCGACCTCTACGCGACGGCCGTGCTTTCCGGCAACCGCAACTTCGACGGCCGCATCCACCCGTACGCGAAGCAGGCTTTCCTCGCCTCGCCGCCGCTGGTCGTGGCCTATGCGATCGCCGGCACCGTGCGCTTCGACATCGAGAAGGACGTCCTGACGGTGGTCGATGGCCGCGAGATCCGCCTGGCCGACCTGTGGCCCACCGACGCCGAGATCGACGCCATCGTCGCGAAGAGCGTCAAGCCCGAGCACTTCCGCCAGGTCTACGACCCGATGTTCGCCATCAAGCCCGACACCGGCGCGGCCGTCGCGCCGCTGTACGACTGGCGCCCGCAAAGCACCTACATCCGTCGCCCGCCGTACTGGGAAGGCGCACTGGCCGGCGAACGGTCGCTGCGCGGCATGCGCCCGCTGGCGGTGCTGCCCGACAACATCACCACCGATCACCTGTCGCCGTCCAACGCTATTCTGTTGGACAGCGCCGCCGGCGAGTACCTCCACCGCATGGGCCTGCCGGAAGAGGACTTCAACTCCTACGCCACGCATCGCGGCGACCACCTGACGGCGCAACGCGCGACGTTCGCCAACCCGACGTTGAACAACGAGATGGTGCGCAACGCCGACGGCAGCGTGAAGGCCGGATCGCTCGCGCGCGTGGAGCCGGAAGGCCGGGTGATGCGCATGTGGGAGGCGATCGAGACGTACATGCAGCGCAAGCAGCCGCTGATCATCGTCGCGGGCGCCGACTACGGCCAGGGCTCGTCGCGCGACTGGGCGGCCAAGGGCGTTCGGCTGGCCGGCGTCGAGGCGATCGCCGCGGAAGGGTTCGAGCGCATCCATCGCACCAACCTGGTCGGCATGGGCGTGCTGCCGCTGGAGTTCAGGACGGGCGTCAATCGCAGGACGCTCGCACTCGACGGCACCGAGACCTACGACGTGGTCGGCGAACGCCGGCCGGGCGCGACGCTCACGCTGGTGATCCATCGCCGCGATGGCGAACGCGTGGACGTGCCTGTCACGTGCCGTCTCGACACGGCCGAGGAAGTCTCGATCTACGATGCCGGGGGCGTGCTGCAACGTTTCGCGCAGGACTTCCTGGCGGCGACCCGCGCAAGCGCCTGAATCCACTCGAACCCCTCATGTCTTCAGTTCCGCAAATCAGGATTGCCGCCACCTACCTGCGCGGCGGCACCAGCAAGGGCGTGTTCTTCCGCCTGGACGACCTGCCCGAGCGCGCGCGCGTGCCCGGGCCCGCGCGTGACGCGCTGCTGATGCGCGTGATCGGCAGCCCCGATCCGTACGGCAAGCAGATCGACGGCATGGGCGGTGCCACGTCGAGCACCAGCAAGACGGTCATCGTGGCCAAGAGTTCGCGGGCCGGCCACGACGTCGACTACCTGTTCGGCCAGGTCGCCATCGCCCAGCGCTTCGTCGACTGGAGCGGCAACTGCGGCAACCTGTCCGCAGCGGTCGGCCCGTTCGCGATCGCCAACGGGCTCGTCGATGCCGATCGCGTTCCGCGCGATGGCCTCGCCACCGTGCGCATCTGGCAGGCCAACATCGGCAAGACCATCGTCGCGCGGGTGCCGATGAGCGGCGGCGTGGTGCAGGAGACCGGCGACTTCGAGCTCGACGGCGTGACCTTCCCGGCCGCCGAGGTACAGCTCGAATTCCTGGACCCGGCCGACGAAGGCGACGGGGAGGGCGCTGGCGCGATGTTTCCCACCGGCCACGTCGTCGATCGCCTGGACGTGCCTGGCGTCGGCAGCTTCGATGCCACGCTGATCAACGCCGGCATCCCGACGATCTTCCTCGATGCCGAGGCCATCGGCTACACCGGCACCGAGCTGCAGGACGCGATCAACGGCGACGCGAAGGCGCTCGCGCTGTTCGAGACGATCCGTGCCCATGGCGCGCTGCGCATGGGCCTGATCCGCCATGTCGACGAGGCCGCTGGCCGCCAGCACACGCCCAAGGTCGCCTTCGTCGCGCCGCCGGCCGACTACGTCGCGTCCAGCGGCAAGCACGTGAAGGCCGGCGACGTCGATCTGCTCGTGCGCGCGATGTCCATGGGCAAGCTGCACCACGCGATGATGGGCACGGCCGCCGTCGCGATCGGCACCGCCGCGGCCATTCCCGGCACGCTGGTCAATCTCGCCGCGGGCGGTGGGGCGCGCAGCGCCGTTCGTTTCGGCCATCCCTCGGGAACGCTGCGCGTCGGCGCCGAGGCCACGCTGGTCGACGGCGTCTGGAGCGTCACCAAGGCGCTGATGAGCCGCAGCGCTCGCGTGCTGATGGAAGGCTGGGTCCGAGTGCCCGGCGACAGTTTCTGAAGAACAGGATTTCTCCATGTCCACTCGCAAGACCCTTCGCTCGCTGGCCGAGGCCCGCCGCGGCGTGCTCGTACCCGGCGCCTTCAACGCGCTGTCGGCGCGCGTGATCGCCGACCTCGGCTTCGAGGCGATCTACGTCACCGGCGCCGGCGTCACCAACATGGCGTTCGGCATGCCCGACCAGGGCTTCATGGGACTGTCCGACATCGCCGACCACACCGCCCGCATCCGTGACGCGGTCGACCTGCCGCTGATCGTCGATGCCGACACCGGTTTCGGCAACGCGCTGAACGTGCGCCACACGGTGCGCGTGCTCGAACGCGCGGGTGCCGACTGCATCCAGCTCGAAGACCAGGTCGCACCCAAGCGCTGCGGCCACTTCTCCGGCAAGGAGGTGATCTCCACCGAAGAGGCCGTCGGCAAGATCAAGGCGGCGGTCGACGCGCGCCACGATCCCGACTTCCTGATCATGGCGCGCACCGACGCGGCGGCCACCCACGGCTTCGAAGCGGCCGTCGAACGTGCGCATCGCTTCGCCGAGGCCGGTGCCGACATCCTCTTCGTCGAGGCCGTGACGACGGCCGACGAGATCCGCGCGCTGCCGCGGCGCCTCTCGCGGCCGCAGCTGATGAACATGGTGATCGGCGGCAAGACCCCGATCTTCGGCGCCGACGAGCTCGGCACGCTGGGCTACGGTCTCGTGCTGTACGCCAACGCGGCCCTGCAAGGCGCCGTGGCCGGCATGCAGAAAGTGCTGGGCGTGCTGAAGGAGACGAGGCGGGTGGACGAGGATCCGGCGCTGGTCGTGTCGTTCGCCGAGCGCCAGCGGCTGGTCGGCAAGGCGGAGTGGGACGCGCTGGAGAAGCGATATACGTGAGTTCCCCGGTCGCTCTTGAAATCGAGCGAGAAGGCACGCACCTGCGGTCTCGATGGAGAACGACATGGGTGCCAACGATGCCTTCCTGCAGGATGCCTACTCGCGCACGGTGAGCGAGGTGGTGGAGCGCGTGGGGCCGAGCGTGGCCGCGGTGCGCCTGCGCGGCGCGAGCGGCTCGGGCGATTCGCTGGGCGGCGGCTCGGGCTTCCTGTTCACGCCCGACGGCTACGTGCTGACGAATTCGCACGTGGTGCGTGCCGGCAAGCCGGCGACGACGGCGCGGCCGGAGGTGCGCCATCAGGTGTCGCTGGCCGACGGACGCGAGTTCGATGCGCGCTGGGTCGGCGACGACCCCGACACCGACCTGGCCGTGCTGAGCATCGACGGGTTGTCCAAGGGGTCGCTGGCGCACGCGTCGCTGGGGCGTTCGGCCGGGCTGAAGCGCGGCCAGATCGCCATCGCGATCGGCAACCCGCTGGGCTTCGAGCACACGGTCACGGCGGGCATCGTCAGCGCGCTCGGGCGCAGCATGCGCACCAGCACCGGCCGGCTGATCCCCGACGTGATCCAGACCGACGCCGCGCTGAACCCCGGCAACTCGGGCGGCCCGCTGCTCGATTCGCAGGGCGAGGTGATCGGCATCAACACGGCCATCATCCGCGGCGCCCAGGCGATCTGCTTCGCCGTGGCGGTGGACATCGCCGGCTGGGTGATCCCGCAACTGCTGCAACACGGGCGCGTGCGCCGCGGCTACCTGGGCGTGGCGGGCCAGACGCAGGAACTGCATCGGCGCGTCGTGCTCGCCTACGAGCTGCCGAACGCCAGCGGCGTGCGCGTGATGAGCGTCGAGCCCGACAGCCCGGCGGCGCGCGTCGGCGTGAAGGAGGGCGACATCATCGTCGGCCTGGACGGCGTGGCCATCGCCAGCGTCGATGCGCTGCACCAGACGCTGGACGCCAGCCGCGTGAACCGCGACTGCGTGCTCAAGGTGATCCGCGGCGTGCGCTCGCCGGTGCCGCTGTACCTGACGGTTCGGCCGGCGGAGGTGCTGCTGCGTTCCTGATGTAATATACGGTCTGTATATAAACCGTATAAGGAACGCTGCCATGGGCATCGTCAAGATTTCCGACCTGATGCACGACAACCTGCGCGACGCCAGCGATGCGCTGAGCCGCTCGATCAACGCGCAGGCCGAGCACTGGCTGCGCGTGGGCATGCTGTGCGAACTGCACCCCGAGCTGAGCTATGGCGACATCTGCCAGCTGATGTTGCGCAGCGCGCGCACCGGCGCCGGCGAGCTGTCGTTCGTGCGGCCCGAGGTGGCGGTGGCGGCTTCCGTCACGGCCGGGAAGGCCATCCGCAAGGCGGCTCGATGAAGAAGGGCGCCAACCTGATCAAGACGCCCGCCGAGATCGCCATGGCGCGCGCCGCGGGTGCGCTCGCCGCCGACGTGCTGCGCATGATCGCGCCGCACGTGAAGGCCGGCGTCACGACCGACGAACTCGACAAGCTGTGCCACGACCACATCGTCGACGTGCAGCAGGCGATTCCCGCCAACATCGGCTACCACGGCTACCCGAAGACCGTGTGCGCCTCGGTGAACCACGTCGTGTGCCACGGCATCCCGGGCGACAAGAAGCTCAAGGACGGCGACATCGTCAACATCGACGTGGCCATCATCAAGGACGGCTGGCACGGCGACACGAGTCGCATGTACTACGTCGGCGCGCCCAGCGTGCTCGCCAGGCGCCTGGTCGACACCACCTACGAGGCGATGCGCGCCGGCATCCGGCAGGTGCGCCCCGGCGCCACGCTGGGCGACGTCGGCGCCGCCATCCAGAAGGTGGCCGAGAAGGAAGGCTTCAGCATCGTGCGCGACTACTGCGGCCACGGCATCGGCCAGATCTATCACGACGACCCGCAGGTGTGCCACTACGGCAAGCGCGGCGAAGGCCTGCGCCTGCAGGAGGGCATGGTGTTCACCATCGAGCCCATGGTCAACGCCGGCAAGCCGGGCACGCGCGAGATGCCCGACGGCTGGACGGTGGTCACGCGCGATCACTCGTTGTCGGCCCAATGGGAGCACATGGTGGCGGTCACGCAGGACGGATTCGAGGTGTTGACACCGTGGCCGGATGGCACCGGCAGCTACGCCGCCATCGCCTGACCCGAGTTCCGACGGGGTATCCGGCCTGGTGAGGTGACGCAGAAACCGGCGCCCCGGCGCCGCGCCGGCCGCGTCAGGCGAAGCGAGGCACTCAGTGGCTTTCGAAGCGGTACGACACCAGCGACTCCGCGTCGCTGTCTGCCACCAGAACCTTGCCCGCCGGCGGGAACGCGCGCTGCACGCAGTCCGTGCGCGGGCAAACGCGGCAGCCCGGGCCGATCGGCACCACCCCGCGCGGCGCGTGCACGTCGAGCCCGTCCGCGTACACCAGCTCGCGCGCATGCGACAGTTCGCAGCCGAGCCCGATCGCGAACACCTTGCGCCGCGCTTGCCAGCCGCCCCCGCCGCGCGCGATCGTGCGAGCGATGCCGAAGAAGCGCGTGCCGTCGGGCATCTCGGCCACCTGCGTGAGGATGCGCTGGGGTTGCGCGAACGCTTCGTGCACCTGCCACAACGGGCAGGCGCCGCCGTGGCGCGCGAAATGGAAGGCGGTGGCGCTCTGGCGCTTGGAGATGTTGCCGGCCTGGTCGATGCGCACGAAGTAGAACGGCACGCCGCGCTGGCCCGGTCGCTGCAACGTGGACAGGCGGTGGCAAACCGTCTCGAACCCGACGTGGAAGCGTTGCTCCAGCCATTCGATGTCATAGCGGCTCTCGCGCGCGGCGGCCAGCATCGTCTCGTACGGCAGCAGCGTGGCGCCGGCGAAATAGTGCGCCAGCCCTTGCCGCGCCAGCCCCTGGCCGGCGACGTCGGAATAGCCGCCGTCGCGTACCTCCGCGTCGAGCGCATCGCGTTGCGCGATCAGCGCGTATTGCGTGGCGATCTGGAACGCTTGTTGCGCGTCGCTGAGGTGGGCCGGAATCCACAGGCGCTTGCGAGCCGGTTCGTAGCGGCGCAACGCGTTGCCGTCGCGCAGCGGGTCGCGCATGTCGTCGGACGCCATCACCTCCACGCCGCACTGCGTGCGCATCAGCTCGCGCAGGGGCGCGGCACGCACGCCCGGCACCAGGCCGGCGTCGTGCGCGAGCTGTTCGGCCAGCCGATCCAGCCGGTCGATGTAGTTGTTGCGGCGATTGAAATGATCGCGCACCTCTTCGTGCGGCAGCGGGGCGATCGGGCCGGGCCGGCTCTCGCCGCCGACCTCGCCGTAGAAGCGGTCGACGGTCTGCGCGTATTCCTCCTGCAGGCGTTGATGGCGCTGGTAGAGCAGCAGGAAGGCCTCGACCAGTTCGGGCGACTGTTCGACCATGCGCGCGAGCTGCGGCGGCGGCACCGCCACGCTGCGCAGCGTGCGGTCCTGCAGCGCGCAATCGAGCTCGCCAAGCAGGCGCTTGTCGGTGTCGTCGGCGAACTGCGACATGTCGCCGCCAAAAGCCTCGGCCAGGCGCAGCAGCACCGCGGCCGTCACCGGACGCTGGTTGCTCTCGATCTGGCTCACGTAGCTGATCGACAGCTGCAGGCGCTCGGCGAGCGCCGTCTGGCTCAACGCGTGCTGCTCGCGCAGGCGGCGCACGCGCGGGCCCACGAACAGCTTCCGGGCGTCAGTGGCCATGCTTCACATGTTTTGCAGATTTCACAGGATTCTTGCGAAGAGATTTACAAGGTTTCCTTTTCACATCAACGAGTTATCGCCATCTGTGAAGAGAGTGGATAGATTCTGTGTGAAGCGCTTCCGGCTGTCCACCCGACTGTCGGGAGACCCTGGAATCCAAGGAGACAAGACGCATGACCGACACCCTCGACATTCCGAACGTCCCGCTGCTGATCGGCGGCAAGCTGGTGCAATCGCGCAGCGAACAATGGCGCGACATCGTCAATCCGGCCACGCAGAAGGTGCTGGCGCGGGTGCCGATGGCCACCGCCGATGAAGTGAATGCCGCCGTCGCGTCCGCGCAGCAGGCTTTCGCCACGTGGCGCAAGACGGCGATCGGCGCGCGTGCCCGCGTGTTCCTGAAGTACCAGCAGCTGATCCGCGAGAACATGAAAGAGCTCGCGGCCATCCTCACCGCCGAACAGGGCAAGACGCTGGCCGATGCCGAGGGCGACGTGTTTCGCGGCCTGGAGGTGGTGGAGCACGCGGCAAGCATCGGCAACCTGCAGCTGGGCGAGCTGGCCAACAACGTGGCCGGCGGCGTCGATACCTATACGTTGCTGCAACCCCTGGGGGTATGCGCCGGCATCACGCCGTTCAACTTCCCCGCGATGATTCCGCTGTGGATGTTCCCGATGGCGATCGCCTGCGGCAACACCTTCGTGCTGAAGCCGTCGGAGCAGGACCCGATGGTCACGATGCGCCTGTGCGAACTCGCGCTGGAAGCCGGCGTGCCGCCCGGCGTCCTGAACGTGGTGCACGGCGGCGAGGACGTGGTCAACATGATCTGCGATCACGCCGACATCAAGGCGATCTCCTTTGTCGGCTCCACGAAGGTGGGCACGCACGTGTACCAGCGCGCGACGTTGGCGGGCAAGCGCGTGCAATGCATGATGGGCGCGAAGAACCACGCCATCGTGCTGCCCGACGCGCACAAGCAGCAGACGCTCGATGCGCTGGCTGGCGCCGCCTTCGGTGCGGCCGGCCAGCGCTGCATGGCGCTGTCGGTGGCGGTGCTGGTGGGCGACGCCCGCCAGTGGGTTCCGGACATGGTGGCCCGCGCGAAGAAGATGTCGGTGGGCGACGGCATGTCCAGGGGCACGGACGTCGGCCCGCTGATCTCGTGCGCCGCCAGGGAGCGCGTCGAGGCGCTGATCGCGCGCGGCGTGGAAGAGGGCGCGAGGCTCGAGTTCGACGGCCGCCTGCCGCCGCTGGACGGCGGCCTGAAGGAGGGCAACTTCGTCGGCCCGACGATCTTCTCGGGCGTCAAGCCCGGCATGGCGATCTACGACCAGGAGATCTTCGGCCCGGTGCTGTGCCTGGCCGAGGCCGCCACGCTCGACGAGGCGATCGCGCTGATCAATGCCAACCCGAACGGCAACGGCACCGCCATCTTCACGCAGTCGGGCGCCGCCGCGCGCAAGTTCCAGGAGGAGATCGACGTCGGCCAGATCGGCATCAACGTACCGATCCCGGTGCCGGTGCCGCTGTTCTCGTTCAGCGGCTCGCGTGCATCCAAGCTCGGCGACCTGGGCCCGTACGGCAAGCAGGTGATCCTGTTCTACACGCAGACGAAGACGATCACCGCGCGCTGGTTCGACGACGATGTGTCGACCGGCGTCAACACCACCATCAGCCTCCGATAAGGCGATGGACTTCGAACTCGGCGACGACCAGCGCGCGTTCCAGGCCGCGGCGCGCGACTTCGCCGCGGCGGAGATCGCGCCGTACGCGGCGAAGTGGGACGAGGAGCGGCTGTTCCCGCGTGCCGCTCTGCGTCACGCGGGCGAGCTGGGCTTCTGCGGCCTGTATGCCGGCGTGGAGCACGGCGGCCTGGGCCTGCCGCGGCTGGACGCGACGATCGTGTTCGAGGAACTCGCCGCGGCCTGCCCGTCCACCACCGCCTACCTGACCATCCACAACATGGCCACGTGGATGGTGACCGCATTTGCGCGGCCCGAGGTCGCGGCCGAGTGGGGGCCGGCGCTCGCGCGCGGCGACAAGCTGGCGTCGTACTGCCTCACCGAGGCGAACGCCGGCTCGGACGCGGCGTCGCTGCGCACCGGCGCGCGCCGCGACGGCGGCGACTGGGTGATCAACGGCAGCAAGGCCTTCATCTCCGGCGCCGGCGCCACCGACGCGCTGGTGGTGATGGCGCGCACCGGCCAGGACGGCGCGAAAGGCATCTCGGCCTTCCTCGTGCCGGCCGATGCCCCTGGCGTGCGCTACGGCCGCAAGGAAGACAAGATGGGCTGGAACAGCCAGCCGACGCGCGCGATCGCGTTCGACGACGTCCGTATCCCGGCCTGCCATCTGCTGGGCGAGGAGGGCGAAGGATTTCGCATCGCGATGAAGGGCCTGGACGGCGGCCGCATCAACATCGCCACGTGCTCGGTCGGTGCCGCGCAGGGCGCGCTCGCTGCGGCGCGGCGCTACATGACCGAGCGGCGCCAGTTCGGGCGCGCGCTGGCCGAGTTCCAGGCGCTGCAGTTCAAGCTGGCCGACATGGCCACCGAGCTGGTGGCCGCGCGCCAGATGGTGCGGTTCGCCGCCTCGAAGCTGGACGCCGGCTCGCCGGACGCCAGCGTCTATTGCGCGATGGCCAAGCGCTTCGCCACCGACGTCGGCTTCCAGGTCTGCAACGAGGCGCTGCAGATCCACGGCGGCTACGGCTACATCCGCGAATACCCCCTCGAGCGCTGGCTGCGCGACGTGCGCGTGCACCAGATCCTCGAAGGCACCAACGAAATCATGCGCGTGATCGTCGCGCGACGCATGTTGCAGGACGACGCAACGGAGACCATCAGATGACCACGCAGGAATTTTCAGGACTGGCGCTCGAGCGCCGCGGCCACACCGCCATCGTCACGCTGACGAACCCGCCGGCGCACACCTGGACGGAGACCAGCCTCGGCGCATTGACGCGACTCGTGCGCGAGCTCGACGCCGATCGCAGCATCTACGCGCTGGTGATCACCGGCGCCGGCGAGAAGTTCTTCAGCGCCGGTGCCGACCTGAAGCTGTTCGCCGACGGCGACCTGCGCGTCGCCAGCACGATGGCGCGCCGCTTCGGCGAGGCCTTCGAGACGCTGGCCGCGTTCCGCGGCGTCAGCATCGCGGCGATCAACGGCTATGCGATGGGCGGCGGCCTGGAGTGCGCGCTCGCCTGCGACCTGCGCGTGGCCGAGGAGCACGCCCAGATGGCCTTGCCCGAGGCCTCGGTCGGCCTGCTGCCGTGTGCCGGCGGCACGCAATGGCTGGCCTGGACGGTGGGCGAATCGTGGGCCAAGCGCATGGTGCTGCTGGGCGAACGCGCCGATGCGGCCACCGCGCTGCGCATCGGCCTGGTCGACGAGGTGGTCGCGCGCGGGGGCGCACTGGCGCGCGCGCTCGAGATGGCGGCGGCGGTGGAGCGGCAGAGCCCGAGCGCGGTGCGTGCGTGCAAGCAGCTGATCCACGGCGCCCGCTCGGCCGCGCCGCTGCAGATGCTGGTGCGCGAGCGCGAGGCCTTCGTCGGCCTGTTCGAGACGGCCGACCAGCGCGAAGGCGTCGCGGCTTTCCTCGGCAAGCGCAAGCCGGAGTGGCGCAATGGTTGAGGCGGTGCTCCTTGGAACGATCGCGACGGCGTCGGGCCACGTGTTCGGCCACGCGACGCTGAATGCGCCGGCCAGCCTCAACGCGTTGTCGCTGGAGATGGTCGACCGGTTGAACCCGCAGTTGCAGGCGTGGGCCGACGATGCGCGCGTGGCCGGCGTCGTGCTGGACGCCGCGGGCGACAAGGCGTTCTGCGCCGGCGGCGACGTCGTCGCACTGCATCGTTCGATCGCCGCGACCCGACCGGGTGAGGTGCCGCAAGACGCCGCGGCGTTCTTCGAGCGCGAGTACCGCCTCGACCACCGCATCCACACCTTTCCCAAGCCGCTGCTGTGTTGGGGCCACGGCATCGTGATGGGCGGCGGCATCGGGCTCCTGGCGGGCGCGTCGCACCGGGTCGTCACCGCGCGCACGAAGCTCGCCATGCCCGAGATCACGATCGGGCTCTACCCGGACGTCGGCGGCAGTTGGTTTCTCGGCCGGGCGCCTGGACGCTGCGGCCTGTTCCTGGCACTGACCGGCGCGCCTCTGAACGCCAGCGATGCGTGCTTCGCGGGCCTGGCGGACATCCAGTTGCGCCATGAGGATCACGGCGCCGTTCTGGAGGCCATCGCCTGCGCGCAATGGAGCGGCGCACACGCGGATGACGCCGCCCAATTGAGCCATCTGCTCGAAGCCCGCGCCGAGGGTGTCGAGCGTGTCACGTCGCCATTGCGCTCGCTGCTGGCTCGCATCGACGCCGTCATCGGCAACGACCGCCTCGAAGACATCGCGCCGCGCCTGCTGGCGCTGGCCAACGAGGACTATCCGTGGCTCGCCAATGCTGCGGCGGCTTTCGCCAAGGGCTCGCCGACATCGGCGCGGCTGTCGTTCGAGATGCAGCGTCGTGCCAGGCACCTGTCGCTGGCCGACGTGTTCCGCCTCGAGTACCAGGCCTCGGTGGGTTGCTGCATGCACGGCGACTTCGCCGAAGGCGTGCGCGCGCTGCTCGTCGACAAGGACAAGAGCCCGCGCTGGCAGGCGGCACCGGTCGACATCGAGACCTTGCTGACCCCCCGCTTCGAAGGCGAGCACCCGCTCGCCGACCTGCACTGAATCGAACAACACCAGGAGACAGCATGACGACCTCGCAAACCATCGCCTTCATCGGCCTCGGCAACATGGGCCTGCCGATGGCCGCCAACCTCGGCAAGGCGGGCCATCGGGTCACCGCGTTCGATCTCAGCGCCGACGCCGTCGCGAAGGCGCGCGCGCAAGGCCTGCAGGTCGCCGCATCGGCCGCCGAAGCGGTGGAAGGTGCGGATGTCGTCGTGTCGATGCTGCCCGCCAGCAAGCATGTCGAATCGCTGTTCCTCGGCGCGGATGGCCTCCTTGCGCGCCTCGCCCGCGGCGCGCTGGTGATCGACTGCAGCACGATCGCGCCGGCCGCCGCGAAGAAGGTGGCGCAGGAGGCAGAGACGCGCGGCATCGCGATGATCGATGCACCGGTTTCCGGCGGCACCGCGGGCGCGACCGCGGGCACGCTGACCTTCATCGTCGGCGGCGACGCGGCCGCGCTGGAGCGCGCACGGCCGGTGCTGCAGGCCATGGGCAGGAACATCTTCCACATGGGCGACGCCGGCGCCGGCCAGGTGGCCAAGCTGTGCAACAACATGGCGCTCGGCGTGATCATGGCCGTCACCGGCGAGGCGCTCGCACTCGGCGTGGCGCACGGGCTGGACGCCCGGGTGCTGTCGCAGATGATGGCGGTGAGCACCGGCCGCAGCTGGGCCACCGAGGTCTGCAACCCGTGGCCCGGCGTGCTCGAGAACGCGCCGGCGTCGCGCGGCTACAGCGGCGGCTTCGGCAGCGACCTGATGTTGAAGGACATGGGCCTGGCCGTGGAGGCGGCGATGGGCATCGGCGCGACGATCCCGCTGGGCGAGCTGGCACGCAACCTCTACGCGATGAACCGCCAGGCCGGCCGGGGCGGGCTCGACTTCTCGAGCGTGGTCAAGCTGCTCGTGCCCTGACATTCCCCTCGCGGGGCCGGCGGTTCAATGAACAGGCGAATCCCTTCGCACGCGCCAACGCGCGCGGCGCCTGCGAGCGCGCTGGCGCGAGTCGGCACACAATGCGGCCGGACTTCACCCGAAAGGACTCCGCATGTTCCCCTCCCGCCTCACCGCCCTGGCCCGCGCCGCCGCACTGATCGCCACGGTCACGTTCACGACCCTGGCCGTCGCGCCCGTGCAGGCCGCCGCACCGATGGTGAAGACGCAGGCCCCCGGTTTCTACCGCATGGCTCTGGGCGACTTCGAGGTGACTGCGCTGTTCGACGGCAGCTTCGACCTGCCGGTGGACAAGCTGCTGAAGCAGCCCGCCGCGAAGACCGACGCCGCGCTCGCGAAGCACTTCCAGAGCCTGCCGGTGGAGACCTCGGTCAACGGCTTCCTGATCAACACCGGCACGAAGCTGATCCTGATCGACACCGGCACCGGCGGCTACAGCGGCCCGACGTCGGGCACGCTGCTGGCCAACCTGAAGGCGGCCGGCTACCGGCCCGACCAGATCGACGACATCTTCATCACGCACATGCACGGCGACCACGTGGGCGGCCTGTCGCACGACGGCGTAGCGGTGTTTCCCAAGGCCGTGGTGCACGCCGGCAAGGGCGACGTCGACCACTACCTGAGCCAGGCCGAGATGGACAAGGCGCCGGCCGATTCGAAGGACGGCTTCAAGACGGCGATGGCCGCGTTCGCGCCGTACCAGGCCACCGGCCGCCTGCAACCGATCGCCGCCGACGGCGAGATCGTTCCGGGCGTACGCAGCTGGGCCACGCCGGGCCACACGCCAGGACACACCAGCTACGTGGTCGAGAGCAAGGGCGCGAAGATGATCGTCACCGGCGACCTGATCCACGTGGCCGCCGTGCAGTTCGACGACCCGAGCGTGACCATCGCCTTCGACAGCGACACCCGGGCCGCCGA
>Ga0302314_10006392_pt1 | contig 21338 bp, 23 predicted proteins | sample III_Palsa_N2_3_FD_200533 | JGI IMG/M metagenome (GOLD analysis project Ga0302314, IMG submission 200533) | Peat permafrost microbial communities from Stordalen Mire near Abisko, Sweden - III_Palsa_N2_3 | ecosystem: Environmental > Terrestrial > Soil > Palsa > Peat permafrost | place: Sweden...
GCGCGGCATCACGATCAACAGTGCGGCCATCACGGTGCACTGGAACGGCACGCAGATCAACCTGATCGACACGCCCGGGCACATCGACTTCAACATCGAGGTCAACCGTTCGCTGCGCGTGCTCGACGGCGCGGTCGTGGTGTTCGACGGCGTGGCCGGCGTCGAGCCGCAGACGGAGACGAACTGGCGGCTCGCCGACAAGTACCGCGTGCCGCGCATCGCCTTCGTCAACAAGCTCGACCGCACGGGCGCGGACTTCGCGCGCGTCGTCGCGATGATGGAAGAGCGCCTCGGCGTGGCGGCGTTGCCGCTGCAATTGCCGATCGGCGCGGAGGGCGACTTCCGCGGTGTCGTCGACCTGCTGCGCCTGCGCGCGCTCGTCTGGGACAAGGACGACGCGAGCGCCCCGCCGCGCGTGGCCGACGTGCCCGCCGAGCTTCTAGCCGAAGCGCGGCGTGCCCGGGCGCGCCTGGTCGAGGCGATCGTCGAACAGGACGACGCGACGCTGGACGCGTGGCTGCGCGGCGACGAGATCTCCGTCGAGGCGCTGCAGGCCTGCCTGCGCAAGGGCACGCTGGCGGCGGCCTTCGTGCCGGTGCTCGCGGGCTCGGCGTTCAAGAACCGCGGCGTGGAGCCGCTGCTGGACGCGGTCGTGGACTATCTGCCCCGACCGGGAGAGACGAATCATGAAGACGAGACGCTGAATGCCGATCCCGCTGCGCCGTTCGCGGCCCTCGCGTTCAAGGTCGTCGCCGACGACCACGGCGCGATGACCTTCGTGCGCGTGTATCGCGGGCACCTCGCGCGCGGCGCGAGCGTGTTCAACGTGGCCACCGGCCGCAACGAACGCGTCTCGCGCATCTACGAGGTGCACGCGGACAAGCATCTGGAGAAGGACGAACTCGTGGCGGGCGACATCGCCGCCGTCGTCGGGCTGAAGGACACGCTGACCGGCCACACGCTGGCCGACAAGTCCCATCCGGTTCACCTGGAAGAGATCAGCGTGCCCGATCCCGTGATCGACGTCGCGATCGAGCCGAGGACGCAGGCCGACCAGCAGAGCCTCGGCAAGGCGCTGCAGGCGATGCTGCGCGAGGATCCGAGCCTCAAGGTGCGGCAGGACGCCGACTCCGGGCAGACGATCCTCTCCGGCATGGGCGAGCTGCAGCTCGAGGTGTCGATCGAGAAGCTGCGCGCGCGCCACGGCGTGGAGGTGTCGGTGGGCCGGCCGCAGGTGGCCTACCGCGAGACCATTTCTTCGGAAAGCGAGGTGACCCATGTGCACAAGAAGCAGAGCGGCGGCCCCGGCCAGTTCGCCGAGCTGACGTTGCGTCTCGCGCCGCTGGCGCGCGGCGCGGGCTTCCGCTTCGCGAACCTGAGCGTCGGCGGCGCGATCCCGCGCGAGTTCGTTCCCGCGATCGAGGCCGGCATCCGCCGCGCCGCGCAAGTGGGCGTGGCCGCCGGGTTCCCGACCGTCGACTTCGAGGCGACCGTGCTGGACGGCAGCTTCCACGAACGCGACTCGTCGTCGCTGGCCTTCGAGCTGGCCGCGGCGGCCGCGTTCCGCGAGGCGGCGGCCCGTGCGACGCCGCTGGTGCTGGAGCCGATCATGGCCGTCGAGGTGATCACGCCGATCGAACACCTCGGCGACGTCATCGGCGACCTGCATCGCCGGCGCGGCAACGTGCAAGGCCAGAACCAGCGCGGCAACGCGTCGGTGGTGGCCGCGACGGTGCCGCTCAAGGAGATGTTCGGCTACATCGGCCACCTGCGCGCCATGACCTCGGGGCGCGCGCAATACTCGATGCAGACGAGCCACTACGACGTGGCGCCGGCGCGCGAGCGCCAGGCATTGGCGGCCTGAAGGCCGTCCGAAGGGCGCGTGTTCCGCGAGGGGCACGCGCCCTTTTTTCTTCGCGCCGGCATCGTCGGTTGCCGCGCAGGCGCATGCGCCGCTCATCCGTCCTCCTTGCGCTGCTGTGCCCGGCGGCCAACGCCGCGGCACCGCCGGCGCCTGCCGCCGGCACGCCGGCAGGCCGGCCGAGCAGCAGGTCCACGGCAACCTTCAGCGCGGCCTGCGCACGCCGGTGTCGGCCATCATGGACGCCAGCGACGAGCTGTGCCTGCTCGACGACGCCGAGGTGCGGTTCGCGGAGCGGCCGATCTTCGGCGTGGCGCTGGTGTCCGGCGCGCGCCGCCGCACGCTCCCGTACAGCTACCTGCACGGCAGCACCGGCGCGATGGCGCTGGCGGGGCTGTTCGACTGGCCGTACGCGCCGCGCGACCGCGCCTATTTCCTGCCGCTGGAAGATCGGTCGTGGCCCGACGACACGCAGGTGGTGTTCGACGCGATGGACGATCCGCAACCGGAGCCGGCGCCATGAGGCGCGCGCGGGCCGTCGCGATCGCGGCCTGCGCATTGGCCGCGGCCGGCTGCAGCGCGGTCGGCGACCGGCGGGTGGCGCAGCTCGACACCGCCCAGGCGGACCGGCTGCTCGTGCCGGGCCGCACGACGCGCGACGACGTGCGGCAGGCGCTCGGCGACGGCGCGGTGATCCGCTTCCAGAGCCGGATGGAGACGTGGCACTACGTCTACCGCGAAGGCCTCGCCGCGGGCTGGGACGCCGTGCCGTACCTCAACCTGATCGTCGCCCGGATCGATCCGCCGACCCGTGAGCTCGTCCTGCTGTTCGACACGGCGGGCGTTCTCAAGCGCTGGTCGCTGCAGACGTACCGCCTGCACCACGCCGCCGTCGCGCCGCCCTGAACGCCGCCTGCCGGCATCCCGCCTGCCCTGGGCAATCACCCGACGCCGGCAGGGGGATTTGCCGGATATAGTTGCATGCGGTACTATCTCATCATGAACCATCAAGAACGCAATCGTTCCATCCAGAGCATGGCGGCCGCCGAGAGGGCGCACCATCGCGCCGACGGCGGAAGCCTGGGCGATGTCGCGATCTACATCCTGATGCGCACCTGCAACGTGATGATGTCCGAGCGGCTGGGCGCGCTCCTCGAGCCGCACAACCTCACGCCGCTGGGCTACATGACGATGATGGCCTTGTACAGCCGCGTCGAGAACCTGGCCAATCCGTCCGAGCTGAGCGACGCGACGGGCGAGACGCGCGGCAACATGACCCGCATCTGCGACGATCTGGTCGACAAGGGCTGGATGAAGCGCGTGCCCAACGCCGAGGACCGCCGCCGCGTCGACATCTCGCTGACCGATTCGGGCATGAGCCTGCTCAACAAGCTGGCGCCGCAGCTGCGCCAGAACGCCGACGACTTCTACAAGCGCACCTTCACCAAGACGGAGAAGGCGACGCTGCAGCAGTTGCTGACGAAGTTTTCGGAAGCACTGGCCAACGAACTCTGAACCTGGTGGCATCCGTGGGTCGGATGCCCTTTTTTTAACCTAATGGTTGCAAAATGAACTATCTAACACGTGACTATTTCAGCAAGAAGCAAGCTGCGCGGCTTGCGCCGATCGCGACCGCCGTGCTGGCGGTGGTGCTCGCCGGCTGCGCGCCGCTGCCGCCCAAGGACGCGCAGCCGGCGTTCGCCACGGCGCGGGCGTCCGATCTCGTGCCGGACGCGGCGGCCTCCGCGCCGGCGTCGAACGCGACGCCGGTCGGCGACTACGGCGACGCCCAGGTCACGCACCTCGTCGCGCTCGCACTGCAGGGCTCGCCGACGATGGCCGTCGCCCAGGCGCGCGTGCGCCAGGCCGACATGGCCGCCGGCGAGACGCAGGCCGCGGCCGGCGCGACGCTCGCATTCGACGGCCAGGCCACGCGCGAGCACTATCCGCAAGGCGGCTTCTATCCGCCGCCGATCGCCGGCTCGACCCGCACCAGCGGCCACGCGGCGCTCGACTTCGCCTACGACTTCGACTTCTGGGGCCGCAACCGCAGCGCCCTGGACGCCGCGCTCGGACAGGCCGCCGCCTCCCGCGCCGACGCGCAGGCCGCCGCCGCCACGCTCGCCGCCGGCATCGCCAAGACCTACTTCCAGTGGCAGGCCGCCGACCAGCACCTGCACATCGCGCAGCAGGTCGAGGCGCAGCGCCAGGCGCTGGTCGAGCGCGAGGCGCGCCGCGTGCGCGCCGGCCTCGCGCCCGGCGCCGACCTCGCGCCGCTGAACGCCGACGTGGCCGCGCCGCGCCAGAGCATCGTGCAGCTGGAGACGCAGCGCGCGCAGGCCGAGCGCGAGCTGCAGGCGCTCGTCGGCGTGCACGCGCTGCCCGCGCTGCAGCCGATGCCGCTGCCCGCACCCGCCGCCATCGAGACCGCCGACCTGCGCCTCGACCTGCTGGCGCGCCGCCCCGAGATCGCCGCCGCGCGCGATCGCGTGCAGGCCGCGCTGAAGGAAGTGGATTCGCAGCGCGCCGCGTTCTATCCCGACATCAACATCAGCGCCCTCGCCGGCTTCGACTCGGTGCAGCTCACCACGCTGCTGCATCGCTCCAACCGCGAGATCGCCGCGACGCCGGCGATCCACCTGCCGATCTTCGACGCCGGCCGCCTGCGCGCGGGTCTCGACGCACGGCGCGCCGACGTCGCGCTGGCCGTCGCGCAATACGACCAGGCGCTGCAGCAGGCCGTCGCCGACGTCAACGACGCCACCGTGCGGCTGCAGGGCGCGCAACGCGAGGTCGCGCCGCTCGCCGGCCAGCGGCGCGGCCGCGAGCGCGATCTCGCCAGCGCGAAGGTGCGCGAGCAGGCCGGGCTCATCGACGGCCACGAGCGCCTGGTCGACGAGCTGGTGCTGACCGCGCTGCAGGACCAGGAAGTCAACCTGCGCCTGCAGACGCTGGTCGCCCGCATCGATCTCGACCACGCCCTCGGCGGCGCCCTTCCCGCCGCGCCCGCGCCGGCCAAGGTCGCCGACGCCGCCCAGTAACGCCCCGCTCCATCGAACAAGAGGAACCCCATCATGACCGACACCAACGCCCCCGCCGCCCCGGCCGCTCCGGATTCCACCAACAAGGGCTCGCGCGCCAAGGCGCTGCTGATCGCCGGCACCGTCTTCGGCCTCGCGGCCGTCGCCTACGCCGTCTGGGAGCTGGGCTACGCGCAGTACCGCGAGAACACCGACGACTCCTACGTGCAGGCCAACCTCGTCTACGTCAACGCGCAGGTCGGCGGCACCGTCACCTCGCTGGGCGCCGACGACAACCAGCCGGTCAAGGCCGGCCAGACGCTGATCACGCTGGATCATTCCGACGCCGCCGTCGCGCTCGCCGACGCCGGCGCGCAGCTGGGCCTCGCCGTGCGCCAGGTGCGCGAGCAGCAGAGCGCCGTCGACGAGAGCCAGGCCGTCGTCGCGCAACGCCGCACCGACCTGCAACGCGCGCAGGACGACCTCGCGCGCCGCACGCAGCTCGCCGGCACCGACTCGATCGCCGCGGAAGACCTGCAGCACGCGAAGCAGTCGGTCGCCGCCGCGCAGGACGCGCTGGCCGTCGCCGAGAAGACGCTCGCCAAGACCCGCACGTCGGTCGCCGGCGTCACGCTGCGCCAGAACCCGTCGGTGCTGCGCGCCCGTGCCGCCTACGTGCAGGCCGCGCTCGCCGCGCAGCGCAACGACGTGCAGGCGCCGATGGACGGCGTCGTCGCGCGCCGCTCGGTGCAGGTCGGCCAGCACGTCGCCGCCGGCACCGCGCTGCTGGCCGTCGTGCCGCTGCAGGGCGCATGGATCGACGCCAACTTCAAGGAGCCGCAGCTGCGCCACATCCAGGTCGGCCAGCCTGCGACCATCGCCACCGACCTGTACGGTGGCCACGTCGAGTACCACGGCGTCGTCGCCAGCATCGCCGCGGGCTCGGGCGGCGCGTTCTCGCTGCTGCCGCCGCAGAACGCAACCGGCAACTGGATCAAGGTCGTCCAGCGCGTGCCGGTGCGCATCGCGCTCGACCCGAAGGAGCTCGCGGCGCATCCGCTGCGCGTGGGCCTGTCGACCGACGTCACCATCGACACGCACGACCGCAGCGACCAGGACAAGCCCGCGATGGCCCTGCCCGGCGCGAACTTCACGACGCCGGTGTTCGACGCGCAGCTCAAGACCGCCGAGGCGCGCGCCGACGCGCTGATCGCGCAGGAAGCCGGGAGCGCGCAGTGAGCACCGCCACGCTGTCGGCGCAGGACGCGCCAAAGCCAGCGGCACCTGTGGGCCCGGCCCATGCGCCGATGCCGTCGCACCTGCTGCCCATCTTCACGATCGCCGTCGCGCTGTCGACGTTCATGGAGGTGCTCGACACCTCGATCGCCAACGTCGCCGTGCCCACCATCGCCGGCAACCTCGCGGTGAGCCCGAACATGGGCACGTGGGTGATCTCCTCGTACGGCCTGGCCGCGGCCATCGTCGTGCCGCTGACCGGCTGGATCGCGCGCCGCTTCGGCGAGGTCAAGACCTTCGTCGTGTCGGTGCTGCTGTTCACGATCGCGTCGGCGCTGTGCGGCCTGGCGACGAGCCTGCCGATGCTTGTCGGCTTCCGCTTCCTGCAGGGGCTGGTGTCCGGCCCGATGGTGCCGCTGTCGCAGACGCTGCTGCTGCAGAACTATCCGCCCGCCAAGCGCGGGATGGCGATGGCGTTGTGGTCGATGACCGTCGTCGTCGCGCCGATCTTCGGGCCCTTGCTGGGCGGCTACATCACCGACAACGCGACCTGGCCGTGGATCTTCTACATCAACGCGCCGATCGGCCTGTTCGCCGCCTTCACCGCGTGGACGCTGCTGCACAAGCGCGACACGCCCACCTCGCGCCAGCCGATCGACATCACCGGACTCCTCGCGATGGTGATCGGCGTGGGCAGCCTGCAGCTGATGCTGGACAACGGCAACGACCTCGACTGGTTCAACTCCAACGTGATCTGCGCGCTGGCGGTGATCGCGGTGGTCGGCATCACGTTCCTGATCATCTGGGAGCTGACCGACGATCACCCGATCGTCGACCTGTCGCTGTTCAAGACGCGCAACTTCCGCTTCGGCGTGATCGCGATGGCGCTCGGCTACATGGCGTTCTTCGCGATGACCGTGCTGCTCCCGCTGTGGCTGCAGACGGTGATGAACTACACGCCGACGTGGGCCGGCATCGCGACGGCGCCGGTGGGCATCTTCGCGCTGATCGTCTCGCCGCTGGTGGGCAAGAACAGCCACCGCTTCGACCTGCGCGTGGGCGCGTCGCTGGCGTTCATCGTGTTCGGCGTGACGGCGTACTGGTTCTCGACCTTCAACCTCGACACCTCGCTGGGCCACATCTTCGTGCCGCGCCTGGTGCAGGGCGTCGCGGTGGCGTTCTTCTTCATCCCGATCAACCAGATCCTGCTGTCGGGCGTGCAGCCCTCGCGCATGGCCGCGGCCTCGGGCCTGTCGAACTTCTTCCGCACGTTGTCCGGCAGCATGGGCACGGCCATCGTGACCACGCTGTGGGATCACCGCACGCAGATCCACGAGGTGCGGCTCGCGGAGAACCTCACCGCCAACGGCGTGGCGTCGACCTCGTACCTCGACACGCTCGCACAGGGCGGCGTGACGGGCAACGCCGGCTACGCGCAGGTGCAGGGCGTCATCCACGCGCAGAGCGCGATGCTCGCCACCAGCGAGGTGTTCTGGGGCATCGCGATCCTGTTCGGCCTGCTGATCGGCTTCGTGTGGCTCACCAAGCCGCCGTTCGGCGTGGCCGGAGGTGCGGCAGGCGGGCACTGAGCGTGACGTGTCGGTGCGCATTCATAATTGCGCATCTCCTCATCACGCCCCGCCATGCGAACGTTCCGACGTCCCGATGCCCCTCACCGCGCGAGCGCGCGTATCCTTGCGACCGCGCTGTGTCTCTCCGCCGTTGTGCGGGGCGCGCAGGCCGCCGACGTCGACCTGAAGAAGCCGCAACCCCAGGGCGTGACGCGCACGCCGCTCAAGATCGAGCTGCCGCCCGGCGGGCGCGTGATGGAATTCTCGAAGTGGAAGTCCGCGGTCCCGCCCAACGACATCGTGGGCGAGGTCAAGCACGGCATGTTCTGCAGCGACAGCGTCGAACTCGAGTACACCAAGAAGATCGACCAGTGGATGGAGTTCGCGGTAGGCAAGGCCTTCAAGGGCGAGGCGGTGCGCTTCGGTTTCTCGACGGCCGAAGACGCGATCTCCGTCTTCGACGACAAGAGCGGCGGCGGCGCCGACTACCGCGTGGGCGCCACGCTGATGGCGCTCGACTATCGCATCTGCGGCAACGACAAGGAGGAGAGCGGCTCGACCTACAGCAAGATCAAGTGGGAGATCTTCTCGGTGCGGCGCCAGCAGGTGGTTTATTCCACGGTCATCGAGAGCACCTATGCCTCGCCCAAGGACGTCCTCCAGAACGAGTTCGACGGCGGAATGATGCGCGGGCTAGTCGACAACCTGCTGGCGGACCCGGACTTCGTCGCCGTCATCAACTCCGGCGGCATCGCCCCAGTTGCAGCCGCGCAGGTGCAGGCCGCGCTGCATCTCAACCCGGGACAGACCATCGTCGGCGGCGTCGACAAGGGCACGACCAGGATCCTCGCGGCGGTCGCCACGGTGGAAAGCGCGGTCGGCTCGGGCTCGGCGTTCTACATCTCGCAGGACGGCTACCTGCTCACCAACAAGCACGTCGTGGGCGACGACAAGTTCGTGCGCGTCAAGCTGTCCAATGGACGCAGCGTCGTTGGCGAGGTCGTGCGCGTGGACAAGGAGCGGGACGTCGCGTTGCTGCACACCGACCCGGTCGCAAGCGAAGTCCTGGCGCTGCGCATCGACGCCGGCACCGTCGGCGAGCCGGTCTATGCAGTCGGCTCGCCGTACGGCCAGATGCTCAGCGGCACCATCACGCGCGGGGTGCTCAGCGCGCGCCGCACGTTCGAGGGCGTGCCTTACCTGCAGAGCGACGTCGCGGTCAATCCAGGCAACAGCGGCGGGCCGCTGATCGACGGCGACGGTCGCGTGATCGGCATGTCGAAGGCCGGCATCAGCGAGGCGCAGGGCATCAACATCTTCATCCCCATCGACGACGTGCTGGACAAGCTGTCGCTGACGCTGGGCTCGGCCACCGCCGCGGCGCCGTCGGCCGCACCGGCCACGAAGTGACGCGGTACGCGCGCGGCCGTCGCCTCAGGCGCGGCGGCGGCGCGCGATGCAGGCCAGCGCGCCGATGCCCGCCAGCAGCAGCGCCGGGCTGGCCGGCTCGGGCACGGCCGACGGGGTCAGCGTGATCGTGAACGACTCGCCGGCCGTCGGCGCGATGCCCTGCATGTTGACCCACACCGCGTCGGGCGTGAAGGTGACGTCGGACGCGTTCAGGCCCGCGAACGTCGTCGCGAGCGAGTAGCCCGTCCACGTGCCGCCGGCCGACAGGTTGCTGAACTCGTAGCCGTTGAACGCCGCCGGGGTCCACGCCGACGTGCCGGAGTCGATCGTCAGCGACAGGGTGTTCGAGCCGAGGTCGATCGTCGCGCCGTCCACGAAGCCGACGCACAGTCCGGTGCCCGCCCCGCCGCCCGCGCACTGGATCTCGGGGCCGGGGCCGACGACGACGTTGTCCGTCGCGTAGGTGGTCGACGCATCGGGGTATTTCCAGGCGACGTCCACCGTCGTGCCGGTGAGATCGTTGGCAGCCAATGCCGGGGCCGCGGACGCGGCGGCGAGCGCGCAGACAGCGAATGCGCGGGTGAACGAGTTTGTCATGTGAGACCTCCTTGACGGCCCGACCGCGGGCCTGCGTTGCCCGTGACCGGGACTGGTGCCCACTCTGGGACCCGAGACGCGCCGCACCCATCCCTCGTTCGCTCGAACCCCCAAGGACATCGACGCCGCGATGAGGTCAGTCCCCCCACATGGGGGGTCGACGCCGCTCGCTTGAGCACGAGTCGCGGATGCGGCGTGTCGGGCGGCGTCGACTGGCGGCATGACGCGCATGGCTGCGCCGCCGCTCGGGCAGCGGGCAGCGCTCGCACGTCCATTGCGCGAGAACGGCCGCATCGGCGACTGTCGCAACTGCAGCAGGGCGCCGGGAGCACCGGCGACGCGCTGTTCGAGCCGACGCGGCTCGCGCGCCTCGGCGTGCTGCAGCACGCGATCCTCGTCGCGGCCGCGCTCGTGTTCGCGATTCGCCGCAAGCGCTCCTAGCCAGCGCTTGCATCGGCCGCCGGCTCGGTGCCGTCGGCGATGGCGGCCTGCCGCCGCGAGTGCACGTGGCGGATGCCCAGCGCGATCAGGATGCGCACGGTCACCGACAGCGCGGCGATGAAGATGCCGGTCAGCAGCGTGTCGCGCTCGTGTTCGCGGGTGTCGGCCTGGCGCTTCATCAGGAAGCGGCGCTCGTTCTCGGCCAGCACCGTCACCTGCTGGCGGATCGCCGCCATGCCGCGGCCGCCGTCGCCGTTGCGGATCGCCGCCTGCGCCGCGTTGAAACCCTGCTGCCGGCGCAGCTCGATCGTCTTGCCGAGTCCCGACAACTCGGTCGAGATGGCGCCGTCGATCTTCGCGAGAATCGTCTCCTGCGTCGCGCTGGCGACCAGCAGCGTGCGCAGCCGCTCCGAGTCCTCGGCCTCGGACTTCAGCGCGGTCTGGAACATCGCCAGGTGCCCGTCGTCGCCGGTGATGATGTAGTCGCGCACGGCCAGGTCGGCGTTCTGCACCGAGATGTAGAGGCCGTCGACGACGTCCAGCACCTGGTAGGCGCGGTCGACCCGCTCGCGGTTCTGGATGGTGAGCTGGTGGTAGTGGTACGACAGGTAGGCGCCCAGAGCCACGACGGTCGCCATCGGGATGGCGGCGACCGAATGCCACAACACCAGCCGCCGCGGCGGCCAGCTCAGCGTCTGCAGGTACTTCCACATGGATGCGTCGATCGGCGTGTCTGGAAGAGTTCCCCGGCAAACCGCAGTCCTGTCGCGTTCCCGCACGCGAGCAGGCGTCACCGCGGCCCGCTACCATCGGACGTCGCACCGCCCCCCAATGCCCGGAAGGCCCGCCATGCAAGTGATCACGCCCCACCCGTCCGACCTCGGCGACGGCTTCCTCGTGCACCGCGCGCTGCCGAGCGCCGCGCGGCGCGCCGTCGGGCCGTTCGTCTTCCTCGACCAGTTCGGCCCGGTGCAGCTGAGCCCCGGCAAGGGCCTGGACGTGCGCCCGCACCCGCACATCGGGCTGGCCACGGTCAGCTACCTGTTCGAAGGCACGATCCTGCACCGCGACAGCCTCGGCAGCGTCGTGCCGATCCGCCCCGGCGAGGTCAACTGGATGACGGCCGGCCGCGGCATCGTGCACTCCGAGCGCTCGCCCGACGGCCTGCGCGCCGACGGCCCGCGCTTGTGGGGCCTGCAGTTCTGGGTCGCGCTGCCGCTGGAGCTGGAGCAATGCGCGCCGGCGTTCGCGCACCACGGCGCCGAGGAGATCCCGCGCGTCGCGCGCGACGGCGCGCGCGCGAGCGTCGTGCTGGGCGAGGCCTTCGATGCCGTCTCGCCGGTGGCGTTGACGTCGCCGATGTTCCTGGTCGACGTGCGCCTCGATGCCGGCGCGACGATCGAGCTGGAGGCCGACTACGCCGAACGCGCGGCCTACGTGCTCGAAGGCGAGGTGCGCGCGAACGCCGGCGACGCCGCGACCGCCAAGGAGCACCTGATCGTCTTCGACGCCGGCGAGACCGCGCGCCTGACGGCCGGCGGCGAGCCGGCGCACGTCGTGTTCCTGGGCGGCCCGCCGCTCGACGCGCCGCGCTTCCTGTGGTGGAACTTCGTCTCGAGCGAGCGCGACCTGATCCTCGAGGCGCAGGCCGCGTGGAGCGAGCAGCGCTTCCCGAAGGTGCCCGGCGAGACGGAATTCATCCCGCTGCCGTCGCGGCCGACGCCGCCCGCGCCGACCGCGCTCTGACGACGCCGCGTCTTCTCCACCAGGGATCCGCATGACAGCCTCACCCAAGCCCACGACGCCTTCGACCCCACCCTCGGACGACGAACTGCTCGACGAGGCGCTGGACGAGACCTTCCCGGCCAGCGACCCGGTGGAGCTGCCGCAGCGCGAGAAGCTGCCGCCGGCCGACGCCCCGGGCAGCGACGTCCGCGACCGGTGAGCACTTCGCCGTTGACGCTGGCGATGCTGAACGGCCACGCGCTGTTCACCTTCCTCGACCTCGCCGGCACCTTCGCGTTCGCGCTCAGCGGCGCGGTGGCGGCGCGCGAGCGCGGGCTGGACTGGTTCGGCATCCTGGTGCTCGCCTTCACCGTGGCCTGCGGCGGCGGCGTGCTGCGCGACCTGTGCATCGGCGCGATCCCGCCGGCCGGCCTCGCCGACTGGCGCTACCTGGCGACGGCCGTCGGGGCCGCGGTGCTGACGCTGGCCTCGCACGGACTGGTGCAGCGGCTCGCGCATCCGGTGGTGCTGTTCGACACGCTGGGCCTGGGCCTGTTCGCCGTCACCGGCGCGCAGAAGGCGCTGCTGTTCGGCGCCAACGGCGAGGTGGCGGTGCTGCTGGGCATGGTCACGGCCGTGGGCGGCGGGCTCGCGCGCGACGTGCTGCTCAATCGCGTGCCGGTGATCCTGCAGCGCGAGATCTACGCGTCGGCGGCGCTCGTGGGCGCGGCGGTGGCGACCGGCGGCGCGCTGCTGGGACTCGAATCGCCGGCGCTGACCTGGTGCGCCGTCGCCGCCTGCTTCGCATTGCGCATGCTGTCGTTGCGGTACCGCTGGAACCTGCCTCGCTTCAAGAGGAAGGCGCGGGCGGAGGCCGCAAACTCGCTTCTTGAACGCGAGAACCGGCCCGACGCCGGCGACTCGCTGTCGGAGTAGGCCCGCGCAGGCAAGGTCATCCGGCGCGCATCAGAATCGCGTCCCGTCCAGAACTTCCAGGCATGCCATGACGACACTCTCCGACTTCGCGATCACCAGGAAGTGGCCTGCGGCGCACCCCGACCGCCTGCAGCTCTACTCGCTGCCCACGCCCAACGGCGTGAAGGTGTCGATCGCGCTGGAGGAGACCGGCCTGGCCTACGAGCCGCACCTGGTGCGCTTCGACGCCAACGAGCAGCTGTCGCCCGAATTCCTGTCGCTCAACCCGAACAACAAGATCCCGGCCATCATCGACCCGGACGGCCCGGGCGGGAAGCCGCTGGCGCTGTTCGAGTCGGGCGCGATCCTGGTCTACATCGCGGCCAAGACCGGCCAGCTGATGCCCGCGGACGACGCCCGGCGCTACGAAACGCTGCAGTGGCTGATGTTCCAGATGGGCGGCATCGGCCCGATGTTCGGCCAGCTGGGTTTCTTCAGCAAGTTCGCCGGCAAGGACTACGAGGACAAGCGCCCGCGCGACCGCTATGTCGGCGAATCGCGCCGGCTGCTGGCGGTCCTCGACAAGCACCTGGCCGACCGCGCCTGGATCATGGGCGACGAGTACACCATCGCCGACATCGCCAGCTTCCCGTGGATCCGCAACCTGGTCGGCTTCTACGAGGCCGGCGACCTGGTGGGCTTCGACGACTTCGCCAACGTCAAGCGCGTGCTGGCGGCGTTCCTGGCGCGGCCGGCCGTCGAACGCGGGCTCGACATCCCGAAGCGGCCGGCCTGATCAGCGCGGCGGCCGCTCGAGCTGCCACGTGCTGACGCTGCGCCGGAAGCCCAGCGACTCGTAGATGCCGATCGCGACGTCCTCCGGGTCGGCCACCATCACCAGCGTGCGCAGGTCCATCGCCTCGAAGCCGTGGCGGCAGGCGGCATGGACGAGCGCGGTGCACAGGCCGCGGCGGCGCCATGCCGGATGCGTGGACACGACCTGGAAGCGGCCGAGGCCGTCGCGGCGCGCCGGATCGCGGAACAGGCCGCAGGACGCGACCAGCGCGGGCCGGCCATCGTCCGACGCGAGCAGCCCGAGCCAATGTCCCAGCCCGGCGCGCTGCATCGCCGCGTAGCGCGCCATCTGGCGCTCGGCGAACAGCCGATAGCCGACGGGCTCGTAGCGCGCCTGGTCGACGACGACCTGCTTGTCGACGACGGCGGCGCTGTCGCGCGGCAGCTCCAGCACGCGGAACTCGACGCCCGCCGGCGCCTTGCGCGGCGCCAGCAGCTGGCCGCGCGCCAGCGTCAGCACGGTCGCCTCGTTGAGCGCGAAGCCTGCGGCGGCGAACTCGGGCGGCAGCGCCAGGCGCTCGCGCGCGTCGACGCCGAACGCGCGGTGGCGGCAGGCCGGCTGCGGCGCGGCGATCTCCTCGTCGAACAGCGCCATCCAGCGTTCGAAGTCGCCGGGCCCCGGCGCATGCTGGAACAGCAGGAAGTTGCCCCACCAGAAGGTCGGGTTGGACGGCGTGAGCACGCGCCAGTGGTTGCCGCGGTCGCTCACCTGGCCGTCGAAGCGGGCGAAGACGAGGTCGGTGCGCCAGCCCAGCGACAGGCCGCCGTCGACGGCTGCGGAACTCATCGCTCGACGCCCAGCAGGTCGGCGACCGGATCGCCCAGCAGCTCGACCAGCTCGGGATCCATGTACATGTAGTCGTCGGGGATGTCGAGCACGTGCAGCGGCTTGTGCTGCAGCAGCTGCCGGTATTGCGCGAGCAGGCGCGACCGGTGCTTGTCTTCCATCACGAGGACGACGTCGGCCCATGCGAGGTCGGCCGCCGACACCACGCGCCGCGCGCCCGCGCTCGTGCCCGCGGAGCGCGCGTTCACGCGCGGATGGCGTCGCCACACCTGCTCGCCGGTGGGACTGCGCCACTGGTTGCGGCTGCAGACGAACAGCACGTTGAGACGTTCGCCGCCGCGCTCGGCGCCCTGCAAGTTTTCCATCGCGCCGATGGGATCACGCCGTCGCAGCGACGCCGCCAGCGCCTCGGCCTCTTGCAAGAAGCGGCCGCGGAGCGCCGCCTTGCGCGACATTCAGTCGCTCTTGCGCCGCCGCGCCGCCGCGAAGAGTGCCGCCAGGCCCGCCATCATCAGCGCCGCGTCCTGCGGCTCGGGGATGGCCGGAGGCGGGGGCGGCGGCGGCGGCAGGACCAGGTCCTCGTTGATGGCCAGGATGCCCGGGCCGTACAGCGAGTCGATCGTGAAGACAAAGAAGCCGAACGTGTCGCCCGCGGCGACCGACACCGTGGCCGTGCCGCTGTCGCTGATGTCGGCATCGACGGACAGCTGCGTATCGACGGTCGTCCCGTCGTGCGTCACCAGCCAGCCCGCGGGGTCGTAGGTACTGTGGCCGCTGCTGTCCAACGAGGCGTATTGCCAGCTGAAGCTGACGACCGCCGAGGACGTGAAGGTCTGCGTGTAGGTCGACGTGTTCTCGCCGGCGCCGTCGTTCGAGCCGGTGATCGTGAACTGCGGGTAGGTGCCGGAGATGCTGCCGTCGGCGGCGGGGTTGTCGTTGCTGAACACGTAGCTGGCATTCGCGTTCGCCGAGAGGCCCGCGAGCGCGCAGGTGCCGAGCGCCAACGTGGCCGCGCGTAGAGTCTTGTGCATGGATCCTCCTGGGATGCCGCGCCGCGGCGAAGCGTTGGCGCGCTGGAGGAGGATCGTCGGAGCTGGACCTGTCGACGTCAATCGACTCGGGCCGGCAAGCTAGGGGTGGCGCCGTGCCGGCCGGGCACGCGGCGGTCGCGATCCTAGGGGGCCGATGCGAAGCGCAGGTGCATCTGCAATTCGTCGCGCGACGCGCCGGCGAGACGGGTCGCGTCCTGCTCGCGCGAGAACACGACGAAGCCCAGCGACTCGTACAGCGCGATGGCCGCGACGTTCGCGGCGTCGACGCTGAGCGTCACCTTCGCGATTCCCGGCGTCGCGCGCGCGTGCGCCAGCGCCGCCAGCATGAGCTCGCGCGCCACGCCGTGGCCGCGCGCCGCGGCGGCCACGTACATGCCCCAGATGTGGGCCTTGTGGGCCGTCTGCAGCAAGGGCTCGCGCTTCAGGCCGGTGATACCCACCAGGGTGTCGCCGTCGAACGCGCCAAAGACGGCATGGCCCGGCCGTTCGGCCAGCCGCGCCTCGAACGCCGCCTGCGGCTGGCCCACCTCCTCGACGTGGCTGGCGGCGAATGCCTCCGGCGTGTCGAGCAGCGCGGCCAGGCGCAGATCGCGGAAGGCGGTGGTGTCGGAGGCCGACAGTCTGCGGATGTTCATGGCTTTGGTTTACCCTGCGCGATCGAACGGAGAGTCGTCGCCGCGACGAGTCTACCGAGCCCCTCGCCGCGTCGCGGCCACCCGGAGGAATGCCCATGAAGACCCGCGCAGCCGTTGCCTGGAAGGCCGGCGCCCCGCTGAGCATCGAGAGCGTCGACCTGGAGAGTCCGAAGGCCGGCGAGGTGCTGGTCGAGGTGAAGGCCACCGGCATCTGCCACACCGACCAGTTCACGCTGTCGGGCGCCGACCCCGAGGGGCTGTTTCCGGCCATCCTCGGCCATGAAGGCGCGGGCGTGGTCGTGGACGTCGGCCCCGGCGTGACGACGCTGCGGCGCGACGACCACGTGATCCCGCTCTACACGCCCGAGTGCCGCCAGTGCAAGTTCTGCCTGTCGCGCAAGACCAACCTGTGCCAGCAGATCCGCTCGACGCAGGGCCGCGGCCTGATGCCCGACGCGACCAGCCGCTTCTCGCTGGACGGCCGGCCCATCCTGCACTACATGGGCACGTCCACGTTCAGCAACTACATCGTCGTGCCCGAGATCGCGCTGGCGAAGATCCGCTCCGACGCGCCGTTCGACAAGGTCTGCTACATCGGCTGCGGCGTCACGACCGGCGTCGGCGCGGTGCTGTTCACGGCCAACGTGGAGGCCGGCGCCAACGTGGTCGTGTTCGGGCTGGGCGGCATCGGGCTGAACGTGATCCAGGGCGCGAAGATGGTCGGCGCCAACCGGATCATCGGCATCGACATCAACCCGGCGCGCGCGGCGATGGCGCGCCGGTTCGGCATGACGCACTTCGTCGATCCGAGGGACGTGCCCAACGTGGTCGACGCGATCGTGCAGCTCACCGACGGTGGCGCCGACTACAGCTTCGAGTGCATCGGCAACACCACCACGATGCGCCAGGCGCTCGAGTGCTGCCACAAGGGCTGGGGCCAGAGCGTGATCATCGGCGTGGCCGGCGCGGGCCAGGAGATCTCGACGCGGCCGTTCCAGCTGGTGACCGGCCGCCAATGGAAGGGCTCGGCCTTCGGCGGCGCGCGCGGCCGCACCGACGTGCCCAGGATCGTCGACTGGTACATGGACGGCAAGATCGCCATCGCCCCGCTGATCACGCACACGCTCAAGCTGGAGGACATCAACCACGGCTTCGAGCTGATGGAGCGCGGCGAGTCGATCCGCTCGGTCGTCGTGTACTGAGATGGCCAGCATCGAGACCCTGTCCGAGCACGCGTGCTTCGGCGGCCTGCAGGGCTTCCATCGGCACGCGTCCAGCGAGATCGGCCTGGCCATGAAGTTCGGCGTCTTCCTGCCGCCGCAGGCCATCGCCGGCGCGCGCGTGCCGGCGCTGATCTGGCTGGCCGGGCTGACGTGCACCGAGGAGACCTTCGCGATCAAGGCCGGCGCGCAGCGCGCGGCCGCGGCGCTGGGCCTGATGCTCGTGACGCCGGACACCAGCCCGCGCGACACCGGCGTCGCCGGGGCCGACGCGAGCTGGGACTTCGGCAACGGCGCCGGCTTCTATCTCGACGCGACGCAGGCGCCGTGGGCCGAGCGCTGGCGCATGGAGAGCCACGTCACGCGCGAACTGCCCAAACTGCTCGCGGCCAATTTTCCGTGGCGACGCGAACGCCTGGGACTGTTCGGCCATTCGATGGGCGGCCACGGCGCGCTGACGCTGGCGCTGCGCCACCCCGGCATGTACGGCAGCGTGTCGGCGTTCGCGCCGGTGGCGGCACCGACGCAGTGCCCGTGGGGCGTCAAGGCGTTCACCCACTATCTCGGCGACGACCGCTCGGCCTGGGCCGCGCACGACGCCACCGAGCTGGTGAAGTCCGGTGCCCGGGCGCCGGCGCTGCTGGTCGACCAGGGCCTGGCGGACAAGTTTCTCGCCGAGCAATTGCACGTCGATCGCTTCGAGGCCGCCTGCCGCGTTGCAGGGCAGTCGCTGACGCTGCGCCGCCATGCCGGCTACGACCACGGCTACTTCTTCATCGCCAGCTTCATCGAGGATCACCTGCGCTTCCACGCGGACCTGTTGAACGGCGACTGAACGACACCCCGCGCGCGCGTCACGCGCTCACGCGCGCCCGCGCCGGCGCCATCCGACGACGAACCCGGCCAGCAGGAAGACGGCGGCGCCGATGAACAGCCGGATGCCGTGGTCATACGACGATCGAGCGGACATTTCGGCGCCCTTCTCGTCACGCACGAACTGCTCGCGCGCGCGTTCCTGGTCGGCCGCCGGAGCGAACGGCACGCGAACGCCCTGCGCGTCGAGAACCTCGATGCGCGTGCCCTCGAACATGTAGGCGACCGTCGCGGCCTGCAGGCTCAGCGCGCTGCGCGCCTCGGGCGACGAGGCCGCCTTCTCCCAGCCGCCAGCCGGTTCGCGGCCGTGCAGCGCGATCGCGGCCAATTTGTCGGCCCGCAAGTCGCCCACGCGCTGGATGACCCGCACGCTCTGCCACCCATCGGCGACCGGCAGGATCAGCCCGATCGCCACCATCAGCGCGGCGCGCCGCGAGAAGCCGTCGCGAAGCAGGCGTCGGCCGCCGTCGAACACGACGAGAAAGGCGACGGCCAGCAGGGCCTCCTCCGCCACGAGTTCGAGCCAGCCGGTCCAGTCGGTCATCAGAGGTGCGCCTTCCAATTCAGAAGGCGCGATTGTCGTGCGCTTTGGCCGCGCACGCCGGACAGGAGCGCGCAGCCCCCCGAAGGCGCGGCTCAATGGCCGGCGACCACCGTGATCAGCCGCACGACTTGCGTCTGGGCGCGGCGCAGCGTGGACGGATGCACCAGCGCCGCGGCCCGCAGGTGCATCGCGCGCCAGCCGGTCGCGGCGATCACGGCCAGGCTCAGGGATTGGTTGGACAGCCACATCGACATCACGACTCCTTCACGGGCACTCGCGCGCCCACACGATCCAGAAAGCGAACACCAGCGACAGCAGCAGCGTCAGCGCATAGAGCGCGCCGGGCGATCCGAGCAGGCGTGCCATCACGCCCACGCATCGCCAGGGGCCTCGCGTTCGCCAGGGCCGGCCAGGAGATTGAGAGAGTGCCGGGGATCCATGGCGAGCGCGAGAAATGGAAACCACTGTGGATACTGTATGAATGAACAGTCTACGATATCCGGCGACCAATGCAAGCCCCTGACCGCCGTGGTGTGTTTCTTTCCACAGGTCGCCTCCCGGCGCCCGCGGGCTCAGAACCTGTGAATGAATCCGACGCGACCGAGCGGGCCGTCAAAACGCGTCCGATCAAGGCGCAAAGCGCAGACGCAGCTCGGGCTACGGCGAGCATTTGCAACGCAGAGCGGGCGTGTTTTGACGGGACGAGCGGGCGTGGCGGGTTCGTTCACAGGTTCTCACCCCTGGGCGTCGAGATTCGCCTTCACGCGAGCCAGCAGGTCGACGAGCTGGGCCTGCTCCTGCGCGCTGAGGCCGTCCAGCGCCCGCTCGTTGAGCACGCGGCCCTCGGCATGCATGGCGCGCTGCACGGCGTGGCCCGCGGCGCTGAGGCGCAGCTGCACGCTGCGGCGATCGTCGGCGTCGGACTCGGCCGCCAGCAGCCCGCGCTCGCGCAGGCCCTTCACCAGCTTGGCGAGCTGCGCCTTGTCGCGCCCGCTGTGCGCGACGAGGTCGCTGAGCGTCGCGCCGGGATGGCGCGCGAAGAAGCCCAGCACCTTGCTTTCCAGGTGGGTGATGTCGTGCGCGCCGTCGCGCAGCGCCTGGAACTGGCGCGAGCGGAACTGGTGCATCACCACGTGGACGAGCTCGATCACCGCGTCCGCCGCCAGCGCCTGGGCCGAGGGCGCGGACGCGGGCGCAGAGCCCACATGGTTGACATTGTCCACTTGTTTCCGCATGATTGATGACATTGTCAACCATTTCGAGACCGGACGCATCCCGCGGCGGTTTCCGGAGAACCGCCCATGAGCACCACCCCCGCGCGCCGCATCGAGCGCGTCCGCCACGAACTCAAGCGCCGCCACCTGAAGGTCAAGGCCGTCGAGACGCTGACGCCGCATTTCCGCCGCATCACCTTCACCGACGACTCGCTGGGCGACTTCGTCAGCGCCGCATTCGACGACCACATCAAGGTGTTCATGGCCGACGCCCGCCGCGACTACACGCCGCGCAGCTTCGACAACGCCGCGCGCGAGCTGGTGATCGAGTTCGCGCTGCACGGCGAAGGCCCGGCCGCCGAATGGGCCGCGCAGGCCGCGGCCGGCGACACGCTGGACATCGGCGGCCCGAAGGGCTCGATGATCGTGCCGCTGGACTACGACTGGCACCTGCTCGTCGGCGACGAGACCGCGTTCCCCGCGGTCGCGCGGCGCCTCGAGGAACTGCCGCCCGGTGCCAAGGCGATCGTGATCCTGCAGTCGGCCGACATCGCCGATCGCCGCGAGTTCAAGACCGCCGCGAACGTTTCGCTGACCTGGGTCGCGACCGACGCCGGGCTGCTCGCCGCCGTCCGCGCGCTGGCGCTGCCCGCGGGCGACGGCTACGCCTGGTGCGCCGGCGAGGCGGCGTGCATGGCGGCGCTGCGGCGCGAGCTGGTGGACGTCAAGGGCCACCCGGGCGAGGCGATCCGCGCCGCCGCGTACTGGAAGCGCGGCGCGCGCGGGCACCACGAGAACCTCTGACGCCGCGTCGCTTCGTCACTTGCCGGCGAGCGGCGTCACGAGGTCGGCCAGCGCGCGCAGGTCCACGGGGTTGACGTCCGAGACGAAGCAGAACGCCAGCCCGCCCTGCGTGCGCTCGATCACGTTGAAGCCGCGCACGTTGCGCGTGGCCTCGGTGCCCGACACGGCGCCGGTCTCGGCCGGCCGCACGAAGACCGAGATCACGTGCGCGCCGTGGCGATACACCAGCGCCGCGGCCGTCTCGCCGGACAGCACGTCGCGCCGCGCGCCGACCAGCGGGAAGCCCTGCGCGACGAGGTCGACCACCGGCGGCACGAAGTTCAGCCGCGCCGACAGCCACGGCCGCACCGTGTGCTGGTCGGAGCTCGCGACCTCGATCGGATGATCGACCAGCAGCGCCCGCGTGTGCGCGCTGACCGCCTCGGACGCCTCGGCCGTCTGCTGCGACGCCAGCGCCTGCGTGCGCTGCCAGCCCAGCGCGCCCGGGTCCACCAGCGCCAGCGTGCACAGCGTCGCGACCAGCGCGCCGCCCAGGCCGGTCGCCCACGGCAGCGCGTTGCGCCGGGGCGCGCGGCCGC
>Ga0302314_10006394_pt1 | contig 21332 bp, 15 predicted proteins | sample III_Palsa_N2_3_FD_200533 | JGI IMG/M metagenome (GOLD analysis project Ga0302314, IMG submission 200533) | Peat permafrost microbial communities from Stordalen Mire near Abisko, Sweden - III_Palsa_N2_3 | ecosystem: Environmental > Terrestrial > Soil > Palsa > Peat permafrost | place: Sweden...
AGATCGAGGCGGCCGCGGACCGCCCGGCCCTGCCGGCAGTGGCCGCCTATCTCGGCGGCCTGCTGGCGGGGGCCGGCCAGTAGCGCTCCGGCGGCGGCAGCGGCCGGGCGCGGGCGAGCGGAGGAAGAGATGAGGTTCGGGTACTGGATGCCGATCTTCGGCGGCTGGCTGCGGAATGTCACCGACGAGGGCATGCCGCTGTCCTGGCCGTATATCCGCGACCTGGCAGCCGAGAGCGAGCAACTCGGCTTTGACCTCTCCCTGATCGCCGAGCTCAACCTCAACGACATCAAGGGACACCGGGCAGCGTCGCTGGACTGCTGGACGCTCGCCCCCGCCGTCGCGGCCGCGACCAGCACGCTGGAGCTCATGCTCGCGGTGCGGCCGAACTACCACGCGCCGGCGCTGACCGCCAAGGCACTGTCCACCCTTGACGTCATCGCGCCCGGCCGGATCTCGCTCAACGTCGTGTCGTCCTGGTGGAAGGACGAGGCCGCCCAGTACGGCGCCCCGTTCGACGTGCACGACGCGCGCTACGCCCGCACGCAGGAGTGGCTGGAGGTGGTCGGGCGGCTCCTGCGGGAAGACACCGTCACGCACTCGGGCGCGCTGTACCAGCTGGACGGCACGGTGCTGGAGCCGAAGCCGTCCCGGCTGCCGCCGGTCTACATGGGCGGCGAGTCGCCGAAGGCCAAGGACGTGATCGCGGCTCAGGCCGACGCCTACGTCATGCACGGGGACGCGCCGGACGTGATCGCGGCCAAGGTCGGCGACCTGAGCGCCCGCCGGGCCACGGCCGGCGGCCCGCCGCTGATCTTCGGCGTCTCCGGATACGTGATCTGCCGGGACACGCAGGCGCAGGCGCAGGCAGAGCTTGAGCGGATACTCGACGTCCGGTCGTCGCCGGAGGCGTACGCCTCGTATCAGGACTTCCTCGCCGGGTCGCAACTGGAGTCGCAGGTCTCGCTGGAGGAGTACAGCGTGTCCAACCGCGGCCTGCGCAGCGGCCTGATCGGCACCCCGGATCAGATCGCCGAGCGCCTGCACGCCTACGAGCAGGCCGGGGTCGGCCTGATGCTGCTGCAGTTCTCCCCGCAGCGGGAGGAGATGGCCAGGTTCGGCCGGGACGTCATCGCCCGCTGGGCCGGCTGAGGCCCTCCCGCTACGGGGCGGCCTTGCGGTCCAGCTTCTCGACGACGAGACGGTAGGACTGCCGCGGCCGCCCGGGATGCGGGCTCCGGCGCGGTGGCAGCGGCAGGGCCAGGCCCTCGTCGGCAAGTGCGCGCAGCTGGCGCCGGGCGGTGCGCGGGGTTACTGACAGCAGCCTGCCGGTGAGCTCGGCGTCGACGACGGGGCTCGCGTCCGCCTCCAGACTGCGGGCGAGCCTGGCTAATGTCTCCAGACTGCGCAGCCTGCTGAGGCTGTCAGCGGCGCCCCCGGCCCGGCCGCTGTCCTGCCGGGCTCTGGGCAGCTGCGGGCGCAGGTCAGGCGGACCCGCAGCGGCTCGTGATGCGGCAGGCGGGCGCTGGCCGCTGGCAGGCAGGCGGTAGCCGGCAGGCACCGGCCGGGCGCGGCGGGCGCTGGCGCCGGCTGCCGTGCGCCTCAGCTCGCGCCGCGCGGCGTCCTCGGCGGCCTGTTCGGTCCGGCCGGTCCCGATGGCGACATCGAGCGCAACGCCGAGCTCCCGCGCGGCGGCAGCGGCGAACGGCAGCTGGCCCCCTGCGAAACCGCCGAACGGCAGGCCGGCGCCAGCGACCGGCGCAGAGCCAGCGACCGGCGCAGAGCCAGCGACCGGTACAGGACCCGCGACCGGTACAGGACCCGCGACCGGTACAGGACCCGCGACGGGTGGCGCGCCCGTCGCCCCGGCCAGCGAGCCACGGGTCGCGACGACGAGGAAGCCGTGCCCGCTGACCGGGCTCACGGTCCCATCCAGCTGCTGCGCCTCGTGTGCCAGCAGCCCGTGCACGGCCAGCCGGAGCTCTTCGCGTGCCAGTCGCGGCGTCCGCCCGCTGCCGTCGTCGCGTAGCTCGGGCACCTCGATCAGCACCACCGCGAGCTGAGCGGCAGCCAGCGCTCGCTGCTCGGCCAGCATGATCGCGGTCCGAAGAGCCGCGACGATCGCGTGATCGGACGGCCGGACGGTGATGGCGGGCACCCGGCTGGCCGCCAGCCGCCGGGCAACCTCGTCGAGGCAGGTGATCGCGACCGTCGTCTGCCCCAGCTGCCACAGCCGGGCGTGATACGAGGCCATCGCCGCCGGGCTGGCGATCTCCTCGCGCACGTGCACCCGGTGGGCGGTCACCCCGGTCTCGGCGAGCGCGTGCGTGACCTCCAGGCGCGTGAAGGTGTCGAAACTGGCTCTCGCCGGATCGGTGCCCAAGCGGCCGGCGCGCAGCAGCGCCGAGATGAGCGGCCCGTCAGCAAGCTGGATGTGGACTGCCGGACTGTCGAGGACACCGGCGCGGCGCGCGTAGGCGAGCGGTGCCGGGCTGGCGAACAGCCACGAGTCGACTGCGCCGAGCCGTGCCACCTTGTCGGGTGCTGATTGCTCATCGGTATACGCGGCGGTCAGCAGCCGGCAGCGCAGGCCGCTGTCATCGATGTCGTCTGCGGTGGTAAGCCGCAGCATCCCGCCAGCCGGCCCGGGCAGCCCGGCGGCGAGCACGATCCGCTCCAGGAGAGCGTGCGGGCCGGCAAGTCCGACGGTGGCTAGCTGACGCGTGCGCGCGCTTGCGCCCCTGCTGCCCCGTGCGATGCTCTCAGTCACGCTGCAATCCGTCCCCCGGCCCCGGGTACTTCGCTACTTACTTCGTAGCTCAGTCTCGGGCCGCGGGGAAGGAGTCAACGGCAGCTGATCTGGCTATTCAGGGCCGGGCCGGCTCTGAGTTAGCGCCGGGCGAGCTAGCTGATGACCTCAGAGCTGATGTCGGCGCCGAGCGTCGCCAGGCGGGAGGCGACCGAGGCGTGGCCGCGGTCAATCAGGTAGCCGGGCGCGACAACCGTCTCGCCGTCGGCGGCGAGGCCGGCCAGGATCAGCGCGACTCCGGACCTCAGGTCGTGCGCGATGACGTCGCAGCCGTGCAGCGGAGTCGGCCCGTGCACGAGCACGGCGTTCCCGGCGACCTCGACCTTGGCGCCCATCTTGTTGAGCTCCTCGGCCAGCATGTAGCGGCCGTCGAAGATGGTCTCGCGGATGTAGCTGGTGCCATCGGCCAGGCAGCTCAGCGTCATGATCGGTGACTGCAGGTCGGTTGCGAAGCCGGGATAGGTGTCCGTGATCACGTTGATCGGCCGCAGCTGCCGGTCCCGGCGCACCTGGACGATCGCGCCATGGGTGGAGAACTCGACACCCATCTGCTCCAGCTTCCACCGGGCGACGCCGAAGTGCTCCAGCGAGGCACCCACGAGGCTGATCTCGCCGCCCGTGATGGCTGCCGCCATCGCGAAGACACCGGCATCGATCCGGTCGGCCATGACGGTGTGCTCCACGGCGGTCAGCTCATCGACGCCTTCCACCGTGACGAAGCCCGTGCCGCCCCCGCTGATGCGCGCGCCCATCTTGGTGAGGAACGCGATGACGTCGAGCACCTCAGGCTCGAGCGCGGCATTGTCGATGATCGTCGTGCCGGGCGCCATCGACGCGGCCATGATCAGGTTCTCGGTACCGGTGTGCGACGGCGTGTCCAGGTACAGGTGCGCGCCCTGCAGCCGGTCGGCCTTGATGTGGATGACGGTCTCGCCCTCTTCCACGATCGCGCCGAGCCGGGCGAAGCCGCGGTAGTGGAAGTCAAGGCTCCGGCTGCCGAGGTTGCATCCGCCGATGCCCTCGATGGTGGCCTCACCGAGCCGGTGCAGCAGCGCCGGCACGAACAGCACCGAGGCGCGGAACCGGCGGGCGATCTCCGCGGGAAGGACCGAGCTGGTCAGCTCGGAGGCGTCGACGACGAGAGTCCGCTCGGCTTCGTGGAACTTGACCACGGCGCCGACCGCCTGGGCCAGCTCGACGGCCCGCCGCACGTCCTCGATGACCGGGACGTTCCGCAGGACGGTCCGGCCCTTCTCGGCCAGCAGTGACGCGGCGATCATCTTCAGCGCGGCATTCTTGGCGCCCTGTACGAAGACAGTGCCTTGAAGCGGGTTGCCGCCCCTGACGATATAGCGGGTCTCTGGGCCGCTCGTCATCGTGATGGAACTCCCGTCGGTTGGCTGCATCATGCCGGATGCCCGGAACGACCCCGGGTCCGCTGCCCATGCAGACTGCAGGTAACCATCATCCAGATCGCCTGCTTGTCGTGACGTCAAGTATTCCACCGCTCCCGAGCCCCCCAGACCAAGACGACAGTGTTACGTAACGTAGCCGAGCGCATTCAAAGCGTCATCATGAGGGTTACCCCACTTAGTTCCAGCGCATCCCGGTGATACGCTCATACGCCGCTACGTAGGTGCGCCGGGTCTGCTCGACGACAGCGGCGGGAAGTGGCGGCGGGGGCTCGCCGCTGCTCGGATCCCAGCCGGATTCCGGTGACGTGAGCCAGTCGCGGACGAATTGCTTGTCGAAGGAAACCTGGCTGCGGCCGGGCTCCCAGGACTCAGCCGGCCAGAACCGGGACGAGTCCGGGGTCAGCACCTCGTCGGCCAGGCACAGGAGCCCGGCGTCATCGAAGCCGAGCTCGATCTTGGTGTCGGCGACGATAATCCCGCGCTCGGCAGCCAGGTCAGCGCCACGCTGGTAGACGGCCAGCGTGATCCGCTCCAGCTCCGCGGCTGACTGCGCGCCCACCAGCTCAGTTACCTCGGCCCTGGTCAGGTTCTCGTCGTGCTGGCCCGGCTGCGCCTTGCTGTCCGGGTCAAAGATCGCCTCAGGCAGCCGCGAGCCGTCCGTCAGCCCGGCGGGCAGCCGGACGCCTGCCACCATGCCGTCGCGGCGGTAGTCGGCCAGCCCGGTACCGGTCAGGTAACCGCGTGCCACGCACTCGACCGGGATCATCGACAGCGGCCGGCAGGCCATTGTCCGGTCGGCCAGCGCGGCCGGGATTGGTGCGGCTACGAGATGGTTCGGAACGATATCGGCGAGCCGTTCGAACCACCATTCGGAAAGCCGGGTCAGAATTTTGCCCTTGTCAGGGATGGGCGTTTCCAGCACGTAGTCAAATGCCGAGATGCGGTCTGTGGCCACCAGCAGCAGTACGCCGTCGTCGGTCCGGTAGATCTCCCTGACCTTGCCCGAGTAGACGTGCCGCAGGCCCGGCAGCGAGCCCGGCGCCGGGCTTCCGGCAGCGGTCACGCGAGTTTCTCCAGCCGGTCGAAAACCGCGCCGAGCCGCCTGACGTAACGCTCCGGGCTGCAGATCTCGTCCAGCCTCGCCTCGTCAAGCTGCTGGTCCCGCGCCGCCGCGTGCTTGCGCAGCGTCTCCCGGAACGGCACGCCGGTCTGCCAGGTCTCCATCGCCGCTCCCTGCACGAGGGTGTACGCGTCCTCGCGGGACATCCCGGCGGCCACCAGCTCAAGCAGCACTGCCGAGGTGTAGATGAGACCGTGGCTTGACTCCAGGTTGGCGAGCATCCGGGCCGCGTCGACAACGAGGCCGTCCATCAGGGTCGTCGTCTGATCGAGCAGGTAGTCAGTGGCGATGGCGGCGTCGGGCAGCGCCACCCGCTCGGTGGACGAGTGCGAGATGTCGCGCTCATGCCACAGCGGGATGCCTTCCATCACCGGGACGACCTGGGCGCGCACGATCCGGGCCAGGCCGCTGATCCGCTCGGCCTTGACCGGGTTCTTCTTGTGCGGCATGGAGGACGAGCCCTTCTGGGCCGCCCCGAACGGCTCGGCCAGCTCGGACACCTCGGTCCGCTGGCCGTGCCTGATCTCGATCGCGATCGCGTCGCAGACAGTGGCGATGAGCGCGAGCACGCTCACCCACTCCGCGATGCCGTCCCGCAGCACCACCTGGGTGGCGACGTCGGCGGGGCGCAGCCCGAGCTCGCCCAGCACCTCTGCCTCGATAGCCGGGTCGATATTGGAGTAGGTGCCGACCGGCCCGGACAGCTTGCCCACCGCTACCGATTGCCTGGCGCGCAGCAGCCGGTCCCGGCAGCGGTGAATCGCGAAGGCGAAGTCGGCAACCCGGTGCCCCCACACGTCCGGCTCGGCGTGGATGCCGTGCGTCCGGCCCGGCCGCAGGGTGGCCCTGTGAGCCAGGGCATGCTCCCTCAGGACGTGCACGAGCTTCTCGCAGCGTGCGGTGAGCAGGTCGGTGGACTCGGCCAGCTGCAGGGCCAGGGCGGTGTCCAGCAGGTCCGAGGAGGTCATGCCGTAGTGCACGTAAGCGGCGGCCTCGCGGGGCGTGGTGTTGTTCGCCCACGCCGACAGGAACGCGATCACGTCATGGCCGGTGACCGCCTCCAGGGCCTCGACGGCCTCCGGGGTCGGCGGCGGCGCGGCCGCAACCGGCGCGACCGCCTCTTCCGGCACCGTGCCCGCCCGCGCATGCGCGGCCAGCACCAGGGTCTCCACCTGGCACCAGAGCTCGTACTTGTGCGCCTCGCTCCAGACGTGGCCCATCTCTGGCAGCGTGTAGCGGTCTATCACGGCCTCTATCCTGCCGCATCTGCCCCGGCAGGATCGCCGCCGGCCGTCCCCGTGTCCCGCTCGGTGATCAGGGGCAGCATCAGCACGGCCGCCACGACCAGCAGCTGAGCGTCCAGCCCGGCGGCTGCCCCGACCGCCATGGTGGCCAGGGCCAGCACTGCGGCGGCGGCGCGCGGCCCGACCGGGCCCGTGCCGAGAATGCGCCGGATGACCGCGTCGCCGGCCAGGAAGAGTGCCGCTCCGGCGGCCAGGAGGGCCGCCTGCGCGATCTTGATACCGGTGCCGGGTCCGGCCGAACTGCCGAGTACCGAGACAGCCGCCGGGTGCCCCGCAGCCGTGACGACGGCCCTCAGGATCGCCGCGGCGACTGCCACCAGTCCGAGCAGCAGCGGGATATTGCCGTAGAACAGGGCGCCGAGCGCCAGCTGAGTCCGCCGCCTGCTGTCAGCCCGCGATAGCGCCCGCCGGGCCCGGTCCTCGTCGCCCGCCCCGAACACGATCCACCACAGGGCGGCCGCGACCGCCAGGCCGATTACGGCGCTGGCCAGCAGCCGCCAGCTGACGCTGGCCGCATGGCTGATCGGGCCGGCCGCGCCGATGCCCACGGCAGCGACCGACTCGCCGATCGCCACGATCAGGAGCGCGCTGTGCCGCTCGCTGAAGTGCTCGGGGCGCAGCTCGAAGAAGCCGGATGGCCGGACGATCAGCGGCGAGCCAAGCTGCACGGCCAGGGCGGCGATCCACAGCCCGTAGGCGGGGCCGCTGGCCGTGCCGGAACTGCCATGCAGCAGGCCGGCAGCCGTGACCAGCAGCGCCGAGCCGAGGTTGAACGGCGCGACCCGCAGGATGTGCTTGTTCACCCGGTAGTACAGGACCGTGTGGACGATCACGACGACCAGGTAACCGAGGCCGAGAACCAGGCCGTAGCTGGCAAAGCCCTCCGGGATCGCCAGCCCCACGACCAGGAAGCCCGCCATCCCGACCAGCAGCAGCAGCCGCTCGGCCGTGCGGACGGGCGGCCGCGAGTTCGTGAGCCAGGCGTACGCCCCGTACATCCACCACAGCAGGCCGAACACCAGGATCACCTGGCCGACCGCCAGCCAGGAGAGCTTGGTGGCCAGCACCGATGTCAGCTGGGTCAGCGTGAAGGCGAAGACGAGGTCAAAGAAGATCTCCAGCGTGCCGACCCGCGTCGGCAGCGCGCCGTCGGCCCCGGCTGCACCGGCGTCCCCGGCGGCGGACGCGCCGCCGGTCATAGTTCTTCGCGGGTCCCGGGTGCCGGGCCGGCCGCGATGTCCCTGCGGTACCAGCCGCCGCGCAGCCGGATCAGGGCAGCTGCCTGGTATGCGCTTGTCCTGGCGGCCGCCAGGTCCGCGCCGTGCCCGACGACGTTCAGGACCCGCCCGCCGCTCGCGGTCAGCTGACCGGCGCCGTTATAGGCCGTCCCGGCATGAAGAACATAGGTGCCGGGAACGCGCTCTGCTTCCTCAATGCCGTCAATCACATCCCCGCCTACGGGGCCAGCCGGGTACCCTTCGGCGGCGATCACGACCGTCACGGCCGCGCCGGGCAGCCAGGTCAGCTCTCCGGCCGCCGCGAGGTCACCGCTGGCTGTCGCGGCCAGCAGCCCGCCAAGCGGCGTGCCGAGCCGGTCGAGCACGACCTGCGTCTCAGGATCGCCGAACCGCGCGTTGAACTCGACGACCCGCAGGCCGCGGGAGGTCAGGCACAGCCCGGTGTACAGCAGGCCGCTGTAGGGGGTGCCGAGGCGGGCCAGCTCGGCCACGGCGGGCTGCACCACCGTGGCCATGGTCTCGTCGGCCAGGCCCGCGGGCGCCCAGTCCAGCGGGGTGTAGGCGCCCATGCCGCCGGTGTTAGGCCCGGCGTTGCCATCGTGGGCGCGCTTGTAGTCCTGGGCGGGCATCAGGGCGATGGCAGTGGTGCCGTCAGCGAGCGCGAAGACCGACACTTCCGGCCCGTCGAGGAACTCCTCGATCACGACCGTGCCGCACTTCCGCGCGTGCTCGAGTGCCTCGCGCCGGTCGCCGGTGACGACCACTCCCTTGCCGGCCGCGAGCCCGTCGGCCTTGACGACGTAGGGCGGCCCGAACTCGTCCAGGGCGGCGGCCGCCTCCCGCTCGCTGCGGCAGGTCCTGGCGGCGGCCGTGGGGACGCCGGCGGCCGTCATCACCTGCTTCGCGAAGGACTTGGAGCCCTCGACCATTGCCGCGCCCTGATCCGGGCCGAAGCACCGGACGCCGGCCGCCCGCACCGCGTCCGCGACGCCCGCGACCAGCGGCGCTTCCGGGCCGACCACGACGAGGTCGGCGGCGGTCTTCGCAGCCAGCGCCGTCACCTGGCCGGGGTCGGCCGGCGCGATCGGGTGCAGCTCGGCGACCTCAGCGATACCGGGGTTACCTGGCGCGGCGTGCAGCTGAGTGACCGACGGGTCCCTGGACAGGGACCGGGCGAGCGCGTGCTCACGGCCGCCCGAGCCGAGGAGTAGTACTCGCACGGCGCTGAGCCTACCGTCCGGGCAGGCCGGCACGAGGCGTGCCGCTGGCCGCAGCGACGCGTCCGGATTCCGGCCGGCCGGCCGTCAGAGGACCTCGCGGAGCTGGACGGTCTGATCACGCCGCGGGCCGACGCCGACAGCGCAGACCGGCGCGCCGATAATGTCCTCGATGGCGCGCACGTAGGCCTGCGCGTTCTTCGGCAGGTCCGAGAACTCCCTGGCCTGCGAGATGTCCTCCCACCAGCCGTCCAGGTACTCATACACCGGGACGGCATGGTGGAAGTCCGTCTGGGTCATCGGGATCTCGTCGTGCCGCTTGCCGTGCACGTCATACGCCACGCAGACGGGGACCTTCTCCAGCCCGGAGAGGATGTCGAGCTTGGTGATGAAGTAGTCCGTCAGGCCGTTGACCCGGGTGGCGTAGCGGGCGATCACAGTGTCAAGCCAGCCGGTGCGGCGCGGCCGGCCGGTCGTCGTCCCGTACTCCGAGCCGGTCTTGCGCAGCCACTCGCCCTGGGCGTCGCTGAGCTCGGTGGGGAACGGGCCAGCGCCAACGCGCGTGGTGTAGGCCTTGAGTATGCCCATCACGGTGGTGATCCTGGTCGGGCCGACCCCCGATCCCGCGCAGGCGCCGCCGGCCGTCGGCGAGGATGAGGTCACGAACGGGTACGTGCCGTGGTCGACATCAAGCAGGGTGGCCTGCGCGCCTTCCAGCAGGACGACTCGGCCCTCGTCCAGGGCCTTGTTGAGGATCAGCCCGGTGTCCGCGACATAGCGGCCGAGCCGCTCTGCGTAACCCAGGTACTGCTCCGTGACGGCCTCGGCATCAATGCCACGGCGGTTGTAGACCTTGGTCAGGACCTGATTCTTCTCCCGGAGCGCGAGGTCAAGCTTCTGGCGGAGGATGCCGGGATCGAACAGGTCCTGCATCCGGATCCCGACCCGTGAGGCCTTGTCGGCGTACGCCGGGCCGATGCCGCGTCCGGTCGTGCCGATCCGGGCGTCGCCGAGGTAGCGCTCGGTGACCTTATCGAGGGCCACGTGGTGCGGCATGATCAGGTGCGCGTCGGCCGAGATGAGGAGCCTGTCCCGCCAGACACCGCGCTGCGCCAGCCCGTCGATCTCCTCGAGCAGGACCTCCGGGTTGATGACGACCCCGTTGCCGATGACGGAGGTTGCGTACTCCGACAGCGCGCCCGAGGGCAGCAGGTGCAGAGCGTAGCTCTCATCGCCGATGACAACCGTGTGCCCGGCGTTGTTGCCGCCCTGGTAGCGCACGACGTAGTCGACCCGGTCGCCGAGCAGGTCGGTGGCCTTGCCCTTGCCTTCATCGCCCCACTGCGCGCCGACGATCACGATGGCGGGCATTGTCGCGTCCTCCCGTAACAGAACGAAAGCCCCATGCCAACGCCATTGCGATGAAAATGCAAGCGCGGCAAGGGGCTCTTGCATTCAGATGTTACCGGACCGGTCTGAGGGTCAGCCCGGACTTGAGCAGCTAGCTGCTCAGTGCTGCGACCGCGGCCGGGCTGGAGTCAGCCAGGAAAATCTCGCATCTGGCTGCCTCGTCGTCCTCGCCGATCGCGGCTGCCGCGACACCGAGCATATGCAGCGCCCGCAGGAAGCCCTGGTTCGGCTCGTGCTGCCAGGGCACCGGGCCATGTCCCTTCCAGCCTGCCCGGCGCAGCTGGTCCAGGCCGCGGTGATAGCCGGTCCGGGCGTAGGCGTAGGCCGCGACAGGATCGCCGGCTGCCATCGCGGCCTCGGCGAGTGCCGCCCAGGCGGCACAGTAGCCAGGGAAACGAGCGGCAACCTCTGCCGGATCGCTGGTGGCGGCCAGAGCCGCGCTGGCCTCCGGGTTGTCGGGAAGCAGGGTCTCGGGCGGACCTCCGAGCAGGTTCTCACGCATCATGCGATCATCCTTCCGGGCCTGCAATCGGGGCCGCGAGCCGGCCGGCCAGTCTGGCGGCGGGCGGCCTCGTTCCCGCCCTGTGGCGGCTCAGGTCAGCCGGGTGCCCGCGGACAGCAGGTCCTCGCAGGCGTGCACGACGCGCGCGGTCATGCCCGCCTCGCCGGCCTTGCCCCAGGTCCGCGGGTCGTAGGCCTTCTTGCTGCCGACCTCGCCGTCGACCTTCAGCACGCCGTCGTAGTTGCTGAACATGTGGCCCGCCACCGGCCTGGTGAAGGCGTACTGGGTGTCGGTGTCGACGTTCATCTTGACGACGCCGTAGCCGATAGCCTCCCTGATGTCTTCCAGGTCCGAGCCAGAGCCGCCGTGGAAGACCAGGTCAAATGGCTTGTCCTTGCCGTACTTGGCGCCGACCGCGTCCTGGATCTCCTTCAGGATGGACGGCCGCAGCTTGACGTGGCCCGGCTTGTAGACGCCGTGCACGTTCCCGAACGTGGCGGCCAGTATGTACCGGCCGCGCTCGCCGAGCCCCAGCGCCTCCGCAGTGGCGATGGCGTCTTCAGGGGTGCTGTAGAGCTTCTCGTTGATCTCGCCGACGACACCGTCTTCCTCGCCCCCGACGACGCCGATCTCCAGTTCCATCACGATGTGCGCAGACGCGCACTTGGCCAGCAGGTCAGCGGCGATCTCCAGGTTCTCCGGCAGCGGTACCGCCGACCCGTCCCACATGTGCGACTGGAACAGCGGTTCCTCCCCCCGTGCGACCCGCTCGACCGAGATCTGCACCAGCGGGCGCATGTAGCCGTCGAGCTTGTCCTTGGGGCAGTGGTCCGTGTGCAGGGCGATGTTGACCGGGTACTTGGCGGCAACCGTCCGGGCGAAGTGCGCGAGCGCCACGGCGCCGGTCACCATGTCCTTCACGCCCTGGCCAGACAGGTACTCGGCGCCCCCGGTCGAGACCTGGAGGATGCCGTCGCTCTCCGCCTCGGCGAAGCCCCGGAGCGCGGCGTTCAGCGTCTGGCTGGAGGTGACGTTAATGGCCGGGTAGGCGAAGCCGTGCTCCTTGGCCCGGTCCAGCATCTGCGCGTAGACCTCGGGCGTCGCGATGGGCATGGCGCGGAATCCTCTCGTGCTGAGTCAGGCTCAATCACTGCGCATCTTCACTCCGCTCAGTATTGCGGAGGCCGTCGTCAGGCCCAACCCTGGCAGCCCAGTTGTCGGGCATTACCGGGGGCATGGCCGTCACGGGTCTAGTCTGCAGGCATGGGACACCATGACGCGGACCCCGCCGATCGCCGCCGCTACGCAGGAGTCGTGCTCCTGTCAGTGACGGTTCTGGCGCTGCTGCTAGTGGGAGCGTTCGCGCTTAACGCGCTGTCGCACCACTGATCCGGGAGCGTTCTCAGCCCAGCCCTAGGTCGGCTATCTCGAAGGCGGGCAGGTAGGGAAGCCCGCGCTCGGCGATCTTCTGCCGTGCGCCACGCTCGACGACAACGGCTACTCCGACGACGTCTGCTCCGGCCTCCTGCAGGGCATCAACGGCAGTGAGGACGGAGCTGCCGGTCGTCGACGTGTCCTCCACGGCGAGCACACGCCGTCCGGCAACGTCCGGGCCCTCGATCCTGCGCTGCAGGCCATGCGCCTTCTCGGATTTGCGGACCACGAAAGCGTCCAGTTTCCGCCCGCGGGCCGCCGCTGCGTGCAGCATCGCGGTGGCAACGGGATCTGCGCCAAGGGTGAGACCGCCGACAGCGTCATAGGAGAGACTGGCCGTGGTATCCAGCATCACCCGGCCGGCCAGCGGCGCTGCCCGGCCGTCGAGCAGGACTCGCCGCAGGTCGATGTACCAGTCGGCGCGCTGGCCCGACGACAAGATCACTTCGCCGTGGACAACCGCGAGTTCGGAGATCAGAGCCAGGAGTTCGTCTCGATCGGTCACGGCAGGCGAGCCTACCCGGCGAGGAGCTCCGGCTGCGGCGCGGCGCGGCGCGGTGCTGAGCTAGCCGGCGCGGACGGCGGCGGAGCAGTGCCCGGCGGCTGGTAGCTTCTGCGGGCTGCCGGTGCCCCCGGCAGATAAGTAAATGTGCTGAAACTGGCAGCCTGGGGACGTGGCCTGGCGATACGTCCGCGATCCGCGCTATGTACCCACGGCCGCCGCCACGCGCTGGTAACGTCACGCGCAACGGAAGGACGGTGTCGCGTTGGACCGCTGCGCGCTGTTCGTGGACGCAGGTTATGCGCTGGCCGACGGCGCGCTAGCTGTCCACGGCACTCGCAATCGTGACTCGGTGTCCTGGGACTACGCGGGTCTGCTGAAGCTGTTCGGCGGCCTGGCCCGAGAGCGCACCGCCCTGCCGTTGCTGCGCTGCTACTGGTACGACACCTCGGCCGACGGCCGGCGCGCGGACGAGCACGACGCGCTCGCCGACATCCCCGGCGTGAAGCTCCGGCTGACCAAGAACCGGCCCAACCGCAAGGAAGGCGTCGAGGCGGAGATTCGCAAGGACCTCACCGCCCTGGCCAGGAACCACGCCATCAGCGACGTCATCATCGTCAGCTCGGAGGAAGACCTCGCACCGGTCATCGCCGACGTGCAGGATCTCGGGATCCGGGTAACGCTGCTGCTCATTGGCTCAGCTGACGGCAGCTGGGCCGCGTCCCGCACGCTTCGGCAGGAGTGCGACGACGTCCTGGAGATCTCGTCCGGGCACCTGCGGCCTTACGTGGACCTGATCGCCGGAGCCGAGCCTCAGCTCGCCGCGGCCGGCGACCGGGAACTGGCCGGCGCATCGCAGGGCAGCGGCTCTCAGCCCGCTATCGAAGCTCCGGCGCAGCGACTTTATGCGTCGCCCGTGGCGGCCGAGCATGAGCCCGCGGTCCTGGCGGGCCTCAGCGCCGGGGGCGCCGATCGGCGGGAGCAGGCCCGCGGCCAGGACGCAGCCAGGTTCGCCCCGGTCAGCGCGGGCCCGCCGTCGGCAGGCGGTCCGGTCGCGCCGGACGCTGGCCAGCGCGTCGCTGATGCCCAGGTTCGCACGTCGGGGCCGGTCGCGCCGATCGCAAGCGGACAGCCCTACCAGCAGCCGGATGCGAGCGTCGCGGCTGGCAGCGCGGTCCCCGACGCGGCGGCGCCCAGATTCGGGACCGGCGGATTCGCCGGGCAGGACACGCCGCGCGGCGACAGTCAGGCTCCCGGCGGCTTTGCCCCGCGCATGGTCGAGAGCGGCGGTCAGGGCAGCTCGCCTGCGGCCGGTTCGGCCGCGCTTGCGGGAGCTGCCCAGGCGGCTGTTCCCGGTCAGGCGGGTGTTCCCGGTCAGGCGGCTGGCCCGGTTCAGCCCGCTGCCTCAGGTCAGCCCGGCGTCGCGGCCCAGCCTGCGCCTGCGGCCCAGCCTGCGCCTGCGGGCCAGCCTGCTTCTACGACACAGTCCGCGGCCCCGGCTCAGAGCGGCCTGCAGCGCGGTCTCGCCGCGGAAGCGGCAGCCACGGGCGCCAGCCAGCAGGCACCGGCTCGCGGGCAGGCAAGCGCGGCGGACGCCAGGCAGGCCGGCGTTCAGGCTGCCAGCCAGGCCAACCCCGGGCAGCCGGGCGGGCTGGCCGGCGCCGGGGCTCTGGCGAGCAGCGCTGGCGCGAGCAACGGCCCGCCCGTCGGCGGAGCGCCCGCTGGCGGAACAAGTGGCGGCATGCCGGAACCCCGGGCGGTCAGCGCATCTGGCGGCGGGCAAGCCGCCAACGGCCAGGGCAACGGCGGTCAGTTCACCGGCCAGCAGAGCGGCGGCCTGCCCAACGGGACTCAGTTCGGTGGCCAGCCAACCGGCACGGAGTACGGACGGCCGCAAAACGGCGCGCAGCAGTACGGCATCCCGCAGAACGGGGCGCAGCAGTATGGAGGCCAGCCGAACGGCGCGCAGCAGTACGGTGACCAGCCGAACGGCACGCAGTACGTAAGGCCGCAGAACGGCGCACCGCAATACGAAAACCCGCCGAATGGCGCACCACAGAATGGTGCACCGCAGAACGGCGCGCAGCAGTACGGCAGCCAGCCGAACGGCGCACAGTACGGAAGTCCGCAGAACGGAACGCACTACGGCGACCAGCAGTTCGCCACGCCGCAGGCACCCGCCGGCGGGCAGGCGAACGGCCTTCCCGGCGGCAGGCAGCCGGGCGACAGCACTCCGGGCATCGGCACTGCGGGCATCGGCACTGCGGGCATCGGCACTGCGGGCATCGGCCTGCCTGGCGGTGGTACCGGCCAGCCGGCCAGCCGGCAGCCGGCCAGCGGTCAGGAGCCAGCCAGCCTGCCCGGCACCCCTGCGCATCAGGCCGGCGCGGCGGCCGACGGTCCCGGCACCGGCCGCAGTCAGCCCAGCCAGACCGGCTTTCCGTACGGGCCGCCGGTCGGTCACGACAGCATCGGGCTTCCTGGCGTGCCGCTGAACGGGGCCCAGCAGACCGGTCCGGCCCAGCTGGCCGCGCCGTCGCAGGGCCCGCCGTCGCAGAGTCTGCCAAGGCCAGTTCAGCAGGACCCGCTGGGAGGGACGACCCAGCAGGGACCGGGTCATCAGGTGCCTGGCCTGCCCGGCCGGAACCTCCCCGGGCAGGGCGCCGGCCGGGAACTGCCGGGCCGGGAACTGCCGGGCCAGAGCCTGCCTGGCACTGGTCAGCAGAGGCCGGACGCTAGTGTCAGCCAGCCAACTGCGCTGCCGCCAGCGGGCCTGGCGCCGTCCGATCCCCAGCGCTCCCAGCCGCAGCGTCAGCTTCCGCCGCCCGGCGGCGTTCAGTATCTGCCGGACCGCTCCGCGCCGTACGGCGGGCAGGGTCATGCCGCCCCGTACAGCGGAGGGGGCAGCATGACCTATCCCCCCTACGGGTCTCCGCCTCCCGTGCCGTCGCAGGCCCTGTCCGTGGGCGATGCCGTGCAGTCAGCGCACGCCGAGGGCTTCGGCTTTGGCGAGGCAGTCGCCAGAGACGCGCCCGCGCTGTGGCTTGAGGCCGTACTCGCGCGAAAGCCGCGGATGCCATCAGACCTTGAGGCGCGCCTCCTGCAGGGGTCGGCGCTGCCGATCGACTCGCTGCTGCACGATGAGGTCAGGCACGCTCTCAGACGCGGGTTCTGGGACGCACTCGAGCGCTCCAGGCACTGAGCCAGGACGCCGGGCCTGATGCGGCCAGGCGGCAGAAGCGGCAGACACAGGCCGCCGGCAAACTGCCCCGCCTCCGGATGGCTTGGTGGTAATTGTCACGAAGCCATTACCAGAATCTGATCGCCGCCGCAGCGGGCCAATTCCCGGATAACGTGGTGATGTGGCAGCCCTGAGCCGTGAGCAGTTCGACTCGATTGAATTTGATGCAGCTGCCAGTGGTGATCACGCGGCGGCAGCCCGCCAGATGCTGGAGCTCGCAAATACCGGTACGGAGACCGCGGCGATGCCGCGTGCTGAGGCATTTCTGCGGGCGGGCGAGCAGTGGCTGATGGCAGATGAGCCGGCCGAGGCAGTAACCGGGTTCCGCCGGGCCATGGCCGATGGCGGACCCGTCTTCACGGATCCGAGGATCCCGCTCGCCAGAGCGTTCTTCCTGCTTGACCGGCAGGCCGAGGCGCGGGCCCTTATCAGCCGGGTCAAGACCGAGGGCCCCGTCGACGCCCGCACCTGCGACCTCGTTGCCGAGCTGCTCGTCGAGCAGTCTGACCTGGCGGCCGCCCTGGAGTGGGCGACCGCCGGAATCGAGCTGTGTCTCGCGTCGGAGGCGGAGGGTCAGCAGCGGGACGACGATGAGTCCGAGCTGCGCCTCCTGCTCAGGCTGCGATACCGCATCCGCAACGACCTCGGGCTGCCCGAGGACGCCTATGACGCGATGCTGGACGAGTCCTAAGCCGGCTGCCCCGCAGTGGCCGCGGCACGTGCCGCGGTGACGCTGAGCGCGTCCGCAGTCTCGTCCAGGTCCACGACCACCGTGTCGCCGTCGGCGATCTCACCCGCGATGAGCGCCTTCGCCAGCTTGTCGCCGATCGCCGACTGGATGAGCCGCCGCAGCGGCCGCGCGCCGTAGACGGGGTCGAAGCCAGTGACAGCCAGCCATTCCCTGGCCGCCGGAGTCACGTCGAGCGTGAGCCGCCGTCCGACCAGGCGCTGAGCGAGCCGCTCCGCCTGCAGGTCGACGATCTCGGCCAGCTCCTCCGTGTTCAGCGCGTCGAACACGATCACGTCGTCCAGCCGGTTCAGGAACTCGGGCTTGAACGTGGACTGCACGACTGACATGACCTTCGCCCTGGTCTCGGCCTCATCCAGACTCGGGTCAGCGATGTACTGCGAGCCCAGGTTGGAGGTCAGGATCAGGATGGTGTTGCGGAAGTCCACGGTCCGGCCCTGACCGTCGGTCAGCCGTCCGTCATCCAGCACCTGCAGCAGGATGTCGAATACCTCCGGGTGCGCCTTCTCCACCTCGTCGAGCAGCACGACACAGTAGGGCCTGCGCCGCACGGCCTCAGTGAGCTGGCCGCCCTCGTCGTAGCCGACGTAGCCGGGCGGGGCGCCGACCAGCCGGGCGACCGAGTGGCGCTCGGAGTACTCGCTCATGTCGACGCGGATGATCGCGCGCTCGTCGTCGAACAGGAACTCGGCGAGAGCCTTGGCCAGCTCGGTCTTGCCGACGCCGGTCGGGCCGAGGAAGAGGAACGAGCCTGACGGCCGGTCCGGGTCGGAGATCCCGGCCCTGGACCTGCGGACCGCATCCGACACGGCCTGCACGGCCGCGTGCTGACCGATGAGCCGGCGGCCGAGCTCGTCCTCCATCCGCAGCAGCTTGCCGGTCTCGCCCTCCATCAGGCGGCCTGCCGGGATGCCGGTCCAGGACGAGACGACGTCCGCGATGTCGTCCGGGCCGACCTCCTCCTTGACCATCGGCGGGCCGTCGTCGCCAGGGCCGGGCTCGCCTGAGGCGTCTTCCTCGCTGGCGGTCGCTGCGGCCTCGGCAATCTGGCGCTCCAGCTGCGGGATCTCTCCGTACATCAGCCGTGAGGCGGCCTCGAAGTCGGCGTCGCGCTGCGCCCGCTCGGCCTGCCCTCGCAGGTCGTCGAGCTGCTTCTTGAGCTCGCCCACCTTGTTGAGGCTGGACTTCTCCCGGTCCCATCGGGCCACCAGCGCGGTCAGCTGTTCCTGCCGGTCAGCCAGGTCGGCCCGCAGCCGCTCGAGTCGCTCGCGGCTGGCCGGGTCGTTCTCCCTGGCGAGGGCCATCTCCTCCATCTTCATCCGGTCGACGGTGCGCTGCAGCTCGTCGATCTCAACCGGGCGCGAGTCAATCTCCATGCGCAGCCGGGACGCGGCCTCGTCGATCAGGTCGATCGCCTTGTCCGGCAGGAACCTGGCCGTGATGTAGCGGTCGGACAGCGTGGCCGCCGCGACAAGGGCGGCATCGGAGATCTGCACCTGGTGATGGGCCTCGTAGCGGCCCTTGAGCCCGCGCAGGATCGCGATGGTGTCCTCGACCGACGGCTCGCCGACGAGAACCTGCTGGAACCGGCGCTCCAGCGCCGGGTCCTTCTCGATGCGCTGCCGGAACTCGTCCAGTGTTGTGGCGCCGACCATCCGCAGCTCGCCGCGGGCCAGCATCGGCTTGAGCATGTTGCCGGCGTCCATCGCGCCCTCGGCGGCGCCAGCACCGACCACGGTGTGCAGCTCGTCGATGAACGTGATGATCTGGCCCTCGCTCTGCTTGATCTCGTTGAGCACGGACTTGAGGCGCTCCTCGAACTCGCCGCGGTACTTGGCGCCCGCGACCATCGCGCCGAGGTCGAGCGCCACCACCCGCTTTCCGCGCAGCGACTCGGGCACGTCGCCCGCCACGACGCGCTGGGCCAGGCCCTCGACGACGGCTGTCTTGCCGACGCCCGGCTCGCCGATCAGCACCGGGTTGTTCTTGGTGCGCCGGGACAGCACCTGGATGACGCGGCGGATCTCGGCATCGCGGCCGATGACCGGGTCGAGCTTGCCGTCCCGTGCGCTCTGGGTCAGGTCGATGCCGTACTTCTCCAGCGACTGATAGGTGCCCTCCGGGTCCGGCGAGGTCACCCGGGCATGGCCGCGGACCTGCTCGAACGCGTCGGTGAGCTGCTGAGGCCCGGCGCCCGCTTCGCGCAGCAGGGTGGCGGCCTGGCCGCCGTCGGTCGCAAGCCCGACCAGCAGGTGCTCGGTGGAGATGTACTCGTCGGTCATCTCCCGCGCCAGCTTCCCGGCCGTGGCCAGCGCGGCAAGCAGCGGCCGCGAGGTCTCGGGCGCGCTGACGGTTGCCCCGGCCGCCCGCGGCAGCCGGCTGATCAGGTCGCGGGCCTTCTTCAGCACGTCGGCCGGGTCCGCGCCGACGGCACGCAGCAGCGGTGCCGCGGTGCCGCCCTCCTGCTGGACCAGGGCGGTCAGCAGGTGCAGGCCGTCCACGCTCGGATTGCCGGCCGAGGCAGCCGTCTGCACCGCCTCGGAGAGAGCCTCCTGGCTCTTCCTGGTCAGCTTCTCATCCACAGTTGTCGTCTCCCCATGTGCTCATTTGTGCCGCATGATCGTGCGGGCGGTGCGGCCTCCGCCAGGTCAGCCTGAGTCGGCAGCCTTGCCGGCTGCGTGCGGGCCGGCGTCGGCCGCCGCAGCCACGGCGTGGCCCGGATCGGCGCCGAGGCCGTGCGCGGACTGCGAGTGCCCCTGGCTGACGTGGTGCACCGGGACAAGGGCTGCCCCGTCTGGCCGGCTGCGGACAAGGCCCGCGAGCCTCGCCGCTACCGCCCGGGTGGACTCGAGCTCAGCGCGCAGCTGGCTGACCTCCGAGTGCATCTCCGCCAGCAGCTGCCGGCTGCGGCGCTCAGCCAGCTCAAGCTCCAGGATTCGCTTGATCCCGGACAGGTTGATGCCTTCCTCCTGGGACAGCCGCTGAACCTCGCGCAGGATCAGGATGTCCCGCACCGAGTAGCGGCGTCCCCGGCCGGCCGCGCGGCCCGGTGACACCAGGCCGAGGCGGTCGTAGGTCCGCAGCGTCTGCGGGTGCAGGCCGGACAGCTGAGCCGCGACCGAGATGACATAGACGGGCGTGTCATCGGTGAGCTCAAACTGGCTGGTCATTGTCTTTCCTTCCGGCGCCCGGCAGTCAGCCGTTCGCATCCCTCAGTAGCTCAGCGCGCGGGTCAGGGCCCGCGGTCGCGTCCCGGAACGTCTCCAGCGCGTCCCTGGCGTTGCCGTCCAGGTCCTTCGGGACCTGAACGTTGACGGTTACGAGCAGGTCGCCGGTCGTGCCGTCCTTCCGGCGCACTCCCTTGCCGCGGACCCGGAAGGTCCGGCCGCTGGGCGTGCCGGCCGGGATCCGGAGGCTCACCGGCATGCCGCCATGCGAGGGGACTTTGATCTCCGCGCCGAGCGCTGCCTCAGTGAAGGTCACCGGGACGGTAATGGTCAGGTTCGAGCCCGATCGGCTGAAGGTGCCATGCGGGTGCGGCTGAACGTGCACGCGCACATACAGGTCACCGGGCGGGCCGCCGCGCTCGCCGGAGGCGCCCTTGCCGGGGATCTTGATGCGCTGGCCGTCCGCGACGCCAGCCGGGATCCGCGCCTGGATCGTGCGCGTGCTCATCGCGCGCCCGCTGCCGGAGCACTCCGGGCACGGGTCATCGACCACCAGGCCGCGGCCGCGGCAGGTCTTGCACGGCTCGGAGAACGCGAACGACCCGAGGTTGCGGCTGCCCTGACCGGTGCCCTCGCAGGTCGGGCAGACCCGCGGCACCGACCCGGCCTTCGCTCCGGTCCCCTTGCAGACCTTGCAGGGTCCCTCGCCGGTGAGCCTCAGCGACACCGTGGAGCCGTTGATCGCGTCGCTGAACGGCAGCGACGTCTCGGTCTCGACGTCTGCGCCGCGCCGCGGCCTGGCCTGGCTGGTGCCGGTGCCAGTGCCGGTGCCGGTGCCGGGCCGCCCGCCGCCGCCGCCGAAAACACCGCCGAGCAGGTCGCCTAGGCGGCCGCCGGCGCTTCCGGCATTGCCAAACAGGTCGCCGAGGTCAAAGTTGTAGTTGCCCCCTGCGGATCCGGACCCTGGCATCCGTACCCCGCCGCCGCCGAACAGCGAGCGCGCCTCGTCGTACTCCTTGCGCCGCTTGTCGTCGGACAGGACGTTGTAAGCCTCGGAGATCTCCTTGAAGCGCGCCTCGGCCTTGGCGTCACCCTCGTTGGCATCCGGGTGGTACTTGCGGGCCAGCTTCCGGTACGACTTCTTGATCTCGTCACCGGTAGCGCCCTTGGTCACCCCGAGGGTCTTGTAGTAGTCCTTCTCCAGGTAATCCTTGGTGCTCAACGG
>Ga0302314_10006396_pt1 | contig 21328 bp, 24 predicted proteins | sample III_Palsa_N2_3_FD_200533 | JGI IMG/M metagenome (GOLD analysis project Ga0302314, IMG submission 200533) | Peat permafrost microbial communities from Stordalen Mire near Abisko, Sweden - III_Palsa_N2_3 | ecosystem: Environmental > Terrestrial > Soil > Palsa > Peat permafrost | place: Sweden...
CGCCACTTCGTTCCTGATCGCCGACGGCGTGCTGCCGTCCAACGAAGGCCGCGGCTATGTGTTGCGTCGGATCATGCGCCGCGCCATGCGCCACGCCCATCTGATCGGAGCCAAGGATCCGCTGATGCATCGCCTGGTGCCGGCGCTGGTGGCCGAGATGGGCGGCGCCTATCCCGAACTCAAACGTGCCGAAGCATTGGTCAGCGAAACGCTGAAGCTGGAAGAAATCCGCTTCCGCGACACGCTGGTGCGCGGCCTCAAGCTGCTCGACGAAGCGACAGCCACGCTCGGCAAAGGCGACCGCCTCGCCGGCGAGATCGCGTTCAAGCTCTATGACACCTATGGCTTTCCGCTCGATCTGACCGAAGACGCGTTGAAAGCGCGCGGCATCGCCGTCGACACCGGCGGCTTCAACGACGCGATGCAGCGTCAGAAGGCCGAGGCGCGCAAAGCCTGGGCTGGCTCCGGCGAAGCGTCGGACGAAGGCAAATGGTTCGCGATCAAGGACGAGCTCGGCGCGACCGAATTCCTCGGCTATGACGCCGAACGCGCCGAAGGTACCATCATCGCCATCGTCAAGGATGGCGCGCGGGTGCAATCCGCGAAGGCCGGCGAGACGGTGCGCATCCTCACCAACCAGACGCCGTTCTACGCCGAATCCGGCGGCCAGATCGGCGATCAGGGCGCCATCGAATCGTCACGCGGCGGCGGCATCGTGGAAGACACCGAGAAGAAGCTCGGCGCGCTGCACGTTCACGTCGTCAAAGTCGTGAAAGGCGAATTCAACGTCGGCGACGGCGTCGATCTCAGGGTCGATGGCGAGCGCCGCCGCGCCACCCGCGCCAACCATTCCGCCACGCATCTGCTGCATGCCGCCCTCAAGCGCGAGCTGGGCGGCCACGTCTCGCAGAAGGGGTCGCTGGTCGCGCCCGATCGTTTGCGCTTCGATTTCTCTCATCCCAAGCCGGTGACGGCGGAAGAGCTGGAACGCGTCGAATATCAGGTCAACGCGATCATCCGACAGAATTCGGATGTCTCGACGCGATTGATGGCGACCGACCAGGCGATCGAGGCCGGCGCCGAGGCGCTGTTCGGCGAGAAATATGGCGACGAGGTCCGCGTTCTGACGATGGGCGACGACGAGGAAGCCGCCAAGGCCTATTCGGTCGAACTCTGCGGCGGCACGCATGTGCGCCGGTTGGGCGACATCGGGCTGTTCACGATCCTGTCGGAAAGCGCCGTCGCCGCCGGCGTGCGCCGCATCGAGGCGCTGACGTCGGAAGGCGCGCGCAAATATCTCTCGCACCAGGCCGAACTCGTGCGCGAAACCGCCAGTGCGCTGAAGACCAGTGCCGCCGAATTGCCGGCGCGCGCGGCGCAGCTCTCGGATGGCTACCGCAAACTGGAACGCGAACTCGCCGACGCCAAGAAAGCGCTGGCGCTCGCCGGCCCGTCGCGCGGCAACGATAGCGACGGCGCGAAAGAGATCGCCGGCATCAAGGCGGTGCTGCGCGTGGTCGAAGGCGTCGCCGCGAAGGATCTCAAAAGCCTCGCCGACGACGCGAAAGCGAAAATCGGTTCGGGCGTCGTCGCCTTCGTCGCGGTGGCGGACGGTAAGGCGTCACTGGTCGTCGGCGTCACCGACGATCTGACCGGGCGCATCAGCGCGGTCGATCTCGTCAAGCTTGGTGCCGAAGCGCTGGGCGGCAAGGGCGGCGGCGGACGCGCCGACATGGCGCAAGCCGGCGGTCCCGACGGCGGCCGCGCCAAGGACGCCCTCGCCGCGATCGAACGCCGGCTCACCGCGCTGGCACCCGCGGCATGACGAAGGCGCGAGCAATCCGTCAAGGCGCGAAGTACATGCAGATCTTGTTGCCTGTCGGATCGCGCATATAGGCGCCGTAGAACGTCTCCTTCTCCGGTGGGCGGAAGCCGGGCGCACCCTCGTCGCTGCCGCCATTGGCCAGTGCCGCCTTGTGTGCGGCTTCGACCTCGACCTTCGAATTCGCCTTGAAGGCGAGCATGGATCCGTTGCCGGACGTAGCGGGCTTCTTGTCGAAGGGCGGGCAGACATAGATGTCGTGCTTGTCGCTGCCTTTGGGCCCATAGCCGATCCAGCCGCCATCGGCGAAAGCGCGCGCATAGCCCACCGCGCCCAGCACCGCATCATAGAATTTGCCGGATGCTTCGCTATCCGAAGCCCCAATGGTGATGTAACCGATCATCGAATTGCTCCCTTCCGAAATCGAGCTGGAACGATAACGGAATGGCTTGAACAAATCAAGAACGAATTGGATGAGCAGAGTTGCGAAGCACGCATATCGTACTGACAGAATTGATCAGATCGTCAAATCGGTAATCGCCAAAATCAGCCCGGCGGCTTGGCCCAGCCGGTCGAGCTTGTCCGGCGGCAGATCGGCCAGCGCCTTGCTCAGCCGCGCCAGCCGCCGCCGCCGTCCTGCTTCCAGCAGGCGACGGCCCTTGTCCGTCACCGAAACCTCGATGGAACGGCGGTCGAGCGGCCGGCGGCGCGCCAGTCCTAGCCTCTCCAATTCGCCGACCAGCTTGGACATCGTTGGCGGCTTGACCTGCTCGGCCGCGGCCAGCGCGCCCAGCGTCTGCGCCCCGCCATAGACCAGCACCGACAGCACCGACAATTGCGCGCCGGTGATGCCGGAGCGCACGTCGTCCTTGCGCACGAAGCGCAGCAAGCGGATGGCGGAGCCGTGCAGGATATCGGCGACCTGCTCGACGCGGGCGGATTTGACGGCCACTTGACAGGACCCTTCGAAGGACTGTTAGCTTACCTAACAGTATGCCTGCCTAACGATACAATGCGGGCAGCGAAAACGGGAGAGGGTTTATGGCCGAGCTGAACGCCAACACGCTGGCTGGGCGCGGGCTGGTTCAGGTCGCGCTTACCTGCCGCGATCTGGAGCGCGCGAAAGTATTCTACCGCGACACGCTTGGTCTGCCGATGCTATTCGAGGTGAGCGGCATGCTGTTCTTCCAGCTCGACGGCTTGCGGCTGCTGATCGGCAAGGAAGAGAAGCCGGATACCGCGCTCGGCGGCTCGGTGATCTACTTCAACGCGCCCGATCTCGACGCGCTGGGCCCGGCGCTGGAAGCCAAGGGCGTAACATTCGCCGGCCCCGCGCAGACCGTGCAGCAAACCGCGACCCACGACCTCAAGCTGCGCGCCTTCCACGACCCCGACGGCAACGCGCTCGCGCTGATGGGGATGGTGGCGCGATAGGCACGCCTCGTCACGGCTTGCAGGATTTGGATGCGATGGCGCGCTCGCAATCTTCCATGCGCAAGCAACCGCAACGGAAGCTCGATTCGAGCAGCGCCTTCATGCGCAGCGCGCGATCCATCAACGCATCGACCTCGCCAAGCTTGCGGCTTGCCAGCGTCTTCCAACGCGCGGACGGCCTTGTTTCGGCGCCGAACCCGGTGAGGAAAGTGCGCGTTTCGGCAATGGTGAAACCGGCGTCTCGCGCGATGCGGATCACCGCGAGACGGCCGAGGATTTCGGGATCGTAGCGGCGCTGCTTGGAAATGCGTTGCTGTTTGGGCAGAAGGCCGGCCTTCTCGTAGTAGCGCAAAGCGGAGGTCGCGAGCCCGACCTTGCGCGCCACTTCGCCGATCGCCATCCCCCGCATCGCACAATCCTCCTGAAACCGGCCGATCTTCAGGCGCCTTGAAGCGCGCTTCAATCGGGTTCACGCGAATGTGCGCTTGCCTTGAAGCGCGCTTCAACTCGTAACGTCCGCGCGAATTCACCAAAACGGAGCATACAATGACCCAGACAAACGTTTCGCGCGCGGCGATCCTCGCCGCCGCATTGGCCATCTTGGCGGCGCCCACCGGCGCGGATGCCGCGCTCATCGCTCATCCCCTCGTCGTCGAAATCGTCGCCACGCCCGGTGCGACGCTGCTGGATTTCGCCGGCCCGGCGGAAGTTTTCGGCGTGCTGAACGGTCACGCCGTCGAATATGTGGTGTCGGACGACACCAAGCCCTTCAGGCTAGAGAACGGCGTCGCCGTCGCGCCCGACTATACCTTCGACACCGCGCCCAAGCCCGACATCGTCATCATGGGCTCGCAGGTCGGCAAAGGCAGCGACAAGGCGATGGCTTGGCTGCATGGCGTTTATGACGGGGGCGCCACGGTGATGTCGGTGTGCACGGGTGCCGACTGGCTGGGACAATCCGGTCTGCTCGACGGCCTTAAGGCCACCACGCATCACGACGCCATCGAGACCTATCAGGCGAGATACCAAGCCGTGAAATTCGTGCGCCACAAGCGCTACGTCGAAAGCGAGGCCAGCCTCTTCACCGCCGGCGGCTATACAGCCGGCATCGATCTGGCGCTGCATATCGTCGACACGCGCTTCGGCCGGCCGATAGCTGCCGAAATCGCGCGCAGGCTCGAATATCAGGGCAAGGGCTGGATCACCAATCGTTGGTGAGGGCGCTACCCCATCGCCTTCTTCAAATTCTCGTCCACCTTGTCGAGGAAGCCTTCGGTGGTGAGCCATTTCTGATCCGGTCCGACGAGCAGCGCCAGATCCTTGGTCATGAAGCCGGCTTCCACTGTGTCGACGCAGACCTTCTCCAGCGTATGCGCGAATTTGTCGAGCGCTTGATTGTTGTCGAGCTTGGCGCGATGGGCGAGGCCGCGTGTCCAGGCGAAGATCGAGGCGATGGAATTGGTCGAGGTCGCCTTGCCCTTCTGATGCTCGCGGTAGTGGCGCGTCACCGTGCCGTGGGCGGCCTCGGCTTCGACAATCTTGCCGTCGGGCGTCAACAACACGCTCGTCATCAGGCCGAGGCTGCCGAAGCCCTGTGCCACCGTGTCGGATTGCACGTCGCCGTCGTAATTCTTGCAGGCCCAGACATAGCCGCCGCTCCATTTCAGCGCGCTCGCCACCATGTCGTCGATCAGCCGGTGCTCATAGGTGATCCCGGCCGCCTTGAACTTCGCGGCGAATTCGGCGTCAAACACCTCGGCGAACAAATCCTTGAATCGGCCGTCATAGGCCTTCAGAATCGTGTTCTTGGTCGACAGATAGACCGGATATTTGCGCGCCAGCCCGTAATTCATCGAGGCGCGGGCGAAATCGCGGATCGAATCGTCGAGATTGTACATTGCCATCGCGACGCCGGAGCCCGGCGATTTGAACACCTCGTGCTCGATCACCTTGCCGTCCTCGCCGACGAATTTGATGGTGAGCGTGCCCTTGCCCGGGAATGTGAAATCGGTGGCGCGGTATTGGTCGCCGAAGGCATGGCGACCGATCACGATCGGCTGCGTCCAGCCCGGCACCAGCCGCGGCACGTTCTTGCAGATGATCGGCTCGCGGAAGATGACGCCGCCCAGGATGTTGCGGATCGTGCCGTTGGGCGATTTCCACATCTTCTTGAGATGGAATTCCTCGACCCGCGCCTCGTCCGGCGTGATGGTGGCGCATTTGACGCCGACGCCGTATTTGAGGATCGCATGCGCCGCGTCCACCGTGACCTGGTCGTCGGTCTTGTCGCGATATTCGATGCCGAGGTCGTAATATTCGAGCTTGATGTCCAGATAAGGCAGGATCAGCTTCTGCTTGATGAGGTCCCAGATGATGCGGGTCATCTCGTCGCCGTCGAGCTCGACGACCGGGTTGGCGACCTTGATCTTGTCCATGAGGGCCTCGGATTGTTGCGCGGCGCGGGGTATAGCGGGGTAGTTGGAACCCGTCAAAGCGAACCATGACCGCCCCCGCCATCATCCTGTCCCATCCCCAGCTCGGCGAGAATATCGGCGCGGCGGCGCGGGCGATGGCGAATTTCGGACTGACCGATCTGCGCCTCGTGGCACCCCAGGCGAATTGGCAGGTGAAAGCCACGGTCATGGCGGTCGGCGCCGCGCCGATCAGCGATGGCGCGCGCGTGTTTGCGACCGTGCCCGAAGCGCTGGGCGATCTGCAGCTGGTCTATGCAACGACGGCGCGCGAGCGCGGCGTAACCAAGCCTGTCCTCACGCCTGCCGAAGCGGCACGGCGCCTGCGCGAAGCCTCGGCGCAAGGCGCGCGGATTGGTTTATTGTTCGGCGGCGAACGCGCGGGTCTCGACAATGAGGACATCTCGCTCGTCGATGCCGTCATCACCATTCCGACCAATCCGGATTTTTCCTCGCTCAATCTCGGCCAGGCGGTGCTGCTCAACGCCTACGAATGGTTTCGCGCCGCCGATGCGACGCCGCCCGCGCGCATCGACCACGGACCTCTCGCGAAGAAGGCGACGCGCGAGGAAATGGTCCATCTCATGGCGCATCTGGAAGACGAGCTTCTCAAATCCGGCTTCCTTTTCCCGCCCGACAAGGCCGCCGCCACGATCCGCTATATCCGCGCCATGCTGCATCGCGCCGATTTCACCGACCAGGACGTGCGCACCCTGCGCGGCATGCTGGTGGCGCTGACGCGGGGCAAGCACCGCCGCCCTGTAAAGGGCACTTGACACGCCGCCGAGCCCGCCCTATGTAAAGTCCGCTTTACAGAGGAGCCGATCATGACAACTGTCGCCGCACCGGTCAAAACCGCCGGCCGCGCCTATATCATCGAACTGGGCCTGACGATGGGGCTCTATATGCTCGCCGTGACGGCGCGGCCCTGGCTGATCGATCACGCGGCGAACCCGAGCCTCGTTCTCGCGGCCAAGCTTTCACCCGTCTTTCCGATCTGGCTGACCTTCCTGGTGATCTGGCGCTATTACCGGCGGATCGACGAGTTCGAGAAGCTGAAATTCCTGCAGACGATCGGCATCGCTTTCGGTGTCGGTTCCTGCCTGATCGTGACCTATTCCTTTCTGGAAGACGCCGGCTTGCCGCAACTCGCGCTCAGCTGGGCGTGGCCGACGCTCGCGGTCTCCTGGGCGCTGACCGGCGCGATCATGTCCGCCGTCCAGCATCGATGAAGAACGATCTCCCAGCGTTGCGCGCCGCGCGCAGCATGACGCAGGCCGATCTGGCGGACCGCCTCAATGTCTCGCGCCAGACCGTCAACGCCATCGAGACCGGCCGCTACGACCCCAGCCTGCCGCTGGCCTTCGCCATCGCCAAGCTGTTCAAAAGCCGGATCGAGGAGATTTTCGAGCCCTGAATTGCCGCGAGCGCCGTGACGAAACTGCGACTCGCAATCTCCCTTTCCAAGCTTTATATCGGGCATGGGAGTTCGGTCGTGGACGAAGCGCTCGCCAACCCGGTCAGGTCCGGAAGGAAGCAGCCGTAACGAATCCGCCTCGGGTCGCGGCCGGGCTCCCACCTCTCACATTACAATTATTGCTGGGCGGGCTAGACTAAGCCAAAGGCCGGACAGAATCGGCTTTGGCGTTGGGATTTCATGGACGAAGCCGAAAACACATCGCTGGATTTGGGCCTCGACGCGCCGCCGCCGAAGGGCGAGGCGTATCGCGTCCTCGCGCGCAAATACCGTCCCTCCGATTTCACCGGGCTGATCGGGCAGGAGGCGCTGGTGCGCACCCTGTCCAATGCCTTCGCCACTGGGCGCATCGCGCATGCCTTCATGCTCACCGGCGTGCGCGGCGTGGGCAAGACCACGACGGCGCGTATCATCGCCCGCGCACTCAATTGCGTCGGACCGGATGGCAAGCGCGACCGCCCGACGATCCATCCCTGCGGCGTCTGCGAGCCCTGCGTGGCCATCGCCGAGAGCCGTCATGTTGACGTCCAGGAGATGGACGCTGCCTCGCGCACCGGCATCGACGATATCCGCGAGATCATCGAAGGCGTGCGCTACGCGCCGGCATCCGCGCGCTACAAGGTCTACATCATCGACGAAGTGCACATGCTGTCGAAGCAGGCGTTCAACGGCTTGCTGAAGACGCTCGAGGAACCGCCGCCGCATGTGAAATTCGTTTTCGCCACCACCGAGATCCGCAAGGTTCCGGTCACCGTGCTGTCGCGTTGCCAGCGCTTCGATCTGCGCCGAGTCGAAACGCCGGAACTCGTCGCGCATCTGAAGACGATCTCGGCAAAGGAGAGCGTGAACATCGAAGACGGTGCGCTGGCGCTGATCGCGCGCGCCGCGGAAGGCAGCGTGCGCGACGCGCTGTCGCTGCTCGATCAGGCCATCGCCCATGACGAAGAAGGCGCGATCGCGGCCGACAGCGTGCGCGCCATGTTGGGCTTGGCCGATCGCGGGCGCATCCTGGATCTGTTCGAGAAGCTGATGGGCGGCGGGATCGCCGAAGCGCTCGCAGACCTCGCGGAACTCTATGATCACGGCGCCGATCCGCTGGCCGTGATTCAAGACCTGCTGGAAACCACGCATTTTCTCACCCGGCTCAAGGTCGCACCCGGCGCCGAAGGCTTTTTTGACGGCGGCAGCGCCGAAGCGCGGCGCGCTGCGGAAATGGCGGCCAAGCTTTCGATACCCGCGCTCAGCCGCGCCTGGCAGATGCTGCTCAAGGGATTGTTCGAGGTGCGCGACGCCACGCGGCCCATCGCCGCCTGCGAAATGGCGCTGATCCGGCTGGCCTACGCCGCCGATCTTCCGCCCACCGACAAACTGGTGCGCGATCTGATGGATGGCGACGGCGCGGTGCCGCGTTCTGCGCCGGCGCCCGCCGGCGGAAGTGGCCGGGTATCCGCGCGAGCCGGCGAAAGCGTCGCGAGCGCGCAACGCGCGCCGCAGCCCGTGGCCGAAATTCAAAACGCCCCCACGCTTCGCTCGTTGGAAGACATCGCGGCGCTTGCCGGCGCCAAGGGCGCGGCTGTGCTCAAGGTGCACATCGAAAACGACATGCATCTGTTGCGGCTGGAGCCGGGCCAGATCGAATTCCGCCCTTCCACGCGGGCGCCGCGCACGCTGTCGGGCGACCTTGCCCAGAAGCTGAAGGAATGGACCGGCACACGCTGGGTGGTGACGGTGGCGCGTGAAGGCGGCGCACCCACCATCGCCGAAGCCAAGCGCGATGCTTCCACTGCCAAGCTCGAAAGCGTGGCGCAGGAACCGATGGTGCGCGCCGTGCTCGACCGCTTTCCCGGCGCCGAAATCGTCGCGGTGCGCGACACGGCGCCCGAGCCTTCCGAGGAAGCCTAAGTGGCATCGCTTTCCGCCGGCCCCGAGATCGAGCGTCTGATCCAACTCCTGAGCAAGTTGCCGGGGCTGGGCCCGCGTTCTGCGCGGCGCGCGGCGCTGGTGCTCTTGAAAAAGCGCGAAGCGTTGCTCGAGCCCTTGGGCGTCGCGATGCGCGATGCCGCCGCCGTCATCAAGACCTGCGAGGTCTGCGGCAATCTCGACACGGCATCGCCCTGCTCGCTGTGCCGCGACCCGCGCCGCGACAGCCACATACTCTGCGTCGTGGAAGATGTCGCCGATCTCTGGGCATTGGAACGCGCCGGCGTGTTCCGCGGCAAGTATCACGTGCTGGGCGGCGCGCTCTCCGCGCTCGATGGCGTCACGCCCGAGAAGCTGAATGTGGGCTCGCTGGTCGCCCGCACGCGCGACGGCGTCGACGAAGTGATCCTGGCGATGAATGCCACCGTCGAGGGCCAGACCACCGCGCATTACCTGATGGACGCGTTGACGACCAGCGGCGTGAAGGTGACGCGACTGGCCCATGGCGTCCCGGTTGGCGGCGAACTCGATTATCTCGACGAGGGCACGCTGAGCCACGCTTTCAAGGCGCGGCGGGAACTCTAGGCCGGAGGCAATTGCGGCTTTTCGCTTTCGGGCGGCGCCAATTCGGCCTGCTCGATGCGCCCGGCGCGGCTCTCGATCCGCTTCATGGATGTCTCGATTTCGCCGATATCCTTGTTCGTGCGGTCGAAATGCTGGCGCAGATTTCCGACGCGCTCGCCCAGGCGCTTCACGTCCAGCAGCATTTCGCCGACGGCGGCCTGGATCTTGTGGGCCTGCTCGCGCATCCGCGCGTCGCGCATCAGGGTCTGGATCGTGCCGATCGCCAGCATGAAGACATGCGGCGAGACGATCACCACCTGCATGCGCCGCGCCTGCTGCACCACTTCGGGGAACGAGACGTGCAACTCGGCATAGATCGATTCCGACGGCACGAACATGATCGCCGGCGTCTGCACTTCGCCGGGGATCAGGTATTTCTCCGCGATATCCTTCACATGCTTCTGGACATCGGATTTGAGCCGCGCGGTCGCCAGCTTACGCTCTTCGTCGCTGGCAAGGCCCCGCAGCGTCTCGAATGCTTCCAGTGGGAATTTGGAATCGACCACGATCACGCCGGCGACGTTCGGAATGCGGATGATGCAGTCCGGCCGCTTGCCGTTGGAGAGCGTCCATTGGAAATCGTAATGCGTCGGCGGCAGCTGGTCGGCGACGATGGCTTCCATCCGCTCCTGGCCGAAGGCGCCGCGCGACTGCTTGTCGGAGAGGATTTCCTGCAGCGAGACGACCTGCCCGGAAAGCGCCGCGATGTTCTTTTGCGCCTCGTCGATCACCGTCAACCGCTCGCCGATGCTGGAGATCGTCGCCGCGGTTTTGGCGGCGCTGTCGCTCAACGAATCGCCAAGCCGCTTGTCCAGTGCCTCGATGCGCTCGGCCAGCATGGTCTGAAGCCGCATCTGCGCGTCGAGCGTCTGCTGGAACTGGCCGGCGATGTTTCCCTGACCGCGGATCACGTCGTCCATCCGCGCATCAGGCTGGGTGACGGGTCTGCGCAGGGCGAACGCCACAATCGCGGCCGCCGCGACCAGCGCGCCGGCGAGGACAACATAAGCAAAATCCATGGTTTTTTCGCGTTCCCTTGACCAGGGTCGAGGCCTCGCCTATCTCCCGGTCATGACTGTCCGCCCCATCCTTACCGCGCCCGATCCGCGTCTGAAAGCGGTCTCGCGGCCCGTCGTCCGGGTCGACGACGAAATCCGCCGGCTGATCGATGATCTGGTCGAGAGCATGTACGCCGCCGACGGCATCGGGCTTGCCGCCATCCAGATTGGCGTGCCCAAGCGCATATTGGTGATGGATCTCGACCAACGCGACGGCAAGAAGAACCCGCTGACCTTCATCAACCCCAAGATTCTCTGGGCCTCGGAGGAACTGGCGACATTTGAAGAAGGTTGCCTGTCGGTGCCCGAGATCTGGGAAGAGGTCGCGCGCCCGGCGAAAATCCGCGCCGAATATCTCGACCGTGACGGTGCCCGCCAGGAGCTCGAGGCCGAAGGGCTGCTCGCCACCTGCCTGCAGCACGAAATGGATCATCTCGAAGGCGTTCTATTTCTTGACCATCTCTCCAAGCTCAAGCGCTCGATCGCGCTTAGGAAGCTCGCCAAGGCAAAGCGCTTGAAAGACACGGGGTGATGCCCCTCCGTCTCGCATTCATGGGGACGCCCGATTTCGCGGTGCCCACGCTCACCGAACTGATCGGTCAGGGCCATGATATCGCCGCGGTCTATACCCAGCCGGCGCGACCGAAGGGACGCGGGCTTGCGTCGGAACCTTCGCCCATCGCGAAGCTCGCGGCGACACATAGCCTGTCCGTGCGAACACCGGGGAGTTTGAAAGACGCGCAAGCGCAGGTCGAATTCGCGGCGCTCGATCTGGATGCCGCAATCGTCGTCGCTTACGGGCTGCTTCTGCCGAAGCCGATTCTCGATGCGCCGAAACTCGGCTGCTTCAATCTGCACGGCTCGCTGCTGCCACGCTGGCGTGGCGCCGCGCCGATCCAGCGCGCGATCATGGCGGGCGATGCCGAGACCGGCGTGATGGCGATGCGCATGGAGGAAGGCCTCGACACCGGCCCGGTGCTAATGGCCGAGCGCGTGGCCATCGCACGCAAGACTTATGGCGAATTGCGTGACGAACTCTCGCGCCTCGGCGCCGATCTGATGGCGCGCGCTCTGGCGGCGCTGGAACGCGGCAGCATCGAAGAACGCGCGCAGCCCAGTGAAGGCGCGACCTATGCCAAGAAGATTTCCAAGGACGAGACACGCATCGATTGGGCGAAACCGGCCCGTGAGATCGATTGCCTGATCCGCGGGCTGTCGCCGGTGCCGGGCGCATGGTGCGAAGTGAAAGGCGAGCGGCTGAAGATTCTTTATGCCGAACCTACGGAGGGCAACGGCGCGCCCGGCGAAATCATCGACGACCGGCTGACGGTCGCTTGCGGCGAAGGCGCTCTGCGTCTCATTCGGATGCAGCGCGCCGGTTCGCGAGCGATGGAAGCCGGTGAACTGTTGCGCGGCTTCGCATTGCCGAAAGGCACGCGGCTTTCCTGATGCCGCGCTATCGCCTCACCCTGGAATATGACGGTGGACCTTTTGTCGGCTGGCAGCGCCAGGACAACGGGTCGTCGGTGCAGGGCGCGCTGGAAGAGGCGATCTTCAAGATGTCGGGCGAGGTCTCGACCGTCACCGGCGCCGGCCGCACCGATGCCGGCGTTCACGCCATGGCGCAGACAGCGCATTTCGATCTCGTGAAGGAATTCGCGGCCGACAAGATTCGCGACGCGCTCAATCATTATCTGCGGCCCGCGCCCGCCGCCGTGATCGTGGCCGAGATCGCCGAGCCGGATTTCCACGCGCGGTTCTCCGCCACGGCCCGGCATTATTTCTACCGCATCCTGTGCCGCCGCAGCCCGCCGGTTCTGGAGCGCGGACGTGTTTGGCATGTGATGCGCGATCTCGATGCCGAGGCGATGCATTTGGCGGCGCAGGCGCTCATCGGTCAGCATGACTTCACCACCTTCCGCGCCGCGGAATGCCAGGCGAAATCGCCGGTCAAGACGCTCGACCGGCTCGATGTGCGCCGCGCCGGAGACGAGATTCACATCGAAGCCTCGGCGCGTTCGTTCCTGCATCATCAGGTGCGCTCGATGGTCGGCACGCTGAAGCTGGTGGGCGAGGGCAAGTGGCAGCTGCGCGACGTGGCGCGCGCGCTAGAGGCCAAGGATCGGGCGCAATGCGGCACCGTCGCGCCGCCCGAAGGGCTTTATCTCGTTTGGGTGGATTATGCCCAGCCCGCGGCGAAATAGGCGCGCAGGATTTCGCCGTAGATTTCCGTCAGCTTGAGAATGTCGGCCACCGCCGCGCATTCATCGGCCTTGTGCATTGTACCGCCCGGCAAGCCGATCTCGGCCACGGGACAGAAATCCTTGATGAAGCGCGCGTCCGAGGTCCCGCCGGTGGTGGACAATTCCGGCGTCTCGTTGTTCACCCGCGCCAACACGCCCGACAGCAGATCGATGAACGGCCCCGGCTTGGTGAGGAACGCCACGCCGCCGACGACGCTTTCCAGCGCGATGGTCGTTCCGGTTTCGCGCGCGACATCGTTCGCGATCCGCGAGACATGCGCCTTCAGACTCTCTCCGGTGTGCAGATCGTTGAAACGGATGTTGAATTGCGCCCGCGCCTCTGCCGGAATCACATTGGTTGCCGGATTGCCGACATCGACGGAGGTGAAGGCCAGCGTCGAAGGATCGAAATGCGGCGTGCCCTCATCGAGAGCCACTGAAAGCCGCTCGATCAACTTGGCCATCGCCGGAATTGGATTGTTGGCGCGATGCGGATAGCCGACATGACCCTGCGTGCCTCTGACCGTCGCGCGGAAATTGATCGAGCCGCGCCGCCCGATCTTGATCGTGTCGCCGGGCCGCGCTGTGGCCGTCGGCTCGCCGACCACGCAATGGTCGATGCGCTCGCCTTTTCCTTTCAGCCAATCGAGCACGGCCTTTGTGCCATTGATCCCGGGACCTTCCTCGTCGCCGGTGATCAGCAGGCTGATCGAGCCGTTCGGCCTGCCTTGCGCGAGAAAGCTTGCGGCAGCGCTGACGAACGCCGCGACGGAAGATTTCATGTCGGCGGCGCCGCGGCCGTAAACCACGCCATCTTGGATTTCCGCGGAGAAGGGATCGAAGCGCCAGAGTTTCGCATCGCCCGGCGGCACCACGTCGGTATGGCCGGCATAACAGAAATTGGGACCGGAATCGCCGAGCCGCGCATAGAGGTTCTCGACTGCGGCGCTGCCCGGCGCTTGCAGCCGCACCCTGTGGCAGACGAAACCGAGCGGCTTCAATGCCGCTTCCACAATGCCAATGGCGCCGGCGTCCTCGGGCGTCACCGAAGGGCAGCGGATCAGGGCCTGCGCGAGCGCGATGGGGTCGAGGACCGGCATGGTGTTGCGGTTTAGGGCGGGCGTTCTCTATGGTCAATCGCTGCACGCATTGGGAGAGGAAATCATGGCCGGTCGGCTCGAAGGCAAGGTCGCGGTGATCACGGGAGCGGCCAGCGGTATCGGCCGCGGCACGGTGGATCTGTTCGTCAAGGAAGGCGCGCGGGTGATCGCCGCCGATATCCAGGACGACAAGGGCGCGCGCATCGAGGAAGACCACAAGGGCCTGGTCCATTATGTGCGCTGCGATGTGAGCCGCGAGGCCGACATCGAGGCGGCGGTGACCGCGGCCAAGAAATATTTCGGCCGGCTCGATTGCCTGTTCAACAATGCCGGCACCGGCGGCGCGCGCGATCCGGCCGACGGGGTGACCGCCGAAGGCTTCGATTCGGTGATGCATCTGCACGTTCGCGCGGCGCTCTTCGGCATGAAATACGCGGTGCCCTTGATGCGCGAGGCCGGCGGCGGCTCGATCGTCTCCACCGCCTCGGTGGCGGGCCTGCAAGCGGGCTATGGCCCGATCCTCTATTCCATCGCCAAGGCGGCGATCCTCCACATGACGACGGTGACGGCGGCACAACTCGCCCAATATAATATCCGCGTGAACTGCATCTGCCCCGGCCTGATCGCCACCAACATCTTCGCCCAGGGCCTCGGCATGCCGAGCCAATTGGCCGAGACTCGCATCGATGCCATCGCCGAGGCCGCGAAGAATTCCCAACCGCTGCAGCGCGGCGGCCGGCCGCGCGACATCGCCGAGGGCGTGCTCTATTTCGCGGGCGACGGCGCCGATTGGGTGACGGGCCAGGCGCTCGCCATCGATGGCGGGCTGACGCTCGGCCCACAGGGCATGCAGCAGATGGCAGCTTTCGCGCCGATCATCCAGGCGCTCGGTATCGATGCCGAAACGCTGGCGCAAATGGCGGCGGGACAGCGCTAGGCCAGCGGATCGGGACCGAAGCGATTGGCGCCATCGCTGCCGCGCAAGATGCCCAATTCGACAAACGCCCAGATCGTCAACGCGAGAGACGCGTATTGCAGCAGGAATGGCGTTTCGCCGACAGCCGGTTGCGAGACCTCGGTCAGATATTGCGCCGCGCCATAGAGCAGATTCGGCACCACATAAAAAGGAACGATCCACCACCACGCCTTGTCGCGGTCGTGCAGGCGCTTGACGATGATGGCCATACCCGAGACGAACAACGCTGCCAGCGCAGCGAACCACGCGATAGCGCCCGCGATCCCCAGCGGATCGGTAGGCCAGGGCGTCGGGCCGCCATTCTCGTAGGCACCGGGGAACGACATCGAATAGGCATAGAGGGCGATGAACAATCCGACGAGCGCGGGAAGGGCGAAAGCGATATAGAGCCAGTATTTCCCGCGGTTTATGCGTCCGGTGAAGCTGAAGAGATAGCGCTTCCAATACATGCTGATATCCTTCAGCGCACCCGCGGCACCGGCACGAACTTGCCCGGCTTCAGGTTCAAGGTCTCAACCGTTTGATGCAGGATCGTGTCGAGCGTCTTCACATCACCGTCTCGTGCGCCCTTGGCGTCACGTATGATCGTCCGCGCCCGTTCGGGATCGGATTCCGCGACGTAGTAGAATTCCTGCGTGGCGGTGCCTTTCGGTATGGGAATGGTCAATCGCACTCTATGGCCGCCTGCGGGGAGTGCTCGCCGAAATCCGCTCCCGTCCGCCAATGCTACATCGAGTGGCAACGGGTCGGGACCGAACCTGTTATCGCCGATCGTGCCGCGCAGAAAGCCGAGTTCAACCAAGGCCCATAATGAGACAACCTGAATCGCAAGTTGCAGAAGAAGGAGTGGATAGACAGACACGCTCAAGATCGCAGGCAAGGGCTGCGCCAGCCACGAAATCAGGTTTCCAAAGAGGGGCGTACCCAAGAAGAACCAGGCCCATTCGTCGCTCTTGTTTCGATCGTGCAGGCGTCTGACTGCGATGGCGAGCCCTGGCCAATAAAGTGGCAATGTCAGTACGAACATGATCGGGGTCAATCTCGCAAAGGCGGCGGGACTCCAACCTTGGATTGTCAGAATAATGATGAGGGCCAGCAGGGTGTAACCGAGGCTGATCCCGACGAAGAGCCAGTATTCCCAGCGCGGGGCACGGCCCTCGAAGCTGAAGAAGTAGTCGTTCCAGTCCATCTTCCGGTCGCCTGGCTAATCCCGCAGCAATTCGTTGATCGAGGTCTTCGCCCGTGTCTTCGCGTCCACGCGTTTGACGATCACGGCGCAATAGAGCGACGGACGGTCGGCGCCCTGCGGCAGCGAACCTGAGACCACGACCGAATAGGGCGGGACTTTGCCCATGTGGATTTCGCCGGTCGCGCGGTCGATGATTTTCGTCGAGGCGGTGAGATAGACGCCCATCGACAGCACCGAGCCCTGGCCCACAATCACGCCCTCGGCCACTTCCGAGCGTGCGCCGATGAAGCAATCGTCTTCGATGATGGTGGGAGCTGCCTGCACCGGTTCCAGCACGCCGCCGATTCCGGCGCCGCCGGAAATGTGGCAGTTGTGGCCGATCTGGGCGCAGGAGCCGATCGTGGCCCAGGTATCGACCATCGTGTTCTCGCCGACATGGGCGCCGACATTGACGAAACTCGGCATCAGCACGACGCCTTTGGCGATGAAAGCCGAATGGCGCACGATGGCGCCGGGCACGGCGCGAAAACCCGCGGCGCGGAAGCGCTCTTCGTCCCAGCCGGCGAATTTGCAGTCCACTTTGTCCCACCAATGCGCGTGGCCCGGCGCGCCTTCGATAAGCTTCATCTCCGTCAGGCGGAACGACAGCAGCACCGCCTTCTTCAGCCATTGATGCACATGCCACGCGTCCTGGACTTTTTCGGCGACCCGTACCTCGCCCGAATCCAGCATCTGCAGTGTTCTCTGCACGGCTTCGCGGATCGGGCCTTGCGTGGCGAGGCTCAACGTCTCGCGCTGCTCCCAGGAATCGTCGATGATGCGGGGAAGGTCCATGGTTCAGACTCGGATGGAATGAAGGAAGGCGGCTAGGTCGTCTGTCTCGTAATCGATATGTCCGGGCTCCGCGACCGGATGAAGCGGCCCCTGGCTCGACCAGGGCGATCCGTTCTTCAGCCACACGGTGGTGAGCCCCAGCGCATGCGCCTCCACCAGATTGCGCGCGATATCGTCGAACATCGCGCTCGCGCAGGCAAGGGCGCCGCTCTTCGCCAGCACCTGGCGATAGGCATGGGCATCGGGCTTGGGCCGGTAATCGATGGCGCGGATATCCCAGATCGCGTCGAACAGATGGGAAAGCCCAAGGCGCTCCAGCACCCGCGCCGCATGGTTGCGACAGCCATTGGTGAAGACGAAGCGCTTGCCCGGCAGCCGCGCCAGGGCATCCGACAATAGCGCATCGGGCGCCAGCGTCGCGAGATCGATGTCGTGCACGAAGGCGAGGTAGTCCTCCGGATCCAGATCGTGCAGCTTCATCAGCCCGGTCAGCGTCGTGCCGTGGATGCGGTAGTGCTCCTTCTGCAGGCGTTTGGCCTCCACGGGGTCCACACCAAGAAACCGGCCGACGTAATCGGTCATCCGCACGTCGATCTGGGCAAAGAGGTCGCAATGCGCCGGATAGAGCGTGTTGTCGAGGTCGAATATCCAGGCCCGCACATGGCGGAAATCCCTGGCGTCCTGTCCTGATTGTCCGGCCTGCATGGCGGGAAAATGGGCGAAGCGCGGGCTTGGCGCAAGTTGCGCGGAAAATCGCCGGATTTTGCTAACCAATCGCGTTTAACCGCCCTTAATGGAAGATTGCCGACAATACCCGCGGGATCGGCCGCTCAAGGGGCAGCCATGGATAGCAAACGCAACGCCCTACCGCCGGCGCTCGGCCGCGAAGACGTACTGCGCATCCTCGAGGAGCGCGGGCTTGCCGCGCGCGAGGAATTGGCCGCGCGTGCCGACGCCGCTCCCGAAGCGTTGTTCTTCCTGGCGACCGAAGGCCATCCGGCGGCGCGCCGGGCGGTCGCGGCCAATCCGGCCAGCCCGCCGCACGCCAATCGCCTGCTCGCCGACGACGCCGACGATGACGTGCGCGTGGAACTGGCGCGCAAGATCGGGCGACTGTTGCCCGACCTGCCGAAAGACGCCCGCGCCCGCTTGCGTGCGCTGACTGTCGAGACCCTGGAAAGGCTGGCCAAGGACCAGTTGCCTCGTGTGCGCCAAGTGCTGGCGGAAGAGATCAAGTCGCTCGATTGCGTGCCCAAGCGGGTGATCAAGCTGCTGGCTCGCGACGTCGAGGCGGTCTCGGCGCCCATACTGGAATATTCGCCATTGCTGTCGGATGCCGATTTGCTCGAGATCATCTCCAGCGCGCAGGCCCATCATGCGTTGACCGCGATCGCTCGGCGCCGGCCGCTCGGCGCCAACGTCTCCGAGGCGATCGGCGCGATGCTCGACGTTCCCTCAGTCGCCGAACTCCTATCCAATTCCAGCGCCGAGATCCGCCGGCAGACCTTGGACAAGATCATCGAGCATGCCGCGAAAGTGCGCGCCTGGCATCTGCCACTGGTGCTGCGCGGCGATCTTTCGCAGCGCGCGGTGAGGCGCATCGCGGGCTTCGTCAGCACGGCCCTGATCGAGCGGCTGGCGCAGCGCCACGGCCTCGACGAGGAAACGCGCCAGCAATTGAACCGGCAGATGCGCGCGCGCGTCGAGGCGGGCGACGCCGACGCGGATCGCGATCCGGCGAGTTTCGCCGCTTCCGAGGCGGAAAAGCTTTTCCATGCCGGCAAGCTCGACGACGCTTTCGTCGAAAGCGCGGCGGAGGCCGGCCGGCGCGAAGCCGTAATCGCGGCGCTGTCGCTGCTGGCGAAGGTGCCGGCCGAAATCGTGCGCCGCATCCTGCAATCGGGCGCGGCCAAGGGCGTCACCGCGCTGGTCTGGCGCGCCGGCCTTTCGATGCGCGCCGCGTTCAAGATCCAGACTTTCGTCATGCATCTGCCGGCGTCGGAGCTTCTTCCGGCGCGCGGCGGCGTGCATTTTCCCATGAGCGAAGACGAGATGCGCTGGCACCTGGGATATTTCGAAGTCGAGGCGTGAATTCCACCCGCCCTCAAGGGGCAGGTGGTTTCGACTGCGCCGCGGGCAGCAATCCCTTGTTTCCGATATGGGCGGCGTAGCCTGTGACGCCCTTGGTGTTCGTTGCCGCGAAGCCCGCTTCGCCCAAGCCGTGGCCGGCGCATTTGTCCCGTCCGTGAGTCTCGAACTCGATGTCGGTGATGCAGAACTTGTCAGCTCCGGTGACGAGCAGGCTGTGGCCGCCGCGTTCGGCAAGCAGGTAGATATTGTCGGTGGCGAGCGCCGCGGTGATCGCCTTGGCGCAGGCTCCGGGTGCCACATGCCACCAGCCGCGCGACAGCCAGTCATTGCCCTGCTTCAGCCCCAGCGCCGCCCAGATGTCTCCGTCGCTGTCGTTGCAGATCGAATAACCGGCGGGCGCCGCGACCTTCAGCGCTTCGGTCTCCAGCGCATCGAATAGATCGTCGACGCTCGCCTTGTCGGGCAGCTTCATGCGGGCGCGGAATTTCTTGAGTGCGTCGGCGTAAGTCTTGTTCGCGCCGACGCCGACCTTGTAGCCAACGTCGCCGAGCAGCCGCGCGATCCCCGCCGCGCGCGCCATGTCGAGCGAATTGATGCGCGACGATTCGGTCAGCGTCGTGGTCCAGGAACCCGCGCCGTGGGTGTCGACCGGCGCGAAAGGCAGCAGGAACGCATCGTCGGCGGCGCAGGCCTGGGCGCCGAGCGGCGTGCGCAAATTGAAGTCGACGTCCTTCACGCAATAGCGCAACGGCCCGCCCCAGACATGCGAAGGGCCGGATTGCGCCTGCGAGGAGCGTGCGGCGAGGAAATAGAACGAGGCCGAAGGCGGCTGCGCCTTTGGCGCGATGCAATCGCCTGGCGCGATGCGCGTCCAGCCCTGGGTGACCGCTTGCGAGCCCTCTTGGTAGCCGAGCGCGGTGTAGAGCACATAGCTCGTCTGGTTGCAGACGGTGATCGCGGCGCCAGCAGGACCGGCGCCGGCGGCGCAAAACAGAAGCGTGATGAGGAACCGCGACGTCCGTGTCATTCCGCCGTGATCATGGTGCCCGCGCCATGCTCGGTGAAGATTTCGAGCAGCAGCACATGGGGGATGCGGCCGTCCAGGATGACGGCGGCGGAGACGCCGGCTTCCACCGCGTCGATCGCGGTCTCGATCTTGGGGATCATGCCGCCTGAGATCGTGCCGTCGGCGATCAGCGCGCGCGCCTCGGCCACGTTGAGCCGCGGGATCAGCTTGCCGTCGCGGTCGAGCACGCCTTCGACGTCGGTGAGCAGCAGAAGCCGGGCGGATTCCATCGCGCCGGCCACCGCGCCCGCCACGGTGTCGGCGTTGATGTTGAAGGTTTCGCCCTTGTGGCCCACGCCGATCGGCGCGATCACCGGGATGAGGTCCGAATTGATGATGGTGCGCAGCACTTCGGGATTGATCGTTTCCGGCTCGCCGACGAAGCCCAAATCGACCAGCTTGCGCTCCAGCGTTGCGGGATCGAGCTTGTAGCGCTCCAGCTTGCGAGCGATGACGAGATTGCCGTCCTTGCCCGAGATGCCGACCGCGCGCCCGCCAGCGGCGTTGATGCCGCTGACGATCTCCTTGTTGATCGAGCCGGCGAGCACCATCTCGACGACCTTGACCGCCGCTTCGTCGGTGACGCGCAACCCGTCGATGAAGCTGGACGGGATCGCGAGTTGCTTGAGCATCGCGCCGATCTGCGGCCCGCCGCCATGCACCACGATGGGATCGACGCCGGTCTGCTTCATCAGCACGATGTCCTGGGCAAAAGACTGCGACACGCCGTCTCCCATGGCATTGCCGCCATATTTCACGACGATGGTCTTGCCGTCATATTGCAGGATGTAGGGCAGCGCCTCGACGAGGACGCGCGCGGTCGAGCGCCAGCGCGCCAGCACGCGCAGGTTCCGGTCCAGGCCAGTGTCGTCCTGCAGTGCCATGACGCCCTCGAAGGATCGCGAGGCTTATAACCGAAAGCCTATCGCGCGGCCAGCGCCGCGAGGTGCGCGCGCAGGGCATCGAGACCTTCCTTGGTGAATGACGAGGTTGTCAGGATCTCGGGGTAGGCGGCGATCTGCT